>Ga0307489_10003621_pt1 | contig 10233 bp, 16 predicted proteins | sample SB12metaG_FD_202247 | JGI IMG/M metagenome (GOLD analysis project Ga0307489, IMG submission 202247) | Sea-ice brine microbial communities from Beaufort Sea near Barrow, Alaska, United States - SB 1.2 | ecosystem: Environmental > Aquatic > Marine > Coastal | place: USA: Alaska | collected...
TTGTCGAGCCCCATGTTAGACGCCCCAACGAGGAAGCGCTATCCTCGGTGCGCGGGGGTCGGGGGTCGTGGGTCGGGGGTCGAGCCTGTAGCTCCCGAGCAGCGGCTACAACGTCGTCGCACTTCGGGATGTTCCTGTCGGCAACCTCTATACAGTCCACCCAGACACGCGCGAGGGAGTGTCGCTGGCTGCAATGCTGTGCTCGCCTCGCGCAGAACCGTGCAGGCGACACTTGGTGAAGTAGAGCTGTGCCGAACACGAGTAGAGGTGTCTTGCGTGTCAGAGGAGTGGCGACGCCCGCGGCGCCTCCTTCCCCGCGCACATCCAAAAAGTTGACGGTCAACCTTCGCGTCACGTGTCAAATCTCAAATGTTCTCCCACGAGTTAGCGAGCGGCACGTGTGTTGGCATCTCCCCCACATCCCCATTCCTCTTGCGCAGCGCAGCCTCGTCCAGCAGAGGTCGCGACGCTGGGTTCGCAGTGCCCAGCCACACATCTCAGGCGAGCGCAAGTGACGAGAACTCGCTCGCGCACGTCGCGTCGGGATTCCCTGTCGTGCGACGGCGTCACAGTGAGCTGTGGAGGTCTCCGGTTGTGGCGCCGAGCCGAGGGTTATTTTGACGTTCGAGTGCCGACGCTGCTACTCGTTGTCCGGCTTGAGACGCTGTGAGGCTGGAGGGGCGGAGACGCCGGCGACCTAAGCAGTGTCCAGCTGCAGCGCGAGACCGGGCCAGGCTTGCTTTGCTTCATACAAGCCACGGTGCGGAGCGAGTGCCTTCTGTCCCCAACCTCTCGCGCCCAGACAACGATGCATCGGCTAGCAGCGCTCCCGCAGCCGCAGCAGCTGGCGCTTCCAGCGACGAAGGCTGATGGGCGCAACGGCTGCCTGGCGGCCCGGGGGGCGCGGGGGGGAGGGGCGTCGGGGCGGGGACCACGGCATGCCCCGGCCCCGGTGGCGGCCCGTGCCGCCGGCGACAAGGGAAGCGAGGAGGGCGAGCAGAAGATGTCGGGCCACTTTCCGAGGTGCCGAGGTGCCTCTTCCGAGCTTCCATCCACTGTTCGCCAAGCCGGGGGAGCTGACGGGGGAAGCCGTACAACGCGGGGCGGGTCGGGCGCTCCGCTTCGGTCGCTCCTCACCGCAGCCGCGGCACCGTCCGAGCCAGGCTTCGGCGCGATACACGCCGCGGCGTGCGCGCGCGGTGACCACACGTACATGGACCCGGCCACGGCAGGGCGGTGCAGGTTGAAACCCATTGAAACCAGTGTTGAAAGCGCCTGGTTACACCGCTTGAAACCAACATATGATGAACCGCTCTCAAACTTTGCTTTCAATTCCAAGCTGCGTCGCTACATCACGGGGTACACCGTGATGACCCGCCTGACGCACGAGGCCCGAGGCTCATGCTGCTGCAGCGACTGCCGACACTCCCCCTTCGTCCTCGGGGGCGGCACCGAGGGGCCGGTCACGGGACTGGGGCCGGGGCTGGGGAGGGCAGGGCCGGTAGCGGGGGCGGGGCCGGGGCCGGGGGCGGAGCCGATTCAGGGGGCGGAAGCTGGGACCAAGATGGTGCCGGGGGCGGGTCTGGTGTTGGCCGGGGCGACGGCGATGGGGCGGCGCAACGCCCTCGCAGCGGCAGCGGCGCTCGGAGCGGGTCTGCTCCAGCTCGGACCTTCAGCGACAGCAGCGGCAGCGGTGGCAGCGGAGGCAGTATCGATACCGGCAGCCGAGGCGGCATCAGAACCGGCGGTATCAGCAGCCGCATCGGCGGCGGAGGCGGCGGAGTTGGCGCTTCTGGGTGCGATACCGGACTACTCGGTGCGGGGCCCGTACGGTGTGCGGCGGCTACCCAAGCTGGTATGGCCTGAAAGGTACAGACTGCCACGTCACACTCCACATTGTAGACCCTCGTTACCAGAGTAAAATGGAATCACATGATGTGGCGAGCGTTATCTGTCAGGCCCTACGAGCTGGAGCACACCTGCACGAGTTGTTTCCCACGTTGCGTGGGCGACGCGTGTCTGCTGTCCATCGAAGCCCTGGTGCCCATCGCGCCGCCGCCACTGCCCGACGCAATGTTCCCGCTAGCGCCCGCCCCGGATGGGAGTGGCGCCGCCGGTCCTGGGGCTCAGGCGCCGCCGATGACGTCCCGCGGGCCGTATCCGCTGGCGGTGCTTACCTCGGGGTAGGACGGTTCAGGTTGACCCCAGGCTCACCCCAGGTTGACCGCGCTTGGTTTCAGCGCTTGAAGTTATACTGTGATGCACCGCTTTCAACCGTTGCTTTCAGCTTGTGCAGGTTGTCCTTTGAGTTGACTGCGCTTGATTTCAGCGCTTGAACTGTAATATGATGCACAGCTCTCAAACGTTGCTGTCAGCTACAACTTGTGCCGCTACCTCGGGGTTCCTGATCGAAGCGGAGGAGTACGCGTCGTACGCGCGGCGCCTGTGCTCCTGGGGTGGGGCCCTGCAGCACTTTCGCCAGTACGAATACCTCAAGTTTTATCCAGACTAGGAGCCAAATTTCTAGTCTGCTCCCCATTCTTTCTATCGCTACAGCTGTACTGGAGCAGGCATGGCCTCGATACTGCTTCAAACGTCAAGCGGGTGCCATGGTACGTCTTGAGCATTTCGTTTTGTGTCGGGCTCTGCCGTGGGGGTACGTGGTTGTGCAGTACAACAAGCGGGAGAACGTTGCCGGCAACGCTCTGGATGATGTGGTGTCGGCGGCGATGGTGGACGACCTGATACATTGGGCGGTGTCAGACGTGCTGCTGAAGCCGCTCATCGACCTCGGCGCTGGGTAGGGTGATGCAGGTTGACCCGGGTGACTGCGCTTGTATTTAGCGCTGGAAACCAACAAGCGATACACTGCTTTATTGTTTTGCTTTCAATTTCAACTTGCGCCACTACAGCTGGGCCCGGGACTGAGTCCCCGCCTCCGCCGTTGGGTGTTGGATGGTTTAGTGGCGGCGGTGGTAGTAGTGGCGGCGATGGAGGCGGCGGCGGCGACGGCGGTTTGCCGAACGGCGGGGGCGTTTATGTGGTAGGCCACTCGCGTGGAGCGAAGATATCCATGCTACAGGCCACTGGCGACCCGCGGGTTAAAGCTGGGTGCTTGCTGGCAGGGGCTTACACTCGTCCAGCTTTCAGCTCAACCTGTGCGTTTTTGGTGAAATATGCTGGGTAGCTTCAGGGTTTGGTGGTTTTAGTGACATAACGGCTCGAGCTGAGCTAACATGTGGACGAGTGTACGCCCGTGCTTGCTGGACCCAGTGGATAATACTGTGTACGCGCCGCTGGGGGAGGGGTTCCCGTCGGCGGTGGCCGCGATGAAGGTAGAAAGGCAGCGGGGCGAACAGGCAGGGGGGGTTGTTGAGAACACGTACTCGACCGAAGTTGAATCTCCTCCTCCTCCTCCTCCTCCTCTCTCTTCTCGTCCTCCGTGCGTTTGCATGCGCACTCAAGGTAACGCGTGCTTCGAGCCTGGTCGAGTGCTTGTTCTCAATGACCCTTCCGGCCGGGGCCGCAGCTGGTGGTGGTGGGGGGGCGATTCGGGGGCGACTGCGCTCCCAAGGTGAGGCGGTGCAGGTCAAACCGATGCAATCCATGTTGAATGCATCTGAAATTAAGCGCTTGAAGCAAAAACATGTTACAATGCTGTCAAATGTACCACGGTGCAAGTTAGACCAATGCAACCCGTGTTTAAAGCGCCCGAAACTATGCGCTTGAAACGGAAATACAATCATGTGCTTGCAAGTTTTGCTCCCATGTTTATGTTGCGCCGCTACAGCAAGGGGTCGAACTATTTGGACTTCCTCAGAGAGGCGCCCGCGGGGAGCTGGGGGGTGGAGGTGCAGGCTGGCCATTTTCAGTTTCTGGACAACCCAAATTTCATCGAGCGGGCCGTGTGCTCCAAGGGCAGCATGGATGACGAGCAGGCATGGGGTGTATTGAGAACGAGCACTCGACCCATGTTGAATCGCCGAACCAAGTCCGTGCGTATGTATGAGCGTTCGCTGTGACGGTAAGTCTTGCTCCGATCTCGGTCGGATGCTTCTTCTCAATGACCCTCATGCCAGGTGCGGGCGGTGAGTCAAGCGCTGATGGTGGCTCACGCGGAGACAGTGTTCCGGGGGGTGCCGCGGGGTAGGGACTGATGGATAGTGCTTGCCACGTCATAGGATGTCATTGACACTCAAGAGATGTTTGTTGACGTGGTGAGCACTTTTCATTTGTCCATACCGCGGGGGGCGGCGCTGCGGCGGACGATGAGCGCGCTAGAGGCGACTTGGGGCAGCAGGGAGGAGGGGTCAGAAGCACCGGGAGTGGGCGCGACAACGCCGGCGCTTGGAGGGGCGGGTAGCAGGAAGGTTAGCGGGAAGGGTAGTGGAGAGTTGCCGTGGGTGGTCCTTGCGGACGGTAGCGAGTAGCGGGCAACATGTATAATTCATTAGCTGTAACTATCAGTAGCTGTAATATTCATCAGCTTTAATATTCATCGGCTCTTATATTCAGCTATTATTTTCATCATCAGACCGTAGCGAGCAGATGATGAATATGATCTATCGTCCACATGCCATCCCCGCGACCATCTCACCCTGGTCGTATCACCGCATCTCACTCGTCTCAACCAGGGCGAAAGAACGCCGCGATGCAGATCAGATGCCGCCGGGGTGTGCGGCGTTCATGTAAACGCAGGTCCGGACGGGGCGGAGCGGACTGGCGAGTTTTCGTAGTGCCTAGGTGTGAATAATTACCATTTGAGGTTTCATTGGTGAGACGTTACTATTGCGGCGTCGGTTCATTTGCTGCTGGTGCTGCTGCTGCATACAACTCAGAATCGTTGTCTTTCATCACGTCCCAATGTGGCGTTATCATCCGAAGTGTCATCATGCCACAATGCGGGATGCGATGCCATGCAATTTCATGCAATGTGGGATGCGGGGGGACTTGGGGCGGCAACATGCGCGGTGCCTACAGGTACACGCGACCTCAGGCAGACGCGACCGCGCGAGGTGATGGCAGTCTGGCACAGCGGGCAAACCCCCGCGTGGGCAGCGCAGCCGCCACACAACACGTGCCTGCAGCGTGTGAACGACCACAAACACACGTCACTGAAAACTCAGGTTGGGAAAGTGAATTGGAAAGACAAGTATGACATTGCACGTACCAGCAGTTCAGCGCTGTGTCCATGGGGCGCGTCATGCAGATGCCACAGATGGTGGCATTTTCGGCGCTCTCGGCGGCGGCAACGGCAGCAGCGGCGGCGGTGGCGCTCGCCTCCGCCCGTGTCAGCGCATCCCTCGCGCGGGGCCCGGCGCGCTCGATGTCAGCCACCACTTGCCGCAGCTCCTCCACGGTGCACCCCTGCAGCGCCTCGGGGTCTCCCTCCAGCTGTCGCTTGCGCGTGTTGACAACTTCAGTGCGCGTGTTGGCAGCGGCGAGTTCACGCGCCGACATTACCGCCGCCAAACGCTGCTCGTTCACGTATTGGCGGAGGTGGTCAACAATCACCGCTGGCGATTGCGTTACGGCCGGCACCAACCACACACGCACCGTCATGTCGCCCGACGTGGAGACGAGCCGGGTGCCGTCTGGGCTGCACGCGCATGAGTACGCAACGTCGCCGTGCCCCTCCACGCAGGGGCTTACACTCGTTCACGTTCCAGCTCAACCTGAGCCGTTTATGCCACCAAATACACCCTGAGCACCCCCTAACATTCCCTAATACCCCGTAACACGTCCTAAACACCCCCTAAGCAACGGCTAAACGCACCCCCTGTCCACAGGAAGCGCTTAAGTTGAGCTGAAAAGTGGACGAGTGTAAGCCCCTGCCTCCACGCTGACCACTTCGCGCGCGTCGCCGCCGTCCCACACGAGCAACGTCCTGTCGGCCGACACGGAGGCTTCGGGGTTCCACGCGCACGATGTAACAGGGTGGTCGCGGAGGTGCCCCTCCAGCTTGGCCACCACGCGCCCTCCGCCGAGATTTGCGCTGTTGGCGTGGTCGTCCGTTAGCACGGGCGTCACGGCCGGCGCCAACCACACGCGCACAGGCATGTCATACGACGTTGAGGCACCGTCGGGGCACCATGCGCACGACGTCACATCAGGGCCGCCGTGTCCCTGCAGCTTAGCCACCACCCGCCCTCCGCCGACGTCCCACACGCGCACGGTGCCGTCGTCCGACGCGGAGGCGATTCGGGTGCCGTCGGGGCTCCACGCGCTGTAGCGCACAGTCGCCGTTTGACCGCTCAACTCCATCTCCAGCGCGCACCCCTCGTTGCCCGCCATCTCTCGCGGGTGCGCGACGCAGCTCGACCCTCGCGGCGTCCGAACCCAGCCTCCAGAGCGTGCCGCGCTGCCGGTGGCGTGGGTGCTGGTGCGTGTGTGATACTGCTCGTGCGACAGCGAGCAATGACTCAGCCTATGACACATTTTGAACACCCGTTTCTTGACTTGAATTTCATCGTCACATCGTCAGACTATGAGACGAGCGTTGCTGTCACTCCCTCTTCACACGCGCCGCCTGGTATCACCGCCAACCCCCACCCGCGCCCTCCGACAACGCCCACGCCCAGTGCGTCATGTCCGCGTCGGGCCAGCAGGCGCGCGCCACGGAGCAGGGTATGCGCCCCCGCCGCCGCGCCCCCTTTGCGTGGCTCACGTTTCGTCGCCAGCCCTCCTCACGTTTTTCTTGGTGGCGTCGTAGCCGGGTGCCCAGCTGCCCTCCTTCTACCACGCCGCTTCCTGCGTCTTGTCGACCGAGCATGCGATCGCCGCGGAGCACAGCACGCCCCGCCGCCACCGGCCCCACCGCCTCCCCCTCGCGCGCGCACGTTCATACTCACGTTTTCAATATTGAAACAGGGTGCTCGTATATTCCGGCGGCTTGCCAAGTTGTGGCTGAGTAAGCGACTGACTCCACTCTCTCCCACCGCGTGCGCGCCGGCCCCGCCCGCTCGCCGCCGCCGTACCCCGTACGCCGTCGCCGCCAGCCCGCCTCCGTCACACGCTCACACGTTGCGTCCGCGGCCCAGGCTCCTCACTCACATGGTCACGTTTCCACCCCAGCCCTTTTCCACCCCGCGTGCGGCCCGCCAAGCAAGTTGTAACTACCGACTCTCTCCCGCCGCCCCCAACCGCCGCCGCCCACAGGCGCCATCACTGAGGTTCAGAGCATGGCGCTTGTGGGCAACATGCTGCGCCTGGCGCTCCACAACGTCACCTTCATCCGCGGCAGCTCCTCACACTCGTTCGCTTCTCAGCTCAACTTGACAACTTTTTATTGTCTCGCCTAGAGGCCTACCAGGTATGCGTAAGCAACTCCCTTGGCCGCGCGCTTCGTCCACGCATACTCCTTCTCTGTGGCGTCCTGCTTGGTGAGCGCGTTCGTCGTCGCTGTGGATGCACGGACGCTATCTCTGCTGGCGCAGTGCCCCGCCGAGGGCGTCTGGCCGGAATACGTTGGGTGGGTGGTTTCAGTGACAAGACGGCTCAAGTTGAGGGTCATGAGTGGACGAGTGTAAGCCCCTACGCCACGGCCTCTTCCCCTCAGAGTCATTCAAGGTAGGGCCCATCGGATATTGCTCGCCACGTCGTAGGGTGCCATTCCACTTCAGAGACGAGGCTTCAACGTGCGGTGAGGCATAGACACGCTTCCGCGTGTATCAGGAGGCACCACGCAGGCTCTCGCCCTGGCCCCCGTCCGAGCAGGGTTCAACGTGCGTTGGATGACGTCTGTGGCGGGCAATATCCGCCCGGCGGCCCCCCTACCTCAAGGACGCTGCGCAATTCAGCGTGCCCATAAGGTGTCATCGGGTGCCCTAAACTCGAGAGACGAGTGTTCAAAGTTCGTTTGGTGACGTCGGTGGCGAGCAATGTCACGGGCCCTACTTGGAGGACTCCTCACAGTTCGGCATGATGATGCCCAAGCTGATTCCCGGCACTGAGAAGACCAAGCGCGTCCTCGACATGCTTGAGAAAGGTACGCGCCAGCTGTGTTTTTCAGCTGTGCTTGCCGGCTGTGTTCCCCCTGCCGCCGCCCCGTTGCCGCCGGCCAGCTTTCTTACCTTCCCAAGGGAACAGCACTGCACATCTGCCAGCTGTGTTTTTCGTTTTGGCTCTCACAGGGGCCTCCGTATACACACGGAAGCGCATCTCTCTTGCTTGTGTGCCAGTCGTCTGACTGATTTGCTCTTCCAACTTTACATGCGCACCACCCTCCCTGCTCCACCGCCTCCGTCCTCCCAACCTCAATCTCCACCGCCACTGCTGCCGCCCCCGCACCCCCCCCACCCCCGCCTGAATCCTGCCCCATATAACTGGGCACCTGACCCCCCTGTGATGGGAACGGGACCCCCCAACAAGTAACACCTGAACCCCCAATAATAGACACATGTCCCGCTGATGGTGGGCAGATGACCACCGTATAATGGGAACCTGGACCCCCTATGGTGGGCACCTGACCTTCGCCCCCGCCCCTTCGCCGCCGCCGTCCCCGCTGCAGGTGTGATGGCAGGGCCTGGCAGTTATTGCTCACCACGGCATAGGATGCCATGTAACTCAATCCACGAGGGTTGGGTTCCCAATACGTATGATGAGGTGACGAGCAATAGCCACGTCTGGCACCGTGTAGGGCCCGGCGAGATATTGCTCGCAACGTCATAGGATGCCATGTGACTTAATAAAAACACGAGGGTACAAATTGCATTGGATATCGGATGAGTTGTCGAGCATGCTCGCCACGTCATAGGATCCCATGTGATTCGTTACACGATGGTTCAAAGGTCATCGGATGTCGGATGACGTGGCGAGCAATATCTGCCCGGCCCTGAGTGATGGACGCCATCAAGAAGCGGTACGCCAAGACCGTGGCCTTCGTCATCACCGACCCCGTGCTCGGCAGGGTCTGATGCATAGCGCAGGCAACGTCATACACGCATATTGAACCCTCCTATCTTGAGTTGAGCGGCAACATATGACGTGGTGAGCACTATGCATCAGTCCTTAGTGCTCGGGCCCAACGACGAGGAGACCGTCTTCGAGGCAGGATCCTGAACCTGTCCCCGTTTCAGCTCAACTTAGGGCCTCACAGCTGTGATTATGTTTTACAGACTAAGTGAGGCAGGTCAGCGCGAATGGTGCTGCAGAAGTCGCCCCATGACACCCCCATTCTCCGTAACTCCGGCGCAGCGGCGCGGAGGGGGTACGGGTGTCGTATGGCTTCATTTAGGAGGACCGGCTGGTCGTTGTACCAGAACCCGTGTCACAGTAAGCCCTCGCAACTGTGGTAGCCGTGGTAGCAGTGTTTTCAGGGACTCAATCATAGCTGTGACAGCTGTAATCACAGCTGTGACAGCTGCGATGGCTGACGTTGAAATGAAAGAGGATGACCATCAGACCCTGCCCCTAGGAGTTTCTCTTTCGTCACGGTATGGCTGCACCCTACGTACCTTTCCACATTAACGTCGGCCGTCGCACCTGAGCCACCTGTGACATATGTGACAGCTGGCCTTACCCTGGTTCCCTCTCCACCGTGTCTTAAACTGAGCATCGTCGGACCCAGGCTGATTTTAATCTCGTTATCGAGGGTCTATTTACTCAAGGATCCCGACCCGGTCGGACTGTCGGCGAGTCTGTCTGTAGGATGTCCGAAATGGACTTTTCTGATTGGTCGAACGGATTGCGATACCATACCGTCGATACCTGATCCGATACTCAGTTTAAGACGTTACACCTGTGACAGCTGGCACAGCTGGCACAGCTGTGAATGTGCCTACAACTACTCGTGTACAGCTGTCATCGCTGTCGCGGTGTCCCTGAGAGCAATCGAGTTTTCCGACCTGACCACTGCTCGAAGATGCTCATATGTGAGCTGCCGCGCCGACGGAGGCCCTCCGCCGAGGCGCTGGCGGCAGCGGTGAGGTGGCGCTGGACGACATGACGACCAAAAGCAAGAACCGCGAAACCGTCACCACGGTAAGACGGTGCAGGTTGAACCTATAAAGACCCACGTTGAAAGCACCTGGATTTTTGTTAGCGCCAGAAGCTACATGATAACCGCCTTCAAACTTTGCTTTCGTTCTCCACTTGCGTCGCTACACCACGCTGAACACGTCCGTGCAGACGAACAGCGCCAACAGCCTCGGCGACGAGGCGGGGCCTGACTTGAGTTTCCTGACTATTCGCCCACACAGTAGTGTATTCGGCCCATGCCTCCTCGAAGGTACA
>Ga0307489_10003622_pt1 | contig 10232 bp, 2 predicted proteins | sample SB12metaG_FD_202247 | JGI IMG/M metagenome (GOLD analysis project Ga0307489, IMG submission 202247) | Sea-ice brine microbial communities from Beaufort Sea near Barrow, Alaska, United States - SB 1.2 | ecosystem: Environmental > Aquatic > Marine > Coastal | place: USA: Alaska | collected 2017-05-06
AAATGGAGGCGGCGGCGGCGGAGGAGGGGGGCGAGGAGGCGGCGGCGGCGGAGGAGGGGGCCGAGGAGGCGGCGGCTGCGGAGGAGGGGGGCGAGGAGGCGGCGGCGGCGGAGGAGGCACAGGATGCGGCGGCTGCGGAGGAGCTGGGCCTTCACGGCGGGTCGGAGGGTGCGACGCTGCGGCTCAGCAGCGGCTCGCAAGACACCACACCAGTCCTCAACAACGAGACGCAGGACGGGCTGGGCCTCCGCGGCGGGTCGGAGGAGGCAGCTGCGTGAAGCTCACATATTGAGGGAGTTACTCGCTCTTCGAGGGCGCTTATCCACGGGTTCATGTATTACGCACATCGGCAGATGGGTTGCCGGCTGCGCACGGGGTAACAACGTACAAGTAACACAAGTACGGGCAACAAAGTACGAGTACGACCGCGGAAACTATTTTCGTTTCTTATTTCTCTGTAAAACATCGGAAAGGAATGTACTTAGCTTCCGCTAGTCAACGCAGCACAACCACCACAACGATAATTATAGCACATAGACACGCTAGTCAGCACGAACAGATGATACTTCCTCATCTGCTCAAACATATTTTAGGAACCGAGTCACCCGCCTGCCTGCCGTGTGGATATTCCTCACTTGCGGGCGGCTCTGTTTTTCTCAATTCATTTCATATTGAACGATACACGCAGCAGACGTCTCATTCGCCACACAGACGTGACGTCCATTCTGTGCTACGCCGCAAATGTATACGTGCCTGCATGGTCACGTTGGTTTCGCGCTGCGGGAAGCGGGAGATGTTGCAAAGTAGCAGAAGTCCACCTGCCCTGCATGCCTTACATTGGCTAAACTCTTGAATAACATCTTTTCGCCGGCCACTGCGTCCGCGGAACTATACATGTGACCAGATCCGCGAGTCAATAATGATCTTGGACGGGCCAAATCACAATGGCCGAACACACTGTCAGACTGTTTGCCCATACAAACCACGAACACGCGTTAACTGCCACGCAAATTTGCGCTAAACTTCTACGCTTATCTCACATTGTTTCCACACTGTGTCGAAAGCCGTCGCCGCTAGCGCCGAAGTTTAGCGCAAATTTGCAGCGCAGCGGTGCGCAAACGAAAATCTGTATGGCGACGTGGTCAGGAATTTGAAAGGCTGAGTTGATCATTTTGGAATTCATTCTGGGGTTTGAAAGGCTGATCTGAAAAATGATCGGAATTCAAACCCATTGTCAGTAAAATCATTATCGACTCGCGGATCTGGTCATGTACACTCACCACTCACCACCACACACCAGAGCTCCCTCGCACGCCGGTCAAGAAAGGCCCATCCCCCCGCTAAAACACATTAAGGACTGGTCGACCGCGCGATACTCCGCGAATTCAGACAAAGGTTTACAAAAGCTCGATGATGGGCATCTCGGCGTTGTCTGTCGTGCGGCGGAGGGCGGGAGACATCAGTCGGTTATGAAATGTCCTGCCCTGCATAATATATGCTAAACCGTTGAACAATACCGTTCCGCGGATCAAATGATCCGCAGGTCAATGTTCCGCAGATAATATGTTCCGCGGGTTTGTTCCGCGGATTGAATATTCCACAGGTCAATGTTCCGCGGATTAAATATTCCGCGGGTCAATGCTCCACAGATTTAAAAGTATTCCGCGGATTACATATTCCACGGGTGAATGATTCGCGGATTAATCTACACAGATCGGGTGGGAGGGTCAAACGGGAATTTGGGTTTGCTTGAGTTAATAGACGGTCGCTCATATGAATTCAGTGTAGATGAAGTTTGCGTGCACGGTACTTGAGAAATGTATGGGCGAGGGTCTATTAACTCAACGATCGTGACCCGACCGCGCTTCGCGCCATCCCCGTTTGACCCCCCAGCCGATCTGCGTAGAATCTTCCGCGCTCTACTGATCCGCAGATTAGTAGTTCCGCGTGTCAATGTTCCGCGGATTGGTGCCGCGGGTTGAATGTTCCGCGTTGAATGTTCCGCCCGCCACTGCGTCCGTGAAAGCATATACACTCTCCATTCACCGCCGCAAACCGCCCGCCACAGCTCCCACTTACACCGGCCAAGATCGGCTCACCCCGCCATATCGGTCATCCGCGAAATCAGCCGAGCTTGATGATGGTCATCTCGGCAACCTCGTGTCGCGCGGCAGGGATCGGGAGACATGAGTTCATTCTGAGAAGCCTTGTACTGCATTCCATCTGCTAAAATGTTGAATACACCCATTTCGCCCGCCACTGCGTCCGCGAAACTATATACATTCACCAGCACAACACGCCATAGTACATAGTGGAAGGCAGTCAAGGGTGGTCACTGCGCAATTGGAAATCAAGTCGATGACAATCTTGTTGATGGCCATGCCGTGTGAAAAACTTGAAACACATGGTTGGCGGTATTGAGTACGATTGATGATGATGGCATTTAACACGCACATCATTGCTTTTGATTGCCTATCATGTTAATAGCGGGGTCGTACGTGAGCGTCATTCCGACATTGGTCGACACCCGCGCGAACGGATTGAACAGCACCGGTTTTGTGATTTTGCCGACGCTGGCCGGGGCGGTAGCTTCGGCCACGAAGTGCTTTGCCCTGAAATGCATCGATAGACAGTCGAACGTTACGTCAGCATCCAAAACCTAACCCCTACACCCTAACCCTTAAGCCCTAACCCCTCAACCCTAAAACCCAAACACTAAACCTTCAGATGTAATATCATGTCAGCGCATACGTCAAAACATGGCACGCGCTTGCGAAACGGTAACGTGCGAGTCGACATAAAACAACATGTGGGATCATGATGAGCAAACAGCGCGGGAACGAGTGGCCAGGCCAGGGAGGTGGATGCGGCGAGTATGCACAGGTACAGTGGCATACTACGAGTGAAACGGTGATGTAATGCGTGTCAAGACAGGTTTCTTACCACTTCGGCCCGTAGTTCTGACTCAGGAGCCAGCCGCAGTAGTTAAACGCGTTCGTTGGAGGCGGGCACAGCAACACACCTGCCAGTGTGCAGAGGCGCAAGTTAAAATATATCAGAAATGAAAGCGATGTAGCCCGTATCATATTTCTTTCAATCGCTGACAACACCAATCGCGGTCAACACGGGGTCAGTCCGCACCGCTCTACCAGTGTCCCGGAACCATCTCCACCCTGTCCGCCAAGTTTGAGTGACGAAAACACTTTATAGCTTCCGTCGATAGCTTCCTCCGCGCCCAAGTCAAGCGGAAGTCCAGCGATCCGTAATCCATCGCGAACACGCCCTTGCAAGAGGGTCATTGAGGGATAACTTGAATGGCCTCACGATGTCAGTGTAGAGGACAATGGAGAGGGGACGACTTACAGATTGCAGTTGAGTTGACATTCAGCTGAGCAAGCGCTCGGACGGGGATCGGACTTGCCCGTGACCGCATGACTTGTTAGATACCTTCAGGGCGAATGCATATATGGACGCGGGAACTTGGTTCGAGGTGGAGTGTTCCACTGACCCCGAGACCATGGTATGAGCATTGCATTGTTCCCCCTCGCCCTCGCAAATGGCAGCCCGCGGATTTCCTTTTCCCGTCGATTCGACGTCGGTCGAGTGCTTGTTGTCAATACTCTCCCTGCCTTGACTTGCTGGACCCAGTTCATAGAGTACAGGAAGTGGATCGTGTCGCCATGGCGTAGGGTCGCAAGCTCAAACTGCAAGCACAGTTGAGATATTTTATTTATAATTTTTGTAACGTTCATCGAGCCTCAAGGTACTCATTCGGTGGGCATTAACAAGCCATGAAAGTGCCTCGAAAGCATTTCACCATAATTTGGTTTGAAGCGCTGCAACCAGGCGCTTTCAAGTGTCCACACTGGTTTCAACTTGCGAATACTTGCTCAAACTCAGCAACCCCCACCACCCTGCCGTGGATCGAGCACGCCGCGGCGCACTCGTGGAACGCGGCATGCGTGGGGAAGTAGTCGCACACGTTGCTCCAGGACAAAGGGACTGGTATATATTGCCCGCCATGTCCTTGACACGCATTTTGAACCCATACATTGCCCGCCACGACATCTACACACATTTCTTGAGTTAAATGGTAATTATATGACACGGCGAGCACTATATCAATGCCGGATCCTACCAGGACATGGTCCAGGGGCGTAACGCCGCCACCTCCGGGGCGGTGGCGGTGCCCATAGCGCGGTGCCGCAGCTCGACGCACACCGTGCCGCTCGCCAGGCGCCGCGACAGCTCGACTACGCGCCGCTCCAGCACGGCGACACCCGCCGATATCAGATCGCGCCAGAAAGTAAGGACGAGCAAAGATGCTCGCCATGCTATTCGCCTGAATGTAAACCCTCCTTTCCCTCGTAAAAAGGCGCCGTACGACGTGGCATGGGACGTCTCAAGGATTGCGTTACTTCACCTGGTCCGGTTGCTTTCGTGTCGCTTTAATAACAACACAGCAAGAGGTTTTGTTATTGAAGAAAGAGCTGGAGTATTCTCATTGCGGATGTGGAGAGCATGTCGGGACCTTGCGTGTGTCTGAGCCGCTCCAGAATCAGATCGGTGAGGGGAATGACCTCCAGGAAAGACTCGTCCATCGCCACCTCAATGTAGGGAGGGGTGCACGTTGAAACCAAAAACAGCTTTGAAAGCCACTTATCATATTTAAGTTTTTACACGCTCCAGTTGGGCTCCCTGTTGGGGTCTGAATGAGGGTTTATTACTATCGTTCGACTGGACATGAAATTTAAGACTGACATGTAATTGAAGCGCGGAAATCAGGGGATTGCAACACGGGTTTGAACTTGCACCACCCCACGTCGACGCCCTCTGGTAGCACGAACATGGCCACGCTGCCAACGTCGGCGTCGCCGATCTGCCCGGTGAGTTCGTAGGTGCACAGCGCCAGACCGGAGGGTCAAGCGCAGTCGAGCTGAGATCGGAGCATGACTTACCTTTATGGTGAATGTTTGTACAGGCGTGTGGAGGATGAGGAGGAGGAGGAGGAGGGGGGCAGGATGAGGAGGAGAAGGAGGAGGAGGAGGTGGAGGTGGAGGAGGAGGAGGAGGAAGCCGGCGAGGAGGAGGAGGTGGAGGTGGTGGTGGTGGAGTTTGAGGAGCAGGAATTCGTCGTCGTCGTCGGAGGAGGAGGCGGAAGCGGCGCCTGAGGAGGAGGAGGAGGAGGAGGAAGAAGAGCATTCCAGGAGGAGGAGGAGTTGGATTAGGAGGTTGAGTTCTTGTTCTCAATGACCCCCTGCCAGGCGGTCGCGGCGCACGCGGCAGGCGGCGACGGGCTGCGCATGGTGCGTGCGGGAGGCCATCCACTTTGAGCAGTCGCGCAAATTGAAATTGAAAGCAGAAATTGAAAGCGGTTCATCATATCTGAGTTTCAAGGGCATAGAGTCTAGATTCAGGCGCCTACAACACGGGTACCATCGGTTGGACCTGCATCGCCCTACCTTGGAGCGCGCAACGCGCAGAGGCACCGTGCAGGCGGGCCATTGTTACCAGCACTCGAACCGATGACGGAGCATGCCTACCTTCAGAGTGAATGCTCATACATACACGCGGAGCAGGATGCGGAGATTCACCGTCGGTCAAGCGCTTGTTCTCAATACCCCCCCCTGCTGTTTCCGCGGCGCGCCAGTGGCGCAGCAGCTTCATCACCTCCTTGGACGGGAAGCCCGCCTGTACACGGGGTGTAATGTGAAGTTAGAAGCACTGAAAGGCGCGGGCAAGTTGTGGTCAATCCGGAAGAGAGGCGGGGCGAGGACCTGTGCCAATTTGAAGGCAAGCCGGCGTTCGAAACTGTAATTTTCTTTCAGGAAATTTCGCCTCAAGCCGTCTTGAGTAGAAATATGCCTTCGAACGCCAGCGTGTCTTCAAATGCCATATTGAAAAGCAGAAGTTCATCTCGATCTAGCTTTACGATTGAAAAGGAAGAGAAACTTTAAGGGACGCCCACCTCCACACAGCGATCCACAGCGGCGCGGAAGACCGCGGCAGTGGCCTTGCTCCAAGCGGCGCTGAACCACACCTGAACCCCGCAGCAGGGCCTGGCAGATCCATACTGTATGGGGGGGGTGGTACTCATTACAAGGTGGTACAGGGTTCTAACAACTGGAGCTATCGGTATATCATAAAGTAAATCAAGGGCTGTGGTGCCATTCCTTCGCTGCTCGCCACGTCATGTGATGCCATGAGACTCAGGAAACGAGGAACTTCGATGTGGAGCATGATGTGGCAGGGCAGAGAGAGATAAATAGCGAGAGAGTCACTTTTGCGTGCGCAAGGCGGCACCAGGCTTTCGCCATCGATGCCCTCCATGACGTGGCGGGCATCATCTGCCCGCCCCTACCACGCAGCGCGCGTCGTTGCCGCGCCGCATCATTTCCGCAAGCACCAGCGATTTTGCGATGACGAGAGCGCTTATGTCGTACCCGACCCACCGTAGCGGGCCGTCACTCGCCGCGCCAGTGTGTACGGGCACCAGAGTGGCACAATATAATGGATATTGATGTGGGACATCGATAAGGGATATGGGATATCGATATGGAATCTGTTAATATCGATATGGTCATCCACCATATCGAAATGGTCATCCTGGATATCGATCTGGGATATGGGATATCGATGTGTAAGATGACACTATCGATTCTGGCATCCTGGGATCTCTCGGCACTCTGACCGGCAGACTGTACACCATGAACAAACAGTCAGGGAAAGACTGGCCAGGCCAAGGATGATGACACGGCGAGTTTGGACGTGTACACTGTTACACTATGATCAGTGGTCATTCCACGATTGGCCATGCCAGAGAGGAGGACGCGGCGACTGTGTACCGCACACTGGTACACCATGAGCAAGCTGTCTGGAAACGAGTGGCTGGGACAAGAAGGACGTTGCGGCGAGTGTTTGTGGGTTCAGTACACAGGTAGACTATAGCGAACAGTCAGGGCACGAGTGAAAACCCCCGCCGGTCATATCCGCGTAGAGCAGCGTGCCGAAATCAGCAAAGCCGACGGCGACGTGCGTTTTGCCCCGCATCGAGGGCCTGGCAGGCGATTACCCACCACGTCACATGATACATGTAACTCATTAGTCATCCTCGACTGCCATGCCTTTCCACTCCTCGGACAGGTATTTCTTTGTCTTTACAGGAGACGATGCCAACTGCGTGTCGATGAAGTGGCGGGCAATATCTACGCCGCTATGCGGGCGGGACGTTGAGGTGACTTCTGTGACACCTGTGACGTTGAGGTGTCTTCTGAAGCACCGATAACCTCCTTAGCTGACATGCCTCCACCCTAGTCTGTTGAAAGAAAAGGGGCAATATGTCTGTCCTTACCCACGTAAGCGTCTCCACCGTATACTCCGAGTTGTAGCGGTGTAAGTTGAGCCTGAAAGCCACCGTTGAAAGCGTTTGATGAAATTCCAGTCTGAAGCGCTGAAACCGCAGGCGCTTTCAACACAGGTTTTTGTACTGTCAACCTGCAGCGCCCTACTGAGTTGGCGAACGAGTGGTGTACCGTGGAGTTGTAGCCCGCTGACGACAATATTTGCCGGTGGTCAGGGGCTTACACTCGTCCACTTTTCGGCTCAACTTGAGCACCTTTTGTGGAATACGCTGTGTGACTTCAGTTTCGGTGACAGAAACTTTCCAGGGTGATGTGAGAAGTGGACGAGTGTAAGCCCCTGCGTGATGTCACCGGTAGGCGCGGACTCCCACCACTCCACTGCTTCCTTCCGCATATGCCCTCCGATATGTAGCGGCGCAAGTTGAAATTGAAATCAAATCTTGAAAGCAGTCTATAGCATTCAAAGACAAGCCGGCGTTCGAACACGCATTTGTCTTGAGTTAAAGGGACCTCTTGAGGTAAACGCACCTGTTAACTCATGGCAGACACACAAAATGCCCGCTTGTCTTTAAATGTCATATCACAATTTAGTGACAAGAGATGAGCTCCAGGCGCTGTCAACTCGGGGGATGTCGGATCAACCTGCGCCGCCTTGCCGAGTCGTTTCGCCAGGTCCTCGCAGCAGGATCACTGAGAACGAGCACTCAACCGAGATCGGAGCTTGCGTTATATTCAGGGTGAATATTCATATAGACGTGCGGACTCAGTTCGTCGGCACCACGACGTCGGTCGAGTGCTTGTTCTGAATGACCCCTGCCTCGATAGTCATGGCGCCATTGTATCCAGGGATCAAGATTGAATGCTTTCCTCCTTCCGTCGACAGCTCCTCAGCCATTTTCACCCCGAACGTAGGGGATGGCAGACAATGCTCAAGTTCTAAGTTAGCACAGAGAACCCTTGTCTCTTGCTACGCAGTTCCGGCGCAGGGGGCAAATGGGAATGGCGGGTGGCGCAGTATGGTCACAATCGTCGTTCGTTGAGGCAATAAACCCTCGCCCATACATTTTTCATCCTGGCGGGTACGGAAGGCTGATCTACACTGAAACTCATATGAGCCACTGTCTATTAACACGTGCAAAGCCAAATCCCCGTTTGCCCCCCGCCACTCCATCTGCGTAGTGAGTCACACACCACCCTGTAAAAGTTTGAGCATCTTCTGCCGTTTCCTACCCGAGCTCGCTGAAGTACATCGAGTTCTTCATCGGCAAACCGCGCGCAGGGGCTTACACGTGACCATTCTTTTAAGGATATCCCATACGTTGGGTGGTTTCATTGGCAAAAACGGCTCAGGCTCTGACCTGAACAGTGGACGAGTGAGGACGGGTTCAGGGGTTAGGGTTTAGCCACTAAACCGTAAGCCCACCCTATGAACCTTTAAATACTAAACTCTAAACCTTGAACCACAAACCCGAACCTGAGGACGAGTGTAAGCCCCTGCCCGCGCGCCTCCTCATACATCTTCAGGAGGCGGCGGCGGCCGGCTTCCTTGTCCATGGCGTAGCGGCGCACGTTGAACTTGAAAGCAGAGCTTGACAGCAGTTCATCACATTGTAGCTTTAATCGCTGCAACCACGCGCGATCAACCCGTTGTCAACCTGGGTTTAACCTGGGGTCAACCCGGGGTCAACACGGGGTGAACCTGGGGTGAACCTGGTGTGGACCTGGGGCGAACCTGGGGTGAACCTGGGGTGAACCTGAGATAAGCCTACACCGCCCAACCACGGCCGCAGGCCACTTGCCCAGCTGTGCGAACTCTGTATGGAACGGCGGGATGCGGTCATCGATCATGGCACCGAACCGATCCGTGAAGCCGTCGCCACCGGGGGTAGGACAAGGCAGGAATTACCCGCCACGTCATCGACACGCACTTCGAATCCTCGTTTGTCGAGTTGACCGCATCCTATGACGTGGCGAGCATTATCAGCTAGGCCTGTGCTCGCCACATCATCGACACGCATTTTGATGCCTCGTCTCTTAAGATGCATATCATGAGATGTTGAGGGAATTGGTTAATGCTCACCTTGTGTAAATGTGAGTACCTTTGGGCTGGATGAACGTTTACAATCGAGTCTTGATATGATGTGGCGAGTAACAGCTGCCAAAGTCCTACCCGGATCCGGACATCATCTTACCCATCATCCCCATCATCTCATTAATTTTTGACAATGCGTCCGGGTCCATGCTGCCTTCGCGCTCCTCCAGTGCCGCGAACGCCCCACGCTGTAGTGGTGCAAGTTGAATTTAAAAGCACAATTTGAAGGCGATTCATCATGTTATAGCTTTCAAGCGCTTAGTTCCATGCGCTTTCAACGTGGGTTTGTATGGTCAACCTGCTTGTGTACCGCCCTGCCACGCTCTGTTTCAACGCGACGCGAGCCACTGGGCATGGCTTCTTCCTCATCAAGCACCCGGGAGGCCGTCTCCTCGGGGTAGCGGCACAACTTGACATTGAAAGCAACGTTCGAAAGCAGTTCATCATATCTTACTTTCAATCGCTTGGTTCCAGTTGCGTTCGACGCAGGTTTGGTTGGGTCAACCTGAACTGCCCTACCTCGGCGGAAGATAGCAGCTCTGTGAAACTGGACTGATTCCCCGGGCAATTCGCCAAACCAATGGGCAGGGTCAGACAAGTACTAGTACTGTTCGTCACGTCAACAACCACATTTAGACCCTTGTCTATTGAATCAACTTGCACCGGTGTCGTGGCGATCAAGTAAAAGGTGAAGCTGGTGCTGACGTGGCAAGCCCCATGTCAGAAAGTGCTTGTCATGTCATCGAATCAAGAAACGGGGCTCCGAAATGCGTTGGATGA
>Ga0307489_10003624_pt1 | contig 10231 bp, 18 predicted proteins | sample SB12metaG_FD_202247 | JGI IMG/M metagenome (GOLD analysis project Ga0307489, IMG submission 202247) | Sea-ice brine microbial communities from Beaufort Sea near Barrow, Alaska, United States - SB 1.2 | ecosystem: Environmental > Aquatic > Marine > Coastal | place: USA: Alaska | collected...
TGAAGCTATGAAGCAGCGTACGTTGTACCCTATGACGCGGCAATCGGCTTAAGCGACGCCCTATTGCGCGGGATCAAGTGGCATGCACACCCTATGACGTGGATCGAGTGACACCTATTGCCGCGGCGAGCGTTATTCCGTGATTCAGCGGGCCCTGGGACGGGGAGCGAGCCAATGCCAAGCTGGAGCGTGTGAAGCGCCGCTCGGAGAATGCCGCGCGCATCGCCCTGGCGCGCGCGGTGGGGCCTGCCAGATGTTGCCGCAACCATCACATCACCGGCACTCAGTTTGAACCCTCGTTTCTTGAGTTGAATGGCATGGCGTTCATTGACGAGGCGAGCATAGAGTGCGCGGCCGTAGCGCGGGGTGCTGAGCGAGCGCGGCGCACGCGCGGAGCGGCGCGTGTACCGCCGCTGCTTCGCCATCGCGCGCAGCTCCGTGGGTGAGCGCGCGGTCATCGACCTGGACGACTTCAAGCAGTTCGTGCACCGCGGGATGGAGGCAGGAGCTTACACTCGTCCACATTTCGGCTCAACATAAGCGCTTTCTGTGGCATGGGGGTGCATTTAGGGGTTGTTTAGGGGGTGTTTAGGGGGTGTCAAGGGGGCTTTGGGGGGTGTTCAGGGTGTATTGTGTGTCAGAAACGGCTCAGGTTAAGCTGACACGTGGACGAGTGTAAGCCCATGGATGGAGGTGGAGGGCATCGAGCAATGGGAGCTCAAGCGCTTGTACACCAGCTGTTTGCAGGGGCGCCCGGGCAGCCGAGTTGCCGTCAGCGACACGCTGGTAAAGCCATAGCAACAATGCTCGCCTCGTTTCATTACCCACCTCGGTTCATGAAATGCCACACGATGGGATACTGGGATATGAACCGTCGCTTCATGCGGTTATATGACGTAGCGAGCGTCATTGTGATGGCCGTGCCCGGTGGATGTGGCGCAGCTGCGGCGGGTGGTGGAGGCGGGGCAGTGGCGCCGCCACTGGGCGCGCTACGCCGCGGATGCCAGGTGGCGGGTGCTCGAGCGAGGCCTCGGAGGGTCCGCCGCTGCCGTGTTCGGAGCCACGTCGGAGGCGAGGCCCGGTGTCACGCGGAGACTTTTGGCATTTAGCCAACGCAACTGGTCGTAGTCAGCGGTGTCGTGTTCGGTGCAATGACCTTACTGATGTGGGTGATACAGGGTGTTGGGCGGAGGAAGATGTGTAGGATGTGTAGAATGTGTACGGGTACGCTATGAGTAAACAGTCTGACTGATACCCGGCCTTACTTGGCGGACCCGTGCGAGGCGCCGGTGTTCCCGCCCCTTTCGAAAACCCTGGGGTCGCCCCTCACCTACCTGTCCTACCTCGTGCACTTCGCCACGCTCCCGCTCCTCGCGCCCTTCGCCGGCTTCTTCACGCCTGTCGCGGAGGTAGGGCGGTGCGGATTTAACCTATGAAACCCAAGTTGAAAGCGACTGGAACTAAGCGCTTGAAACTGGAACATGATGAACCGCTTTCAAGTTCTGGTTTCAAATTCAACTTGCGCCGCTACATGGAGGTGCTGTTCCTCACGCGCTTCATGCTGCCGGATTCGCTGCGGCGCTGGCGGTGGTCTGGGGCAAGGGCTTACACTCGTTCACATTACAGCTCAACTTGAGCAACTCACAGACACATTCATGACTTAATTCGGGTTATACGATGGACAGAGGAGCTCAAGTTGAGCTGAAACGTGGACGAATGCAAGCCCCTGGTCCGGGGCGACAGGGCTGGCGCTGGCGTTTTATATTTTACCACTGTGGTGCATCGGCGGAGTGGTGTGTATCATGTACGGCAGGGGCTTACACTCGTCCACTTTTCGACTCAACCTGAGCCGCTTCTTACACAAAATACACCCTGGACACCCCTAAATATCCCCTAATACACCCTACACACCCCCTAGAAAACCCCTAAATGTACCCCCTATCCCGCAGAAAGCGCTTAAGTTGAGCCGAAACGTGGACGAGTGTAAGCCCCTGATGTACGGGTCGTATCGCCCGGAGTTCCTGCTGGGCGACGCTTTGTTCCCGGCGCTGGTATCGGGGATGTTGGTGTCGCTGGCGGCGGCGGCGGTGACGGCAACCAGGGCGGCGGGCACCACCGAGCACCCCTCTCGCCGGTAGGTACCACCCAAACCGTTCACCCCGTCGTCCACCGCGTTACGAAGCCGCGCTTTTGAGTGTGACAGCATCCCATGACGCGCCAAGCAGTACTAGTATTCACTTGAGATCATCCATCGCATGCTGAACCCTCGATTGTTCAGTGAATGGCAGTTTTGCCGAGCATGATTCACTACCGGGACAACTAAAAGCCGTTGTTCACGTGATCCAGCACATATGAAACCCCGGCACTGCCCGGCGGTCGGCGGCGGCGCTGCGTCCGTCCTACGCGTTCCCCGGCGGCCGCGTGCTGCTGCCGGATGACCAGTCGCGCATCGTCCAGAACCACCCGCGCCTGGACACGGTAGGGCGGTGCAGGTTGACCCTATCAAACCCACATTGAAAGCGCCTGGAACTAAGCGCTTACAACTGGAATATAACAAACCGCTTTCAAGTTTTGCTTTCAATTTCAACTTGCGCCGCTACAACACGGTGGAGCAGCGGCAGCTCAACGCGGCGAAGGAGGCGGGGGAGTACTATGGCGGCGGGGGCGGTGGCGGTGGCGGCGGGGGCGGGGGCGGCGGTGGCGGCGGGGGCGGGGGGAGGGGGGCTCACCGTGGACACGAGCGCCCCACACCTAGAGGCAGAGCCTGCCCCTCGTCCACTTTTCCAGCTCAACTTAAGCATTTCAGGTATCGACTCGGCTCAACATGAACAGACGACGTGTCGAGTTCCTGTTCCCATTTCAGCTCACCAATTGGCGTAGGCACTTCAGGTATTGGTATTGAGTTGGCATCAGGACACGACGGCTCAAGCAGAAACGGGGAGTGGTGTGAGCCCCTGGGTGTTGGGGACGGCGGGGCCCCTGAGCGGCGGGTGCCCCGGGGGCTGCTCCGCGAGGGCGGCCCGGGGCTGGAGGCAGGGGCTTACTCGTTCCCGTTTCTGCTCAACTTGAGCTCTTCTGTCCACCGTATAACCCGACTTAATTCATGAATGTGTACTGGAGTTGCTCAAGTTGAGCTGTAACTCGAACGAGTGTAAGCCCCTGGCTGGAGGACGCGTCGGAGGGTGTGGTGACGGCGCCCCGGGCGATGGGCAGGGGCTTACACTCGTCCACTCTTCAGCTCAACTTGAGCGCTTTCTGTGGGATAGGGGGTGCATTTAGGGATTGTTTAGGGGGTGTTCAGAGGATATAGGGGGTATTGCGCGGTATCTCGGGTGTTTTTTGTTTCAGAAACGGCCCAGGTTGAGCTGAAAAGTGGACGAGTGTAAGGCCCTGGCGCTGGGCGCCTCCACTGCCTCCACCGCCTCCATCCACCCGCACTCCGCGCTGGCCACCGCGGCCGAGGCGCTGGGGGCCAAGGCCGACAGCCTCGCCCGTGAATCATCCAAGGAGAACTCGGGGGTAGACAACGGCGCTGCCACCGATGTAGTGGGCGATACCACGCGGGGTGTGCGGATACAGCCAATGGGCGGAGTGGGCGCCGGCGTCAGGTAGGGCATGCCAGCTGTTGCAGGTTTAGGGTTTAGGGTTAGGGTTTAGGGTTTAGTGTTGCTCACCACGTCAACGCATGCCGTGTAACTCAAGAATATTCAAAACGCGCTGGATGACGTGCTGTTTGACGACGAGGCGAGCAATATCTGACAACCGACCGCAAGCTCCGATATGAATACCCCATTTTTTTATAAAATATAACCCCCATGTATCTGCCAGGCCCTAGCGTGAGGGGCAAGCGCGGTCGGGCGGCGGCGGGCGTGACGCCCGGGAACGGCGGTCGGACCATGCTGGAGCCCCCTGCCGCGGCGCGCAACGACGAGGCGCGCGAGGCAGGGACTAGTGCCTAGTCTGTGGGCTAGTAACTTCTATTGAGCTGGAGTTTGGTGATTCGGCCAGAAGTCAAATGACTTCTGGTGACATCCACCAAACGCCTACCTACTACAGGTATACGAGGTACTATATATAGTACGCTTACAGACTAAGCACTAGCCACTGAAATCGACACGCGTTTTGAACCCTCGTTTGGTAGGTCAAATGTGATCCCATGACGTGGCGCGCAATATCTGGTATGCCCTATGGGTCGGCGGCGCGCGCCATGGGGTCCAAGCGCCAACAAGCCGAGGTCATGTTCCAGAAGCCGGTGTCGGTCGGACAGGTGCAACGTCACCCCGCTCGCCGTTCAATCCGCCGCATGTTTAGCCTGTGTATCTTGAGTTAAATAGGCCGATTTCGGTTTATCGCTGCCCGCGCCGAGCGCTGACGCTCTGCCCGCAACTCTGTACATATATATGTGTCCGTCTTATATTTCAGTTCTAACGATCAAAACCCTACAGTATGGGCATTCAACCTGACGCCCGCTTTCACGCGCGGAGCGCTGACGTTTTGCCCGCAACCCTGTATGGGCATTTCACCCAGGCGATATACCGAAATCGGCCTATTGCATGGCATGACGCGGCGAGCGTGGTTCGGTCGGTCGGCCCTGGGTGTGGGAGCGTGACGTGGCGGACGTCATCGAAGTAAGCCGGTGCAGGCTGACCCTATCACATCCAAGGTGATACCGCCTGGAACTAAGCGCTTGAAACTAAATTGTGATATACTGCTTTCAACTTCTGCTTTCAAATTCAACATGCGCCGCTACATCGAGCGGCGCGCGGCAGAGGAGCTCGCGGCCACGCCTCTCATCGGCTCCAAGAAACTCGGCTGGTACTCCACCTTGGTAGGCCGGTGCAGGTTGCCCCTATCAGACCCACGTTGAAAGCGCCAGGAACTCAACGCTTGAAACTAAAATATGACATACTGCTTTCAATTTTGCTTGAACTTTGCTTTCAAATTCAACTTGCGCCGCTACACCTTGGCCGTGTTTGGCGTGGCGCTGGCCCTGGCCTCCATCCCGCCCATGCACCGCCGAGTGCACGGTGGGGCGCTGCAACTTTAAAACCCTAAAACCTAAACCCTAGACCCTAGACCCTAAACCCTAGACCCAAACCTGGGAGCGAGTTGTAACCGCTTGCATCCCGTGTTGATAGCGCCACATTTCAGAAGTTAGTCACATTTTCCTTTTTGAATTGCTGTTCTGCAGTCTAGGTGGTTTGGCTACAAGCATGAATCAGCCTAGTCTGCTTTTGGACACACACACCCTCACACACACATCTCAGCGCTTGAAATTAACACATGATGAACTGCTTTTGATTTTACTCTCTATTTAATTTGCGCCGCTACGCCACGGCGTGGCGGTGTTCGGCGGGCGGGAGCGCGTCACCTTTTGCATCGACCAGCTCATGCCTGAGGCAAGGGGGGTTATTGCGAACACGCACCTGACCAACGTTGCGTTCCAACGAACCGAGTCCAGGCGTCGTCTGTACGTACTGGTATGAGCATTCACTCTGAAGGTATGATGTCATGCGAGCACGTCCGATATCGAGTGATTGTTATGAGTGACCGTGGTGCGAGGCGGTGATCAACCTGGTGGGGTTCGCGAAGTGTTCCAAGCTGGTGGCGCAGGAGCTGGCGGCTGCCCAGGCAGGGGCTTACACTCGTTCCCATTTCCGCTCAACTTGAGCTTGCTTTGCCCCTTTCCGCTCAACTCAAGCTGACTGTGTCCCCCATAAAACCCAGCGTAACCCGCGGATGTGTCCCGAAGGTGCTCAAGTTGAGCTTGAACGTGAGCGATGTGTCCCGAAGGTCCTCAAGTTGAGCTCTGAAGTGAGCGAGGGTAAGCCCCTGGGCCCAGGCGGCGGCGGCGGCCACTGCGTCGGGCAACAACCAGACGGCGCCGGCGCCGCTCACCCCTGTGGTGGGCGACGGCGCCGCGGTGGAGGACCTCATTCTCACCACGTCGGCAGGGCGTCACCCCCCTTGACTACTTTGCAGTCTGGCGCGTTTAGCTGTTTATCCCTGGTACTGCTGGAGTGATCCCCAACTCCAGCCTCAAAGGTACGTATGTAGAGCTGGAACATTGCTCGGGTGAGGCCCTGGACGTAGGTGCCCGGCGCGGTGGGGAGCACGGCCGGGCACGTCATCGTGGGCAGGGGCTTACACTCGTTCACTTTTCAGTTCAATCTAAGCGCATTCTGGTGGATAGGGGTTGCACCTCGGGGTTGTTTATGGGATGTTGTAGAGGTGTTAGGGGGTGTTAATGGGATTAGGTGGTGTTTAGGGTGTGTTTTGTGTCAGAACCGGCTCAGGTTGAGCTGAAAAGTGGACGAGTGTGCTCAGGTTGAGCTGACAAGTGGACGAGTGTAAGACCCTGTTCGTGGGCGGCGGGATCCTATGGATGAGCGCGGCCATGTACGCCACGTTCATGGTAGGGCGGTGCAGCTTGACCCTATCAAACCCACGTTGAAACCGACTGGAACTAAGCGCTTAAAACTAAAGTGGGAAATGCTGCTTTCAATTTCTGCTTTCAAATTCAACCTGCGCCGCTACATCATGGTGCTGCGGTGGGTGGCCTCCCGCTGCTACGAGCACTACCTGCGCTCGCGACTCTTCGCCGCGTGCACCGACCCCGCCGAGGCACGCCCCAAACCCTAAACCCTAAACCCTAAACCCTAAACCCTAAACCCCGCCGAGGCACGCCCCGCCAGATGTCGTTCGCCACGCCATAGAATGCCGTTCCACTCACGAAAAAAACAAGGGTTCAGAGTGCGTGTCGATGACGCGGCAGTAACGTTTTCACACATCATGTCATAGGATGCCGTTTAATTCACCAAAAGAGGGTGTAAACGCGTGTCGATGTCATGGCGGGCAAGGTTTCACACGTCACGTCATCTCATGACGTTTCAAACTCAAGAAACGAGGGTTTGAAATGGGTGTGGGTGACGTGAAGGGCGGTGGTGTGCTATGACTCTACATAGCGGCGGCGCTGATGGACGTGCCGTACCTGAACCTGCGGCACGCGTGGGTGCCGTGGTAGGGCGGTACAGGTTGACCCTATCAAACTCAAGTTGAAACTGCCTGAAACTAAGCGCTTGAAACTAAATCGTGATGCATCGCTTTCAACTTCTGCTTTCGAATTCAACTTGCGCCGCTACACTGTGGGTGCGGGTGCGGGTGCACCTGCAGCGCCTGCAAGCAGGGGCTTACACTCGTTCTCATTTCCGCTCAACTTGAGCTCACTTTGCCCCTTTCCGCTCAACTTAAGCTTACTTTGTCCCCCATGTGACCCAAAGTAACCCGTGGATGTTTACCGAAGGTGCTCAAGTTGAGTTCGAACGTGAGCAATGTGTCCCGAAGGCCCTCAAGTTGAGCTCTGAAGTGGGCGAGAGTAAGCCCCTGGGTGCAGGTGCTGGAGCGGCGGTGGGCAGGAGCTTACACTCGTCCACTTCTCAGCTCCACCTGAGCCATTTCTGACACAAAATACACCCTGAACACACCCTGATACTCCTTAATATCCCCTGACACCTCCTAAATACCCCATAAACGATCCCTGAATGCACCCCTATCCGACAGAATGCGCCTAAGTTGAGCCGAAAAGTGGACGAGTGTAAGCCCCTGGCGATGGGCAGAGCTGGCAGTGTCGCACCTGCTACTGGCCGTCGCCGCCCTCACCGTGGCAGGCCGGTGCAGCTTGACCCTATCAAACCCAAGTTGAAACCGCCTGGAAGCGAGCGCTTGAAACTAAAATGTGATGTACTGCTTTCAATTTTGCTTCAATTTTGCTTCATTTTTGCTTTCAAATTCAACCTGCGCCGGTACACCGTGGCCGCCGCCCTGGCCGCCGCACGCATCTTCACCTCGCCATACCAGGTAGGGTGGTGCAGGTTGACCCTATCAAACCCTCGTTGAAACTGCCTGGATTTACGCGCTTGAAACTAAATTGTGATGAACCGCTCTCAAATTTTGCTCTCAAAATCATGTTGCGGTGCTACAACCAGGGCATCGATTCCATGCTTCCCACCTGTTTGGCACTCGCCCTGGTATGACAAAGTGCGGCAAACCACTTAGACACTTAGTCTGACTTAGTGCTACTTAGTCTGACTTAGTGCCCGCTCAACCAATCAGAATGCTCCATTTGGACGACTTGGTACTACTTGTTGCTAAGGGTCTCAGTGGTTCCACGCACTTTGTCATAGGGTTCGGCTGATGTTGCTTGCTCGCCACGTCATACTCATAGGAATCCGGTTAATTCAAGAAACAAGAGTTGATGTATTGGATGACGTGGCGGGCAAGTGTCCGGCAGATATTGCTCGCCGCGTCATTGGATGCCGTTCAGGAAACGAGGGTTCAGAGTGCATTGAATGACGTGGCGGGCGATGTGTAGTTGTCACTCCATCCTGGCGCTGTGCGCGCCCCTGGCCCTGATCCTGTCCATCGCCAGTAAGGTGTATGAACTGCAGGAGGATGATGAGGCGCTGGTGCAGGAGGAGAAGTGGAAGATGACGATTGACGGCAGGGGCTTACACTCGTTCACTTCTCAGCTCAACCTGAGCCGTTTCTTACACAAAATACACCCTGAACACCCCCTGATACTCCTTAATACCCCCTGACACGTGCTAAGCACCCCTCAAACAATCCCTGAATGCACCCCTGTCCTACAGAATGGGCTTAAGTTGAGCCAAAAAGTGGACGAGTGTAAGCCCCTGATTGACGGGGTGGACAGCTGGCAGAAGCACGCGGCGATGGCGGACCTGGGTAGGACAGTGCAGGTTGACCCTATCAAAACCCGGGTTGAAAGCGTGCCTGGTCAGCGCTTGAAACTAAAATGTGATGATGTGCTTTCAAATGTTGCTTTCAATTTCAACTTGCGCTGCTACACCTGGGTGACGTGGTGCGGCGGCGCAACCAGGTAGGGCGGTGCAGCTTGACCCAATGAAACCCACGTTGAAACCGCCTGGAACTAAGCGCTTGAAGCCATTCTATCATGATCCGCTTTAAGATTTTGCTTTCAATTTCAACTTGCGCCGCTACAGCCAGGGCGCGTGGCCGCGGTAGGGCAGTGCAGGTTGACCCTATGACACCCACATTGAAACCGCCTGGAATTAAGCACTTGAAACTACAATACGATTGACTGCTTTCAAGTTTTCCTTTCAATTCAACATGCGCCGCTACACCGCGGGTGCTGGGCGTGCGCTGCGGCGCCGGCACCGCCAACGCCGCCACCGCGCTCGCGGTACGCCCTACGCCCGCCCACCTGTTGCTCGCCTGGTCATAGGACGCCATGTAATAGGCCGGTTTCGGTATATCGCTTCCCGCGCCGAGCGCTGACGCTTTGCCCGCAACTCTGTATGGGCATTCAACCTGGCGCCCGCTTTCCCGCGCGGAGCGCTGACGCTTTGCCCGCAACTCTGTATGGGCATTTCACCCAGGCGATATACCGAAATCGGCCTATTTAAGACAGGCGGATGCAAAATGCGTCGGTGGTATCTGGTTGTCCCTGAGTTGCGGTGTGCCTGGGGGTGGTGCTGTGCGGGGTGGTGGCGCTGGAGATGTCCGACGGGCTCAAGGAGGGCACCTCCGGTGACCAGCTGCGAGATTTCGTGGAGGTAGCGCCTGCCACCCGGCAGATGTCGGGAGGAACACGTCATCCAACGCATTGTTGACCCTCGTTTATGATTTAAACTCAGTGTCGGAGGGATATGTCCCTCTGATCTCCTCGAAATCGAGGGTCTGTTTACTCAATGATTGCGACACGGTCGGACTGTCGGTGAGTCGGTCGGTGGGAATTTCGAAATGGACAGTGTTGATCGGTCGAACGGGATTCGACACCATTTATTCGATACTAGATCCGACACTGAGTTTGAGCGGCAACCTATGACGTGGTGACCAGTGTTCCCCGGGCACTGCGTGGAGGTGAACTTTGCATACACGCACAAGTTCTCGGAGCGGCTGTTGGATAAGCTGCTGCGTTTGTCGGATAACGTGACGCGCGTGGAGACAGGGGTTATCCTCGCAAACAACCTGGTATCGGGGCTGGACAACACCAGTCCCAAGGCAGGGGGGGCTATTGCGAACACGCACTCGACCGACGTTGAGTCAACGAAACGAGTCCGCCCGTACCCTATACCCTATACCCTATACCCTATACCCTATACCCTATACCCTATACCCTATACCCTATACCCTATACCCTATACCCTATACCCTATACCCTATACCCTATACCCTATACCCTATACCCTAT
>Ga0307489_10003625_pt1 | contig 10229 bp, 16 predicted proteins | sample SB12metaG_FD_202247 | JGI IMG/M metagenome (GOLD analysis project Ga0307489, IMG submission 202247) | Sea-ice brine microbial communities from Beaufort Sea near Barrow, Alaska, United States - SB 1.2 | ecosystem: Environmental > Aquatic > Marine > Coastal | place: USA: Alaska | collected...
ACGTAAGGTCCTACTCCGATGAGAGCAGTGGTTCCCAAACCCGTGATGAACCGCACCCACGCCAGCATCTGAGCGAATCATGGCAGGTTTAGGGTTCAGGGTTTGGGTAGGCCCTACTCCGATGAGTGCGGTGGTTCCCAAGCCTGTGACGAAGCGCAGCCGCGCCAACATCTTCTCCTTCCGAATCTCCGCAATGTCCCGCAACACATCCTCCGTCAGCCCCTCGGAGCATGGCCGCACACTATTCATCCCTTTCAGCTCTCACCTCGAGTGATTTCAAGGCCGAAACGCTCAAGTTGAACAGGTTATGGAACTAGCGTGGGTTGAGGGAGGAGGAAGCGGCGAGTGTTATCGGGTTCACAGGTTCACGGGTACACGGGCACACAGGTATACCGGTACACTATGATCAATCAGAGCAATCAGACAAGTTGCGATGAAGCAGGCTACTACAAGGCCCTTGCCTCAGAGGCCTTGACGATGTGAGCCGGCAGCTTCTCCGCGTCGGACAAAAAATGATTCCGCCGCGGCAACTTGTCCCGGAACGCCCGCTTTGCGTTTCTCACTCTCTTTTGCATTTTCTTTGCGAAATCGCTGGTGAACTTCGCCTTGAAGCAGGGCCTGACACTACAACAACCCTGGGCAGCTGTATTTGAGCATCCTCGAGGTTCTTGAACTGATCTCGTAAGGGGAGGCCGTGGTGAAACGCCAGAGAGAAGGACGTGGCGAGTGTTTCTACGCAGATCGGGTGGGGGGGGCAAACGGGAATTTGGATTGCTTGAGTCAATAGACGGTCGCTCATATAAATTACAGTGTAGATCAAGTTACCGTACTCGTACACGATAACTTGAAAAATGTATTGTCGAGGGTCTATTCACTCAACGATCGTGACCAGACCGCGCCACGCGCCATCCCCATTTGACCCCCCCACCGGAACTGCGTAGTTACGGCCCTGCCTTGAAGTGCGCAATCACCTTGGGAAGCACCGCCCTCCGCAACGGGTCAAACGGTTTATCATGCCATGTTTGTATATATGACGCCACGTCATGTGGAGCTCGCAACATCATATAATGCCATATAATTCAATAACCAAGGGTTCAAACCAGAAACAATGACCAGGCCTTACAGCTTGACCTGGTTCAGGATGGGCGCGATGATGAGATAGTTGACAAAGAACAATCCAACGCCCGGCAGGTAGGATCGTAACCGCAAATAGATTACTTGGTCAAGTGGACAGTAGAGCTCTAGTATAAAGCAGCTTATTTTAGTCATACTGACGTCATTGATCCTCAGGCGCTCTCAGAAGCCTGCTACAACTGCTTGATGACAGCCTTACGATTGCCGCCCCTTTTGCGGCTGCGCGCCATAGCGGCCACTCCATCCGGCTGAAGTAGGTTTGCGCGAACCGCCAGAACGTAGGGCCCAGATGAACCATGCTCTCCACATCATAAGATGGCATTTGAAGGGATAAGCGAGGGCTCCAAATGTGGCGCATGGCGTGGTAAGCAGTATCCCATATGCCCACGTTGAGGGGGTCGACATGGAGCCTCAGTGGCAGGGATTGGGCCTCAGTGGCAGCTGGCAGGGGGTACAACGGTATACTATGAGCAACCAGTCTCACGTCGTTGAGCATTAGTGGCGGTGGGTACACCGGTGCACTATGAGCAAACAGTCTGACGTGGATGACACCGGGCCTGGTTGGCAATGGGAACACTGGTCCTGCCGGAACTCGTCCATCTCGAGGCGTCCGTCGGCATCCTCATCGAACTGGTATAGCACCTCCTCCGCGCTCTCGGCGATGCGCGGCAGTTTCCTGGTACCGCCCGCCATGTCGTCCAGTTTTTCCCAAAGCAGCCCCATTGCGAACTTTAGTTCACCCTTATCCAGTGTGTTGTGCGCGTCCTCATCCTTGTCTGTGTCGCAAAGTAGGGTCGTCACTCAGCGCTCCATGCTTTCACTTCTCGACGTCATCAGTTTACAGTAGTGACAACCCAAGCTGGGGAGGTACACAATGAGCAAACTGTGCTCAGTGGGGAATGATATACATAGCCGGAAAGGGTACGCTATGCGCACACAGTGAACACTCTCCTGCCATTGAGTTGGCAACACCGCGTGAAGACTGCGTCGGTGGTGTCTGCAAATTCCTTGCAGCAGGGCCCGACACCAGTCCCCTTTTCTGCTCAACTTGACTGTCTGCTCATATTGTACGGTGTATCCGTGCGCACTTGCCGCATCCTTCTCCCTGGCCTTACACTGCGACAAGTCCCCTCTTCAGCTCAACTTAAACCTCTTCGACATATCACTTTGGGGGGACTCTCGTGGTTTTAGGGACACAGGCCTGTGACAGCTGGCAGTTGCGATGAAAGGGGAACGAGGACGAGTGTCAGGCCTGGGCTGAGGCTGCGGCGAGTGTGTACGGGCACACCGGTACACCGTCTGGCCGTGCGCAAACTCTTCATGGATGCTTCAACTGGGCTCCCTCTTGGGGTCTCGATGGGTCATGCCTTGCTGTGGATCAAATCCAGCCACGTCTGCCGCACCCACTTGGCGTTGTCGGATACACTGGTACACTATGTGCAAAAAGCACTGACTTGGCGTCGTAGGGTACAGTGGTACATTTTGCGCAAACAGTCAGGTTGAGCTGAGAAGGGAACCAGTGTATAAGGTCCTGCCTTGCTGTGGATCAAGTCCAGCCACGTCTGCCGCACCGTCTTGGCGTCGTTTTGGTTCCAAATCAAATCCACTTTCGCCGTAAGCCAGGGCCTGCCACTAGTTCCCATTCTCAGCCCAACAGTTTGCTCATACGAGTAATCTTCCCGTGCACATTCGCCGCATCCTCGTCCCTGGCCTACCACGGCATCCCCTTTCTAGCTCTCAACTGCCAGCTGTTACAGCTGTGGTGGCTGTGGTTGGGTCCCACATACTCGTACCACCCAGTAAATCTCACTTAGTACTCAAAGATGCTCAAGTTGAGCTGAAATGGTGACGGGAGTCAGGCCCCGAGGGGCTGCCTGTATCAACACAAGTGACACTCGCTTGTTGTCTCGAAGATGCTCAACATGAGCTGAAATAGGGACGAGTGGCAGACCCGGCCTTGAGCGTCTTGGGCCTGAGGCTCGCCACTTTCGCGATGGCACGCAGGGAGGTTTTCTTGCGCAGCTTCGTCCGCAGCTTGGCCAGCGCGCCGCGTGCCTTCGCGCCGCCCGCATCCTCGCCGCCGCCTCCTCCATCGCCACCGCCGCCCTCAGCCTCACCGCCGCTACCGCTAGCCTGATGTTGAACGCCCCCCGCGCCCTCTCCGCGCTCCTCCTCAACCTCTGCGACGAGCGTCAGGGATTTCACGCCGGGCTCGTCACCCTGCTGCCCCGTCGCCGTCGCCGCAACCCCCGTCGCCGCGCTGCCGCTATCTTCGCTAGGTACCGGGGCCGCTGCTGCCGCCGGGCGGCCTCCCGCGGCGGTCGGCGCGTCGAGCTTCGCGGAGTCCTCGCGACGTAGCCCGGGGCCCCAGAAAGTGGCCATTGTTGAATGTGAGTGGACGCGAGATGGACGAGTTTCTTGGAGCACTCTCTCTAAAGTGTGCGTTCACTCAGTACAACGCGGAGCTGGCAACAGATGCGAGACGCGTGCCAGGGTGTGAACACTCCCAACGGAACGCACGTAGGGTTGAGATACGCCCGAGCGGTGCAGATGTGTCGTGATGAGGCCTGGCTGTTCACCAACTCACGACGAATCTCGAATCGGCCTTTCACACTTCACACGTGTTGAAACGTGGCACGTGTCAATATAGAACCCATCTCGCCTGTGTACCCCCTGAGCACGTTTCAGCTTGGCCAATCAAAACAAAGCTCCACGTGTCCCACTTCTGCCACGTGTGATTGGCCCGCGTAAAAACCTCTTGCCACGTCTTCGCGTCCAAGTAAAACCACGGCCCTCATTTTGCTTTTTCAGAGGATCTCTGACGGACCCTGTGTACACAAGCCGGGCGTCGTGACCCGTGTGCGTGTGCTGCAACATCCTCCTCGCCCAGGGGATACCGAGGGGAGGAGACGCCAGCTCGCGTGCCGCGGTTGGATCGCACAGCTGCCTGCAACGCAGTTGTCAAAGGGCTCGGATTCTTTTTGTTCAGGGCTGACTATTTTAACCTATCCGTCGCGTCGTCAGCATCAGTGGGCAACGTGTAGACGGGCGTCTCATCCCGAGTGCGTGAACAGAAGCTCTTCGACCACACCAGCCGCGACATCGCACGATGTTCGCTGCCGCTGCGAAGCGCGCGCTGGGCAATGTCGCCAAGGGGCATTGCGACTCTACGCAGCTGAACCTCGCCCTGGCCGTTCCCAAGGATGGGGGAGGCAGCTGCGTGGCAGGGGCTTACTCTCGTCCACTTCTGAGCTCAACTTGAGCCGTGTCTGAAGCAAGAAAACACCCTACTCACCCTAAGCACCCCCTAACACCCCGTGACACCCTCTCAACACGGGCTACACAGCCCCTACGCGCACCCGCTAACTCGTACAAAGCGCTCAAGTTGAGCTGAGAAGTGAACGAGTGTAAGCCCCTGCTGCGTGGTCTCACGCATCGCGCCGGGGCTTATGAGCGCCGCCTCGACCTCCGCGTTCGCCCCGCTCTTGGCGCGCCGCGCACTCCACGTCGCCGCCGGCGCGCGCGCCGCACAGCTGGCGGCAGGGACCAGCAGATATCGCTCGCCACGTCCAGGGACGCCAATCAACACAACAAAACGAGGGTTCGAATAAAAGCGTGTTACGTGTACTCGCCACGTCACTAGCCTGCCGTTCAACTCGACAAAACGAGGGGTGTCGCTGACTCGTGTATGCTTGTCTCCCTGGCCCTACCTGGCGACGCCGTCCTCAGCCGCGCCGTGCGCCCTGGAGGCAGGGGCTTGCACTCCTCCACTTTTCAGCTCAACTTGAGCGCGCTTTGTATGAGACAGGGGGAGCGCGTAGGGGTTGTGTAGCCCGCGATAAGGGCGTGTTAGGGGGGTTATAGGGTGTCTAGGGTGTTTTATTGTGTCAGACACGGCTCAAGTTGAGCTGAGAAGTGGACGAATGTAAGCCCCTGCATGGAGGCGGTGAAGGCCGAGCTCCTGAACATGCGTCGCATGTTTTGCGCGGAGACCCCCAAGACGGGCGGCGGTAGGGCCTGATAGATGGTGTTGGCCACGTTATAAGATGCCATCTCACTAAAGAAAGCAGGGTTCAAAATGCATTTGATGACGCTGTCAGCATTAGCAAATATCAAGGGGCTGAGAGATAGTGCTCGCCACGTCACAGGATGGCATTCAACTCAACAAACAATGGTTCAATGTGCGTCAGGTGACGAGGCAAGCATTATTCAACAGTCCCTGGACGCTGGCGGGAAGAACGGGTGGGAGAACTTTAAGGCCAAGGGTGGCAACGCCAAGCCCGGGAAGAAAGGCGGTGAACAGGCCGAGGGCGGCGGCGGCGGCGACAAGGGCGGCGCGGGCGGTAGGGCCTGGCAGATATCGCCCCGCCACGTCATCGACATGCAATGCGAACCCTCGTGCTTCAAATTAAATGGCGTCCTGTGCTGTGGCGCGCAATATCTCCCAGGCCCATTGCCCGCCACATCATCGACACACGATTTGAACCTTCGCTATCGGATTAAATGGCATCCTATGACATGGCGAGCAGTATCTGCCTGGATCATTGCCTGCCACGTCATCAGCACACATTTCGAACCCTCGTTTCTCGACTTAAGTTGCATCCCATGACGAGGCGCGCGATATCTGCCCGGTCCATTGACCGCCACGTCATCAACATACTTTCAAACTCTCGTTTATTGAGGTAAATGTCATTCCATGATGTGGCAAGCAATATCGCCCTCAGGCCCTGGCTGGCGGCGACAACTCCGGCGGGCCTAAGACCATCGGCAGGGGCTTACACCCGTTCACTTCTCAGCTGAACTTGAGCGCTTTTTATGGGATAGGGGGTGCCCGTAGGGGTTGTGTATCCCATGTTAAGGGGTTGCTATGGGGTGTGCAGGGTGTGTACGGTGTTTTTTGTGTGTCAGACACGTCTCAAGGGTGTAGGGTTTAGGGTTTAGGGTTTAGGGTTTAGGGTTTGAGCTGAAAGGTAAACGAGTGTAAGCCCCTGACCATAGGCGAAATGCTCAACAACACGACGTTCCAGCAGACCGCCACCGCCTTCCTTGCCGCCGCAGCTCTTTTCTCTATGACAAGCGGGGACGAGTAAAAATCGCTCGCCACGTCATCTGCCTCATTGTAAACCTCCGTTTGCTCAGTCAACCGACCCCTTGTGACGTGGCGAGCAGGGTTTACCTGACACGGGGGTTATTGAGAATGGGCACTCGACGAGCAGATCGACGTTCGAGAGGGTGAGAGTAAATGTTCATACAGACGTGCGGACTAGATTCGTGATCGCCGACCGACCGCAGACCATCGTATGGGCATTCACCCGCAGCTCGCAAACTTCCATCTGGCGGTTTATGGCGATCTGGCCGTCGGTCGAGTGCTTATTCTCAACAACCCCCGTGCCTGGCCCTGCGCAACGCGGGCTCTGACGCGCGCGAGATCAGCTTCCAGGAGTTCAAGACCACGCTGCTGGAGCAGGGCCTGGTGGACCGTGTCGAGGTGGCTAACAAGACTAAGGCCAAGGTGTGGTCACTCATAGGATACACGCTTGCTAAGAATATCGGACAGAACCCATTAACAGAAACTATTTGATTCCGTAAATACTCCGCTGACGACGAATGTCAGAACCAAGCCACAGCTTTTGAACCAGTTGGCGTACACCACGAACGGCGGTCTTTGACGTCGTGAACATCGCTCAAACTCAGGAAACACACAGTTTGGATGTTACAGCCCACGTGACCAAAGTTTGAGCGATGTTCACGGCGTCAAAGACCGCCCTTTGGCGCGCGCAAATAATATTTTCCCGAATATAATAAATTCGAATTAGAGGAATATAATTAATTAAGCCTTACTCTAATTCGAATTTATCAGTTGAAAGGGTACATTTCTTGCCATTCGACCCACATTTCAAAAATTGCCCGATCCTGGAGCTCGGAAGCCTTAAACCTTTGCTATAGGTGTCAGGTGAGCTGGTTCTGACATCCGTAAATACCCCCAAGATGTCCCAAAAATAACCCTAAATGCTCATCATTGCTCCCAAATGCTCCCAAATGCTCAAATTTCCCCAAATCCCCCTGATATTCCGGGCATATGCTCAGATGCTTGCCTCCCCCAAAAATGTCAAAAGACATTCCGGCATAATTGGCACCTCCCTAGGATACACGCTTGCTAAGCCAAGGCTGGGCTGGCGACTTCGATATTTGGGGTCCTGGGATCCGTCCCAATCCATCCGAATCCGACGTTTTACCGGATGCGTCCGAATCCGGAACCCATTTCTGTTGGGTCGAAACGCCCATACCGACGGTACGATGCCGCAAAAAGATCCCCTGCGGGACTGCTCGGTGCCCGAATCCGTCCGAATCCGACCCTCCACCGAATCCGTCCGAATCCCGAACCGCCATGTCAGTCATTCATAGGATACATGCTTGCTAAGTCTCAGATCCAAGCCCAGTTGTGATCATTCATGGGATGCGCGCTCGCTAAGTTTCAGATCCAAGCCCAGTTGTGGTCATTCATAGGATGCGCGCTTGCTATGTCTCGCCATAGCGTACCAATTCTCGCTACGTCATCCACCACATAGTGCAATGGTGCTCACCTCGTCATCCACCGCATGGTGTACCTGTGCTCACCACTCTATTCACAACATAGTGCACCAGTGCTCACCACGTCATCCACCACATAGTGCACCGGTGCTCACCACGTCATCCACCACATAGTGCACCGGTGCTCACCACGTCATCCACCACGTCGTGTACCGGTGCTCGCCGCATCATGTACCACACAGTGTACTGGTGCTCGCCCGGGCATCCACAACATGATTCACGCCAACTTATCCACCGCATAGTGTCCACGGACCCTGCGCCACGGTGTACGTCAACCAATCCTCCGCCTCGCCCGGGGCCAAGTCGGCGGAGGGGGCGGCCCACGGACCCCGCACCGCGCCTCCAGGGACCCCCAACGGTGCTGCGCTCAAGTTCTACTTCAACATTGGCAGCATTGACTCCTTCGAGCGCAAGATGGAGGTGCGGACAGTGCGCATGTATACAAGCGATTCCTCCTCCTCCTCCTCCTTGCTTCGTCTCCTTCTCCTCCTCTTCGACCCCTCCATTTCCTCCACTTCCACTTCCTCTTCCGCCTGCTTCTCCTGTTGCCCGCATTCTCATCTACGCGCATTTCGAACCGTCGGTCATTGACTTACCTGGCAGCTGGCACCCCACGATGGCTGGCCCTTGATGTAGGAGGCCCAGGAGCTGCTGGGCATCGACCCGCACGAGTTCGTGCCCGTGACGTACGTGAACGAGGCAGTGGCTTACACTCGTCCACTTCTCAGCTCAACTTGAGCGATATCTATGGGATTGGGGGTGCGCGTAGGGATTGTGTAGCCCGCGTTAACGGGGTGTCAGGGCATGTTAGGGGTGCGTAGGGTGTTTTCATGTGTCAGACGCGGCTCAAGTTGAGCTGAAAGGTGAACAACTCGAGCGCTGTCTATGGGATACGGGGTGCGCGTAGGGGTTGTGTAGCCCGTGTTAAGGGGGTGTCAGGGGATGTTAGGGGTGTGTAGGGTGTTTTTATGTGTCAGACGCGGCTCAAGTTTAGCTGAAAAGTGAACGATGTGTCAGACGCGGCTCAAGTTGACGAGTGTGAGCCCCTAGAACGAGGTGGCGTGGCAAACCATGATCGAGAAGATATTGCCCACGCTCTTGCTGTTTGGCGGATTCTATTTGGTCACAAAGAACCTCGGCAGCAGGGGCTTACACTCGTTCACTTTCCAGCTCAATTTGAGCCGTGTCTGACACACAAAAACACCCTGCACACCCTAAGCACCCCCTTAACATGGGCTACACAACCCCTACGTGCACCCCCTATCCCATAAAAAGCTCTCAAGTTGAGCTGAGAAGTGAGCGAGTGTTAGCCCCTGATCGGCAGCAGGGCCTATCACTTGTTCTCTCCTGTCGCCCTTGCCGTACACCCTAAACCCTAAACCCTAAACCCTAAACCCTAAACGCCCTAAACCCTAAACCCTCAACGAGAATACTCGTCGTACTAAGCTAGTGCGGGCGGGGGGTGGGGTTAAGCTAAGCTAGTTTAAGCCAGTATAAAGCCAGTTTAGTGGTTAGTGGGTTAGTATTGGGGAGGGCAGTGGGTTGGTAAAATAGGGGGCATAAGCTGGGATCGGGGATTTGTTTTGAGGGGTGCAGGAATATGGGCGATTCGGACCGAATCCAGCCCTTGACCGAATCGTCCGGATTTTCGAATCAGACTAAATGCTCATAGGGCACAAGTGTGAGACCCTGATTGGGGGCATGATGGGCGGCATGGGCGGCGGCGGCAAAGGTGGTAGGCCCAGACGAAATATGCTTCTTTTCTTGCCCAAATTCCCTATGCTGATTTCCCCAAATGCAGCCTATTATGCTCGGATTATGCTCAATAATGCCCAATTATGCCAACTGATTCTTCATAGACGTTCAGGAACAATGCCGAAAAATGCCAAAAAAGTTCCGCGTGTGCCTGTTTGCCCAGAAAACGGCCAAAATTTCCAGAAAGTCCCAAATTGCCCACCAATGCCCAAAATCCCCTTGCAGCTGCCCAACATTCCCGAACATGCCGGAAATACATAAATGTGTTTCGCCTATTATGCCAAAATGTAGTGCCGACATGTTCCGTACCGTCTTACCCGGCGGAGTCATGGGCGTCGTGAAGTTGCCTAACATTGCCGTCATATGCGGGGAATGTGCTTTTGCCTATCATGCTAAAAAGTAGTGCCGACATGTTCTGTACCGTCCTATCCGGCGGCATCATGGGCGTCGGCAAGGCCACGGTGGCCACGCTCGACAAAAACGCCAAGCACAAGATCATGTTCAAGGCACGGGCTTACACTCGTTCACTTTTTTAGCTCAACTTGAGCTGTGTCTGACACACACAAACACCCTAAACACCCTACACACCCCCTAACACCCCCTTAAGACGGGCTACATTATCCCTGCGCGCTTCCCCTATCCCATAAAAAGCGCTCAAGTTGAGCTGAAAAGTTGACGAGTGTAAGCCCCTGGTTCAAGGACGTGGCAGGGTGCGACGAGGCCAAGGTGGAGGTGATGGAGTTCGTCGA
>Ga0307489_10003626_pt1 | contig 10228 bp, 12 predicted proteins | sample SB12metaG_FD_202247 | JGI IMG/M metagenome (GOLD analysis project Ga0307489, IMG submission 202247) | Sea-ice brine microbial communities from Beaufort Sea near Barrow, Alaska, United States - SB 1.2 | ecosystem: Environmental > Aquatic > Marine > Coastal | place: USA: Alaska | collected...
AGCCGATGCGGTGACAAAGACGGCTCAGGTTGAGACGAGAAGTTGACGAGTGTCAGACCCTGCCAACAACGCCGCCGCTTTCTTCGCCGTGCCCTCCGAGCCGCAGGGTCATTCAGAACGAGCACTGGAACCGAGATCGGATCCTGGCTTACCTTCAGGGTGAATGCTCATATATGTGCGCGTAATTCATCAACATTGAGTGCTTGGTTTCAATAAACCCCTTCCCTGGCAAGACCAAGTCATTGAGAACAACCTCTCGAGCTGAGATTGGAGCATGACTTATAAACTTACCTTCAGGGTGAATGCTCATACAGGCGCGCGGACTTGGTCCGTCGATCTAACGTCGGTCCGGTGCTAGTTCTCAACAACCCCCATGCCTCATCGTCATTGAGCTTCCGCACCACATCCGAGGGCCGGGGTAAATCAAGCTTGCCACGTCATAGGAAGCCGTTTCACTTAAGGCTCGGAGGGTCGAAAAGAAACGTGAGTTCAAATGAAGAAAGTAAGGATTACAATATGCAGAGGATGACATGGCGAGCACAGGTTTACCAGGGCTTGACTCGAGAAACGAGGGTTTACCATATGCAAAGGATGACGCGGCGAGCACAGGTTCACGAGGGATTGACTCGAGAAACGAGGGTTTACATTACGCAAATAATGACGTGGCGAGCATCGTTTAACTTGCCCGCACCACGTCCGAGATGCTTTTGCAGATGTTGTCCAATGAGAACGTGGCGTGGTACCCTGTGGACAGGGCCTGCATGGCATCCCTGTTTCAGCTTAGACTCAGTGTTGGGGTGACATGTCACCCTTATCTCCTTGAAACCGAGGGTCTATTTACTCAAGGATGGCGTCCCGGTCGGAGTTTCGGCGAGCCGGTCGGTGGGATTCTCGAAACGGACAGCTCTGATTGGTCGAACGGGATTCGATACGATACCGTCGATACCAGATCCGACACTGAGTTTAACGAGACTGTTCTGCTCGTGGTGTACAGGCACACACACACATACTCGCCGCATCCCCCTCTTTGGCCTCAACCGGCGAGGCATCCACAGCTCAACTGCCAACCAACACAGCTGTGGTAGCTGTGGCTGCGGGGCCGGATGCGGCGCCACAGTCCTTGCTCAACTATCAGTATCTTCGAAGTGTAAAGTTGGGAACACTCGAATGGCCCCGCCCGTGGACTTGAGCGCGCGGCCATGCAGCGTGACATACTCCGTGGGGTGCAGCAGGAGCACCGCGCCCGTGGGGATCATGGGCAGCGGCCAGGGCCGTGCACTCCTCCACTTCTCGCTTTCACGTGAGCACTGTTTGTGGGATGTGTTGGGTTGTTTGCGGGTTCAACCGACACAAGAACCACTCAGGTTGAGTTTAGAAGTGGACCATTGGACGCCCTTGCACACTCCTCCACTTCTCGAATTCACGTGAGTATCATTCATGGGATACGTTGCTGTGTTTGTAGATGCAAGCGACAAAATAACCATTTACGTCGAGTTTAGAAGTGATTGAGCAGAAGCCACCGCACACTCGTCCAATTTCCGGCTTGACGAGAGCACTGTTTGTGGGATACGTTGGGTTGTGTGCAGGTTTAAGCGACAAAAAACGCTCAATTTGAGTTGAGACAAAAAGAGTTGAGTTGGAGGTGAGAAGTGGTCGAGTGCGATGACCTGCCAGCTGTCCGCCACTGGCCGTCTTGCCGTCCATGTATATGAGGTACTTGCTGTAGAGGCAAAACTCGGATTTGAAAGCAACACTTGAAAGCCGTTCAGAATAGTATAGTTTCAAGCGCTGAAACCATCGGCGCTTTCAATATGGTTTTGAACCTGTGTCAACCTGCACCGCCCTACCTTGTTCGCCGCGCGGTCCCCCGCGCTGATCGCCTTCCCCCCAGGAGGGTCGCTGAGAACCAGCACTCCACCTGCATCAGAGCATAAATAACCTTCTAGTGGGCACCAGGCCCCCCTATGATGGGCACTTGAACCCCTTATATTGGGCACCTGCCCCCCCCCATAATGAGCACTTGCATCCCCTATATGATGGGTAATTGATCCCCCTATAAAGGGCACCTGAACCCCCTATAGTGGGCGTAAGCCCCCCCTGTGATGGGCACTTGACCCCCCTATACTGGGCACCTGACCCCCCTATATTGGGCACCTGAACCCCCCATAAATACAGACACGTGGATGAGGAGCATGAGACTCAGCGTCGGCGGAGTGCTTGTTCTCAAGCCCCCCCCTGCCCGGCCTTCTCCTTATGATTCACGTTGGCCGCGTCGGGATCCGTCGGCCCCTTACTCCTTGCTGTAGCGGCGCAAGTTGAAACTGAAAGCAATGTTTGAAACCAATTTGTCGCGTTCATACTGAAACCAGGAACATTCAACAGAGTAGCAAGTAGTAAGATCACAGAGCATCACACGCGGGCGACAAGGCATACACGCCAACGGCGTCTTATTCCGTGGATGCAAACGCGGGTTTCGACCGCCCAGCCTCGCCGCACACTTGACCAGCTCGCCGCGCTTCCCGGAGGTTTTGACGCTGCCGCGCCAGAACGGGCGCACCGCCCGCCGCGCGCTCCACGGGTTCTTACGCGCCACTCATAAGGGCCGTCACGCCCACTGTCATTCCAGATGGCGCTTTAAACTCAGTGTCCGGACTGGTAACGAAGATCTGGTATTGATCCCGTTCGACCGATCAGAACTGTCCATTCAGAAAATCCCACCGACCGACTCGCCAACTGTCCGACCTGGTCGCGATCCTTGAGTAAATCGACCGTCGATTTCGAGGGGACAAAAAGGGCTAGTCCTTCCTACACAGAGTTTAAGCCGTTAATCCCGGGACCCACTTGAGTCATCCCAATGGTTCACTTGAGTATCTTCGAGGATACGACTACACGTTACGTGAGTATCTCTGAGGTATGAAGTGGGATAACGCAAGTGGGATAACTCAGGCACACGGCTGAGAGTGCCAGTTGGAAAAGGTACAGGCAATCACGGCCCTGCTGTGGCGATGAGGCTCCTGTGCAGCTGGCGCCAGCTGGGGTCGTGGAACCCGCCCGTCTTAGCGCTGGCGCCCTCCACGTCCTCCCCCCACACGGTCCACAACGGCCACAGGATGTCATAGTTGTTGGATGTGGTTAACATGCTGAACACCGCGGGCGGCGCGTTGCTCGCGGCACCCGGCTGGTAGGGGACTTACCACTCGTCCACTTTTCGGCTGAACGTAGATACTTTTAGTGGGATACATCGGGTGGTTTGATGGACGAAAACGACTGAGGTTGATCCGAGAAGTGGGCGTCCCCGCCGGTTGGAAGTCCTGGAACTTGGCCGCCAGCCTCTTGTCCTTGGGCCGCTTGCTCTGCACCTCCGCCTGCGCCGACTCCCAGGGGCTTACTCTCGTCCACTTCTCGGCTTAACGTAAGCACTTTGTGTGGGATGTGCTGGATAACGTCAGTCTGTCAGTGACGAAAACGGCTCAGGTTGAGCTGAAAAATAGACGAGTGTGAGCACCTGCCGAGTCCTGCGTCTGCATCGCCATGTCCACGTCGGGAACCGCGCAGGAGGGTCTCTGAGAACAAGCACTCGAAACGATGTCGGAGCACCACTTTCCTTCCGGGTCAACGCTCATGCAGATGTGTGCAGAGTATACAGAGGAGGAGGAGGAGGACGAGGAGGAGGACGAGGAGGAGGAGGAGGAGGAGGAGGAGGAGGAGGAGGAGGAGATTCGACGTCGGCCGAGTGCTTGTTCTCAATACCCCCCTGCCTCTGCCTTGTACTTGTCCAGTAACTCCTTGAGCTAGGGCCTGGTAGATACAGCTTGCCATGTCATCCAAAACCAGGCCCGCCTGCGCGGTGCCGTCGTCTCGGTGGGGCCTGACAAATATAGCCTGCCACGTCATCCACATCATTTGAGCCCTCCTTTCTTGAGTCGAATGGCATCCTATGACGTGGCGAGCTATATCTGCCAGGCCCCACCTGCAGCCCCCACAGCCAGTACCAGATGCGGCTCTGGCCCTGTCAGGAGGGTCATCGGGAACGAGCGTTTGACCGATATCGGAGCACGACTTGCCTGGAGCATGATTGCTCATACAGACACGCGGAGGAGAAGGGAGATGCGACGTCAGTCGAGTGCTTGTTCTCAATAGCCCCTCTGCCTGGTCGGTTGAAGAGATTTTGGCAAACAGGTTCCCGCCAATGATTTGAACCCGCCGGTACGGCCTGCCACATATTGCCCATCACGTCATACACATACACACTCACATCACGTCATAGGATGCTGGTTGACTCAGGCAACGAAAATTCGACTTGCGTGTCGATAGCGTGACGGACAGTATCCGGTCAGGTGCACATTATACGGGGATCAGATGCCCATTATATGGGGGTCAGGTGCCCATTATAGGGGGGGCAGGTGCCCATTAAGTGGGGTCAGGAGCCCATTATAGGTGGGTCAGGTTCCCTTCACAGGGGGCCCAGGTGCCCATTTTGCGGGGAGTGAGGTGCTCACTGTAGGGAAGTCAGGTGCCCATCATAGGGGGTTGCAGGTGCCCATTAAGGGGGGTCTGGTGCCCATTACATTTGGGTCAGGTGCCCATTGTAGGGAGGTCAGGTGCCCATTATCCCAGGCCCTACCCGGGAGGATCGCTTGCCGAGCCCCGCGCCCGCCGCCACCATCCGCTTCGTGATGCCCGTGTGGCAGGGTACACCGGTACACTATGAGCAAACAGTGAGGGATCGAGTGGTCAGGTCAGGGAGGAGGATGCGGCGAGTGTGCATACACTGGTACGCTATGTTTAACCGGTCAGGTCGAGGTAAAAGCGGACGGACCCGTGCAAGGCCCTACCGTGGTCGCCCACGGCAACAGGTCGCGCGCCACCCAGCTGTCCAGCGCTGTCGCGCCCGGCCCGAACTCGCAGAACCTGCGCCCCACCAGGAACTTCCCGAGCGCCGCGCCTCCCTCCGCACCTGAGAACGTCTCGCCCTCCACGCATGGCAGGAAAAGTTTGGCGGCGGAGGCGCCGGGGTCGGTACCCGGGTCGGCAGCGGCTGGGGTGATGCCCTCCACTATGTCCGCGCCGGCCTCGCCCACGCTCGGGTCGTCACGCGAGTCCGGCGCCTCCGGGTGCGGCCGGTCTTCCTCCTCCGCGCTCCTCGTCTTCGTGACATCCTCCTCCTCCTCACCAACAGCGATCGCATCGTCGCGGCCTTCACCTCCACCTTCGCCGCTGCCCTCACCGCTGCCTTCACGTCCACCGCCGCCGCCGCCGCCGACTGTGTGTCCACCGTCACCGCCGTCACCCCGGCCGCCGCTGCTCTCGCCCCCCTCGCCCCCGCCGCCCGCGCCCCCGCCGCCCTCGCCCCTGCCGCCCTCGCCCCCATCGGTATCGGGAGCAGAAGCAACATTGACGGAGGTGCCGAAGGTACCCGCCAGCTCCTGCCGGAAGAACAGCGCGGCGACCAAGAACGTGACGGCGGCGAGGATGGCCAGGACCACGACGCGCGTGCGGGTCGATCCCGCCGCGCACGCCATGGCCGCGGGCGGCCGTGGCGCGGGGGTACGAGCGGCTTGCTGCGATGGCAGGAAAGTGCCGACCGCGAAAGCTTTTGTTGATTTTTGGTCTCAAATAAGTTTGCGCGCTTCGCGCCAAACTGACGGGGGTACGAGAGACACGCGAACCTTTTCTGGGACCACTCGACACGGCCGCTTGACGCCGGCCCCGGCGGCGCGCACGTGATGCGAACCTCGCCTTAGTCAGAAACAACCGTCCGGCGGAGATGGGGGCGTCGCGCGCGGTGCTCCTCCCGCGCACTCGCCCCCCGCGGCGCCCCAAACCGGACCGGCCCAAACATGGGCAGCGTGAACATAATAACAACGACGGCTGCTCCGAGAGCTCGAGCCGTGACAGCTGTGTTTACGTTCATCAGGCGACGCCCGCGAAGCCCGGCAGGGAGTGTTGAGAACAACGTATCGAACCCACATCGGAGCACGACTCACGTGCTGACGCGCGGACTCGCTTCGTGGTGTAGTCCAGACCGTCGTATGAGCATGTAGGCTCGGCCCGAGGTCGGTTTTTCGTGCACTCAACTTGGTCGTGTCATTGTTCTCATGACCCTCCGGGCCGGCCGGCCCCCGCGACACCAAACCCCGCGGCAACACCGCGAGCGCACGCCCGAGGAGGTCGCGGCGCACGCGGCGGGCGCCGCGGTGGCGGAGGAGGAGCGGCGGCGAGCCCACTGCGCCGAGTTTTCGCGCGCGGAAGGCACGCGGGCGGTGCGCTCCGCAGTCGAGGTGGGGGCCAGAGGCATTTACCCCCTCCCCCAGAACTGGCCTGGCAATGCGGTTCAGTCTGCCATTGACCTCCTCCTGCTCCTCATCGTGCGTACGCTGACGTTGAGCACGCGTCGCGTCGTGGCAATCTATACAGTCGCTACGTCCCAGCAACGTCATCCACCTACCATGTGCCCCTCCAAGATTTGACACTTGACAAGACAGCTGTACACGACAGATTCTCATATTTTGTATTTCACTCACCCCTCTGAGTGTGGAGATACTGAGCTACGTGCCCCAAGGCACTCACATGGTGAGCATGAGACCATCCGCATCCATCAGTGCTGGTGTGGCGTACTAATGACGTGACGCTTGCAGCTCACACAGTTTGCAGCACAACCAGACACAGCTGTCATTTCACCTGAACACAGCTGGTGACATCTTTGAGCGGTGGGCGATGCCCCGTGCGCTACACTGTCAGGCTGTCTTCGTCCTGTGTGATTACCGCACTTCACTCACAGTCCCCACCCTCTTGAACGTCTTCGAGGTTTTGAATGCGGCGTCCCCTTCACAGCTCAACTTGAGCCGTCACAGCTGTGTACTGTCCCTGGCTATCACCTCTTCAGCATCTTCGAGTTATTCAGTGGAAGCTTGACTCCAGTGTTGCCTTGGATTTCAATGCGTGTTGTTTTGATGGTTGAGAGTAAGACTGAAATGGGACTCGCACACTTGACAACACAGCTGTACGCGACAGATAATCATGTTTTGATCTGAGTGTGCTGAGCTGCGCGCCCCAAGGCACTCACGGGGTGAGTATCATACCAACCGCATCCACGTGTCAGGGCCACAAGTCACACTGAACTTCCAAGCGTGTTGGTCGAGCGGGTGACTGAAGTGTTACCAGTGGACCCATACCCGTTGGGTTTGGCGTTCACAAAACTGTGCGCTCATTGTGTACCGGTTTACCCGTACACACTCGCCGCATCCGTATCCCTGGCCTGACACTCGATTTCGTTTCAGCTCAACTGCCAGCTGTTCAGTCCTCATCACAGCTGGCACGCAAATATAAACACGCATGTCAAACGAATGGGACGTCGCGCGTGCGTAAGGCCCTGTGCCCAGGCAGACCACGCGGGCAGACTAGACGATGCCGTGCGTGGGTACGGCACGGCGCTGCAGTACCTGGGGCTGTACCTGCGGGTGGAGCGGGACCCGCAGGAGGCGGCCAAGGTAGGGGCTTACACTCGTCTACCTCTCGGCTCAACCTGAGCCGTTTTCGTCACTGAAACTGTATGAGACTTCTCCATGTATCCGCAAAGAGTGCTCAGATGCTCACGTCAAGCTGAAAAGTGGACGAGTGTAAGCCCCTGGGCCTAGGTGGCGCCTAAAGTGGCGCAGTACCAGACGCGGCTGGCCACGCTGCAGGTATACTTGTCGCCCCTAAACTAGCCTACTAAGCACTAACCCCTAAACTAGCTTAAACTAGCTTAGTTTAAGCCCCCCTAATTGACTAACCCACTGTAGACCCCGATACTAAGACACTAAAGCCACTAACCACTAGCCCCTCAATTAGCTTATATTAGCTTAGTTTAACCCCCCCCATCGCAAGCACTAACTTAGTTTGACAAGCATAGCTGCAGGCGGTGCGGGAGCAGCGGCGCGGCGGCGGGGGCGGGGGTGGGGGTGAGAGGGAGGGGAGCGAGGGCGGGGGCGTTGCCTCCCTGTATGGGCAACCACCCGGCGGCGGCGGCAGCGTCGGCGGCGGCGGCGGTGGTGGTGGCGGGGGCGGCGGCGGCAGGAACCGCATAGTGAACCACGGCAGCGGTAGCGGCAGACGGCCACTCCATGCCATTGAGAACCAGCCCGCAAAACTAGCGGCAGCGGCAGCAGCGGCGGCAGCCTTGACTTCCTGTGCGGGCAAGCAGTCGGGCCCGGCGGGGGCAGGGTTGGGTGCGGCGTCGGAAGCGGCGGTGCACGTGGCTGTGGCCGCTGCGAAACACGCGGCGGCGGCTGCATTGACTCCCGGTGTGGGCAGACCGTCGGGGGCGGCGGGGCCTGTGGCTGTGGCCGCGGCCGCCGCCGGGGCGGGGGGCGCGAAGCCGGGGATGAAGTGGGCGGGGCTGGGGGCGGCATTGGAGGCGGTGGTGGTACCTGTGTCTGTGGCCGCCGCGGCGGTGCCGGCGTGGTCAGTAACGACGTTGACTCCCTGGCCGGGGGAGGTGCCGCCAGCGGCAGCGGTTGCGGACGCACAGCCGCGCTCCGGCTCGCCCAAGCTCGAGCCGTGGGAGGGGGATGAGGAGGATGAGGCTAGAGAGGCAGTGCAGGCGGAGGAGCCAGAGCCGGAGAAGGTGGCGGGTGTGGTGGAGGTGGAGGTAGAGGCAGAGGGGCGAGTGATGGAGGAGTCGGCAGTGGAGAAGGTTGCGGCGGAGAGGGAGGAAACAGGGGGGAACGCTATGGGCAGACAATCAGAGGGGCAGGATGCGGCGGAGGGGGAACGGGTGGAGGCGGATAGGTGCACTGTGAGCAAACAGTCAGAGGAGGAGGATGCCGCCTCCGCCACACCAGAGCCGCCCAGGGGTGCGGTGGAGCAGGAAGCGGTGAAGGTGGAGAAAGAGGGGAGACACACCATGCGCAAACATGCAGAGGAGTCCCCCGCCGCCGCCGCCCCTGATGATTTGCCCATGCAGGGAGTCAACGATGCCGCCCGAGCTCCAGCCTCCGCCCCAGCCCCAGCCCCAGCCTCAGCGCTTACCGCCAAACAGAAACGAGCGAAGGCGGCGGACGCGAAATGGGAAGCGGCGTATGCCGCACTCACTGCCACTGCCCGCCCCGCCGCAACACCCGCCGCCGCTGCCGCCGCAGCTCCCCCCTCCGCCGCCACAGCCGCGGCTGCCGAGGTGACGGAGGTGATCCATGCGGCCGAGCGGTCCCTGGCCGTCGCAGAGCGGCACCTGCTGCAACACCAGCGGAAGCCGCCGACGCCGGAACGCGTCCGCCAGTCGTATCTTGATAAGCTCATCTCCACTGCCACCACCGCCACTGCCGCCACCGATGTGGCCAGCGATGGGGCTGGGGAGGGGGACGGGGACGGGGACGGGGACGGGGACGGGGAGGGGAAGGAGGAGGGGGAGGGGGACGGCGGCATGTACGTGTGGACCGGCGACGGCGCCCTCGGCGGCATGGGAGTCGCGTGGGGCGGTAGCGGGAGGAGCTGGGGCGACTCCCCTCCAAAGGCCATCGTGGAAGGAGCGGGCGGCGGCGGCGGCGGCGCGTTCGGCCTGGCGCGGTGGGCGATCAACTCCCTCCAGATGCTGGACTCCACGACGGCCACGGAGTGGAAACCCGCCGTGGACAACCTCGTGGCGGAATCGACGCGCGCCATGGAGGAGGAGTGGCATGCGCAGTTCCCACCCGATGACATCTACGCCGAGGTACGGCAACGCACCTTCACACCTACATCCTCCCTGGTTCACCCCTGCTTGACCCGGCGTCACCGCGCCTGGTGTCACCGCTTGAAGCTTCAATCTGATGAAGCGCTTTCAAACTTTGCTTCCAATGTCAATTTGCGGCGCTACGCCTGGGAGTTCAACACCAAGAACTACCCGAGCGAGCTGCGAGCCGATGAGCTGGGGCTGGGTAGGGCGCTGGCTGACCCTGTAGGTTGACTGCGCTTGGTGTCAGCGATTCAAGCACCGCTTTCAGACTTGGCTTTCAATTTCAACTTGCGCCACTACAGCTTGGGCCGCTGGCGCTGGCCGGACACCCCTCTGACGTCCGGCCGCCCACGCCGCCACCGCGGAGCCGCCGACACCGGGACACCGGTCAAGCGCCGGTCAAAGTTCAAGCCAAGAGGGAGTAGGCCCCCATCAAACACCACCCTAGCTAGAAATCATGTCTCTGATTGCCGCCACGTCTCATAGGATGTCGCATCTCGAATTGTAATAGTAACTTTTCATCACATAATCAAT
>Ga0307489_10003627_pt1 | contig 10228 bp, 11 predicted proteins | sample SB12metaG_FD_202247 | JGI IMG/M metagenome (GOLD analysis project Ga0307489, IMG submission 202247) | Sea-ice brine microbial communities from Beaufort Sea near Barrow, Alaska, United States - SB 1.2 | ecosystem: Environmental > Aquatic > Marine > Coastal | place: USA: Alaska | collected...
GTGTAAGCCCCTGCGTGGAGGCGGCGCGGCCGCTGCTGGTGGAGCTCAAGGATGGCGGCGGGGCCGTGGCAGGGGCTTACACTCGTCCACTTTTCAGCTCAACTTGAGCGCTTTGTATGGGATAGGGGGTGTACGTAAGGGGTTGTGTAGCCCGTGTTAAGGGGGCATTAGTGGGTGTTTAGGGTGTGTAGGGAGTTTTCTTGTGACAGACACGGTTCAAGTTGAGCTGAGAAGTGGACGAGTGTAAGCCCCTGGGCCGTGGTGGCGCGGCGGGAGTTCCAGCAGGCGCGGGGCAGGGGCTTACACTCGTTCACTTTTCAGCTCAACCTGAGCCGTATCTGGCACAAAATACACCCAAAACAGTCGGTAATACCCCCCAACACCCCCTAAACAGCCCCTGAATGCACCCCCTATCCCACAGAAAGCACTTACGTTGAGCCGAAAAGTGGACGAGTGTAAGCCCCTGGCGCGGGGGGTGTATGCGTGGCGGGTGGGCGGCGCCGGGGGCGGCGAGGGCGTGGCGGCGCGCTCCGTGCGGGTTACCCTCACGGCAGGGGATTACACTCTTTCACATCTCAGCTCAAACTGAGTCGTTTCTGACACAAAATACACCCTCTCGCCCCGTAATACCCACTGACACCTTCTAAACACTCCCTGGACAAACCCTAAATGCATCCCCTATCCAACAGAAAGCGCTTACGTTGAGCTGAAAAGTGGACGAGTGTAAGCCCCTGCCTGACGGGCGGGGGCGCGCCGCGGCAACTGGCGTTGGCGGAGATACTGGTGTACGAGGCGGGCGTGGGCGGCGACGCCACCGCGGCGGTAGAGCCCGGCAGCAGACATTGCTCGCCACGTCATCGATTCGCATGTTGAACCCTCGTAACTTGAGGTAAACCGCATGCTTGCATCATATGCCGTGACGAGCTCGCCACGTCATTTGATTCGCATGTTGAAACCTCGTGTCTTGAGTCAAACTGCATGCTGTCATCCTTTGACGTGGCGAGCAATATCTACCAGGCCCTACGCGGCGGAGGACAAGGCGGCGGCCAACGGTAGGGCGGTGCAGGTGGACCCTATAAACCCACGTTGAATGCGCCTGGAACTAAGCGCTTGAAGCTCAAGTGTGATATACTGCTTTCACATAATGCTTTCAAATTCAGCTTGCGCCGCTTCACAACGGGGCAGCCGGCTCCATCGGCGCGCACTCAAAGAACTGCGGGGCGGCGACGTGCGATAAGAAGGGCGGGAAGTGCCGCCAGGCAGGGGCTTACACTCGTTCACTTTTCAGCTCAACTTGAGCCGTGTCTGACACTTAAAAACACCCTACACACCCTAGACACCCCCTAACACCCCCTTAACACGGGCTACACAACCCTTACGCGCACCCCCTATCCCACAGAAAGCGCTTACGTTGAGCTGAAAAGTGAACGTGTATAAGCCCCTGCCGCCAGGGACAGTGCGTGTGCAACCCGGACTACGTAGGCTCCGACTGCAGCCAGCTGTTAAAGTACTCGCAGCGGTGTGGCCCCATAGATGTTTCATACCACGTCATCCGACGTATTTCAAACCCTCGTTTGTGGAATTATTTTTGTTTATTATTTTTATAACGAGCCCCAAAGCGCTTCACATGGTGAGCTTAAGCAACCCTCTCCAAACCCTCGTTTGTGGATTAAGTGGCATCCTATGACATAGCAGGCAATATCTGCCAGGCCCTGATCAGCGGTACCTGCCGGCGGACCCCGCGCACGGGTGGTTCGAGGCAGGGGCTTACACCAATCCATTTTCAGCTCAACCTGAGCCGTTTCTGACACAAAAGCACACCCTAAACACCCCTAATATCCCCTACCACCCCCTAAACACCCCCGAAACAACCCCTAACTGCACCCCCTGTCACACAGAAGGCGCTTACGTTGAGCTGAAGAGTGGACGTGTGTAAGCTCCTGATTCGAGGAGTGGATGGACAAGCGGGTGGTGGCGGACATGAAGCGGACGCAGAGCAACTGCCGCGGGGCAGGGGCTTACACTCGTTCACTTCTCAGCTCAACTTGAGCGCTCTTTACGGGATAAGGGGTGCGCACAGGGGTTGCGTAGCCCGTTTTGAGGGGGTGTTAGGTGTTGTTTGGGGTGCGTAGGGTGTTTTTGTGTGTCCGACACGGCTCAAGTTGAGCTGAAAAGTGAACAAGTGTAAGACATTGCCGCGGGGCGGTCATCGAGAACCAGCTGCCGGGCAGGGGCTTACACTCGTCCACTTTTCGGCTCAACGTAAGCGCTTTCTGTGGGACAGGGGTTGCATTTAGGGGCTGTTCAGGGGGTATTCAGGAAGTGTTAGAGGGTGTTAGGGGGTGTTTAAGGTGTGTTTGAGTTGTGTTTAGGGTGTCAGAAACTGCTCAGGTTGAGCTGAGAAGTGGAGGAGTGAAAGCCCCTGGTGGCGGGCCCCAGCGGCAAGGGTGCGGGCCTCGGCAGCACCATGTACTGGCGCGCCGGGTGGGGCCGGCCGGACCTTGCTCGCCACGTCATCCACCAAACATGCTGTGATTGGATGATTCCCGCCACGTCATTCTCCGAACATGCTGTGAGTGGATGATGCCCGCCACGTCATCTATGCAACATGCTGTGAGTGAATGATGGCCGCCACGTCATCCACACGCATTTGAAACCTGGTTTGCGGAATTATATGGCATCCTGTGACGTGGCGAGCGGCATCTACCAGGCCTTATCGGTAGGGCGTTTTCGGACGCGTTTGCCAAGGCAGGGCGGTGCAGGTTGCCCCTATCACACCCAAGTTGAAGCCGCCTGGGACTCAGCGCTTGAAACTAAATTCTGATATACTGCTTTCAAGTTCTGCTTTCAAATTCAACTTGCGCCGCTACACCAAGGGGAAGAGCTACATGTTCACGGCAGGGGCTTACACTCGTACACGTTAGAGCTCAACTTGAGCAACTCTAGGACACCATCATGAGTTAAGTTGAGTGATACGGTGGAACGAAGTGCTTAAGTTGAGCTGAAATGGGAACGAGTGTAAGCCCCTGGTTCACGGGGAATTTCAACTATGCAGAGAACCAACACTGCAAAAGCCTCGGTAGGGCGGTGCAGGTTGCCCCTATCAAACCCACGTTGAAACTACCTGGAACCAAGCGCTTGAAACCAATATGTGTTGACCCGCTTTCAAACTTTGCTTTCAAATTCAACTTGCGCCGCTATACCTCGGGCAGAACGGGCGGTTCGAGTGCTACTTTCAGCCCACGCACGAGCCCGTGTGCGATAGCGCGTTCAAGGTAGGGCGGTGCAGGTTGTCCCTATGAAACTCAAATTGAAAGCGCCTGGAACAAAGCGCTTTTCACTAAAACATGATGAACTGCTGTTAACTTTTGCTTTTAAATTCAACTTGCGCCGCTGCATCAAGGGCCTGGCGAACAAGTTCAAGGGCATAGCGAAGCGCGGCAGCGGGGGCGACTGCACGCTGAGCCGGTCGCAGTGCAACGGCCCGCCCTCGGATAAACGGTTTGACGTGGTGCCAAAAGCGTTCGCGCGCAAAGGTAGGGCGGTGCAGGTTGACCCTATCAAACCCATGTTGAAAGCGCCTGGAGTTAAGCATTCGAAACTGATTTGTGATGAGCCGCTTTCGACTTTTGCTTTCAAATTCAACTGGCGCCGCTACACAAAGGCGTGTTCTGGTGGCGGGCGATGCAGATGGCGTGGATGATGCGCCTCAATAACGCGACGCGGGTATAGCCTGACCGACATCGCTCGCCACGGCATCCAACTCATTTTGAACCTTCGCTTCTTGGGTTAATAGGCCGATTTCGGTATATCGCCTGGGTGAAATGCCCACACAGAGTTGCGGGCAAAGCGTCAGCGCTCCGCGCAGGAAAGCGGGCGCCAGGTTGAATGCCCATACAGAGTTGCGGGCATAGCGTCAGCGCTCGGCGCGGGGAGCGATATACCGAAGTCGGCCTATTGGCATCCTATGATGCAGCGAGCAGTATTTGCCGGGCCCTCGTCGTGGACGGAGGTCAACTTGGAGCAGTTGAAAGAGGATCTGGGGTTCAAGCATCCGATCATCGGGGTGCACGTGCGGCACGGCGACGGGTGCCTGCACGGCAGGGGCTCACACTCGTCCACTTTTCGGCTCAACGTAAGCACATTTTGTGGCAATACGTCGGGTGCATGATTGTCCCCCAGTCTATTAGACAGGGGGGCAGTTGGGGATGTGACCAAAACGGCTCAGGTTGAGCTGAAAAGTTGACGAGTGTCAGCCCCTGCTGCACGGGCGGCGCAAGCAGCACGGGTGCAAGCCCCTGGTAGGGCGGTGCAGGTTGACCCTGTCGAATCCAAGTTGAAACCGCCTGAAACTAATCTCTTTGACACTAAATTACGATGAACCGCTTTCAACTTTTGCTTTCAATTTCAAGTTGCGCCGCTACACCCTGGCCAACTACATGGACGAGATCCGCACCATGCGCGACATGTACGGTGCGGCCGCCCGGATGTTGCTCGCCACGTCATAGGGTACCATTCAATATGCCGATTTCGATATATCGCCTGGGTGAAATGCCCATACAGAGTTGCGGGCAAAGCGTCAGCGCTCCGCGCGGGAAAGCGGGCGCCAGGTTGAATGCCCATACAGAGTTGCGGGCAAAGCGTCAGCGCTCAGCGCGGGAAGCGATATACCGAAATCGGCCTATTCAAGACGACGCCATGGTTCAAAATGCGTTGGATGACGTGGCGACATGGCGAGTAATATCTGCCAGGCCCTAATGCACGGCGTGAACCGCGTGTTCATCGCCACGGTAGGGCGGTGCGGATTATTGACCCTATGAAGCCCACATTGAAAGCGCCTGGAACTAAGCGCTTGACACTGAGATATGTTAAACTGCTTTCAAGTTTTGCTTTCAATTTCAGCTTGCGCCGCTACACCACGGACTCCACCACCATTTTGTCCGAGATCAAAAACTTCGAGCCGGAGTTTGAGTTCATTTACCTCGACATGGACCGAGCGAAATACAACACGAAGAGCAAGATCGAGAGCCAGATGTCGAGTAATAACGGGTTCGATTCCCACGACGTCATGATCTCGAGCTTGCGCGATATGTTGTTGCTCGCGGCAGGGCCTCCTCTTTGGCCTTACACTCGTTCTGTCTTCAGCTCAACCTGACAGTTTGCGCAAAGGTCGACTGTACCCGTACACATTCGCCTCATCCTCCCCCTGGCGTACGTGACTGTTTGCTCATCATGCACCATACACCCGGCGCGCATCTTCCTCCCTGGCATGACACGGCGTAATCTTCAGGTGACTCTAAACTCCCTTACCAAGCCATTGAAAGGGGCGCAATCTAAGTTGCAAAGTAAACGATTGTAAGGCCTTCACTATCGGAGGCGGACTACCTAGTGACGCACCAGGCGAGCACGATGTCGAGGTAGGGTCCGGTAGATATCGCTCGCCATGTCATAAGATGCCATGTTATTCAGTCAACTAGGGTTCAAAATGCTTTGGATGACGTGCCGAGCAATAGCTGCGATATTGCTCGCCATGTCATAAGATGCCATGTTAATGAGTCAACGAGGGCTCAAAATGCGTTGGATGACGTGGCGAGCAATATCTGCCATGCCCTAGGTCAAGGATCGCGCTGCAGCTGGCGATGCTGCGGTTAAAACACGTGCCGCCCTACATATCCATGGCAGGGTCCTACACTCGTCCACTATTTGGCTCAACGTAAGCACATTTTGTGGGTTACGTTGGGTGCATGATTTTCCCCCAGTCTATTAGACAGGGGGACAAGGAGAGATGTGACCAACACGGCTTAGGTTGAGCTGGAAAGTGGACGAGTGTAAGTCCCTGATCCATGGACGGGCCATGGTGCTACCACTGGCGCATGTGCTGCGACGTGCAGCCCAACGGTAAACAGACCACGTGCTAGTGCCTGGTCTGTGAGCCGTGAGTAGTTACTTGGCTGGTAAGCACTCGTACGAGTTATTAATTCGTCAGATCACTGACTTACTTACTCAACTTACTTAGCTCACAGACCAGGCACTAGGACTAGCGCCACCATAGCTAAAAAATCGTCATTGATATCCAACAAACGGTCAACATCAATCCGAGTCGCTCTGTGCGGCGGCGTGCAGCGCTCATTTGAACCAACGAGGCTTTGCCATATATTTACAGTCCCGCCGCCATTCAGGGCAGCTCGTCGTTACAAGTACACTCTAATAAGCTCGCTGTGGTGAGCGATTGTCGTTCCTACCCAATAGGCCGATATCGGTATATTGCCTGGGTGAAATGCCCATACAGAGTTGCGGGCAAAGCGTCAGCGCTCTGCGCGGGAAAGCGGGCGCCAGGTTGAATGCCCATACAGAGTTGCGGGCAATGCGTCAGCGCTAGGCGCGGGGAATGATATACCGAAACCGGCCTATTCTAAGTCTAGATGGAGGTGAACGCCTGTGCGTTTTTATAGGTCCTCACTCCACCACAATGCACAGTGCAAACCTGAGTAACACTAACGTCAGTGGACAGACATGGCTGGCTACAGCAAGTTTGGATGACGCAGGGCGCCGCCGCAGTGGCTTCATCGCTACAGGTTTAGGGTTTACCTAAACCCTAAAACCTAAACCTACAACAAATTTGGATCACGCAGGGCGGCGGCGCCGAGGCTTCGCCTGATGGCCGCTAGAACGGCCAGAGGGGTTCCCGCGAGCGCCGCTTGCCTGGTCGGTCGACTCAGGCCCCGGCACGCGGACACGTCCACCGCCGTCAAGCTCCCCCCGCGCGCGAGCAGCAGGGGCTTACACTCGTTCCCATTTCAGCTCAACTTGAGCTCCTCTGTCCACCATATGACCCAAATTAACTCATGAATGTGTCCTGGGGTTGCTCAAGTTGAGCTCCAACGCGAACGAGTGTAAGCCCCTGCCGAGCAGCAGCGCACACAACCCTTCGTCGGTGATTGCCGCCCCCGCAATCCCCAGCACCTCCAACTTGGGACAGCGTCTTTGTATCGCGCCGAGACCGCGGTCGGTGACGGCGCCAGCCTGTGCCGTGGTGCAGGGGCATACACTCGTCCACTTTTCAGCTCAACTTGAGCGCTTTGCATGGGATAGGGGGTGCGCGCAGGGGATGTGTAGCCCGTGTTAAGCGGGTGTTAGGGGGTGTTCAGGGTGTGTAGGGTGTTTTCTTGTGACAGACACGGCTCAAGTTGAGATGAGAAGCGGACGAGTGTAAGCCCCTGCCGTAGTGGTGCCCAGCTCCAACACCCGCATGGACCCGCCAAACAGGGGCTCACACTCCCCACTTTTCAGCTCAATGTAAGCGCTTTCTGCAGGATATGGAGTGCATTTAGAGGTTGCTTAAGAGGTGTTTAGGCGGTGTCAGGGGATTTTAGGGGGTGTGTAGGGTGTATTTTGTGTTTGAAACGGCTCAGGTTGAGCTGAAAAGTGGACGAGTGTGAGCCCCTGCCGCCGAAGCGCCCGCACACCACTGAGCAGACGGCGTCGTCGTTCGCCAGCTGGGTGCGGGCGGCGCGCAGCGTGTCGAGCTCGGAGCTGCCCGAAGCCGCCGAATCCACCCCGGCGGCGGTCAGCTGCCCACACCCTGGGGCTTCCACTCGTTCACGTTAGAGCTCAACTTGAGCAGCTCCAGGACACTCTCATGAGTTAATTTGGGTTATACGGTGGGCGGAAGAGCTCAAGTTGAGCTAAATTGGGAACGAGCGTAAGCCCCTGCCCACACCCCGTGATGTCCAGTTCGCGTAAGAGCGGGGAGCCGGAGAGCATACGCCGGAGTAACGCGTCGCACACGTAGGAGCTACCTAGGCGATACCCGGCGCTGGTTGACTCGGAGAGCACACCAACGTCAGGGGCTTACAATCGTTCACGTTAGAGCTCAACTTGAGCACACTCGGGACACATTCATGGGTCAAGTTGGGTTGTGTGGGGCACAAAGACAGCTCAAGTTGAGCTGAAAGTGAACGAGTGTAGGCCCCTGCCCGACGTGGCACACGCGCAGCTCGGCCCAGGCGGGCTTGGCGCCGAAGCCGCCCGACCGCCAGGGGCTTACACTCGTTCACTTTTCAGCTCAACGTAAGCGCTTTTCATGGGATTGGGGGTGCCGTTTTGGGGAATGTAGAGAATGTTTATGGGGTGATGAGGGTGGTTTAGGGGGCATTAGAGGTTGTTTGGGGTGAATTATGTCTCAGAAACGGCGCAGGTTCAGCTGAAAAGTGGACGAGTGTAAGCCCTTCCTCCGACACGATGCCGTCATTCATGACCAGCGCCGTGCCGTACATGCCGCCGCCCAGCGTGGCCGACGTGAGCCCCGCCGCCACCGTCGGCGCGTGATGGAACGGCCCGGAGGACCCGGGGTGTAGCGGCGCAAGTTGAATTTGAAAGCAAAGTTTGATAGCGGTTCTTCAAAATTTAGTTTCAATCGCTTAGCTCCAGGCGCTTTCAACAGGGGTTTGATAGGGTCCAATTGCACCGCTTCACCGGGGGGGGCGCTCCACGGGTCCCCGGCAGAGCCAGGCGCCGGGTGCGGGGTCCACCCTGTAGGGCCTGACAGATATTTCTTGCCGCGTAATGCAACGCATTTTGGTCCCTCGGTTCTTGAGTTAAACTCAGTGTCGGATGTGGTGTCGAAGACATGGTACCGAATCCCGTTCGACCAATCAGAGCTGTCCATTTTGAAATTGCCACCGACCGACTCGCCGACTGTCCAACCTGGTCGCGATCCTTGAGTCAATAGACCCTCGATTTCGAGGAGATAAGCGTTCCCGGGAACGCTGACACTGAGTGTAAATGACCTGGAGGGCAATTTGTGTGAGGCCCCACCAGCCCTGCGCGCCACCCAGCTGTAGCGGCGCGAGTTGAATTTGAAAGCAAAGTTTGAAGGCGGTTCATCATATGTTAGTTTAAAGCGCTTGGTCCTAGGCGCTTTCAACGTGGGTTCGATAGGGTCAACCTGCACTGCCCTACCCAGCCCGGCGATGCGCAGCTGGCGTAGAGCCGGGCAGCCGCGCATGAGGGCCACCCACGGCAGCGCCATGTGCTGCCCCGAGCCAAGGGCTTACATTCGTCCACTTTTCAGCTCAACCTGAGCCGCTTCTGGCACACAATGCACTCTGAACACCCCATGATACTCCTTAATAGCCCCTGACACCTCCTAAACACCCCCTAAACAACCCGGAATTGCACCGCTATCCCTCAAAATGCGCTTAAGTTCAGCCGAACAGTGGATGAGTGCAAGCCCCTGCCCCGAGCCCGTGAGGTCCAGTACTGTCAGCGCCGGGCAGGTTGTAGCCACCGCGCTGATCAGCTCCCTCCTCAACGTTGGCACCTCCACAGAGGGTCAAACACGTACAACGTGGCGGGGTTTGATGCAGAGGAGGTCGGCGTGTATACCGTGAGGAGGAGGAGGAGGAGGAGGAGGAGCAGGAGGAGGAGCAGGAGGAGGAGGAGGAGGAGGAGGAGGAATCAGTATGAGGAGGAGGAGGAAACAGTATGAGGAGGAGGAGGAAACAGTATGAGGAGGAGGAGGAATCAGCATGAGGAGGAGGAGGAATCCGCATGAGGAGGAGGAGGAACCAGTATGAGGAGGTACACTATGAAGAGGAGGAAGATAAACTGCTTTGCCCTGCTTCCGAGGCGCTGAGCACTTGCAGTTTCTTCGTCAACATGGCTTGGACGGTTTTGGTGGCGGCGGCGTGCGAGTTGGGGCGAAGGCGGTCCAGTCGCACGGTGGTGAGGCGGTCGCGCAGGGCCTTCAACGCCATCTCCGTGATGTTAGTCTGCACGCCGCTGGCCAGGGGCTTACACTCGTCCACTTTTCATCTCAACCTGAGGCGTTTCCAGCACTCAACGCATCCCCTAAACGCCTAAACACCCCCTCCAACCCCGCCTTGAACACCCCGTAAACACCCCGTAAATACCCCATGTTCCACCAAAAGCGCTTACGTTGAGCTGACAGGTGGACGAGAGTAAGCCCCTGCCGCTGGCGTCCAGCGAGGCCAGCGCCGGGCAGTGCTCGGCCAGGGCGTTGATCGACGCGTCAGTCAACTTGGAGCACCCCGCGATGTTCAGGGTGTGCAGCTGCGCCCACGCGCCGCGGTCCAGGGCCTTACAATCGAGGCCCTTCTGCAGCTTAACTTGAGCTGTTTCATCCCTGACCCCATTTAAAGCATCCCTCGATGGGGCTGTAGATAAGCAAAAGGGGGAACATGTACAACATCTTTGGCCAAGCCGT
>Ga0307489_10003628_pt1 | contig 10226 bp, 15 predicted proteins | sample SB12metaG_FD_202247 | JGI IMG/M metagenome (GOLD analysis project Ga0307489, IMG submission 202247) | Sea-ice brine microbial communities from Beaufort Sea near Barrow, Alaska, United States - SB 1.2 | ecosystem: Environmental > Aquatic > Marine > Coastal | place: USA: Alaska | collected...
CGGGGACCCCGGGTCCGGAGACTCAGCGGTGGAGGAAGCGTCGGCGGCGTCGGCCGCGTCGGCAGCCCCGGCAGTAGGGTCAGTGAGAATGAGAACAACGACTCGATCGACCTTGAATACGATTAATCCACCACGAGCCGAGCCGAGTCACGTGCGACGGTGTTAGCATCCGCCCTGAAGGGAAGTCGTGCGGGGTATGCTCGTTCTGTGGTCGAGTCGTTGGTCTCAATAACCCCCCTGCCCGGGCTCGCGGCGGCAGGGGGGGTCGGTGACTCTGACACTGGACATCCGGGAGGGCGATTGTTGCGAGTCGGTGGGGGAGGCGGTGGGGTGTTGGCCTCGGGCCAACCCGCCCACGAGCGCCTGGCTTTGTTCCATCGGCATCGAGCTCCGTGTCACTGTCAACTCGCCCAAGGGTGATTGGCTTCGGACGGGCTGCGCCTCCGCATCCTCGTCGTTCGCGGGGCCGCCGGTGAAGGCGTGAACATTCGCGCCGTTGGGCACGGGGGGCACCGGAGCCATGCGTTAACGCGAGATTTTCCGACCGACAATTATAACTTCCAATTGCAGCCTTGGGAACGCGCAACGAGCGACTCGCGCTGTGTGGCAGCCTGCCGCGCCGGATGCGGGGTTGCGGCGACGGGGAAGCACCGCCGCCGCCGCCAGCCTCCAGCTTCCACTCGCGTCGAGCAACCGGGTGAGGGGGAAAGTGAAATGCGCACACTTGCGCGTTCGACTACGAGAAAGTGGGGTTTATATGGCCTACGTCATCACGGCATTTGACCAATACGCGTCCAGTATTCCCCAATAAACCTGACTGTGAGGCGCCAAAAGGGGGGTACCATCTCATCAACCGGACAGATGGCATGCATTGGTCCTCTTGCTTTTAAGACCTCGCAAAGCTAAAATAATTAGCTCTGTGAGGGGGTAAATCCGTCAAACTGGATCGGCCAAACTGGCTTCGCCGATTTCTGCCGAAGTGTCCGTCATAAACCGTCGTTTCTTGAGTCAATTCAGGGTGCTCGGCGAAACTAGGTTTGCCAAACTGGATCCGCCGATCTGGCTACGTCAAAGGGGGGTTGGTCATTCTTAAAATCAGGAGGAATTGGCGAATCGACCATCTATTGATTCATGAAATTTCTGCCCAAATTTTAGAATGGGAGACTCCATTTGACCCCCCCTCCGGATAACTGACACTTTCGAGGTCACGGTCGGTCAATATTGAAAGTACCGGTGCATACCGTTGCTCAACGGCTGTCTCCGTAATGATGACCTTTCGCGTTTTGATTGGCTGTTTGATCGTGTTGGTCGTCTGTTTGATCGTGGAAACGGCGCGGCTGCTGTTGATGACGTGTTCGTTTCGCGCCACGTGATTGAAGGAGATTTTGCCGTTTGACTGTCGTTTCGTGCACGTACCTTCGTACCACTGGCCCCCTTCCTGGAAACACGCGTTGGCTACTCGTAGGCTACACACAGTCACAGTATCCCTGAAGGTACCTCTGGTACTGTTACCTGGTACTGCACCGTCTCCTATACTGTAGAGTGAAGGGTCAAACCCAACCGCCAGCAACAGATAGTCAGCTTCCATCGAAAGAGGGACGGTGCTCCGGCCAGGGGGGCGGAGAGAGACGCTTGCGCGCGTTCAAGGGGGCACCGGCCTTCGTTGGCTCCGGCCCCGCCGTGTTTGGGGGGCGGAGGGCTAACATTATGAGTTCAATATTCTTTCTTCAGGAGATCAGTGCACACAGGAACTAAGTTGCAGCTTCCCAACCTTCCACACGCAAAGCTGCGCTTCGGTGACGCACCACTTACCAAGACCGCATCATGATGTCGTGGCGGAGTGGTGGACCAGTGGACTGGTCACCAGTCAGCGGTGGTGAGGTAGTGACCCTGCTTGTTGAGCCGTGTGCCATAGATGCTGGAACTACCCAGCTCCGTGTTCCATGCGCACAACACCGGTGCGTGCGTGTCCGTGAACACGGCAACACTTTTTCCCATTTATTTTCTTCTCCGAGGTGTGGGTGCCGGCTGCAGGCTGTTGGCTGCCGGGTGAGTGGGTTCAATGAAGACAAGTAAGGAAATTTGATGATGCTTTCACCACGACAGATCAATAGGGACCGCGCAGCTGTAATTATCATATCATACTGACGAGTATGTGGTCCCCACGTCCACAGAGGATGGTGGTTCATGAAGACGCCTCCTCGGTAGTTGATGAGTGTAACGGTGTCTTGCCTCTGCGCGGTGGTCGCAACGTGCTCAAAGTTATCATGGTTTTCAAGTTGTACGTCGCGTCTCCACTCCACCGACGAGACATCGAGTAGCCGGCCGCCTGACCGCGCTTTTTGGGAATCGTCTAGGGTGTAGGTGAAAGATCGACCGTTTGCTCGGAATACCCGGAATCGACACTCAAACTGACAAGAACGGCTGATTAAACTCACCCCGATTAAATGCATTCGATTCCCACGCGATCAGATCAAAAACGGAGAAGTGTACCGGTACACGTCCTATCGCCATACAAAAGCCGTAACCGCACTTATGGTCACCTCTTGGACCTGCAAAGCGGCCTATCGGCCAAACGAGGATCAGGCGGGAAAGCGAACGCCAAAACAAACGGCTGACCGATGACCGGCGCGCGCCAAAGTTGCCCTCGTACCCCCCGTGCTCACCCCCCATACGTCACCCGCCCGCGCGCAGCCATGGTGGCGCTTTCCTTCCCGTCCCCGCCCCGCCCGCGCGCCCGCGCCCTCGCCGCCGCGGGCCTCGCGCTCGCCGCACTCGCCGCCGTCAACCTCGCCATGCCGCGCTGCGCCGCCGAGCAGCGGCACCCGCCTGGGGCAGGGCCTCTGGGCCTGCCAGCTACTGCTCGGACGCCGCGTCACGGGGTCACGGGGGCCAAAGCCTGGTGCCCTCTCATACCCGCACGCGGCGGAAGCGTCCCTCTCTCATGGGTTCCAGAGCGAGCCTCCTTATACACGCGGAAGCGTCTCTCTCTCACGGAGCGGGGGGCAGCCTGGTTCGCGGAGAGCGTCTCACTCAGTCTGCTGCCGTGTCATCGGACGCGTTTTGAGCCCTCGTTGCTTGAGTGAAACGCCACCCTATGACGTGGAGAGCAGTCTGTGGCGATGTCTGCCGGGCTCTCGCCACCGGCGCTAGAGCGCGGGCGCCCTCTCGCGTTCGCGCGGCGCGCGCTCCTCACCCACCAGCCTGTCACTGTGGACGACTCGGGAGAGAACACCGACTTCTTCAGCGACCTCTTCAGCTTCAGCTTCTCGTCACCGGGCTTCAGCTACTCGAGTACGCCGCCGGCCTCCTCCGTCACCGCCCAGGCCGCCCGCTCCCCCGCCGATACCGCCGCTGCGGCCGCCGCCGCCACCGCCACCTTGGACTACAGCCCCGGCTTTGAAGCTCGTATGGAGGCTGCCAGCAGGGCCTGTAAGCTGTAACTCGTTGCCTTTTCAGCTGAAATTGATGGAGCCGTTTTGTCACTGACAGCCTGACAGCCTGACACTGAGGGAGGGAGCGGTTGTAATCTGTGAGGCCCTGGGCGCCGTGCTAGACATGGTCATGGGAATGTTCCGCGGCATCCTCGGCATCTTCGCCGTCGCCCTGGTTGGGCGGTGCAGGTTGCCAGTATCAGAACCCGTGCTGAAAGCGCCCATGGTCTCAGCGCTTGAAACTAAAATATGATGAACTGCTTTCGAATGTTGCTTTCAATTTCAACTTGCGCCGCTACACCCTGGAGCCGATGTGGCAGGCATTGGGCAGGGCCTTACATTACTACCCTTGCTTTGGGCCTGGCAGATACTGCCCGGCACGTCATGGGATGCCATCTATCTTGCTCGACACATCATTGGATGCCATTCACTCAAAGGAACGATATTTCGAAATGCGTGGCGGGCTGTTGCATACGTTTGCTCGTCCCTACATGCCTGAAATCTCACACAGGTACGTTTCCAAGCTTAACTTCAAGCCGTTCTGTCCTTGATACCACTTGCGTTAGCCCACGTGAAAACTTTTCCAGCTTAACTTGAAGCCGTCTGTCCCTGATGCCACTTGCCTTATTCCACTGCATAGTTGATGAATGCCTTAAAGATTGTCAAAGTGATGTGGCATAGAATACTCATGTGAGGCCCTAGCGCTGGGCTTAGGCTTCTTGGTAGGGCGGTGCAGGTTGACAGTATCAAAGCCCATGTTGAAAGCGCCTGGAACTAAGCGCTTGGAACTGAAATATGATGGGGCGCTTACATTTTTTGCTTTCAAATTCAACTTGCGCCGCTCCAACCTGGCGCCGCCGCCGGCCGCGCCCCAGCCCGGACCCCTCAAGGCGGCGCTTTTGAACGCGCAGGCACCGGCACGGGCTTACACTCGTTCACGTTAGAGCTCAACTTGAGCAACTGCAGGACACATTCAGGGTTAAGTTGGGTTACATGGTGGACAGAAGAGCTCAAGTTGAGCTGAAATCGGAACGAGTGTAAGCCCCTGGGCACCGGTGCCGGCCGCGGCACCCGTGCCTGGGCCCTTTATGACGATGCTTATGAACGGGAACTTCAGCGGCATCAGCGGCACCGGCGGCGACATTGGCCGCGTGCCGATCGGCAGTGGCGTGATCGCTAGCCCGGTGGCGGGTGAGTTTGTGGGTGAGGGGGCGGCGCCGGCGGGGGCGTCGGTGGCAACAGCGGCGGCGGAGGAGGCTGGGGTGCTGTTGACGCTGCCGGGTGCGGGAGCCGGGGCTCAGGGAGTCCCCGCGCCCGAGCCGGCAGGGCCTTACACACCTTCTAGTACTATTTCCCAGCTTTCCTTGGTACCTTGTGAGTATTGTTTTTGAGCTTGACCTAGTACCTTTTGTCTGCAGTGGTATCAGGGACAAACGGCTTAATGTGCCAGCTGGAAGAATTACTTACGGAAGGCCCTGCTCGCCGATGCCATCGCCGTCGCCCCCGCCGCGGCCGGCGGTGAAGCTGGAGGCTGTGGAGGCGCAGGGTGCCGACCTCACCCCCTTCCAGCTCTACTCCGTGTTCATGCGGGGTCGGGCAGTTTAAACTGGCCAGATGTGATGACTTGTCAATGTGGCTGTGATGAATTGTATGAATAAATCACATGGATTTGTGTTTGGTTATGATAATATGAGTGGTTCTGATGTTAACTATGCTTGTCGGGCGTTCCAGGCGTTCTAAACTAGCCATTCGTTCCGAGTATCAATGGGTGCGCGAGCGAAGTAAAGCGATGCGATATCGATGAGGGAGGCGGCAGCGAGGCGACAGTGACGCGATGGCACGGTGAGCCGTGGTGAAACCGCTCGCAAAAAGTGCCGCGTGCGCGCGAGCAGTCCGCGCAAGCTCGACGTGGCTTATATCAAATCGTGTTTGTTATTGGTAGTCTCGCCTAATATTATGGTCCCGCCACCAAGCGCACCCACGCAGTCGTTTCCTTTGCAAAGACTTGAGGGGGAAAACTAGTAGCGCTGCGGCGGGCCGCTGCCGCCGGGACCGCGCAGGAACTTGTTACAGATGCCCATGAAATACGCAGCGAAGTTTCGGATGCGGCTGAGGTCCGTCTGCTCGATCTCCTCGATGCAGGGGCTCACACTCGCTTCCTTCTCAGCTTAACTTGAGCGCCTCTTATGGGATAGGGGGTGCGCGTAGGGGTTGTGTAGCCCGTATTAAGGGGGTTTTAGGGGGTGCTTAGGGTGTTTTTGTGTGTCAGACACGGCTCAAGTTGAGCTGGAAAGTGAACGAGTGTAAGCCCCTGCCTCGATGACGGTGACGGCGGTGTCGGCGTCGAGCTGCATGAGGGTGTTCATGGCCCGCTGGTCCAGCGCCGACCGGTCGAACTTCCCGCGGCTCACGGCGTCCATGATCTTCTGGAACACTCGCGGTGGCAGCTGCTTCAGCACGGAGTCGTCCACCGCGCCGCCGCCACGACGGTCGCCGCCGGGCGGTCCGCCTCCGCCGCCGCCGCCACCAAAGTTGCCGCCGCCCTGGCCGCCGCCGCCCTGACCACCGTTGTTGAATCCGCCGCCTCCGCCGCCGTAACCGCCGCCACCGCCGCCACCGCCGCCGCCACCGCCGGAGCTGCCGTATCCTCCGCCCTGCTGGCTCCCGCCGTAGCTGCCGTATCCTCCACCCTGCCCATAGCTTCCGTATCCGCCGCCGCCGCCGCCGCCGCCGTTGCCGCCGCCGCCGGGGCCCTGGTGGGGGTTGCCGCTGATCATCCCTGCCAGGTGCTTCCGCGCGATGCCCGTGAAGTACGCCGATGGGTTGCGCACCGGCTTGTCCGACCGGCACGCGCCGTGCACCTCCACGCAGTGCCAGAGTAGACAAAGTGTGTGGTCAATCACATGGCGAGCACCGGTGCACTACACATATGTGGCGGATGATGTGGCGAGCACCAGAACACTACACATATGTGGCAGATAATGTGGCGAGCACCGGAACACTACACATTTGTGGCAGATGACGTGGCGAGCACCGGTAGACTAAACATATGTGGCAGATGACGTGGCGAGCACCGGTAGACTAAACATATGTGGCAGATGACGTGGCGAGCACCGGTGCACTACACGTATGTGGCAGATGACGTGGCGAGCACCGGCGCACTATACATATGTGGCAGATGACTTGGCGAGCACCGGTGCACTACACATATGTGGCAGATGACGTGGCGAGCATCGGTGCACTACACATATGTGGCAGATGACGTGGCGAGCACAGCTGCACTACACATATGTGGTAGATGACGTGGCGAGCACCGGTGCACTACACAATGTGGCAGATGACGTGGCGAGCACCAGTACACTATACATTGTGGTGGTGAACTGGCAAGCACAGCACATGTACACTATACGTGCGCCATGGATTAGTGGGCCCCACCTCCTCGATGGCCGCCATGGCGCTCATCTCGTTGAGCTGCAGCAGGATATCCCACGCGCCGCGGTCGAACGACGCCCCCGTGCAGGGGCTTACACTGGTTCACTTTTCAGCTCAACTTGAGCCGTGTCTGACGCACAAAAGCACCCTACACACCCTAAACACCCCCTACCACCCTCCTAACACGGGCTACACAACCCCTGCGCGCACCCCTATCCCATTACAAGCGCTCAAATTGAGCTCAGAAGTGAGCGAGTGTAAGGCCCTGCCCCCGTGTCGCCGAAGAACTGCTCAAGCCGCATCGCCACCGGCTGCGTGATGACCCCCATCCAGGGGCTTACACTCGTCCACTTCCCAGCTCAACTTGAGCGCTTTGCATGGGATAGGGGGTGCGTGTAGGGGTTGTGCAGCCCGTGTTAAGGGGGTGTTAGGGGGTGTTTAGGGTGTGCAGGGTGTTTTCTTGTGACAGACACGGCTCAAGTTGAGCTGCGGAGTGGACGAGTGTAAGCCCCTGCCCCCATCTGGAACCGCTGCTGGATCTCGAAGAACGCCTCCTGGTTGTTGTGCATCATGCCGCCGCCGCCGCCGCCGCCGCCCGTGCCCAGGGCCCCACCAGATGTGCCTCGCCACGTCATCGACACGCGTTTTCAACCCTCGTTTCTGGAATTCAAGGGAATCAATGATATGGTTAGCGTTATCTGGCAGTCCCCACCCATGCCTCCCATGCCGCCGCCCATCATTTGTTGCTGCTGCTGACCGCCACCGCCGCCGCCACCGTAGCTACCATACCCTCCTCCGCCGCCGCCGCCGCCGCCGCCGCTCTGACTGACGAAGCCTCCGCCTTGGCCTTGGCCCCCGCCCCCGCCGCCGCTGCCGCCGGGCCCGCCGCCGCCGCCGCCGCCCGCGTTCATCTGGTGCCGCCGGCAGATGGTCTTGAAGTACGCGCTGAGGTTGCGGATCCCGTCCAGGTTGGCGCGGCTCAGCTCCTCCAAACAGGGCCCGCTATCGATCTCAACCTTACTGTTCGGTCACAGTATATCAGCGTACCCGGACACACTCGCCGCATTCTCCTCCCCGGCCTCCGGTGAAATGACTTCCCCAAATTGAGGGGGAACTTCAAAGGTATGGTGTTGGATGAAGTGACCAGACTGACGTGAGGGAGTCAACGACCTGCGGCAGCGGGCCCGACCTCCACGGACAGCCTGGCGGGCACCTCCGGCATGGATGCCAGGTACTCCAGCATGCGCTCGTCGATTGCACTCTTCTGGCACACCCCGGACCCCCACAGGTGCTGCAGCGCACCGCTCACCGAGGCCGGTAGCACCTGCCCGATCGCCACGGCCGCACACTACCGCCCGTTCCGCCTCAACGTACGTATCTTTGCGGTGTTATGTTGGGATAGAGCTGAAAGGGCAAGTGTGTGCGGGTACACCATCAGGATTCAGTCGAGGGAACTGGCGTGAGCCCCGCCATTCTGGAGCTTGATGGGCTCGCCGTTGACAATCGGGGCCGCTGCCGCGGAGGGGGCCGGCCCGCCATGCGCCGCGGGGGACGCGTGGTATACGGGCGCCGGCCCGCCCTTGAACCGCGCCATCACCTCCTGCATGTACAGCGACTTGTTCTCCACACCCTGCAATAATTGCGAAGTGTATGCCGTGGTGAGAAAATGATTAATTAGTGGGAGGGTCTGGGGTCCCCTTGGGAAGGGGTTCACTTTTCTGGCGCTTCGATAATGCAAGCGGAAGGGATGGGGGAAACGCCGTGCCCGTCCTGTCGGTGGACGCGCGGGATCGATCGCAGCCGACCAGGACGGAAACAGGGTTACGGGATTTGCGGGCAACAACATTCTTGTACCCAAGAATGGGTGGAATGCAGTTTGGGAGAATTTGGTGGCGAGGCGCCTTGGGAGGTGGGACGCGCGGCGGGATGGGATCGATCAGGGTCGGGTGTTGGTGGGCTCACCTCGAGGTTCTCCTTGGTCATCTGGTCGATGATCTCCACGCTCACCTTGGGCGTGAACTCGCCCAGCATCAGCAGCGTGCCCGCATCGATCTCCTCCTCCGACACAGAGAGGCAACGACGTTGAAAATGCAAGCAACACTTGATGCAGGTTATCGTATTTTAGTTTCTGCGGGTCAGCGCCGGGCGTCGCACTATGGCCGATCTGCTGCTCACACCGCGGTGGATCTGAAGCACAGGGTCGTGATGGCGCCGACCAAGCGCAGAAACCAGGCGCCCAATCAACACGGGTGTATATGATTTCAACTTGTGAGGTCCCACCGAGACGAGGCCGCTGGCGTGCAGCTGGTCGAGCCGCCGCGTCACGACCGGCGCCAGCAGCTCCAGCGCCTCCGCCAGCTGGTCCACGCTCGTGTCCTCGGGCTCCTCCGCGGCAGCCTCCTCGGCGACCGGCGCCTCCTCCTCCGCCGCATCCTCCCCCGCATCCTCGCCCTCGGCGGCGCCGTCAGGGTCGTCCAGCTCAGCCTCCTCGTCAGCGGCCTCTTCCTCCCCCTCTACATCGGCATCTTCAACCCTAGCCTCCTTTAAGGTATGATCGGGCTCCTCTTCCGCATCTTCGCGCGCGCGCTTGGTTCCCGCCGCGGTGTCGTCGCCTTCGGCCGCCATCGTGAGCCTCGGAGACTGCCAGCCGCGCGGAGCGTGACGCGTGTGGCGGGTGTGTTGGGCTGTGCGCTATGACGCCTGCGGAATCGTGCAGGTGGCCGGGGGCAATAAAAGCCCAATAATTTGACTCCCCCCTTCTCCTCGACCAATAGCAATGTCTCAGGCAAACCTCGACCAATAACAACGCTTCATTGTTTCATTGCGCGCTTTGCAAGATTCAAAGACATCTGTTCGCACGTTTCTTATGCGATGCGCGTTAAAAATAGTAACGGTCGCATAATTGAAAAGCCGACGCGATCAGATGGTTTTGCTGGATCCTGGAAATCTCCTTTGGAAACGGAAGTAGTCAACTTTTCTCGATTTCCATATCGCGCAGCATACATGCGGCGCAGTTCAAAAGTGTTGAACGAGTGCTGAGTTTCAAAATGGAATATCCCTTTTTATTTACAGCCCTGGGATTTTTCGAGGCGAAAACGCATCAAAGGAAAATCAAGTCACTCGTATGAGCAATTAGTCAGGCCGACTTGAAAGAAAGAACGATAAGGAATATTTAGATTTTCCAATTTTCTTTTTCCGAGAAAAAATGGATACTCCGACACGACTTCCCACATTCCGACACTCCGAGACGCGCTTGAGCACTCGTCGACGCCGCTCTGTGTGAGAGTCTCGGTCGGCTAAGCAGCCCAGCCTCGGGTCCCGCGACAGGGCGGGGAGGAGCGGAGCGGACCAGCAAGGCGT
>Ga0307489_10003630_pt1 | contig 10225 bp, 16 predicted proteins | sample SB12metaG_FD_202247 | JGI IMG/M metagenome (GOLD analysis project Ga0307489, IMG submission 202247) | Sea-ice brine microbial communities from Beaufort Sea near Barrow, Alaska, United States - SB 1.2 | ecosystem: Environmental > Aquatic > Marine > Coastal | place: USA: Alaska | collected...
CAACCCCGCCCCTCTTCCCTCCTTCGCCTCCCCCGCCCTTGGAAGCCCCGGAGGCGCCGCCAGCGGGCTTCTTGATCAGTCTGTCCTTCTTCCGAATCTTGGTCACGATGGGATCCATGTTTCCCCCCGCCTTCTCCAAGAGCCAGGTAAACAACGCTTGCCGCGTCATATGACGACATTGAATTCAACAAACGAGAGTTCATAATACTATGGAGGAGGTCTGGCCTGTGTCTGTATATGTGACAAGTGCGTGAAACCACTCAGACACTTAGTGAGACTTAGTGCTAAGTCGTCCCGCTCGACCAATCATAACGCTCCGACTGGAACTTAGTACTTCTTGTTGCTAAGTGTCTATGTGGTTTCACGCACTTTGTCATACAGAGCCCACCTCCTCGAGCGCCAGGAGCCCCAGCCTGACCGCCTCCTCCGCCGCCTCTGCGTTCACGAAGTTGGTACGCCCGTCCATCGGACTGGCGTCCTCCCCGTGCACATTCCGCTAGGGCCCGGTGAATGAAACTTGCCACGTCATATGATGACAATCATGTCAAGAAACGAAGGATCAAAACACGTTTCGACGACGTGACAGGCTGAGTGCCAGGTAGGCAATGGGCCGGGCTGATGTTGCCCGCCACGTCGTAGGAAGTCATTCAACTCCAGGACCGAGGGTTTAAGACGAGTGTCGATGACGTGGCGGGCAACATCTGGCGGGACCAACCTCGCGTGCGCGCACGTCGTAGGCGCGCGCCGCCTCCTCCTTGGTGTAGCGGCGCGACTTGAATTTGAAAGCAACATTTGAAAGCGGTTTATCACGTGATAGTTCGAAACGCTTAATTCCGGGCGGTTTCAACTTGGATCTCATAGGGTCAACCTGCACCGCCCTACCTTGGTGCGGAAGCTGCCGATGAACTCCACCGACCCGTTGATGCAGAACACCGTCTGGAATTTGGGCTGCCGCCTCCCCTGCGCCGCAGGGTCAGGCACACGATCAGGTTTAGGGTTTAGGGTTCAGGGTTTAGGGTTTAGGATCACAGAACGTCACTGCGAACACACGTCACAGGGCGGCGCTTCACTCAAGAAGCGAGGGCCGGGGAATCGGTGAATGACGTGGCAAGCCCCGCCTGAGATTTGATGCGGACGCCTTTGAAGGAGACATCGTCGGGCTTGACGGGGGCGCGGCAGCGCACGCAGATGCGTGTGCGCACGGGCAGCAGCTGCCCGCACGCCAGGGCCTTACACTCCTCCAGTTTCCAGCTCAACGTAAGCACCTTTTGTGGGATAGGGGGTATTTATGGGGTACGTAGGAGGTATGTAGGTGGGGATTCAGGCCGTGTTTAGGAAGTGTTCAGGCTTTAGGGGTGGTTTAGGATGTATTTTCAGAGACAGAAGCGGCTCAGGTTGAGCTGAGAAGTGGACGAGTGTAAGCCCCTGCCGCAGGCGCTGCACGGCCAGGTCCGCCCGTGCGTCACCGACAGCTTCACGTCCGCCACCTGCGCCGTCGTCGGTGCGCAGTGCGTCATCGTCGCCGGGAAGTTCACGTACGCCTCGTCCCTGTGTAAGCCAATGGAATGCGCCGTCAACGCCCGGGTCCGCGACTAGGTCCCATTCAGGGGCTTACACTCGCTCCAATTTCAGCTCAATTTGAGCTCTTCTGTCCACCGAACAACCCAATTTCACTCATGAATGTGTCCTGAAGTTGCTAAAGTTGAGCTCTAACGTGAACGAGTGTAAGCCCCTGGTCCCATTGTCAACCTCATGGTGGGTGAGTCACTCGAAAAGTGCGAATTCAACTTCAGATTCGAAGGAGGAAGCTGTTTTTGGGGGCGGGGTTACTGCGTCGCTCACCCGAAGACGATTACCGCGGCAGCATCGTACATCTGCGCGGCAAGCTGAGGGGTGGGGAACACCCCGAGGTATAGGGCCTGGCAGATATTGCTCGCCGCGCCATGTCATCCAACGCATTTTGAATCCTCGTCTCTTGCGTTACATGGCATCTTATGACGTGGCGATCAGTATTCGCCAGGCCTTACCGAGAAAGATGCCGCGCCCCAGGACCCCGACGTAGATGTTGGCGGAGTAGCTATTCTGGCTCTTCTGACTCACGCCGCGGAACAGGGCCTGGCAGACATTGCTTTCGCCTGGTCATAGGATGCCAGTTGACTGAAAAAACGAGGGTTCAAAGGGCGTTGGATGACAATGGCATGGCAGATATTGCTCGCCACGTCATAGGATGCCGTTTATCTCAAGACACGAGAGTTCGAAGCGCGTGTCGATGACGTGGAGGAGCACGGCAACGTTTACCAAGCCCTGCCGCGGAATCCGCTCCGCGTGTGCACCACCGCGGCCTGCCTCGACTTCTCTTGAAGAGGGGAGCCGTTAGAATCTTCCTCGTTCTGCGCCCCATCGAGCTTGGGCAGGTTATCTTGGATGGCCTCGCGCAGCGAACGGAGGACGTTCTCGTAGTGCTCCTCGCCGGGGCCCCAACTCGCCGCCACCGTCGCGTCCGGCTGCTCTTCCTTCGCGGCTCCATCCTGGGGCGGCTCCTCCTCACCTCCCTCACCCGCCTCACCTCCCTCACCCTTCTCACCTTCCTTACCTACCTCACCCTCCTCAGCACCCATCACGGCATCCTTGCACGGCGCGGGGTCGTCGGGAGGACTCCTCGAGGGGGCGGGGGGACACTCGCTACCTCCGAGGGCAGCTGCAGCGTCCCCGGGCACGGTGGCGACAACTAGCGAGCGGTCAGTCACATCGTCCGGTAGCGAGGGTGGGGGGCACTCCTCCTCCTTCGCCCTGGCAGCGGCCGCCCTCTCCTCCATGACCTTAGCAGCGGCAGCCATTTTCTCCGCCGCTGCCGCCGCAGCAGAAGCCTCCTTCACGACCGCCGCCGCCGCCGCCGCCTCCTCCTTTGCCTTAACAGCGGCGGCTACCACGGCGGCTACCATTGCATCCTCATCAGCCTGCGCTCTCGCAGCAGCCGCCGCGTCCTCCTCCGGGCACTCGGCACCTCCGAGAGCAGCACCTCCAACTGCAGCGTCCCCGTTGTCCGCGGTTGCGACAACTAGCGCCCCCCGCGTCACGTCGTTCGGCTCCCCGGTGGGCGGCGCTGGGTCCGTGCCTGGCAGGCGTATTCTATCAACCGCGGCGGACGTCATCGTCGGTGGGCTCGCGCGACGAAGTGTGGATCTCGAACCAAATTAAAAACACTTCGAGTGGCTGGTGACGAGACCCACACCTAACATTTTGCTGTTCACATGCATATGCCCGGCGTCAACCAAACCGCCAGGTGGCACAACGAATGCAGGTACCGCTGGAGGGCGACGGCGACGAGCGCTTCAAGTTACAGAACTCGACACTGCCTCCTGTGGTTCACAGCGTCACGATGAGTCCCACCCCGGACGCGGATGGCGCGCCGCGGCTGACGCGCACCGTGGAGGTGTTCGATCCATATCTCGGGACCTGGGTAGAAGTGGCGACGACAACGACAGCGTCGGACGGCGCGGCGTCTCGGCTGGAGCGCGCGCTGGGAATGGCGGAGAGGTTCGGCGACGAAGACCGGCTGAACGAGGCGCGGGACATGCTGGGGCAGCTCGCGGACGTGGTGGCAGCGCACCTCGAGGCGGCGGCGGCGTCACCTGGAGCGCAAATCTCAGCTCCGGAAAGCGGCGCGGCGCTGTCGGCGGCGGTGGTGCCCTACCATCACAACAACCACCTGACGGACGACGCCGCGCCGCTGAGCGAGCAGGAGGAGCTCGCGCTGCTGATGAGCCGCGTGCACAGCGCCGCGGGGTGGGTGCGCGAGCGGCTGGGCACGGAGGACGACCTCGTGGAGGCCGAGGCATGCTACCGCCGCGCCGTGGAGTGGGCCCCGGGGCTGCCGGATGCGCACTACTCGCTCGCCCTGCGGCTGGTCAAGCGCCTCGGGTACGGCCACCGTGCGGCGCAAGAGCACCTGGAGGCGGCCGTCGCGGGGTTGCCCGGGCCACTGGCGGCTGGAGGGGAAGACCAGAGCAGGAGCAGGAGCGGGGGCGGGGGTGGGGTTGGCGGCGGCGGCGGCAGCGGAGGGGGGGGCGAGGGGGGTAGCGGGGACGGGGGCGGCGGGCGTGGTGGGGGAGACTGGCGGCGGTGCTGGCTGTGCATCCAGTGCTACGGCAGTGGGTCGCTGGCGCTGTGGCACCTGGTAGACTCTGGCGGATGTTGCCCGCCACGTCATCCAACAAGTTGTGACCCTTGTTTCTTGCGTTCAATTGCATTCTATGACGCGGCAAACAATATGTGGCACGGGCTCTAGCACCTGGCGTTGGCGCACTGCCTGGGCGGGGAGGACGCGGTGGCGGCGGCGCACCTCGCACGCCTGGGCTTCCGCCGCCGACTCTCGCGCCACGTCTTGCTCTCCCGTCCGGAAACATCTGCCGCTGCGTCAGCGCTGGATGATGGCGGAGACGTGACGGCAGCAGCCGCGGTGGGGGCAGCAGCTGCGGCGGCGGCGGCGGCGGCACCGGGGGCGGCAGAAGAAGAGAAAGACGGAGGAAGAGGAGGCAGGAGAAAGAGAAAAGGTGAGACACAGGAGAGAGGCAGAGGAGGAGGAGGGAATAGAAAGGCAGAGCAGGAGGAGAGTACGGCTGCGGCTGTGTCGCTATCCTCATTGCCGCCGTCGCCGTCGCCGCCGCTGCCGGCCGGGGTATGGGCGGTGGACGGCGCCCTGCCTCCCGCGCTCCTCACCCACCTCCGCGACTCCCTGTTTGGCGCGGCCTCCCCCTTCTGGGTCGACCACCGCTACCCCGATCCCATGACCGGTTACTTCTCCTACCACTACCCGCTCACCGGCGAAACCACCACCACCATCACCGCCTCGCCAGACTCCAGCACCGCGGCGGGGCATCAACCCGCTATAGAAGCGGCAATCGATGAGCTGCGAGTAGCGCTCTCGGAGGGTGACCCGGAGCTGGCGGCGGCGCTGGGGGGCGCGGCGGCGGCGGAGTGGTGGGCGCACTCGCGGTCGCCGCACGAGGTAGGGCAGTGCAGGTTGACCCAATCAAACCCACGTTGAAAGCGCCTGGAATTAAGCGCTTGAAACTATAATATGATGAGCCGCCTTCAAACTTTGCTTTCAATTTCAACTTGCGCCGCTACAACGAGGGGCACCAGATGCACTTCGACACGGACGAGAGGGCGCTGCGCTCGGGCACAAACGTGGCGCACCCGCTCGTCAGCGCCGTGCTGTTTCTAGACCCCGGCGGGGAGGGCAGCGGCGGCACGGTGGTCATAGACCAGCGGCTGGGAGACGGCAGGGCGAACGGCGGCGGCGGCAGGGGCGGGGGCAACGGCGGCGGTGACGGCGGCGGCGATGGGGGCGGCGGCGGCGGCGGTGGTGGTGGTGGTGGTGGTGGTGGCGATGGTGGTGGTGTTGGCGAAGGCGACGGGGAGGGTAGGGCCAGGAAAATATTGCCTGCCACGTCATCGACACGCATTTGTTGAGCCCTCGTTTGTTGAACTGAATGGCATCCTATGATGTAGCGAGCAGCATTTTCAGGGCCCTAGGAAAAGTGGCCAGGCGCGCATGGGTGGCGCATCCGGTGGCCAACCGCGTGATCGCCTTCAACGGCGGGCTTTTGCACGGGGTGCTCCCGGCGGCGGCGGCGGCGGCGGCGGATGATGGCGGTGATGGTGATCATGCCTTTGCAGGACGGGGACTGCAACATAAGCAGCGGCGGCGGTTGACGCTGATGGTGGGGTGGTGGGGGCCGGGGTTGGTACCAGGCCAGGCCTCGGCGGAGAAGGAGAAGGGCCCGTGCGTGGTGCCGCCGTGGCGCGGGGGTTACAGCCGCGAGGGAGCAGGGCTGGAGGGTTGGACGTGGCCCGACCTGTTCTGCGAGGCACCGCCGGGTAATGCTACTTCCAGCGACCACGTAGCGTGCAAGTCGCTGTGGGGCCCGCCCCCGCCCCGCTCCTACACGCGCCTCGCTGCGGTGTCCCCGGCGTGGGAGGATGTGAGCAGCGGCGGCGGCGGCGGCGGCGGCGGGCCCGGGCACCGGCCCGAAGCGCGCATGCCCCCCGTACACCCCGGGTTGCGGTTCTTCCTGCGCGGCCCATCGGTTCATTCGGACTTCGCGGATTCTTACGCTCTCCACAAGGCGGACTCAGACGACGACGGCGACGAAAACGAATGATGACGACAAATAGCTAGACACAGAACGAGCCAAGGCGGACGCAGCTGACGATGACGAAGCGGATGATGACAAATAGCCCCGGTATGAATCTCCATACGTCATCGTTTTACAAAGGGTGCGGTCACAGACCCAGGCATGCATCGCGCCATTGTGGCGGAGTGAGGGCTTAAGACGTATACACGTGAGGGTTTAGGGTTTAGGGCCATTGTGAAGGAGTCAGGTCTTAGACGTGTTTTAGACAGGTTACATGATTATGCTCACCGCTGGCTCCGCGACGCATCACTCGCCGTCATTTCACCGCTGCGTATCACCGGGTGCCGCACCCGAGGCTACGGCCCGATTTGAGCGCCAGCGCGAGGTAGGCGGCTACGGCGAAGCACGCGAAGAGCGCGGCGAGCGCCCCCGCGTCGCGCGCCACGTGCTTGGGGTCCAGCCCGAACAGGTTCAGGTACGTCTGTCCGGACACCCACACGCAGGGCCCGGCGGACCAAATCGGTGCGGCACTGAAACTCAGCGTCGGATCTGGTATCGAATCGAAGCTGTTCGACCAATCAGAATGTTGCAATCCAAATCCCCCGAAAAGTGTACCGGTACACTATGGGAGATGTCCTCCTCTCGACCAATCACAGCACGGTATATAAGGGTGACTAGTCAACCCAACACTGAGTCTAATTCACTAAACGAGGGTTTTAGAGAGATGGATGACGCGACGATCGGCGGGCCCCGGCCTTGCCTCAAGGAGCACTTCCTCTCCCTCGATCTCGGTGTCGAACAGGAACATTTGGCCGTTCATCTCGTTGGCCAGCATCCCGCCCCACGCGTACCTGTACACGGACAGCCACTTGAGCCACTGCAGCACCGGAGTAATGGTGCTGAGGTCCACGAGAAATCCGCCGAAGATCGCTGAGAAAAGCAGCGTAAAGATCGCCGTGAGTTAAGGCTCGGTATCGTCCATGTCACGTCCACATCAGTGTGACCATTCTACTAAACATCAGGCCACGCGTTTTAATGATTCTACGTTTTTACCCCCCCGTTTGAAATTTTAGATGCTGGCATGAATAGTCCCGGGGGCTCACCGTGAGGTTGGCGACGGCGGGGGAGGGCGCGGCGAGGCTGATGAGGGAGCAAAGCGCCGCGGTACACATCACGAAGAGCAGCAGCAGGCCCAGGATGTAGCGGCGCAAGTTGAAATTGAAACCAAAACTTGAAAGTGGTTTATCATATTCTGGTTTCAAGCGCTGAAACCACAGGCGCTTTCAACACGGGTTTTGATACTGGTAAACCTGCACCGCCCTACCAGGAACGTGAAGAACGCCGCCGCGCTCAGCCGCAGCCCCATCATGAAGTACAAGATGACGGCGTAGACGGTGGCGGGGGGAAGGCGGAGCGCGGCGATGTCGACGGTGAGCGCGGCGAAGACGTAGGCCCCCGCGCCGTGGTACGCCGCGCGGATCTCGCGGGTGCGGACGGCGGCGTCGGCGGCCAGCCGGTCCGCGGCGGACACCGAGGCCGGGCCGGAGGCTCATTGAGAACAAGCACTCGAATCGAGATCGGACCGTGACTCACCTTCAGGGTGATTACTCATACTGGTGCGCAGACTCGGTTCGTTGGAATTCAACATCGGTCGAGTGCTTGTTCTGGATACCCCCCCTGCCAGGCCCAGGAACACCAGCGTGAAGAAGATGCCGCCCGCGCGGTTCTGAAACCCCGCGAGGTTCAGTGGGGAGTTAAGGTACAAACAGCCGAGGAGTAAGGCCCCGGTATCATCCACGTCACGACATCAGTATCATTACCGTACCTGACATTACTCAATTACGCCAATTGACTCGCTCATCGGACCAAACACATCCGCTTTGTGCAACGGCCTGGCCAGGGACGGCGTATGGGGGTGACAGCAGTCAGGCTCTTGAACCGATATGTTCACCCCAGTCTGCAAAACAAATTTAACAGTCAAAGAGAAAAACCGGGCCTGACCGAGGAGGAGGCCAGTGAGGGCGGCCACGGAGAGGTGCGCGAGGAGCAGCGAGGGGTCGCGCGCGACGGTGAGCGCCGACCGCTGCAGCAGCACGCGCGCCTCGGTGAGGCACGACCGCGTGGGGCGGGGGCTGGGAGACCCGGCCCGGGCGGCGGGTCCCAGGCGGTGCGGCTTGCCGGCGTCTTCGGTGGTGGCGCCTTTGGTGTGGTCCTTGGCGTGACCGTCGGTGAAGCTGTCATCAGCAGCCTGCACGACGACACCGATGCTGTTGACATCAGCGGGGACGACTGTAGGCGCCGCCGCTCAAGGGCTTACACTCGTTCACGTTAGAGCTCAATTTGAGGAACTCTAGCACACATTCATGAGTTAAGCTGGGTCATACGGTGGACGGAAGAGCTCAAGTTGAGCTGAAATAAGAACGAGTGTAAGCCCCTGCTGCCGCCGCCGCCGCGGAGTGCGCACAGGAAGACGAATACGAACCGCCCCCGGCACCGATCAGCCGAGCGCGCCTCTCCGGGTCACTGGCGACATCCAGCATCCACTCGCTGATGTGAACGAATTCTGCGCCGGGGTCCGCCGGGTCGTCCACGGGGCACCCCAGCCCCAGCGCCGCAAAGTCCCCGGCCGCCGCCGCCGCCGCGCCCGCCCACACCACCTCCCCACCGGCTACGGACGAGCAAACAACAACGCTCGCCACGTCATACGATGGTGCCCAACTCAGTAGACGATGCACGAGAGATGGCGCGCGAGATAGACGCTTTCGCGTGCATGAGCAGGCTCCAGGCTTTCGCCCTTTCGCCCTGGCTCCCGTACTGAAGAGACATGGGTTGACTTTACAACGCAGTGGACGAATAGCTCTATAGAAACACACCTCGCATATAATTGAATGCTACATAGTCTGCAGTAGACTTCTCAACTAGATTCGCAACAGGATGACCTCGCGAGCATTTTGTAATCGGCCCTACCGGCGGCGAGCAGCATGACGCGGTCGAGGGCGCGGAAGGACCTGGGGCTGGGCTGGTGGATGGACATGACGACGACCCTGCCCCGGCCTCGGCTGGCCAGGCCGCGCAGTGTCACCGCCACCATGGAGGCCGCCGCCGCCGCGTCCAGCCCCGACGTCGGCTCGTCCAGCACCAGCACGTCCGGCGACGTCACCAGCTCCATGCCCAACCCTAAGGCCTGCAACATCATGTATTTTGGTCCTCGTTTCCGGTGTCAAATGGCATTTTATGACGTTGCGAGCGATATCTGTTGGGCCCATTGCCCACCGCATCATCCGTCGCATTTGGACCCTTGCTTTGGAGGTACATGGCATGCTATTATTGTGGCGAGCTATATTGGGCAGGCCCTGCCAACCACGGTGCGGCGGCGCTCGCCGCCGCTGACGCCGCGGGACCCGCTGCCGCCGGTGCCGCCGCCGCCGGGCAGGCACCCCGCGATGCAGGCTACCATGCCGCCGCCGCCGCTTCCGCCCTCGTTAGCTTCACCGATGCGGCTGTGGGCGACGTGCGAGAGGCCGAGCTCCTCCAGCACGGCCAGGGCTTTGGCGCGCTTGTCCACCGCGGGGGACCACCACGGCAGTCGCAGCTCGGCGGAGTACATTACCGCGCAGTGGGGCCCCACCACCGCATAATGAATCATACGGAGCCACATCATATGATGGCACAAAACTCATTCCCCACTCCAACTCTAAGGCTATATGGAGGTGAACCTCTTCGCGGTTTCGTGGGTCCACACCCTGAGTTGCACCATCCTTTTCCAAGGCGCATTATGACTCAATGAACGAGGGTTTACAATGCGGTGGATGATATGGTAAGCGTTGTTCATCTGGCCCTGCCGTTTCGAGCACGGTGAGGAAGGGCAGTAAGTTGTCTTCCTGCGGCACCATGGCGACGGCGCGGGCGAGCGCGTGCCGGTGAACGTGCGCGCCGCCGTCCAGGACCTTGCTAGCACTCGTTCCTGTTTCAGCTTAATTTCTTGAGATCTTCATTGAGTCCTGATGACTAGATTGCTTGCAGGGACATAATGGCTGAACCTCAGTGTCGGGTCTGGTATCGAATAATTGGCATCGAATCCCTTT
>Ga0307489_10003631_pt1 | contig 10223 bp, 15 predicted proteins | sample SB12metaG_FD_202247 | JGI IMG/M metagenome (GOLD analysis project Ga0307489, IMG submission 202247) | Sea-ice brine microbial communities from Beaufort Sea near Barrow, Alaska, United States - SB 1.2 | ecosystem: Environmental > Aquatic > Marine > Coastal | place: USA: Alaska | collected...
CGTCGACCTCGCCGATGCAGGTGTCCCGGAAGTCGGGTTTCTGTTTTCAGGGCAGACCTCCGTCTTTGTCGACAACGCCTACGACCTTCGATAACGCCTGCAACCTTGTCGATAACGCCCAAAACCATGTTGACAGCACCTCAACCCTTGTCGGCTTGCGCTCGCGGAACTCATTAATCAACAGGCGTGGACCAGATCTTCCCGCTTGTTACTGCTGCGAATATTGTTACGGCTGTTGACTGAACCGGGCAGGTTTTGAACCTGAGCGGTCACTGACCTGGGGAGGTTCTGTACCGAAAATCTATGGCACGAACCACACCCATGCAGGCGCGAGCAGAAGCTCCGGTGACGTGTGACTAAACCCGGCAGGTTTATCACCAGGAGGATAACTAGATCGGGCAGAGTTACAACCGGAGCATCCGCAGGTTAGGCTGGACGTGTGCTTTCGTTGTACGGAGAGTGTTTCGGCAGCGCACATACTTGCAAAAAGATGGATTTTGATTTTCTTCTTCCTAATGTGCCACATTCCTACTCTTGCAACAGGCGGGAGGTGCATTGTCGGTGCTGGTCGAAGTGCTGAACCTCCCGGCTGTGCGTTTCCCGCCACACCCAGCAATGATGAGATCCCTGCTTTGCGCTTAATGCAGAGAGAGAGAGAGAGAGTTTTATTGACGACCAACCGGCCCGGATCCATTTCATCACCGACATGATCAGCGGACCGTCCTCGCGCCATGGGTGTCTGAATGCTCGGTTCCCGGTGGCATTAGATCTACATTCCTGGCGCTTCATGCACAGCTGGGACGCTGCAGCCTCCGTGTCATCAACATAAATTCACACATCAGGTTCGCGACTACGCGGTCATGTACGTTCGGTCCGTCGCGACTGGTGAGGGTCTCACTCTGTCCCGACCGCACCTCCAAACAGAAAAGGCATTCGTCGTATTTCTTCCGGTTTAGTTACCGCTCTGGTCCAACTTTTGCCCACTTCAGTCCACATGCTGAAATGCAAATCACATGAGCAGGCAACTCCAGTGCAACCATCCATGCCATCGTCCAGCAGGTTTCAAAATCTCTCTTCCTACCTTTCTCCCATGTCAATCCGTGAGAAAGTATTTGAGGAGACGGCGTGGGCCGCTGAAGTAATCCAGCACGGGCAGAATGTAATAATCAGACGTGGTCCGGTGAGCAGGGTACGAGCGGAATCATCACCTTCAGCCTTCCCGTGTGGCCTGTTGCAGAGGCTGTCACTCTGGTATACTCCGCTCAACCTACGGACTTCCAGCTTTCTGCTCCGCTTTTTAGGCTCTCCCTCTTTCGCTCCCGGGAGGCGGGCATCAGGGGACTAACTAAATATTTTTTTTCCATATGAGCCTGCCATTTTCAAAACGTTCCTCTTACATTGCAAAACCGACCAGCACCTCATCGTGTCCTCTGGGGGCGTACCACAAGAGGTGTACTTCAACCTCACCTTCTTCGACGGAACTGCCGTGCGCGTGGTAAGTTCCGAAACCACAACCCGTAAACCCTAAACCCGATCCACAATGCACAACCCATGCTACAATCACAGCGCAAGGAGAATTCGCGAACATTTGACCAAATCCTGAGGTGGCCCCGTGCCTGTGCGTGAAAGTCAGACCAAGTTTTGTGAGCAGGTGGACGCTTTGCCCACAAGCGTACCAGCCTCGCGGAATATCAGTGGACGTGTGGTCTCGCTCCAGTCGTCTGTTGTTGTCACCGTTGCGAACCTACCACGGGGCGCGCTCGCCTCAAACGTCTCGGGAAAGCTGGACTTCTTCGATGTTGAGGTAATTGATAAGTGACGAGAGAAAATATCTGGCTGCTTCGGTTGGACGAATTAGGCCGTGTGAAACCACGATATTCCCTGTGATCAGGTTCTGAGCCTCGTCGAAAATCCTTTTCTGCCGGGATGCCACATCTGGGCCTGCAACAGGTCATTCCCCCCCGGCAGTCACTTTGCTTATCGCGTAGGTGAAATTGTTGTGTCCCGAGTAGGGGCCAAAAGTTAGGGGTCTTGTTAGGGGCAAAATGCACATACAGCGCCCAGGGGCTTCTTGGAGGTCTCTTCGAACAAAACAGAGTCCAGGAAATTTCGCGAATCGGCACCCCCCGGGGTCAGACGCGTATTCCTTCCGCTGCGCGAGCAACGAGGCTGCGAAGCAAGTAGGGAACCTGTTCTAACGTTTCTCCTAAACGAAAAGGCTGCTCTACCTGTTTTCTCAAAACGGTGGTGACGTGCAGGACGGAGTTGACCGTGTTGCTGCCAGCAGTGGTCACGATCGCCCAGTTCTCGCTGGTGATGAAGCTCGCTGGGGCGCCTCTAATCGTCCTTGAATCGGTATGTATGAGCTCTTTCAATCATTCATCTTGTCGTGCGGTCCTTGGAACTTTTTTCATACCATAGGCGATACCAAAAATGACTCTGACACGTCAATGGATGTGCGACTCTCAGATTTTGATCGACTTTGTCGAGAGCTGTGACTATGACGCCGTGTGCGGGGCGGCAAAATTTTCAGACACCGCCTTGATTGAAGCGGTAAATCTACCCTCATCCGGAATCGCTTCGAATTTCCACGAGCTTTGTTGTGCAATTGTGGGTAGGGATCGACCCTTTTCTGAACAGAAAAAAAAACACGTTTTCGCCCCGAAGATAGGGAAGAATGGTAACCGTGAATCGTCGCGTTGCAGGCAGCGCAGATCGCGTGTTCGAACGCGTTCTGCGTGCAGCTGGACGCACTTCCCAGCCCCATGATCGACCTCTTCCTTCCCACATGCGGCTCCTTCCTAGGAGGCACATCGGTAACTTGCTCAGACATAGCCTCTGTGGGGTTACATACACGGCGGTATGAAATTTGTCTCTTTGGTAACCCTGCTGTCGCGTTCGGCACCGTTCAACCCTGAAGCAAAAACACGTTTCCAACCGTACCGTAAAACAGGCTCACGCTTACCGTGACATGAACAACTAAGTGGGATGCTGTCGCAGGTATCAGTGCAATTCCACAACCTGCCGGCAAGCGCGCCCACCGACGTGACTGCGACATTCGGGCACGTCGCCCCTAGGAGACCTAAACCCGAAACCCCAACTGTTTCCTGCCTAAACTCTCAACCCTTTTGCGAGACCTAAACCCTGAACGAAATTTGGCGCCGTCTTGGGAGAGTTGACTCTCACCCCCTCACTTTCCACTGCTGTCCGAACGGTGAGAGCTATTGGAGCCATTGCCCCTCCCACAGGGAGTATCGTGTTAGACATCGGAGTTCTCCACTACATGAGTGTTCTCGACCGACCCACCCATCATTGGGGCTGATGTGGGATGATCTTTCTGCGATATGGCAGCAGTACCGGCGGCGGGCAGAGAATTGGAGTGGTCGACAGTCTCTCCTTAGATCCAGGTGTTCCCCCCCTTTCCCCCTTTCAAAAGAAGGCTCTGACGCCTACCGCAATAGATAGACTCGTTTCGGTTGCTCGGTTGTGGCAGTTTGAAAGTTGCTAGCGCGCTTGAAGCGGCTCCTAGGAAGCGTTGAGTTGTTCAGCGTTTTCAGCCACACCCTCTTCTCCTTTCCAACTTGCAGCTGAGCTCTGAGATTCGCAGAGGTTCTTTCTTTCTTTTTTGAAATAGATTCATTTGATCGCATGATTTAATTTGTCTGGCAGGATCAACACTGATGAGCAACTCCGGCTCGCTCGCCCTTACCACACCTTCGATGCCCTTCGACACTGCGGGGGTTGACTTTATGCTCTCCGTCACCCTGAAAGGTCCTTCCCCCTTCCCCCTGATACATTTCATGGTTGGCCGAGCTGGAAGTTTGTAGGAAAGCTCCTTCGTCATATTTTTTTGTGCTGCGCAAATGAAGGAGACCGTCCTCTGTAGGTCAAAAAGCGCCTCAAACCTCATTCCTACTCTCGATTGACCCTACCACCTTGTCCGCTGCAGGGGTCGTGAGATCAGCGACGGCACGCTTCGAGTTTTTCCCTGTCTTCTCCGGTCCGGCTGTTGCCATCTACCCTACGGAGCAAGTCACGATTCTCCGGGGCAGCACTTTGACACTCTCGGTCTGCCTCTGCGTCCTGCCGCGTAGCGCTGACTTCGATGGTTCGAGTGAGGTTTAGGACGCGAGAAAGTCTTGACTGACGATGACTGAGAATGGCGTTATGTTCTAGACACAGATTGAACCATAGAATGCCACGGAGACTTGATCTGGACTGATCGCATGCTTGGAATCAGGTGGAGCTTGGGAATGTGACGAGGGTGGAGCAGCCATACTCCACCTCTTTCTTCCTGTTTGCAATCGACGCTGGTAATTCCTAATTCCAGCAAATCTCCTGACCCCACAAAAACGCCTAAACCCTATACCGTAAAAGCCAAACTCTCGACCCTAATCTCTAAACCCTAAAACCAAACCCGGAACAGGAGATTCAGCCGAGGTGGGAGGCATCGTCTCCTCTACACGTGCATCAACCATCGTGAGCGCACCCATGTGAAACACGAATTATGAATATAATCGAGAGAAAGCGTCCCCTTAGTTCAATTCGTTTCGCGGATCTACCTTCCTGGAGAGTCTTCACTCATTCGCGAGATACATACAATTCTGGATTCCAACCTGCAGGTCCTTTCGGTTCTTCGAGCTCCCATCATAGGCCGACACTGAAACTGGTTCTGCAGAATGGTCCTGCTTCCCCACTGACGCCTGAGTGCGGCATATTGACCCAGGTGATCATCTTCGTCTCTCCGCCCGGGGGTGCGTGGCCTGTGGGAACCATTGAGCTCGCTGTCTACCCCGCGGTGCGTTTATCCCTCAACTGCGCTATCACGTGGAATTTGTACCAAGTTTCACACAAACTGGCGCGCGTGGCGCGCCTGTGCGCGATACTATTTTTACAACGTTTAAGAAATGGTTGCCCTTCCAGCCTCGAGTGGTACGAGGATGCAAGAGAAGAAAAATGTTCTTCCGTGAAAGAAAAAAGGGGAGGTTCATGAATTTTGCGGGAAAGAAAAACAACGGAAGTTCATCATTTCTGTTTGCTGAAGCAATACTGGAGTTGGGAACGTCTCTGGTTTGGTAGGCCTTCTCTTGTTCGTTTTTGTTCCGGTTTCTTCAGGTGTCAAATCCTGTGTTTATTTTCGTGTATGCCGTTTTTCTTGCGCTCCTTTCGTTTTTTTCTCAATGCTTTCGTGTTTGCAGGACTACAATTGTTCGCGAGCAGCCATGTTCAACATTTCCGTTCCACCCGCCCCCGCCCCGGAGGTATCGCAGAAGTTCACTTGGCTTTGGGGTTGAGGGTTCAGGGTTTATGCAGGGTGTAAGATGTAGGCCCATCTGGTTTCCCAAAACCTGAGTCCGTGAACTGTCGGACCACGTTTGAGATCTGTGCCGTGGTCATGCACGAGGCAAGAATGACGCTTTGCTGCGATTGCACCAACTCTCTGCGATTCTTAGTCCTGGCGATTGAGCGGGTTTGGCAAAACGGCGATTTCTCTCTAATGAAATCGGAAATCAGAAATCTGCTCTCTCCCTCGCAGGTGGCCAGGTTTTACCCGCATTCGGCGCAGAGTTCCACTGGCGCACAGGTTCCAATCCTTATCCCTAAAACCTTCTCCCGAAACCCTGAACAAACCCTGAACCCTGCCTCCCACGTACCGCTTTTGACAAACTCAAGTGTTCCCTGGTCAAAACGATCACGGTGGAGTAACTGTCCTGTTAAATCGTGGATGGATGGGGGTCAGGTCGACGCCGTGCTCGCGTTCTTCGATCCTTCGCTGCTTCTCGCCAACTTCGCCGCAACCGTCTGGTGCATCCCTTCATCTCTTAAAAGCCCTCTTGGAAGCGAACGAGAGTCCTCCGTACTGACGACTGTCGGCTGAACCGGGCACGTTTTGCTACAAGGTCGGTAACTAAACCAGGCTGCCTGTGCACCTAGCAGAATTCTGATTAGTCATCAGTTGTGGGAGACTCTTGAGGAATTCTTCTGTTTATCATTATTAATCTCAAGCCTGGAGGTGCGTGATCCAAATGTCTATTAGCCTTAATACGGGCCCGCTTGTGCTCTGAGGAACTTGCCGTATCCACCTCGTCCCACAACTCAACCAGTGTTGATCCACGAGTGACTCCAGGTCGAGGGAATCGTCCGCGGAAGTCCCCCTGTCCTCTGCGATCATGCGCGACGCTGCGTGCCTGTTCGCCGATTGTTCGGTACTCTCCCGCGTGCTTCCCCTAACATAAAACTCTCGGGAATTGCAGACTCGGTCCCGGCTCTCTCTCTCTCTCTCTCTCTCTTTCTCGCTGAGGTGACGAGAGCACTTGTGTTGACGCAGGTGATTGATGTCGTTCTTTCGCTTCCTCCGAACCCTGCTGGTTCCGACTTGGGGTGATTCCAAAACTTCTCGAATTGCGCGGGTTCTTTTGTGCCATGCTATATCAGCCGTGTGTTTTCTTGGCATCAATCAACGCTGACCGTGCCATTCAAATCCCTCTGAATTCAAAGATTTTTTACATGAGATATGTACGGTCTGTACGATCCGTGATCATGGGTGGAAGACAGTCAAGCGATGAGGCTGATGCTCGCCTGTTTGGCCGAGGGCAGAAACAGCGCCACCCTTTCGATCCGCGGCGGAGACGTAGAGGTAATCGATCATTCACCCCGCGTGCTCCTCAACTCTGAGCGTGGCACCCTCCGTAAGACCACCTGGGAGCCCAATGTCAATCAAGTTGCACACTTGAGACGCTCTGGACTGCAAACCTATTGGAGCTTTTTCTAATTCAGGGGTCGGGGAGGAACCCACAGGTGAACATCACGATGGTCTACGTCGCTGCTTGGGAACCTTCAGTCCACCGCGTCTTCCCCCTCTCTCAGGCCCTGACGACAGAGGCGGGAGTCGAGCCAATCACCCTGCTGGTGCAACCCGCACCAGGCAGACCCAGAGGGAACAGACAATGGTTTTGTCTCTGCATTGTTTCCGGAACGGATTTTGCGCCGTTTTGTGTCCTCGTGTCTTAGGAGGCAGCAGAGAGCCGAGGCGTTTTCGTACGAATCGTGGTTGACAAGGCCGCTTACCTCTCATGCAGGTGCGGAATTTCCCCTCTGCGACGTGCAAAAACACAGCTTCGTGTGCCGCTGAGGCTGCGGCCTGTAATGTGCGCACCCCCGCCAACGCCATATCCCCTCCCCACCCCCCTCGCTCTCTCTCCGTTTCTGTTCTCGTTCTGTTCTTGCTTCCTCTGGAGCGGCTCTTTGTCAGCAATTCTGGACGCGACGACGCACCCAACCACTTTTTGAGGGAGGTTTCCGTCTTGGTACATAACCTGCCGGGCCCAGTTTACCTTCGTGGAAACGATCAATCCAGCATCGGTCTGAATTTTTCCCTCGGGACCAGGTGACTTTTGGCGTGCACGGCCAGGGCGTGGTCTTGACCCGCGAGGACAAGATAGTGTATCTTGAAGTGACGGTTCTCGCTGCTGTTCCGGCCTCCGCTGGGACTGTGACTGCCACTCTCGAGGGCAATGGCTCGATCGCTTCTTTCCACTTTACCTACACCGTCCCGCCTGCTCAAGGTCTTTCGGGTTTGGTCCTATGCATTTGGAGGGTGGTTGGAACGAGTACCATTTCTCACAGGCCGTGTTCTCCTGCAATATATCAGTGAGCGCACGTCTGTAGTAATAGTATTGAGGGTGATTTGAAGCGTTCCAAATCACTCTGAAACACGCCTGCCTGGCAAATGCATCGGTTGGAGAGGCAGCCATGCTAATTGATGAAAATGAGTGGGTGCAGTCTCTCCGGTGGACGGAGTCACGGCTGGGGGAACACTCATCACAGTCACCGCACGGGGGCTCACGGTACGGTTGAAAACCAAAACCAAAACAACCGCGATTTGTTGTACCGCGGACCCGGCATGTCAACTTGAGAATAGCTGGAATCCTTGGGCGCATCAAAGCGCAAGAGTGACTGCGACGAAACCGGTGTAGCTGCACATGAAACACATGAAGAGGGATCAATTCCCGGCCTCTCTGCAGATCACGGCGCTCAGCAATATCAGTTCCCTCTCAATGGGCGGCGTTGCAGCGAGCCTGCAGGCGAGCGCCCCTTCCGTTTGGGAACATGCTGTTGGTTCTGAAACACGTGTTTCTGATACATAGCCTGCCCGGTTAAGCTACCGTCCTGGTACATAAGTAGTGAGGTTTTGTGAACAGTGGTAGTGGGGGTGTATCTCGCAGGCGCTGATTGCGACGGCACCCTACCCCGTGATAACTGGGCTGACGCCCCCTCATCCCGAAGCCGGATACGTCGACTGCGTCCTCACCCTACACGGTGCGCCGTTACTCCCCCGAAAGAACAGCCTCACCACCGTGTTTTTGTCTGTAACATTTTCATGTGAAATGCGTTTTCACCGAGGGAAGTTGCTGCATCTTAATGCACCCGCGATGCACGAACTCGTCGGAGCGACTTGTTGCCGGAACTGATTCCATGGGTGTCGTTGCGTCATCAGGGGGTGGCCTTCGGGCGACGTTTTTCTTTGAATACTTCTCTCCCCCGCTCCTGCTCTCTATCGTCCCGGCGCAGGTCCGCAAACCCACTCTTGTTTCGTGATCGTCCTGAGACAAATCCTTCCTGCTCAGTCAACAGGCGCTCACCCTCGTGCCTGACGGGAAACCAGGCAACGTTGGACGGGCGCACGGACGCAGCAGGGTCGAGAAAAGCGGAAATCATCGTCGCTGACTTTCCCCCCGTCTCCGGTGCTTCTGAGGTATGTGTCCGTGAGGGGCTTTCCTTGTTTGAGTAATGGAGGGAAAAGGGGGTTCTTCGTCTCAGTCTACTCTCTTGGATTATTAGGGAAATATGGTATCTTCCATCTCCGTTGTCTCGAAGAATATGGCCCGGGCTAATCGCCACGAAATATTTATGTGTCAGGTGGCTCTCACCTTCGGCACCGTGGACTGCTCCACATCCCCAAGCTGCTACATTATGGCGGTTACGTCCTCGGCTGCCTCCACCAGGTTAGCCCTCTTGCCTCTCAAACTTGCTGCACGTCGTGTGAAAAGTTGGGAAATTGAAGGAGTCGTTCGATTGGATCGGTGGGGAATATTTGAGCACCTTTCCCATTTTCACAAGGCGACCAGCGAGTTTGATTGGCGCTGAATCTCGGCTCGGACCCGCCACAGGCACCTCTTAGGGTTCGAGTACAACGGATATTCATGTGGTTCAACTGAATACATTACCTCCTGGTTGCTGTGCAGCTTTACAGTGAGAGTACCTCCTTCTTCTGTCGTGGGAGCAATGGCAGTGCACCTCTTGTTCGTGGGACAGGTGAGTCAAAAGAAACTCTCAAACATCGCATGGAAGAGTCTGTCTTTTGATATTGAGGAAATGGGTGGTTGAAGTAACCTGTTTTTTTTTCTCGCAAACTTGTACGCAATGAGTCTTAAAGGATTCAGAAACCTTGACAGTGATGAAGGAAGCTGTTGGAACCTTGAATTTTACCAATCCCGGGTAGAGCACACGCATTCCCACACGCATTCGGGTAGAGCACACGCATTCCCTTACACCAACCACAAAACCCTAAACCCAAATCTTAAACCGTAAAACCTGAACCCAGCCTCTAAATACAAAACCATCACCCAAACACTAAAACGTGAGCAGGAGCCGCTCCCAAAGGGTGGCAAAGCGGACCAGTTGTACATTCACGACAAGAAAGAGGTGACAGCGTCCTTCAGCTACTACCAGCCCGCTCCCGTCGTGCGGAGTGTGCGCTGGTACGTCATCCAATTGTCAACCCGGGCAACTTTCGGTACACCCTGAAGCGGGCCCGTCTCCCGCCTGCCCGCCTCTGAGACCCCGTGATTCCATCTCCGTGTTCCCACACTGTCCACGACAAGACCCCCGCATTCCCTACACCCTAAATTCTAATCCTAATCTTTGAATTTTTAACCGTCAACTCCGAACTGCGCTGTTTTTTTGCAGGTGTGCGGCGTGCGTCGCTCCCTCGTCCTGTATCCGCGCAGGACGTTGTGGCGGGTCCGTCGTTCCGTCCACCTCCGCACTGCTCGATCAGGTCCCGCCGAAATTTCGCCTCAGCGGGGGGCAGTGCCTTGTCGCCTAAACGAGTTTGAGACTGAAGAATCGAGTCTTAGCACCGCCGGCAAAACCTCGAATCGCGGGAGGCTCCTGCCTTTGACTCAAATCGGTTTCACACCTTTCAGGTCGGGGTCGACAAC
>Ga0307489_10003632_pt1 | contig 10222 bp, 13 predicted proteins | sample SB12metaG_FD_202247 | JGI IMG/M metagenome (GOLD analysis project Ga0307489, IMG submission 202247) | Sea-ice brine microbial communities from Beaufort Sea near Barrow, Alaska, United States - SB 1.2 | ecosystem: Environmental > Aquatic > Marine > Coastal | place: USA: Alaska | collected...
GCAGAGTAGAAGAATGGACAAAGCGGCCTAAGCTGGGCCGAATAGCGAACAAACATGGTATGGCCCCTGCCGCCATCCCGGCAAATACTCGCCTGGTCATGGGGTTGCCCGTCGACCAGGGCCTCACACTCGTGCCCTCTTACGATTTCAGCGGAAGAGAGAAACACAATACAACAAAAAAAAGCCGATGGCTAAACGCCCCGCGTGGTGAACACTAATTGCTAGACTATGAGTCTAGACGACACTTAATGACCTGTACTCGTATACGATTACTCATCGCGCCCTGTGACGGTTTCAGCTGAACGCGAGGAGCCCTGTTGTCCGTAAAACCGTTCAAGTGATCCAACTTACAACCGCAGCGTGGATATTAAGCTGACATAGGAGTAAGGGACGCGCGTGAGGCCGTACCGCCGACGCCGAAGTCGTCGCTGAAATCGCGGTTGGTGAAAAGCAGCACGCGCAGGTGGGGCAACGCCGCGAGGCAGGGTCTGAATTGTGCTCACCTTCGAGGTAGGGTATATGAGTACGTTCAGAGGGGCGCGTGGGTTAACTGGGGTCTGGGTCTACAATTCGTCAAGATGACCCAGTGTTGAACTATCTGCATACCCGGTCATATTTTCACGAGTCATAGACACGAGCCCCGTTGAAACCACGCGCTCCTCTGAGCGCACAAACACCTCGACTACGTTGGGATAGCCTGGGTGGTTTACGAACACGGATACGACGGCGTACGTTGAGCAGAGAAGGGAACGAGTGACGGGCCCTACAGCGAGCATAGCGTGCAGGTCCAACATTTAAGGACATATGCGTTAAACTCATGTCGGATCTGGTATGTGGTATCGAATATGTGGTATCGAATCCCGTTGGACCAATCAGAACTGTCAAGTTCGAAAATCCCACCCACCGAATTGCCGAAAATCCGACCTGGTCGCCATCCTTGAGTAAATAGACCCTCGATTCCGAGGAGATAAGAGGGACATGACCTTCCTACACTGAGTTTAATCCGTTGCACATAAACTCTCGTTTGAATGGTTTTCTTTAAACTCAGTTAGGAGCTAAGTTCCGCCCTCATCACCTCGAAATTGGGGGTCTATCTACTGATGGATCGCGACCCTGGCCGGCTATCTGAGATTCGGTTTGACTGTTTTGTTTGGTCAAACGGACATCGATACCAATGAAACGCGACACTGTGCTTAAGGTTCATTTGCATCTGATGACGTGGCGAGCACCGTGTGTATTTTCCTACCGCCACTTGTGCGATGCTCGCGCATGTGAGATCGAGAACCTCGGGCATGGGTCTTACACTCAGACACTCGTGCCCGTGGCTGCTACACAGAAACCATGAGAGAGAAGGACACTGCGCGCACAAGTGTGGGTTTTCGCTATTACGTAAAGTCAGGAAAATACGACAATGCGACAAAAGAGGGCGACTGGCCGGACGGCAGATGCTCGACGCGCGCATACCGAACGTACAAGCGCCCGCACCACACGACGCTCGACGCGAACCTGTACAACTCCGTGTTTGTGGTCATTTCGAACTTGGGTGCACCCCGAACGACCCAGTAACGGCGCGCCTAGGTGCGTCCACTTCGGGTCCCATCGTTAAATGCGATGAAACCTTTTCACCCTTGGCTGCAAAAAGGTTTCACCGGGTGGGACCCGAAGTAGACCCTTCTAACTTCGCCTTCACTGGGGCGTTGTGGGTCAACCTTAGTTCGAAATGACCAGAGATACGGAGATGTGTTCATTTCAGTTGAGACATGTGTGGTGCGGGCGGTGCCAAGTCATCAGTCGTCGGTCACTTATGGGCCTCTCACTGACTCGAGTCAAGCTTGTTTTTTTGAAGTCGTTGTAACCAAATACACAGACTGCTGTGCGCCAGTCCGGGCCTCGCGGCGCCATGAAGCTTGGTTTGGGGGTGACGGGGGCGGGGTGCCCGGTTGCGACGGGCACCGGGCGTATGGCGGGGCTGTCGACGAAGGACAAGTCCGCGGCAAAGCTCCAGCGCAGGAATGAGGTGACACGTCATCGTGTGGTGCCAGGTCACAGATGGGGTAGAGGGCGCGCCGCGCCATGTGTTAAGTCTGCCCAAATGCGTGATTATGACGCGTGATTTCTGGTCGGCCGGACGAAAATGATGTGGTGTCGTCCGCGTGGTTCCTAATAGCGAAAACCCACACACAAGGAATCACCTGGTCTAGTGCCCGGTCTGTTAGCTGAGTAAGTTGAGTAAGTGAAAAAGTGATCTGGCGAATTGATAACTCGTCCGAGTACTTACAAGCCAAGTAATAACTCACGGCTCACATAGAAGGCACTAGGCTGTCGCCCTGCCCCCCGCGAGGGAGAGAGAGTGAGATGCATTCGAGTGTAAACGGATAGGCAGGAACAATTTTCAGTGTATTGCCTTACCTCGAGCGCCGGCGCGAGCGCGCCAAGCTCGAGCCTCACAAATGAGGGGCATATAATTCGAGCTTGTTTGACACGTCACGATGCGAGCTGTCTCAAAGAATACGGTTGCGAGGGTTTCATGTGGCGGTAGCAACGTGCCACTTGGCACGTACCAGCTAGACGTGACGAGCGTGGATGATATGTACCCGTCGGTGGCATGGGCTCACACTCATCCAATTTTCGGCGCAACGTTACACGCTATTTATGGTTTACGCTGGATGGAAACGGTGAGTCAGTCAGTGACAGTAACGGCACAGGTGGAGCTGAAAGTGGACGAATTTAAGCCCTTGGTATGTACCAGTCCATACCACGAATGCCCCCACGTCGGGCTCTTCGTCTTCGCGGCTCACAGGGCCTTGCAATCATTCCCATAGCACATTACGTTAACTTCAGAAACTTGAACGTTAAGTCGAAACGTTGTTGGGAGCGTATCGTTCCCGCAAGACCGGCCTGCAAAGCCGCAGGCTGACGATGCGCGGGCAATAGCGCATCAGCTGGCGAAGCTGCTGAAGAAGCGCAGGGGACCGAGCCATTATAGGGTGCCCACTGGGGAAGTGAGTGGGTAGGCTCTTGGACGAGGGTCTGGCGGACAAGTGCCTGGTATGTTGGCTAAGTAAGTCAGTAAGTGATCTGACGAGTTAATGAATCGTCCGAGTACTTACTAACCAAGTAGTTACTCAAGGCACACACACCAGCCATGCACTAGACTCCCGTCATGTCATTGACCAACTTGCAACGTACCATCGTTGATCCCATGTTGTGGAAATTACTGTTGTGGAAATCCTATACTCGTACAGGGGCTTACACTCGTCCACCATTCGGCTCTACCTGCCGTGAGTCGTTTGCTTCACTGACCGCACCCAGCTAGGCGAACCCTACGAAAGAGTGCTGAACTTCGAGACGAAATGTGGACGAGTGTAATTGTCAGTGCTGGATCCCAGTACCACACGGATATGATGAGCTGGGTCTTCAGCTCATCACGTGTCTGCCGCTCCACCGCACACCCACATGGGTAATGTGGCAGTGACTCCTCCGCTCAGCATGACTCTCGTCGCGGTTGTGTCCTCACACTCCCCGACCCAGGTTGCAACGAATGTAAGCCCCTGATTCTATGATGTGTCGAGCAATATCTGCCTGGCCCTATCTTCGACCCGGTCCTCGCCCCGGCGCCACTCGCGACGGCCACGGCCCTGCGCTGAAACCACATCTTGATCATGCCGTTGTAGAATATGAGCGGCTCCGACGGCTGCAGAGCGCGCACGAGCGGCACCACCGCCTCCCCCTCAAAATAGGGCCGGCCACGGCACCCCCTTTTTACTTTCGGCACAACTTGACCGATTTCGCACACGCAGGCTCTGGTATCAACCGCGTCCTCCTCCACCTCCCCCGCGCCCTCCGCGACCTCTCCCTCGCCATCCTCCTCCTCCTCCTCTACCTCCTCCTGCTTCTCGTTCTCCTCCTCCGCCTGCTCCTCATGATCCTCCACCACCCCCGCCTCCCCCTCTCCATCCTCCGGCCCCATCCTCCTCCTCTTCCACCACGACCTCCTCCTCCTCCCCCTCCTCCTCGTCCACCTCCCCCGCAGCCATAGTACTAGTATAGCAGCTACAAGGGGATCCGACACAGATACGTGTGTTGGGCCCAACCTCGCGGGTTTCGAGGGAGACGGCGCGGAGCGCGGCGAGAGACGGCGCCCCGCCCACACTGCGCGCCGCCTTGCACGTGCCGTGCGCCAGGGCCTTCAGTGGCCGCACCAACGAAACTTCCAGGGTTCAGTTGTCTGAGGTTACTTGTCTGAGATCTTGAGTACAGTTGGCTGACGAAGACGGAGCAAGGATGAGAGAGGAGAGCGTACAGTGGATAATACGCAACGGCCCCGCGGCCCGCGCGAACGCGCAGGACTCCGCACGGGGGCCAGGGTGAAAGCCTGGTGCCTCCTTATACACGCAGAAGCGCCACTCTCTCTGCCTTGAGTACTCTGTTGAGGCACTGATGGGGACGCTAGAAGAAAGACGTCCTGCCGAGTAGCGCCAACGCCTCCGCGACGCCTAGCCTGGCCAGCAGCGCCTCGAAGATCTCTCGCCAGGGAGGTGGACCCTCGTGGATCTCGTGCACGCCGAGGGTATCCATTTACTCGAGCGCGAACGTAGCGCTGTGTGGACCCCCGTGTGAGACGGCGGAAGGGTGAGGTGATAAGGTGATACGTGAAAGGGCTGAGCAAACAACGACCTCCAATTAGCTCTGCGCGAGATGCGACCGACCTGTTGGCATTTTCGGCTGCCCTGCTGCGCTGAGGGTCGCCTCTCTAGTTCCAATGAAAAGGCGAAACCCTACTTCTCCAGAGCCTGCTCCCCCCCGCCGCGCCACAACGCCCTGCACAGACGGCGACGCGCGCGCCCGGCACAAACGGCACACCGGCGGATCTGGTCACCAACACTCCCATGACTATGACAGGACGCGCCGCCCACGCTGCCGGCAACGCCGCCGGCCGGTATAATCTACGCCCCCGGGGGCGTCCCGGCCAGGGCGGGCTTCGCGGGGCCGCCGCCCTCGCCGACTCGCCGCTACTGGGGCGGCTGCTGGAGGACCTAGCTCCCGTGTTTGACGCGGAGGTGCTGCCGCTGCTGGACCCCACCACGCGCGCGCTGCTGGGGCGGGTCGGGCAGGCATGCCGCGACGCGGTGCTGCGGTCCCCGATGCTTCCGTGCGCGGGTCGAACCATCGGGGTGAAGCTCCAGATCCAGGAGTTTGTCGGATCCGTCAAGCTGCTGGCTTGGGCCAAGAAGAACGGGTGCCCGTGGGTGGCGAAGACGTGTACACTCGCCGCTGAGTACGGGCAGCTGGAGGTGTTGCAGTGGGCGCGGGAGCACGGCTGCGAGTGGGGCGCAGGGACGTGTGAGTACGCCGCTTGGGGCGGGCACCTGGCGGTGTTGAAGTGGGCGCGGGAGCACGGCTGCGAGTGGGATGCGGAGACGTGTGAGTACGCTGCTTCGGGCGGGCACCTGGATGTGCTGAAGTGGGCGCGACAGCACGGCTGCGATTGGGGCGCAGGGACGTGTCAACACGCCGCATGGGGCGGGCACCTAGAGGTGCTGCGGTGGGCGCGGGAGCACCACTGCGACTGGGACGTTGTGACTTGTGAGAGCGCCGCTCAGGAAGGTCACCTGGAGGTGCTGAAGTGGGCGTTGGAGCGCGGGTGCCCGGCGGGCGCGGGCGGGAGCTTGTGTGCTCAAGCCGCACTGGGCGGGCAGCTGGAGGTGCTGAGGTGGCTGCTGGAGCACGATTACCCGTGGGACGCAAGGACGTGTTTGGGGGCCGCTGAAGGCGGGCACCTGGACGTGATGCGGTGGGCGCGGGAGCACCACTGCCCGTGGGACTGGGAGACGTGTGCAAACGCCGCTAAGAAAGGGAACCTGGAGGTACTGAAGTGGGCGTTGGAGCGCGGGTGTCCGTGGGGCGCGGAAAAGCTGTGTGCACACGCCGCACTGGGCGGGCAGTCGGAGGTGTTGAGGTGGCTGCGGGAGCACGAGTACCCGTGGGGCGCGTGGACATGTGCGAGTGCCGCTCACGGCGGACACCTGGAGGTGCTGAAGTGGCTTCGGGAGCACGACTGCCCATGGGATTCACGTACCGTCGACTGGGCCACCGCGGCCGGGCACGACGACGTGCTCCAGTGGGCGCTCGACAACGGCTGCCCCTCGTGACCGGCACCGCAAATGCACAATACGTGATGTGGCATCGCACTCGATGATCTTCTTTTGCAGTTGTCTCTTCCTGATTTCATGGCGCGTCAGCCAGGTCCGGTGCTGGATGGGGTTAACTCAACCGTTCATGCTCTCCATCGCATGTGAGCGCCTGGGGGCTCGATGCACGTTAGTCTTCTTGTTCAATATGTTTCATCACACGTCCACCTCGGCAAAGCCTTGACTAAACGAATGCTGGTAGCTCTGAGTACCAATGAAATTACATGATGTGTAAATTGAGTCGCGCGAGACAGCGAGCGCCGGAAACGAGCGACGCTGAGTGCCCATAACCATGACCGCGCCTTGGATCTCTATGAACGAATGTTAAGAATTCATAAGTATATGCTCAGGGACGATGGATCTGACGCAAAGCTTCCATTGGACTACAATGTTCTAGCTCGACGTCACGCATCACGACAGCGTCGGAGCACTAGGACAAACTTCCAGCACCAAAACTGCACCCCATATACACGGCTATGTCAGCGTCGTCCCATCGCGACGTCGACGCATCACACATCACGCGCCCCGCCGGCGCAATCCGGAAATTATCAGCGCTGCGCGGTATTCCGGCCACCCGCGCCGTTACACATCACGACCCCCGCCCGAATCTGGAGGTTATCAGCGCTGCGCGGTATTTTGGCCTCCCGCGCCGGGGCCGTTGCCGGTGTTCAGCGGCAGCGCGTCCATGAAGTGCCATTCGCCAGGGCCTGGCCGCTCGCAGGTTTAGGGTTCAGGGTTTAGTTTTTAGGGTTTGGGCCTGGCCACTCATTCCGCTTCGTAGCAACCTGACTGTTTGATCGTACTGTATCGGTGTACCTGCACGTCACTCGCCGCATCCTCCTCCCGGGTCACAGACTCGCTAGAGCCTGGCCACTCGTCCCCGCTGAATTATGAGCATGAGCAATCGGTCAATTTGAGATGAACAGGGAACGCGGGGCCAGGCCAGGGATCAGGATGCAGCCAGTGTGAACAGGGTACACGGGCACACTACGATAACCCCAGGGCGTGGCCACTCGTCTTCGCTGTATCATGAGCAACCAGAAGTGCTGAGCTGTCAGGTGAACGCGAGGCCAGGCCAGAGATTAGAATGCGGCGAGTGTGTAAGGGTACACCGGTACACGATGAGCCCACTATCAAGTTGAGGTTATGCGGGCACGAACGCTCGGCCCTACCACTCGCCACTCGGTCCCTTCCGTAACCGGGAGGAGGATGCGGCGAATGTGTACGGGTACACTGGTACACCGTGAGCAAACAGTCAGGGAGGAGGATGCGGCGAGTGTGTACAGGTACACTGGTACACTATGAGCAAACAGTCAGGGAGGAGGATGCGGCGAGTGTGTATGGGTAATCCTGGTACACTATGAGCAAACAGTCAGGGACCGAACGCAAGGCCCTACCACTCGCCGCCCGGGCCCTTTCGTAACCGGGACCGCTCAGCGACCATCTGCGACCTCCTCTCTTCAGAATCCGACCACCACAACCGCCACTGGTTATTCATAGCAACATACTAACGTTCATCGAGCCCCAAGGCGCTTCACACGGTGAGCATTAACCAACCCTCTCCGCCATTTTAGACACACGCGTATTATAGATGCCGAAAGATTACGTATGGGAGGGGGCTGAGGCGCGAGGGGCAGGGCGGCCCCGCTTGTTTTTCTTCCCGACGCCAGTGTACTTGACCTCGTACGTCACGAAGGCGTCCCCCTCCGCGTCCTCGCCGCCCCTCACCAGGGGCTTACACTCGTCCACTTTTGGGCTCAACCTAAGCTGTCACCCAATATGAAATGCACCCACATTACAACAAAGTGCTCAGGTCAAGCCAAAAAGTGGACGAGCCAATGCCCCTGCCCGTGGCGCGGGTCAGGTTGAAGCTCCGGAACACCGTAGTCCGCATGTTCATCTCTGCGTCCTTCAGCTGGGGACTGATGGATAGTGCTCGCCATGTCATCAAACGCATGTTCAACCCTCGTTTCTTGAGTTAGTCAGTATCCTATGACGTGGCGAGGACTATCCATCAGTCCCTACCTTCAGCAGCTTCGCCCTGCCTTCCTCGGGCGTGTCCTTGCCGCAGGGCCGGACATGGCATACTGATCGTTTGCTCATTGTGTACCATTGTACCCGTACACACTCCTCGCAGCCTCCCCCGTGGTAATCACTTGTTCCCTGTTCAGCTGAGCATGACAGTTCGTTCATTGTATACCGAAGTACCCGAAGTCACTCGCTGCATCCTCCTCCTTAACCTAGCTCCTGGTTTCCTGACTGGTGGCTCATGGTGTACCAGTGTGTACCAGTGTGCCCGTATACGCACTCGCCGCATCCTCCTCGCTGGCCTCGCTCACACACTGGGAACGAGGAACGCGTGTGCCTTGCCCTGCCTTTACCGGAATGTTACTGGACTCGGGATGGGTGGTGTCGACGACGAAGGCCGGCAGGTTCTTCACGTACGCGCTGAACCGCGCACGCATCACCGCCTCCGGGGAGGCACCGCCGCCGCCCGAGGCGGCGCCGGCGGCGGAGGCTGCGTGGAGCACGCCGCAGCATGCGGTATACTCCTCGCCGGTGCCGCATGGGCACTTGGTGGATGCCGGCGCCGGGACGGTGTCGGGTATGTCTTTGTCCTCCATCATCTCCGCCAGCATGCCCTCGTGCCAGGGCCTGCTCACCCGCTCCTAATCAGCTCGACCTGACTGTTCGCGCGTACCTGTGATGCACCGGTCTACCCGTTACCACTCACACTCGCCGCACTCTCCCTGGCTGCCCTAGAACTGCGGAGCGGAGGTCGCTCCGTTGTGCAAACTGTTTGACTACTGTGTACTCGTCTCGTACCTTGATGCATGAAGATGCGCAAGCTGCAAAACAGGCGAGTTGTATGAGGCCAGGCCCTGCCTTGCGGGCGTGCGGCACCACCAGCGCCGCGCGCCGCGTGCTAGTTTCCACCGCCGCCGACGCCGTGACAGCTGTCCGCGCCGCCGCCGGGGAACCGGTGACCGCCGGAAAGGCCACGACGGAGGAGGCGGAGGTCGAGGATGGAGCCCGGATGACGGCCATTGCTTTTACTTGCCGCGCGCTCGCCGACGATGCGGCGCGGCGGAGGCGGCTGGCGGGGCCCGCCGCGGGGCGGCAGGCGGAGCACATGGTCGTCATGTCGCTGGCTCGCGTGTGTCGCTGGCTCGCGTGTGTCGCTGGGGTCACGAGTGTGAGCGCCCGCCGACGCAGCGTGAGAGGACGAAGCGAAGCGAAAAGTGGATAAGGTGTGCACTTTTGCTTCTGCGGAGTTCCTGCGGTCGGCGCTGCACATGCGCACTTTTCGCGGCGCCAACACGATGGCGCCCTCGAGTGACGACCTCGATGAAGAGGTTTCGGGCGACGGGAGCATCAGGCCAACGGATGAGGCGGAGGTAGAGGAGTCGGGCGACGGAGCGAGCGGCGACGACGACGACAGCGGCGGCGACGGCGACGTGCCTTTTGCTGCCGTTCAGTTCGAGAGGCTGCTGCCGCCGACGGGAGGCGGGTTGGCACACCAGACGACGCAGTTCCTGGCCGAGCGCTGGGGCGACGCGGCCGCGGTGTCGTGGGATGTGGAGGACGGCGTGTTGCCGCGCCTGCGCGCGGGGTTCTGCGACGGCGATGCCGGCGAGGTGATTGCGGCATGTCGCAAGGAGGACAACAGTAAGTACTCGCCGGATGAGATCGGCGCGATGGAGGGGAACCTGGAGAACGGCAAGCGGACGCTGAACCTGCCCTTCTGCTTCACGGCGGGGCCTGACACAATGGAGAGGGATCCTCCGGCGTATGCGTTGGGGCGGCAGCGGCTCCCGGTCTCTCGGTCTCCCACCAGTCTCCGCCGCCGCCAACCGCACCAAATGCCCTCGGCATGACGGCACCCGCCTTCTGAACCTCCTTCTCCTCCTGCTCCTCCTCCTCCTCCTCCTCCTCTGTCTCCTCCTCCTGCTCCTCCTCCTCCTCCTCCTCCTCCGCCTCCTCCTCCTCCTCCTCCTCCTCCTCCTCCTCCTCCTCCTGCTCCTGCTCCT
>Ga0307489_10003633_pt1 | contig 10218 bp, 20 predicted proteins | sample SB12metaG_FD_202247 | JGI IMG/M metagenome (GOLD analysis project Ga0307489, IMG submission 202247) | Sea-ice brine microbial communities from Beaufort Sea near Barrow, Alaska, United States - SB 1.2 | ecosystem: Environmental > Aquatic > Marine > Coastal | place: USA: Alaska | collected...
CCTCCACCTCCTCCTCCTCCTCCTCCTCCTCCTCCTCCTCCTCCTCCTCCTCCTCCTCCTCCTCCACCTTGACTTCATTACGTCTTTCAAGTCAAGTTGAACTGGACAGGGGACGCGGTGTAAGGCCCTTAAACCCGGCGGCCTTGGGCGGGTGGACCCCGATGAATGCCGCCGCCAGGCGGGGGAACAAAGGTGTCTTGAAGGCGCTGAAGGCGGCTGGGGGCCGCGTGGGATCACTCCTTGGTTCAACCGAAAATTGCTTCGACGGTCCGAATACCTATGGGCGTATCTTGTTGTGATCGTTCCCACATGGTGATGGAAACGTTTCTCTGCTCCTGGCTGTCAAAATGCGTGAGAAACAATGGCGGCTTGCATTTACAGTGTAGACTCTAGAGCTATATCTAGACTTGCGTCTTGTGATGGCGAGTATCATCAATGTTTACAGTAATGTATTAGAGAGAGCGAGGGGCGGCGTGGCGCACGTACCGCAATAAACGCGAAGCGAAACGAACAGACTTTCATTTAACATTTGGAGATTGTTTTTGGCCGAGTATCCCATCGGCGGATCATTCACTAAGTATTGTGTCATGATGATTCGTGTTGCCAGGTTGTATGGCTCGTGTTGTGTCGTAGTGTTGCGTGTTGCGTGCTGCCAGGTTAATTGGCTCGTATTCAGGTAAATGTCCTCCCATTCCCGCCCCCGCCGCCGCCGTTGGGTTTAGACCAATTATAGATCTCAGGTTCACTCACATGTTGTGCTCTAAATCTTGGTGAACATGGAGGCCTCGGACCAGGGGCTTACACTCGTCTATTCTTCGAACCTCAACGTCATCACTTTTTGTGGGGTACCTCAGGCGATTTTAGGGACAAGAGCGGCCAGGCACAGCCCAAACGTGGACGACTGTAAACTCCAGGTTATCTATGGTGGGGGCTGACACTCGTCCTCTTTTGGGCGCAACGTATCCACAAACTGTTGTGGGATGCCTTGGGTGGTTTCAGTGTCAATAACGGCTTAGGTTGAGCTGATAAGTGGACGGGTGTAGGCCACTGCCTCGGACGTGTACGCGCCACTGTCGCCCACTTCGGCCGCGTCCACGCCGTCGGTAAAGGCTGCCGGGTCCCAGGGCCGCCGATTCACTAACAGTGGCTTACACTCGTCCACTGTTGGGCCTAACCTGACCACTTGTTGTGGAATACGTTGGGTGGTTTCAGTGACGAAAGCTCCCTGCCGGGTCCGGGATCTTGGGGCACGACCCTTCGCGGGACACGCCGGCCTCGGCTGTGGTGTTGGCGGAGAACGTGTCATATGGCCACACCATACATTTGGATAGCGCGTTTCACATTCGATCAGAAAGAAAACAGAAGGAGAAAGACAGAAATCAAACAACGGCGGATTTGTTCTTGTGACGGTGCCTGTCCTTGCCATGTACATCTTGTCGTGGTCGATGACGTCCTGGATGACGTAGTTGTTGCACCACGTGTCGCGCCCCGCCGTGTGCTCGGGGCCGTGTGATAAGACCCAGCATCCTGAACCTCCTCTGATGCTTTGCTTTTACTGTACCAGTCCTCCCCAGAGCGACAAGATATGATCCGATATCGATATGGGAGATCGATATGGGATACCGATATGGGAGATCGGACATCAATTAGATATCGATAGGGATATCGAAATGGGATATGGCTTATCGATGAGGTCATTCTCCATATCGATATGGTCATCCTGGATATCGATGTGGGATATGGGCTAATGATATGGGAGATGACAGTATCGATATGGTCATCTCCCATATCGATATGGGATATCTTGTCTCTCCGGTCCTCCCCCAACCACCAAGGCCAAGCATCATCCAGAGGGGGAAAGCATGGAGGAGACGCTTCCGCGTGGATACGGAGACACCAGGCTTATACCCTGGTCCCAATGACAGAGAGATTCGCGTCACCGTGTTTAAGGGGCCCCCCATGGTTTAGCCCTCGCCCCCATACCATCCGCCGTTATTTGATACCGGACCTTACCGGCGGTCCACTTGAAGGGCGAGTTGAAGTACACGGTGGAGCCGTCGGGGCGCGTCATGGCCCCGCTCAAGGGCCGGACAGATGGTGCCTGCCACGTCATCCTCCACATTGTAGACCCTCGTTCCGCGAGTGAAGGGGAGAGCCTGGCAAATGATGTCTGCCACGTCATCCATCACATTGTAGACCCTCGCTTCTTGAGTGCAGGGTAGAACCTGGCAGATAATGTCTGCCACGTCATCCACCACATTGTAGACCCTCGTTTCTTAAGTGAAGGATAGAGCCTGGCAGATAATGCCCGCCACATCGTCCTCCATATTTTAGACCCTCGTTGCTTGTTGAGTGAAGGGGAGAACCTGGCATATGATGCCTGCCACTTCATCCTCCAAATCTTAGACCCTCGTTTCTTGAGTGAAGATGAGAGCCTGGCGTATGAGGCCTGCCACATCGTCCTCCGCGTTGTAGACCATCCGTTCTGGAGGTAAAGGGATTCGCATGACGTGGCGAGCATTGTCCATCAGTCCCTACCCCGCTCTGGCGCCCGACGTGGGCACTGGCCACATCATGTGATGCCATTTAACTCAACAAGCGAGGGTCTACAATATGGAGAATGACGTGTCGGGTATTGTCCATCAGTCCCCACCCCGCTCTGTCGCCCGACATTGGCGCTGGCGATCACGGTGGGGTCGTCACGGTCCATATAGATCCACGCGTTGGGCGCGTAGTCGGGGACCATGCAGGAGGGTCTTTAGGGTTTATCCTACACCCTAAACCCTAACCCTAAACCCTCAACGCAAACCCTAAACCCTATACCCTAAACCTACCAGGGACAACATCGTTTCGACCGACGTTGGATCGACGATATATCGACATCGTGAGATGCGTAGACGCTCACAGGTGTGTCTGCTACTGCGAACCGTCTCCATGTCTGTGTCCGCAAGAGCATTTACCCCCAAGGTGAGTCATGCTCTGATGGCCGTTCGAGACGTTGTCACTCCCCCTGCCACAGCAGTGTACACAGGGATGTTGGCCACGGGGACGCCGGCGGCCTGCGCGCCCCCCAGGCGTAGCGGCACAAGTTGAATTTGACATCAGATTTATACAGCCGTTTTATGATATTCGAGCTTCAAGCGCTGAAACCATTGGCACTTTCAACACAGATATTGATACTGTCAGCCTGCACCGCCTAACCCAGGCCGGCTTCGCCTGTCAGGATCTTGCCCTTCCACAGACCCGGCAGGTCGGTCGGCCACTCCGCGGGCGGCGCGGCCACGCCCTGAGGGCGCATCAGCACGGAGGCGTAGTCTGCCTTCATACAGGGGCTTCCACTCGTCCTCTTTTCGGCTTGACGTGAGCTGCCGCTGCACGTTCTGTGTGGTAGATTTGGTGGTCTCAGTGGCTTATCGGCTCAAGTTGAGCTGAGAAGTGGGCGGGTGTACGCCCTGCCTTCACCGCTCCCAGGTCCAGTTTCGCGCCGTCCTCATCAAAGTCCGCGGGGTTGGGTGCATCCGGACAGCCCGAGGACGACCCAGACTTGCCGCCACCCGGTGAGCCAGGCTTACTGTCAGTCCGCCGTCCGAGTCCGTACACCATGTCGTCCAAGAGCAAGGGTCATTTGAAGATGTCATTGAAGGTATCACGGGGTTTAGCTGAGGGTCTCACGGGGCTGGGGGTCTTATGAGGTGTCATTGAGGGTCTTTTTCGGGTTTGCATTTTGTGTTTCGGATACGAGCGTTGCGTGTTGTTTGATCGTTATTATACTTGTAATGTGAAAACGCGTTGGATGTCGTGGGGCAGTTGGTCAGTCATGCCCCACCTTGATCACGATCGACAAACAGTGCTCGGCACCTACAAGCGCCGGGTTGGTCGAGGCGGAGTTGCCCATGAGGAGTTCGTAGCTGCCGTCTGGCCGCTGCTTGAGTCCACGGTTGACTTGGATGACGGCGTACTTGATAACCTGGGGGTCATCCTCAGAGTAGCCGAGCAGAATGTTCTCGGCAACACCGGGCATCATGTAGAACATGCCACAGTGCAGGGCCTCTATCACAATCGTCCCCATTTTCAGTACGAGTATAGCTCTAGCTTGAGCCGTGTTGTCACTGAAGATTTGATTTCAACTATCACTCGAAGGTGCTTATGTCCAGCCGAAACCAGAACGAGTGTGAGGCCATGGCTAGGGGCTTACACTCGTCCACGTTTCGGCTCCACGTTATACACATTTTGTGCGCTACGCCGGGTGGCGTCAGTCTGTCAGTGACAACGAAGTCTCAGGTTGAGCTGAGAAGCGGACGAGTGCAAGGCCCCCGGGGCCACGCCGCTTAGCTTTTCCGTCGGTGTCAGCGGCACCGTGGACTTGACGATGTGGCCGGTCCACAACCCAGGCATGCCCTCGGGCCACACGGCGCTGGTGGTGTCGGCGTCGGTGGCGACGCCGGGGTTGCCCGCGACGGGGTTGACCGCGGCGGCGGCGGCGGCGGGCGCGGCGCCGCCGCCGCGCCCTTCGGCTTCGGCGCGTGTGGTTGCCGATACGGTCGTGGTGAAGCTGGCGAGCAGCAGCAGCAGCGCGGCGGTGGCTACGGAGGAGTGGGGCGCGGTACTGAACGAGCGGCGCATGATCGTGGTCAGGCGGCTGCGGCGACGGCGATACTCGCGGACGGGAGAAGGGTACTCGACTGGTCGGAGCGTCGGGGATGTGCGCCGTGCAGAGTGCGCGCGAGTAGTGTCGTTGTTTGCGTTCAAGGGCACACCTCGTTGTCCTCGTCAGCACTCAAGCAGTTCCTCACTGTCGCGGTAAACAACAATGATATCTATGTCCTTTCGCCTGAGAGCAAGGGCATTCAGTCGTGTCTGTCTGGGGTTGCCCACCAAGCCGCTTCTTCGCACATATAACTTCGGCGCCTGCCCACCTGTGTACGCATATCGCGCGGCGCCTCGTGCTGCGATTAATTCGGATCGGCGCGTGAGAGCAGCGGACTCGCCACACTCGTGCAGCTACCATCAAGCGGGATGGGGAGAAAGAAGAGCTCCGAGCTTGGGGCGGGGGAGGAGGTGGAGCCTCAGGAGGAGAGCGGAAGTGAGTTCGTGGTGGACGACGAGGAGGAGAAGGACAGCGGGCAGGCGTCGGATAGCGAGGATGAGGACAGCGACGATCCCGACTTTGGCCTGACGCGCAAGCGCAAGGGCGGCGGCGGCGGCGGCGGAGGCCGTGGCGGCAGTGGTGGCAAGAGGGCGGCGCACGGCAATAGGAAGACCGCCACTGTCGCGCCTGGTGCCGCCGCTCCCCCACCCACCTACAAGTACAGGGGGGTGAGCTGGGTGCCTGGCTTCCGGCGATGGGATGCACGCTTCAAGCACAACGGCCAGCAGATGAAATTGGGTAACTTCGTCACTGAGGAGGGCGCAGCGCGCGCGCACGACCGCATAAGTGCAGGGGCGGAGGCGGGAGCGGAGGTGACGGCGCGGAGGCTTTTCTTTGGCGTTGGCCTGGTTTATTTTTTCTTTTACAGTCTACTAGTATGATCAGAGTAACGCTAGAGCTATACTATAATGATGTGGTGGTACCCCCCATCCGCTCGAGGGCATAACGCCCAAGAGTGCAACTCTCAAGTGAAATGAAAATTGTGTTTACGACGGTTGTGTGTGGTGTGTGGTGATGAAAACGGTTTCCTTACAAATGATTTGAATCTAAATCGACAAAGGTACTCAAACTAAGGGAGCCACGGCAAGATACGAGTCATTTACGAGCTCTGCGTTGGCTGCGTTGGGTGAAGCCGGCGCGGTTGATGAAGAGGAGCTGTGTGTGTGTTGTATGACTCAGCCGAGGTAGGCGATGCACTCGATCTCAATGAGGGCGTTGAACGGCAGGGTCTTCACGGCGAAGGTGGCGCGCGCGGGGGAGGTGGAGGGGAAGCGCTCGCCGTAAATCAGGGGCTTACACTCGTCCACTTCTCAGCTCAACTTGAGCCGTGTCTGACACAAGAAATCACCCTACACACCCTACACACCCCCTACCACACCCTTGACACGGGCTGCACAGCCCCTCCGCGCACCCCCTATGCCATACAAAGCGCTCAAGTTGAGCTGAAAACTGGACGAGTATAAGCCCCTGACGTAAATCTCGTTCACCACATTGAAGTCGTCCAGGCTGGCCAGCCTGCAACAATGGAAGGAAGGGAGAGGAAGAAACACGTCCGTGCGTGTGTGCGTGGGTTTGTGCGTGAGTGTGTGCGTGCGTGTGTGCGAGAGTGTCTCCGTGCGTGTGCGCGTGGGTGTGTGCGGGTGTGTGCATGCATGCGAGTGCGTTGTGGCTCGGTGCGGTGCGGTACAGTTTGAGCGAAGGCAGGAGGGAGGGAGGAATAAGCCCCAGGAGGAATAAGCCCCTGGAGGAATTCGTCCACTTTTCGGCTTGACCTGAACACTTGTGGAGGGACACGCCAGGTAATGTCTGGACGCGTCCCACTGCAATTTACGTTTTGCTCAGAGGTTTTGTATGGAAGCGCCGTGTTCATCCAGCCACTTGGGCAACCAGAGGTCCCACGTAATCAGGATCCAAGGGCAGCCGTGCGCCCGCACCCGCTTCAGCGCTTGCAGCGGCAAACAAACACGTCGTCGCCGGTTCCCACGGGCAACCCGTGCTCGCGAAGTCGCTTCGACACCAGAGTGACAAGATATGATATGGTCGTCCTGTCCACAAGATCACAAGATGACAGTATCGATATGGACTATGACCTTGAGATGACAGGATCGATATGGAAGAGGACAGTATCGATATGGAAGATGACCTTAAGATGACAGTATCGACATGGAAGATAAAAGTATCGATATGGGATATCTTGTCACTCTGTTCGACACCTCCAGGTAGGGCCGGGCGGGTATTGCTCGCCAAGTCTTTGGGCGCCATTCAACGGAAGAGACGAGGGTTCAAAATATGCTGGATGATGTGGCGAGACATATCCGCCAGGTCCTACCTCCATGCACCCGGCCCCGACGGCGCGTCCACACCAGGGGCTTACACTCGTCCACTTCGCAGCTCAACCTGAGCCGTTTCCGACACAGAATACACCCTAAACAACCCGCGATACTCCTCAACACCCCCCGAAACCTCCTGAGTACCCTCTAAACAACCCCTAAAAATGCACCCCTATCCCGTAGAACGCGCTTAAGTTGAGCCGAAAAGTGGACGAATGTAAGCCCCTGGTCCACACGCACCTTTCCCACGCCACGGGCACCGGAGCGCCCGGTGCCATTTCACCCCTCCAGCTGTCCACCGTGTGTGCCAAGTGCGCAGCAATCCGAATCCGAATCCTCGAGCTTCTCACTTCACAAGCATGCCCCTTGCATCCATCATGTACCTTTAAATAGTTATCATCAACAGCTCTGGTGCACGTGCGTCTTAGCGTCGGGAACAAGAATCAAGCGCAGTCCGTAGTCAAATCCCATCCCCCACACCGGAACTGCGCAGGCCCGATCTCGGCTCGGGCCGACAGAGCGGGTTTTAGGTTTTTAGGGGTTTAGATTTTGGGTTTTGGGGTTAGGTTTATACTCGACCGCGACAGCGACAGTGCACGGACTGAACGGACGTTTGGGGGCCTCTTGGCAACGTAACGTCTGTGCCAGCACTTCACCCCACGCTGCGTCCAAACGCCCCTTTCATCTCACGCGCCATGCCGGAGCCGGTCGTTCCCGTCACCGCCTCCGTGTGGGGCATGGAATTATCCATCCACGGTGAGCGTCGCCGCCGCCGCCGCCGGGCTACACCCCACACTTCAGAATTTTCCTCGTTTTTGACGTCACGTGGGCGCGCGCCTCTTCGAGAGAGGAGAAGCAGACGCTTTCGCGTGTAAAGAGAGGCACCAGGCTTTCGCCCTGGCCCCTGTGTGGTGTGACCCGCGCGCGGACGCGCGGGGACCGGGCCGTGCTACCCATCTTATATTCTCGTATCCCATCCTTGCTCTGTTCGCGTCAACCTCTCGTATGTGCGCAGCGTACGTGGACGCGCGCCTTTTCGCTTTCCTCGTTTTTCACCGCCTCGTTCCGCTGAGTCGTCCCTTCGTCTGCCTGCAGAGTGCCCGAAGCCGCGCGCGGCGGACGCAGCGGCGATGTTCCCGGGTGTCGACATGACCGGGCTCCTCGTTGTGCCCACGTGCCAGGTACCCCCCGCCCCATCTCCCGCCCACTCCCCGCTTCCGCTTCCCTGGTGTTCACCTCGTATCCTCCGACACTCCACGGGGGCCAAGAGCGGAAGCCTGGTGCCTACTCACACACGCTGACGCGTCTCTCAGTCTCTCCTCCGACACTCCAACACGGGACAGTGTGACAAACCCTGCCGCGTTCCAACGATACACTGGTATAGCGCCCTGGCTCCTCGTGCCCCACCCACGCACCCGACCCTATGTCTCCGTCCCCTCTACATACCCGTCCCAGAGGAGAGAGAGACGAACGCTTTCGCGTGTATAGAGAGGCATCAGGCTTTCGCACTGGCCCCTGTGTGGTGTGACCCGCGCGCGGACACGCGGGTAACCGGCCGTGCTACCCATCGTATATCCTCGTGTCCCAACCTTGCTCTCCCACTTCCCAGCTCCTGCGCCCCGCTCTCTTAGCCTCGACCGCAGCCCCCGGGGAAGTTCATAGTTGGAGCCATCTTGATAGCTGTCACCTCAACACAAATTTGACCCCCACCGAACCTAGGTTCACGCATGCCCCGCCTGCACCGCCCGCACACACCTGACAATGATAAGCGCCGCCAAACCCGACGCGCCAGCTTCCTCACCGCAGCCACGCACCTGTTTTGGCACGATGATGCTAGTGCCTGGTCTGTGAGTAAGTAATTTCAAGTAAGTGACTTCTTTGGTAAATTACCAAAATACGTATTTCACTTTTGGCCAATGGCCACACGGGCCAAATACTGTACACAGTACGAGATGCTACCCACAGTAACCTCACAGACCAGGCACTGGGGTTACATAACGCTGGGTTTTGGCTGGCTCACGCTGATTGGAGTGACGCTGACACAGCCGCCCCCGCCGCCCGCCCCGCCCCGCCGCCGCGCCGTGCAGAAGACCAGTATCAATATGGACATCATCACGGAGGGCGCCGTCGGGGGCGCCGAGATGGACTTCTGCCTGGAGCGCTTCATGGCAGGGCCACATCACGCGCAGCTTCGCGAGAGCCTAACTATGACAAAGTGCGCCACACCACTTAGACACTTGTCTGAATCAGCGCTACTTAGTGTGACTTAGTGCCCGCTCGACCAATCAAAACTCTCCATTTGGACGACTTAGTAATACTTGTTCCTAAGTGCCTAAGTGGTTTCACGCACTTTGTCATAGCGCTGCAGTGAAGAGAATAACAGACCACGGGTGTGACGGCTTAGTTGAGGCAGACAGGGAATGGCGTGTCATGTCAGGCCCTGCTTTCTGCAATTTGCCAAGAGCGTGACGGACAAGCTGATCGCGCAGGGGCACTGGGCGGACTACATCGACCCGTGCAGCGGGCAGGGGCTTACACTCGTCCACCTGTGAGCTCAACGGAAGCGCTTTTGGTGGGACAAGGGGTATTTAGGGGGTATTAAGGGATTGTTCAAACCCAGTCTCCGGGTCACGCGTGACCCTGAAGGCCCTCATATGATTGGTCGAGAGAGTGATATGCTGAGATTTGATTGGCTGGATTCTTTGCACGGTTCGCGCCAATTCTGAACGTATATGTGTGTGGTCCCTGGTTGGTCAATGGACAGTCCATCATTTGCCAGCGTCCCTGATTGGTCGATAGGCTGTGTTCGGGGGGGTCAGATGGTAGTCAAACTGGAGACTGGGTTTAAGGCGGGAGGGGAGGGGGTGTTCTGGCGTTCAAGGGATGTGTTGAGTGTCAGAAACGGCTCAAGTCTACATGAAAACGGGACGCGTGTTGAGTGTCAGAAACGGCTCAGGTTGAGCTGAGAACGGGACGAGTGTCAGCCCCTGGCCAATATGAGTGTCAGAAACGGCTTAGTTGAGCTGAGAACGGAACGAGTGTAAGTTTTTTTGTTTTTTAACGTTCATCGAGCCCCACGGCGCTACACATGGTGAGCTTAACCAACCCTCTCCGCAATTTCAAGCGGACAGACCTCAGTCTGTCAAGGTTTATGGTCATATCGAGGGGCATTCTAATCTAATGCTAATGCTAATTTTACTAAAGCTTACAGTATTGGAGGTCCTAACCGTTGTTGAGGGT
>Ga0307489_10003634_pt1 | contig 10216 bp, 19 predicted proteins | sample SB12metaG_FD_202247 | JGI IMG/M metagenome (GOLD analysis project Ga0307489, IMG submission 202247) | Sea-ice brine microbial communities from Beaufort Sea near Barrow, Alaska, United States - SB 1.2 | ecosystem: Environmental > Aquatic > Marine > Coastal | place: USA: Alaska | collected...
AATTATGCACGCCACGTCACCTAATATGCCGATTTCGATATATCATTTCCTGCGCCGAGCGCCGACGCTTTGCCTGCAACTCTATATGGACAGTCAACCTGCTGCCGTTTTCCCGCGCTGAGCGCTGACGCTTTGCATGCAACTCCGTATGGGCATTTCAGCTGGCGATCTACCGGAATCGGCCAATCATACACCCTCGTCACCTGATTTAAATTCATAGAGCAGAGGAGAAAGAGAGAGATAGAGAGTGAGACGCTTCCGCGTGTACAAAGAGGCACCAGGCTTTCGCCCAGCCCCCCGTGTTGACCCTCGGGACGTGACGCGCATTGATTGCGTGTCCCTGCCCCGATGACGGTGTTGTCGACGGCGCCGGAGATTAGGGAATACATAATTTAATATTACAATGAATAAATGAATAATTAATTGGGGAAACAAGTGAATAATGCAAGCGACGTTTATATCAGACAGCCCCTGGACGAAGGAAGCCCTCGTCATACCCACGATTAGACATCCTTTTGCTATGACGGGACAAGCGTCTGAACTCAGCAAAACTTGTCTCAAGCATTCCACACTCAACTCAAATAATCGCAGACACAAATGTCTAGAGCTACTTCAGGAACAAACTCTCCATCAATGTTAGTAAAATTACAACTACAGAAGCACCAAGCAGTGCAAACAGCAAATATCTGCAATAAACAGAAGCTGTTTCATACAAACAGACCTCGCACCCACCGGCGTTGATGTCGACCGTGGCGATGACGGCGGTGGTGATGGCGGTGGTGGCGATGTCGGCATCGGCGAGTGTGGCCTTCCCGGTGTGTAGCGGCGCAAGTTGAACTTGAAAGCACGACTTGAAACTAATTCATCTATATTTTAGTTTCAAGGGCTTAGCACTTTCAACGTTCGATTCAACGTGTCAACCTGCGCCGCCCAACCAGTGGCGCCGAGCGTGGTAAACTCGGCGGTGCTGGCGGTGGTGGCGCCGATGGCGGTGCCGTCCACAGTGCCGGATATTAGGGACCAACTACGTACCACACATATCGGGTGGGCGGGGCAAACAGGGATTGAAAAGATTTCTTGACTTGATAGACGGTCGCTCACATAAATTACAGTTCCGCGGAAATAATCAGGCACCAGGCTTTCGCCCTGACCCCCGTGTCTTGCGTTACGTGTACTGACACGACATCATGTTACGGGGCGCAAGATAGAGACAGAGAAGCTTCCACGTGTATTGGGAGGCACCAGGCTTTCGCCCTGCCCTCCGTAATTATGATCGACTCGAGGCCACTCGACCCCACCGGCGTTGATGTCAGCCGTGGCGATGACGGCGCTGGCGAGCGTGGACACGCCGGTGTGAAGCGGCGCACATTGAATTTGAAAGCAAATTTGAAGCAAGATTGAAAGCGGTCCGCCATGTTTTAGTTTCGAGACCTTCTGTCCAAGCGCTTTCAACACGGGTTTGACAGGGTCAACCTGCACCGCCCTACCAGTGGCGCCCAGCGTGGTGAACTGGCCGGTGCTTGCGGTGGTGGCGCCGATGGCGGTGCCGTCCACAGTGCCAGAGAATAGGGGACACATATGAATAATGCAAGCCACGTCACCAACTGCTGTGCGCTGTCTGCTGAAGCCTCGAATCCCGACCCTTATTACTTGACATCCTGAGCTACTCTAGCGGTATTGAGGGAGGGAGACATATGCGCGCGTATAAGGAGGTACCAGTCGTTCACATTGGTTCTCGTGAGAGAGACGCTTCCGAGTGTATACCGAGGCGCCAGGCTTTCGCCCAGCCCCCCATGTCGGGACTCGGGAGCGTTATTCACTCATTCACTGGACCAGACCAGCGTTGATATCGGCTGTGGCAATGACGGCGGTGGTGATGGCGGTGGTGGCAATGTCGGCGTCGGTGAGCGTGGCCTTCCCAGTGGCTCCGAGCCGTAGCGGCGCAAGGAAAGCATTTCTTTAAACCGATTATTCATATTCAGGCTTCAAACGCTTAGTTTCAGGCGCTTTCAACATGTGTTTGATAGGGTCAACCTGCACCGCCCTACCGAGCGTGGTGAACTTGGCGGTGCTGGCGGTGCTGGCGCCGATGGCGGTGCCGTCCACGGTGCCGGGGAGTAGGGACGAAACATGTCATAATTCATTCCGCGTTTTCAGACAACCACCGGGCGGGGCACCAACGCGCCATAAGTCCACGTTTCTTGACATCTTGAGATATGACGGAGAGGCGAGGAGAGAGTCGTTGGCCTCGCTTCGGGTCCGCATGTGTACTGAGGCACCAGGCGATCGCTCTGACCCCCGTGTCTTGTGTCACGTGACACGACATCACATACGGGGCGCGAGTTATTATTATGCACTCGATACTCGACCCCACCAGCGTTGATGTCAGCCGTGGCGATGACTGCGCTGGCGAGCGTGGACACGCCGGTGGCGCCCAGCGTCGTAAACTTTCCGGTGCTGGCGGTGGTGGCGCCGACGGATGTGGCGTCGACGGTGCCAGCATTAATGTCAGCCTTAGCATAGGGGCGCGCAAATCAAATCAACGCTCGCCGCGTCATCCACCGTGGTTTGAAATCAACCTCCTGTTTCACACTTCAGTTCAATGTGGGGTGTCCTAAGATGTGATGTGATAATTGAACATCGAACGTGCAGAAAATTTAGCCCATCGAAGGAGGCCTCTCAGACTGGAGTGCGCGGAGACTGGGTTTGAGTGGCATATGATGACGTGGCGAGAACACTATGAGTCGAGAGAGAGAGAGAGAGAGAGAGAGAGAGAGAGAGAGAGAGAGAGATCAAGGCCCCTCAGACTGGGTCGCGGAGACTGGGTCTACATGGCATATGATGACGTGGCAAGAGCACCATGAGTCGTCCCCACTGTGGCGATGACGGCGTCGGCGAGCGTGGACACGCCGGTTGCGCCCAGCGTCAGGGGCTTACACTCGTCCACTGTGCAGCTCAACGGAAGCGTTTTTTGTGGGCTACACGCGTCCACTTTTCGGCTCGACGTGAGCACTTGTTGTGGACTTTGCCGGGAGGTGTCATTGGTACAAACGTCTCAGTGTAAGCTGGGAAGTAGACACTCGCTGTGGGTTCAGTGACCAAACACGGCTCAGGTTGAGCTGAGAAGTGGAGGAGAGTAAGCCCTTGCCCAGCGTCACGATGTTGCTGTTGGCCACGGTCGCGTCGGTGGCCTGGAGGCAGGGGCTTACACTCGTCCACTTCTCAGCTCAACCTCAGCACCTTTTGTGGGCTGCAGCGCTGTACACCTCCGCTTTACAGTCTGTCAAAACCACTGTTTGTGGGCTAGATTGTGTGTTTGAGTCACAAAAACGGCTCAGGTTGAGCTGGGAAGTGGACGCTAGCTGTGGCTTCAATGACCAAAATTGGCGCGGGTTGAGGTGAGAAGTGGACGAGTGTAAGCCCCTGCCTGGAGGGTGGTGATGGTGGCGGTGTCGTACTGGTCGTCGTCGTCGCCCTGCGCGCCACGCGCATACACCACCGGTACGCTGTGAGCAAACAGCCAAACAGTGCAGGCTGGAGGCTCACTCGGTTCGCGGGTCAAATGGAATCGAGAGTGAATAGACGGTGAAAGAAACCTCCGTCGAGTGACGTTTTCTTGAGTGGCAACAACGGCTCGGTGGCGGCGGCGGCGGCGGCGTGTGACCTGCGCCCCCGATGCCAAAGACACGCGGGCGACGGCGACGATATGTCCGTAGGCGTATCCGTATTGGTATACGTAGTGTACCTTCATGGGGCTGTCGCGGGAGTTGAAGATGAGGCCGACCAGAACCAGAACCAGGACGAGCACCAGGAAGGTAAACCCGAGAGAAGGGCCTGTCAGAAAATGCTCCATACCACGATAAAACGTGACACGTTGGCATTTCGCCGATTACACAACGGTCAAATTCGGGGTAGCTCTACACAATGCGATACTTTGAGCTTTTAATTTGCATTTCTGCCAAGCCCCTACCCGAAAGTGCTTCGGGCGAGGGTCCTCTGCAACCGACCGATTCGGGGGATAGGGGGGACGGGGACGGGGGGGGGCGCGGGGTTAGGAGATGTGGGTTGAAATGGTTCGTCGGAACGCGACGCGCAGTGCCGGACGTGGCTTCGACCATGTTGCATCGGTTACGTTGGTTTGGTTCACTCGCTTGGCCGCGCCGTACACCCGCGACGACGGCGAGAAAAAATGAGCTTTTTAAGGGAGCTTTTTCGGGAGCTTGAACAGATGCACACGAACAGCCAAGGGTCTCAAGGACTTTCAGGGCAGGCTCCGGAGCCCCCCCCCATAGCCCGATCCCGCCCCTCCTCCCGCGTGAATGCATGGCTGCGGGAGGCCGCGGCGGGCCGGCGGCGCCTCTCAACGCTACACGACCCGGCTCGGCCACGAGAAAAAAAACTACCAATGCGGTTCGGTTCTATATTTGTCTTTGCAGGGCTCGATGCAAGAAGTACCTCCTGGCTGCGAACAGGGGTATCCCCCGAAGCATCCCCTTTCCCATCGAAGACTTCGACCACGGCGGCAGCGGGGGCGACATTGATAGGAGACATGTGTACGGGCGTGTTGCGGTCCGACGCAGGGTGTTATGGCACTAAGTCAACTGGGAGAACGCAATGCCAACTTTGTGTGACGAGGATTTTTCGAATTTTAGTGCGATCCGGATCCTGAAAAGATATCGACCGTCACGAAACGAACTTTCCCCTTTGATTCTGCCCTCGCGCGTGACCTTCTGGGTGCTCCTTACTACCGCCTGCACCGATGAGCGCGGTTGAACACCGCCCGCCGCGTCTATCTAAAGATAGGGCTGGCACGCTGGCGAGCACCAGCCGCCGTCTCGGCTACGTTGCGAGGGCAGCCTGCGCGTCCCACACGAATCCACGATCAAACGGACAATCCGACCGTCCGGACACCTGAAACGGTCAACAACGGCCAAAATTTCGAACCCAGCCCCAGGCAACTCCGCCTCCCCGCCGCCAGGCGGAGCTTATCATAATCTGATTTCGGTATCCCCTGGGTTATCATAAATGCCCATGCAGAGTTGCGGGCAAAGCGTTAGCGCTCCGCGCGGGAAAGCGGGCGCCAGGTCCCAGGTGGAATGCCCATACAGAGTTGCGGGCAAAGTGTCCGCGCTCGGCGCGGAAAGCGATTTACCGAAATCGGCCTATTGTACTGACACGCCAGAATGCTAGGCGATGAAAGTTTTCGTAACCACCTTTCAAACGAATCGATCCTTGAACGATGATGGTAGCATTCCCGCATCTGCCTCCCGCACACCCGGGTCATCAAAACAAAAGTCGCGCGGCAACCGCTGACGACAATCTGGATGGTGGAAATATTCGCCATCTCTTCGAACGACTCATTGCTTGAACCTGCGGTGATTTGAGCGCCCCCGCTTCGCCTGTCACCTGTTCGCCAGACTGACGCCCTGCCACCACCACCCGCCACTATGGCGTCTCCGTTCCGTATCTTCGCAGCACGGCGTATGGGCAAACGGTGTACACGTGTCCTCGGAATTTTCGCTACCGTGGGAAGTTCGATTATCGACTGGTGGATCCGCGCGGTCATGCATGCATGGTTCATATAGGTATCAACATTACATGTGCTGGTCCTCGTCGGCATCGTTGCGATGGTACATCTATCGGCCTCGTTGTGATGGTTCATATCAACATTACATGTGCTGATTCTCATCGGTATCGCTGCATTTAGCTTTGAACTTTTCATGCGGGTTGAGGGTGTTTTTCGTGTTCGCTTTCTGGCGCCGTGTGCTAGCTGTACAAGTCCACACTCATGCGCGAGGTGGTGGCAGAGCGGCGCTCTCACTACTGGGTCGATTCTTGGTCACTGTCTATCTCGGTCTCTCATCAGTCTGTAATCGGCTTCTCATCGGTCTGTCATCGGTCTCTCATCGGTCGCTCATGGTCCATCATCTCTCACTCATCGCTGTCTCTCTCATCGATATCTCATTGCTCTCTCATCGATATCTCATCGGTCTCTAATCGGTGTGGCTCGGATCATTGGGTCCCTCGCTCGAAGGGTGGCCCACCCTACGTGCATCTCTCTCTGTGCTGTCGCTGTTGCTGCTGCTGTTGCTGTTGCTGTTGATGCAACTATTGTCGCTGTTGTTGTCGCTGATGTTGCTGATGCTGCTGATGTGTTTTCTGTTGCTGTTGTTACTGATGTTGCTGATGATGCGATTGCTGGTGCCGTCTCTCGCTCTCTGCACTGTGGGTTTACGCAAGGGTGCCCGCAGCCTCCTCGGCAGCAGCAGCGGCGGCGGTGGCGACGGCCGCGGAACCGTCCATAGGGACTGATGGATAGTGCCCGCCACGTCAAAGTATGCCATCTGACTCAAGGAACGAGGATTCAACATGCGTTTTGATGACGTGGCGAGCACTATCCAGAACGAGGATTCAAAATGCGTTTAATGACGCAGCGAGCACTATCCATCAGTCCCTGCCCGTCCAGCTCCTTCCCTATGCTCTCCATCGCCGCCGTCACCTCGGCGGTGCCGCTGCTCTCGCCTCGCCCGCCAACCTTCTCGGCATAGGCAGCGATGGTGACTGCAGCAGTGGTGGTGGAATTGGTGCTCCCCTCGCCGCGCCCACCAAGCTTTTCGGCAGCCTCGTCGGCAGCCATCACTCCGCCGAAAGCCCCTAGCACGTGCTCTTTCGGGCCATGTCCGTCGGCTCCGAAGGCCGAATCCCGGCTGCCCTGCGGAGTATAGCCGTCGGTGCCGCGGGCCGAGTCCCGGCTCACCCGCCTGTCCGACTGTGGACTCTCCCCCCGGGAGGTAGTGACTGATGGATAGTGTCCACCACATCATAGAATGCAGTTCAACTCAAGAAACGAGGAAACGAGAATTCACAACTCGTTCGATGACGTGGCGAGCACTATGCATCCGTCCCTACTGGGAGGGCGGAGTGGCGGAAAACTCAGACGGCTGCGTCAGGTGCCCGCCATCGCTCACCGCACCACCGCTGATGTTGCCGCCGGGGCCAGCGGCGCTAGCGGCGGCGGTGGTGGCGGCGGTCGCGACGGCGGCAGCGGTGGCGGAGGCCACGCTGCAGTGGGTAGGGACTGCTGAGTAGTGCTCGCCGCGTCATGGGATGCCATTAAACTCAATAAATGAGGATCCAAAGCTCGTTCGATGACGTGGCGAGCACTATGCATCAGTACCTACCAGGAGGGCGGGGTGGCGGAGGAACCGAAGGGTTGGTTCACGTGCCCGCCATCGCCTATCGCACAACCGCCGCCTTCGCCGCTGCCGAAGCTAGCGGCGGTAGCGGCGGCGGTGGAGGCGGCGGCAGTGGCGGCCGCGGTGGTGGCGGTGGAGGTGGCGGCGGCGGCGGCGAAGGAGCCGAACGGCTGCAGCCGGTGCCCAGCAACGCCGATCGCCGACCGGCCGCTGCCGCCGTCGCCGCCGGGGCTAGCGGCGGTAGCGGCGGCGGCGGCAGCGGCGATGGCGGCGGTTGTGGCAGCGGCGGCGGCGGCGGCGGCTGCAGCGGTGGCGGAGGCAGCGGCATCGGAGGAGGCAGGGATGATGGCGACGGCGGTAGCGGCAGCGGCGGCGGCACAGCCAGCGGCAGTAGCGGCGTCCGCGGCGGCAGCGGAGGCGGCGGCGGCGGCGACGGCGGCCGAATCAGCGGCGGCGGAGGCGGCGGCCGCGCTGGAGCGGCGCAAGTTAAATTTGAAAGCAAATTTTGAAGGCGGTTCATCATACATCAGTTTCAAGCGCTTAGTTCCAGGCGCTTTCAACGTGTTTTCGATAGGGTCAAACTGCACCGCCCTACCGCGGCGGTGTCCCGCACCTCCGTGGTGAGCTCCTCGCCATATAGGCGCAGGTTGAAATTGAAAGCAAACCTTGAAAGCAGTTCATCATATTTTAGTGTCAACAGATTGGCTCCAGGAGCTTTCAACTCTGGTTCCATCGGGTCAGCCTGTACCGGCCTACCTCACCAGAGGTTTGTTTACAACAAGCACTCGAACCCATATCGGAGAATGTGAGCTTCTGCATGCAAAGGCGTGGACTCACTGTGTCGATTCTCGGTCGAGTCTCGATTTCAGGTTCTCAATAGCCCCTCTGCCTCAGCCTGGCTGAGCTTGTTGGAAGCCTCCTCGGCGGCGGCGGAGGCGGCGGTGGCGGCGGCGGCGGCAGCTCCCGCGGCGGTGGCGGCAGAGGCGGCGGCGGCGGCGGCAGCAGCTGCAGCGGAGGTGGCGGCTGCGGCCTGCGTCGCCGCGAGCTCCTTCACGACCGCACATCAGTGTCATTGAGCACAGGCATTCGACCGATATCGGATCATGACTTGCCTTGAATGAGAGAGAGACGCGTCAGCATGTGTGCGGAGGCACCAGGCCACTGCTTTGGTTCCCATGAGAATGCACACATCAACGCTCGGAGGAGGAGGATGAGTCAGAGTCAACGTCGGTCGAGTGCCTGTTACCAATGACCTCCTTGCCGCGGCCAGCTCCTTGTCCTTCTGTGCCATCGCCTCGGAGTAGCGGCGCAAGCACAATTTGGAAGAATTGAAGGCGGCGTGTAATAGTTCAGTTTCAAGCGCTGACACCAAGCACGGTCATCCCAGGGTCAACCTGGGGTGAACCTAGTGCCTAGTCTGAAATGTAGTATTTCGTAGCATTTGTAGTATCTGGTTTGTTTGGTAAATTGGCCAATTCACATTTGACTTTTGGCCAAATCACCAAAATGTACGACAGGTAGTAATGTAATACTACCTGTTACTCAGGTTGTATGTAGTACTACCTGTGGATCCAATACGTACCAGGCACTAGGGTCAGCCTACAGCGCCCTGCCTTGGTGGCGAGCTCTGCCTGCGTGCCGGCGTTCTCGGCGCGCGTCTCCGCCGCCTCAACGTAGCGGCGCAAGTTGAAATTGAAAGCAAATTGTGAAAGCGGCTCAACACATTATGGCCTCGACCTTCGAGCACTGAAACCAAGCACGGCCATCCCGGGGTCAAGCTGGGGTCAAGCAAGGGTCAGCCTGCAGCGCTCTGCCTCCACGCGTGTCTCGGCGAGCTCGAGCGCGGAGCGCATGGCGTCCTGGCAGCAGGGGCATTCAGAACTACAAGCACTCTACCGATATCGGTGCGTGACTAAGCTCCAGGGTGAATGCTCATACCATACTGACGCGCGGACACGGTTCGTGGTGGCCGACTGACCTATGAGCAATTACCCACGTTCGACTTTCCGTCTATTGTCGATTCAACATCAGTCGAGTCGTTGTTCTCAATGAACCCCCTGCCTGGCTCGAGCGGCGCTGTTCCTGCACCGCCTCCATCTTGTAGCGCCAAGTTGAAACCGAGAGCAAAAATTGAATGCAGTTCATTGAATTATGGTTTCAAGCGCTTAGATATTGGCGCTTCTACCGTGGGTGTCATAGATTCAGCTGCACCGCCTTACCATCTCACGGTGTCTCTCGCTGATCACTCGACCAGGCGTGGGGTGCTCGGAAAAGGGCCAAGTAGGCCAAGTAAACACGGTGAGCACTTTATTGTCGTGATGTAATCAGTCACTTTACTCGAGACCATAACGCATTGCAAGCGTGGAGGGCGCGCGTATAAGGAGGCACCAAGGTTTCGCCCTGGCCCCCGTGCATGGCCGGCACCTTTCACGCGGCAGCCGCTGGGCCCCACCAGGGAGGAGTCGGGGAACTGAGCGTCGTCGGAACCGCGGCGGTACCTCACGCCAGGGCCAGCTCACCAGTGCTCGTCATGTCGTCAGATACGGTGGGCAGAGCAAACTCCTAGTGCCCATGCCTGTCTGTACAGGATGTACAGAATGTAGGATTGATACTACATTAGTAAGTAGGAGTCAGGTGATTTTGACCAAAAGTCTATTCAGAGTCCAACTTCTCGCAAGTTACTAAAGCACAGACACGATACTACTGCGTACTTGCACACGTGGAAAGGGCTATCTCTCGCACGTCGTGGGATAAGGTTGAGATCGAGACATGCGGTCTAAAACATGAACAGTGACAGGGCAGACATTGTCTGATGCACTTTTGTGAGTAACGCTCATCGAGTCCCAAGGCGCTCACATGGTTCGATCAGCCAGTTTCAACCGCTATAGCGGGCGGATAGACGGATCGATTTGTCGGGAGCAAGTAGCGGGCATTACACATTTATAATCAATCAGTGAAACCTACCAGATACGCACGGTATTGTCCCACGACCCGGTGGCCAGTCGCGAGCCTCCTGGGCT
>Ga0307489_10003636_pt1 | contig 10213 bp, 8 predicted proteins | sample SB12metaG_FD_202247 | JGI IMG/M metagenome (GOLD analysis project Ga0307489, IMG submission 202247) | Sea-ice brine microbial communities from Beaufort Sea near Barrow, Alaska, United States - SB 1.2 | ecosystem: Environmental > Aquatic > Marine > Coastal | place: USA: Alaska | collected 2017-05-06
CTAATAGTGTTAAGCAAGCGCTATGTACACGGAGTAGGTGCAGATGTCCCATTAGCGTAATATAACAGCAGTTACGTAGGCACATTTAACATTAATTATTTACATACCAATCATCAAGGCTCTGTGGTCGCTGGCTCTGGTTATCAAGGTAATTCTGCGTTCATTAACAACTATGACAGCTATGGTGTGCCGGCTACAGGTAACCAGGGCCGGTTTGGCTATACAGGGCAACAATACCTTTCAGAACTTGGAATATACTATTACAAAGCACGGATGTATCATCCAAAGTTGGGGCGTTTCCTGCAGACTGACCCTGTGGGTTATGAAGATCAGATGAATCTTTATGCTTATGTGCACAATGACCCGGTCAATATGACTGATCCAACAGGCAAGTTTGCATTTGCACTTGTTTTCTTCGTGCCCGAAATAGTGGCTCTTGCGGAGACGGCAATTTTTGTTGCTACTGCAGCTGCGGCAGGTTACGCTGGTTCCGAACAGATTATTTTCATTTAATCAAAATATTTTGTATTAACTATCTTATTAAGTAACAAAGCTGAGGGGGAATTATGGGCTTATTTAGTTAGATATAATATGAGGAAATAGCCATACAGTTTTGATAGGTAGACAGTAGGTCATTTTTCAAGGTTTACATTTTTTTAAGGCTGTGTAATATATTTTCTTCTCCTACATAATAGCTCAGCTAATTGCTTAGCTTCTCTAAATGGACTTAGAACTCGATGAAATCTTGGATACTTTGCTTAAGCATTTTTTTATGCCTTTTTATATCTAGTTGTGCGACAAAAGTAAGCTCAATTAAAGAGGACGGTGCGGTTCAACTCAAACAAGAAGAAGGCTTTTTATTAATTGCCCTAAAAAGTAATATTAATTTAAAAGAAATTTTAATTAGTGGTGAAAAATACATAAAGCTGACAGCCGAGGATTTACGCAAAGGCAATAGCTTTATTTTGGTGAATCTACCCGCGGGCGATTATAAGTTTGATAAAATTAGACTAAATAGCTTTGTACGTATCGACGACTTTGAAGATGACATTTGGGATTTCAGGGTACAAAAAAATACCATTAGTTACGTAGGGCATTTAGATTTCCAAAATACGTTCTGGGGATTTTATTCATATGTCAAACTGGTAAATAAATCTTCTATCGCTTTAGAATATCTTGAAGACGAATTTCCTGAAATGTTAACCAATCACTCTGTTCAATATCAAGGACCTGGACAAGATAAGTTTTTTGACGTTGTTGGCTTTAGCAAGAAAGCGAAGGGAGACTAATCATGAAACGTTTCTTAACGCTGCTTTTTTTCGTATTGATCTCTTGTAAAGCTGTTGCAACCGCGCCAATTTCTGCAGAGCATCTTTTTACAGGGCCAGATCATTATTCCATGAAACTAAGCCCAAATGGCAAGTTTATTCTCACTTATGACTACAGCAAAGACTTTGATACTTTGGAACTTGTCGACCCAATCAAAAAAGAACAATACCCATTACTTGAACTTGAACACACCAGTAGTATCAAAATAGAAAGCTATGAATGGGTTAATAACTCTACTGTTTATGTTCAGCTTGGTGACAGAAATGGTTTTCTGCATATTGACTACTCAGGGAAGTATCCAATAGGTAAGTGGAAGGAAATAAAAAGTACAGGCTATTTAGTCGCCACGTTACCAAATGAAGAGACGATTTTATATGCGTACAAAGAAACTAAAAACTCAGGTTTTCACAAGGTATATAAAGCAACTATTGCAGACGTTGAAACGAACCAGCTAGATAAAAAGCAACGCTATGGTAAAGAGCTTAAGAAAGGACTTTTCTATATTTATGACCCACAAAGCGATGCCATATTATCTGCTACCCTCAAAGACGAGAAGATACAATTCTGGTACTTAACTTTCAACGCCGCTAAGTGGAAAAAGTTTATAGAAGTAGATCGTGAAACAAAGTTCACGCCGGTCGGTTTTCTGAGCGAAAACAAGCTTGCGGTTTTAACCAACCAAGATCTTAATTTAGTTTCTTTATTAGAGTTTGATATCAAAACACAAACCATGGGTGAAATTCTCTATCAGCACCCAATGTATGATTTGACTGATGCCACTTTAAATCCAATAGGACAAGGTGTAAAAAGCGTTCAGTTTGTTGATCACGGTGTGCCAAAAAGTCATTACTTCAACCAAGATGACGTGGTACTCGACGAGACCTTAAAACGGTCTTTTGAAGATCAACAAGTGACTATTATTGATGCGAGTCTAGATAATAATTTCAAAATTATTGCCACTTTTGCATCAAACAATCCTGGTACGTTTTATTATTTTGATGCGCAGCAGAAAGAGGCCATTTATATAAAGTCGCGTTTTACAAGCATAGAAGATTATAGTTTAACTCAATCTACAACGTTTGAAGTGGCTGCAGATGATGGGACTTCACTAGAAGCGATATTAACTATTCCTGATGGTAACCTGAACGGCGTGCTGCTTGTTTATCCTCATGGCGGGCCTGTAGGCGTGCGAGATTTTGCGACATTTAATCCTGAAATTCAGTATCTGGCAAGCCGCGGATATTCAATACTAAATGTCAATTTTCGAGGCTCATCAGGTTTCGGGAAAGCCTTTTTAGAGACGGGGAAAGAACAGTTTGGCCGACTAATTGAGAAAGACATAACCGCGGTTGTAAATAAGGTAAAACAACAACATCAATTTGACAAAATGTGCTCTATTGGTGGCAGCTATGGCGGCTATTCAGCAGTGATGTTAGCAATGTATCATCCGCAAGATTATCAATGTGTTGTTTCACTATTTGGCATTTATGATTTACCACATCTGTTTAATGCGACAAACTATAAAACGCTAGAAGAAAACCGAAAAGGGATTGCTGAAGTTGTTGGAGATCTTGACGCTTCGCTAGAAGAGATTTCACCCTTCTATTTTGCTGAAAAATTGCAATCACCCATATTGCTGATGGCAGGAATGAAAGACGAAGTTGCTGACTTTGAACAGGCAAATCGAATGAAGTATCGACTACAGCAATTAGACAAAGACATTGAGTATTTGTTTTATCAAAATTCAGGACATGGTCATAGCACCTGGACTAGCGATCGCCATCAATTTGCTTTTATCGACGACTATATACGCCGGAAACTAGACTTACCTTACCCTAAAGGAGAGCAGGCTGAGTTAGCGAGGCGAGAAGATTTTATGGCAATTGCGGATGCTTATGATAGCAAAACATTCGCCCAGGAAAATAACGAACTGGCTTTAAAATACTATCAGAAAGCAGCGGAACTTGGACACGGACGAGCAATATTTAACATAGGTAGTTATCATCATAGGGGCGAGATATTAGAAAAAGATATCAGTAAAGCCATAGAGTTTTATAAAAAATCATTAACGGCTGGTTACGCTGGTGCTGGCATTAGATTGGGTGATTTATATAGAGATGATAAATACATTGAACCAGACTTTGACTATTCTTTTCAAAGTTATCAAAAAAGTAAAGAGCTTGACGACAAAGTTGCAGATTTATATTTAGGACAGGCCCATTGTTTGGGAGAAGGCGTTGAAAAAAATATAGATATTTGTCTAACTAAATTGTTTTCTTTAGACAATGAAGGAAACAAAAAAAAATGGCTTAGCAGATCGCTCGTTAAAGACCGAAATAAAATTATAGTAACAATCCTATGGAGCCAGAATTTTACTCAACAAGAATTAGGTCAATTTAACCAAATGTTGATTAAAGAGTTTACACTCGATGTTGTAAAATTAGCGTTAGACGATGTTGAATATGGCATTTACAAACAAGAATATTTCCGTGATGTTTATACGAAAACCGCTCATGAAGAAACCACCACCATTGTACCCCTAGAAAAGGACGCTTTATTTGGCGCTATTATTACATTAGACGCGGCTGAAGATCATGACGTCAGAAATCCAAGAACAATGATTAAACTCCGCTGGACTGCACCTGAAGAAGTTAAACCCTACACATCTGAACAAACTAGAATAGTTAAACTTAGAAACGACATCATTGTTCGATTTTCATTAAATCAAGAACACGAATTAATTGAAGGGGACTGGACGCTAGATATTGAAGGGATAGATGGTACGACTTTATTTAGCAAAACGTTTACGGTAGTTGATTCATCTAAAGAAGACCCTGCACTCACGTCTGAAGCTTCTATGTAGAGCAAATATTAGGCGACTATGTACATAGCTACTGATTCATAACAAGCTTTAATATCAAATATTGTCAAAGCCTGCCTGAGCCTATTACGGCACATAAACGGTTCCTCATAATTTAATACTTGAACTCATGTGTAATAAAACTCAAGAGCATTAGACGAATTAACGCTATGTACTAGTCATTGTCACAGCTGTCTTTTAGAATAGTTTGATGTTTACTAAGGAGTAATTGCGGTTATTTTCGCTGAAATGACAGCTTTAAATTTCTTGTATTGATAGACCATTGGTACAGAAACCTTCGGCGTCGCATGCAAGTCCTCCTAGCATGAGATAATGTATGTCGTAGTACGTGTCGAGTAGGTAGTCTATGCCCCATAATTGAAGTCGCGTTGAATGGTGAAATCGTAAGACGGGGCTCGCAGAGGCGGCAATAGCTCCGTTTGAGCTGATACTGGGTACTGTTTATCAAGGTAAGTCAGTATTTTATTGATGACAAAAACGTCGGTGATGCAGGCGATTATACTCACATTATGCCTTTGGCATTTCTCACATTCGTTAATGTATATGTTGAGTAATTCTACGCATCAGTAAATACATTTTCAAAGGTTGTTTCATATGAATCTATGCCTATATCTAAAGTATTGCCTCAATAATTATATGTCTACCTCTGTATTTAACCTTGCAACTGAAAGACGTTGAGCTAACTTGTAATCTACTATTGAGTACAACAAGGAAAGAGACAACTATTTTATAGATTTAAGAAATGGCAATATAGGCAAATACCTATATTTTCCCACCGATCTCATAAGACCCAAAAATTTTCTAGCCCCTGCTCCTTATCAAAAAGCCTAGTTGATTTCAGCGGAGGACTGAGTCCCACTTCTCGCAGTATAGTGGGCAACTCGTTATACAAACGCAGGGATTTATTCATAGTGCTGTGAATTCGTGAGAGGTGAGTTTTGCATAAAGGACGTGGATCGAAAACTCAGCGTTATCCCAATTTTAAGAGTTCACAAATGCATCTTTTTACTTCCAGCGAGGGGAACTTATCCCTCACAGAGGTCGATACATTCAATGACTTTTCTATCGTAGAGGCTAATAATATAAAACTACAAGGCTTGGCAAGCACCGAACTCAAGGCAATCGCCGTACCTGATGAAGATAATCACTATTGGTTAGGCATTGACGCTGTCATTGCAATGTATGCTGGTGATGGTCCAAGCCTATGGTTGGTAATGTTGGATGGAATGCAGGAGTCGGCTGAACCCTATGCTTATATCGATCGGGCCAATAATCGAGTTAAATCACACCTTGCAAACAAACAATAATTAGTACAATATCGGCGATGAGTCTAAGTTGAAGCACACGGTATTAGATATCGATAAACAATTCTTCTAGGATTACAATAAATATTAGGTGATATTTTTTATATTATAAACAAATATGTGACCTAATGTCAGACTCTTATGAGTTTCTTTGTTAGATTTTATGCAAAGATTATCTCTAATCGCAATATGGAAATAGACGATGAAAGCAATATCTGTTTCGACGGAAATCAGACCAATTCAATCAGGCAAATGTTCTACTGCCGCGGCAAAAAATTTGGAACAGTCAAAAACACTCAAACAATTTTTTGGTTGGGTATAATGTCTACAAGTGAACCAACTGAACTTATACTATTGCCCTCGCTCAAAGCGACACGGGGCCCTCGAGGCGGACTGGTTTTAACAGAAAAATATTTGAACGGGGCGGCTATGTTTGCCAAAAACTGGCCCGGTCAAGTTACCAGCCTAGTCCAACTTGATACCGTGCCAACTACCGATATGGACCACATAGAGATCTTGCCAGGTGAAGCAAAAACTAATGTCGAACTACGCCCAGAGTCTAAAGAAGGCTTGACAGCTCGGCTGCAATCTGCAGCGATTGCTCTAGTTTTTTTATCTCCTAACGAAATGTTAACAGCGCAAATTTGCCAGAGCCTTGGATTGCCAGTGGTGTTTATCAGTGAATATTCACCCCAAACCGAGCGCCAGATGGTGGAATGCCAGACCCGTAATCCAATCTTGCGGTGGCGGCGGAATTTATGGAACCGTCAAGCAGAAAAATTGCGTCTTAAAATGCTGCTCATGGCCGCTGGTTTGCAATGTAGCGGCACCCCAACATACGAGCATTATCAGGGCTTAACGCAGCGAAATCTATTATTTTTCGATAATCGCGTGTCACAAGAAAAAGTCATCTCCGATGACGAATTTGCACGCAAAACCAGTGAAATGGCAGCAGAAAAACCTCTCAGACTTGTCTTCGGAGGACGATTGGTATCAATGAAAGGGGTGCAAGACCTGCCGCGGTTTGCAAAAGTCCTGCAAGATCGCAAGGTGCCCTTTACTCTTGATATTTATGGCTGTGGTCCGCTGGAAACTTCGCTTGAGCAGCAAATCCAAGGACTTGATCTGTCAAATGTTGTGCGCTTATGCGGTGCGCGCGACTTTGAAACCGGCTGGCTTCCCATATTAAAGCAACAGGTTGATTTATTCATCTGTTGCCACCCGCAGGGTGATCCTTCCTGCACTTATCCAGAAGTAATGTCTTGCGGCGTGCCGATCGCGGGCTATGACAATGAGGCGTTTTGCGGCATTGTCGCTCACTCGCAGGGCGGCTGGCTCTCACCAAGCCATGATCTGGACAAACTTGCAGATACGGTGGCTCGTTTACATAAAGATCGCGTCGAGTTGATCGCAACTGCTGGTCGGGCTCGCGCATTTGCCAAGCAACATGCGTTTGAACTTACCATGGCTCGGCGTACCGCTCATCTTATTGAAACAAGCCGTTTGCCCGAGTTGCTTAGAATTTAGAAACTCGGAAAAAACCGTTAATATTTATTCAGAGGTAGGTTATTTTTTCATATTTACATCAGCTCATTTTCTGATATATTATTTAAAATGATAGATTTTAGATACGTAAAGAATGGATGCTTTAAATACAAAAATTAGTATCCTCCCGCTAATAAACTAGACTATGCTTATAATAAGAAGCGCTCCCAAGTTGCAACTTTCTATGATGCTACGGTTTTTCTTTATTTTTATTTATACAATAAGCAAGTCATAGGGCATCATTGTGAAAAAAATTAAAAACCTCATGAGATTGCTCTTAAGCACCTGTTTCCGGCTGTTACTTGAACTACGAATTTATTGGCAATTTTTTTGTTCTAAGCGTGGTAAAGGTCCTTTAATTCTTTTTGTTGTTTGTGATGATGAACCGGGTTGGGGTTCTGAGCTCCGCTCAAAACGGGTAGTCGATTACTGGCAAAGTCAAGGTAAAAGTTCCTTATTCTTGCCCTCTAAGCTACTGTCAAATCAGCGGCAGAGAATTGGTCGGCTACTAAAAGTTGATGTTGTAATTCATCAAACATTTGTGAATGAAAAAGCCGACCCAAGAGATTTCCCCGAAGCAATTAATATTATTGACTGCGACGACGCCCACTTTAATGATGCAAAGCTAAAACAAAGTATTATTGAGCGTTGCTTGCTTTGTGAAGGCGCAATTGGCGGTTCACGCTATACTCAAAAATGGCTGCGTCAGTACATAGACAAAACCATTATGCTTTGGACCAGCGCGCCTTACAGTCATATTGAGACACCCTTACCCTCTTTAAGAAGTAAAAAAATAATCTGGGGCACAACTAACCCTCTCCTAACTAAAATTGAAGCGGAATTTGTTAGGGATATTATTAATAATTGTTCTACAAAAACTACTTTTGAGTTCATTATCATTGGCAGTGGCTCTCACAAAGAAATCATTAACTTCTTTGCTCTTGGTCTACCAGAAACCATAAAAGTAACACATATTCCGCGACTGCCATACGACGATTTTATACAACTATTAACACAGGGCGCTGTAGGTATAGCACCGTTAATTATAGATGGTGATTGCTTCAACGCTGGCAAATCATTTGGGAAAATCTTAGCCTATATTGCAGCAGATGTTCCCGTCGTTGCTAGCAATGCTGTGGATCATGCACTCTTTTTTCAAGATGGTGAAAATGGTTTTTTAGCCAATGAGATAGAACAATGGAGCGATCATATTATACGATTACTCCTTGAGCCGGATTTAAGAGATACTGTTTCTGGTAATGCAAAAAAACATTTACAGAAAGAATTATCTATTGAGGCCTTCAGTACCAAGTTATATGAATTTGTCACTGAGCTATACGAAGACAAGAATGGATTGTTATGCTGTTCCTAAAATCCTTTATTGATTTCATCACGACCCCCTCCCATTTTTTGTTTATGCTGGCAACATTAGCGCTAATCATGTTATTACTTCGCTGGCGGCGCACGGCTATCACTTGCCTTACTTTGAGCCTTGCGGGCTTTGTAGCGTTTGGCTTTACATCGTTGAGTGAGGTTATGATAGCACCGCTCGTGAGCCGCTTTCCCCCTGTTGATCACACAGTTGCTGCACCTCCGTTTGGACTAATCGTGCTGGGAGGTGGCATGAACGAAACAACTGCACAACATAATCGTGCATTGATGGAGTTCATTGATGGAGGCGAAGCGATCCCAACCACGGTTCTGCTTGCACAGCGCTATCCTAACGCCAAGATCATCTTGAGCGATGGCAATGGAGCTGACGGCTGGCCGCCAGCTCCATTGCGTGCAACTGATGCGATGAACCGTGTGCTTAAAGAATTTGGTATTGCATCAGATCGCATCCGCGCTGATACGCAATCTACCACCACAGCTGAGCGCGTTAGTAACACGCTGAGGTTGATTGGTGACGACCGAGATCAGACATGGTGGGTGATAACGCCTGCACATCGGATGCCACGAGTGATTGGAACCTTCCGCAAAGACAACTTTAATCCAATCCCCTATCCTATTGATTTCAAATGGGTGCCTCCGTTTGACCCTAGCTATACATATGCGCTTTTGGACGGCTTACGCCTAACGGATGAGGGCGCACATGAATGGCGAGGGCTTGTGTTCTACTACCTCGGAGGCAGGATAGACGATCTTTTCCCAGGGCCTCAAACGCGGCCGGCCGAGGGCTGAAGCTTCAATACAAGTAAATCTGGTGTTACAAATAAAATAAGATATGTTGCTGGAAATTTGACATTTTATACGACAGCAGATTAAAAGACGAATTAACGCTATGTACTAGTCATTGTCACAGCTGTCTTTTAGAATGGTTTGATGTTTACTAAGGAGAAATTGCGGTTATTTTCGCTGAAATGACAGCTTTAGATTTCTTATATTGATAGACCATTGGTACAGAAACCTTCGGCGTCGCATGCAAGTCCTCCTAGCCAGCATTGGATCAAGTTGGAGCTAATCGGCCAGTTTGCTTTGAACATCTTTAAGAACCGCCATGTGCGGAGCCGCATGCAGGGTGTTGTGGGGGCTGGGGGTTAGATACCTCAGGCTACCCGATTAGGCATTCGCTACATCCTGATTACTTTAGTTGCGAATGTGAGGCATAGTTCTGTCTCCCACATTACCCTAACCGATACTGTGTACCCAACTTTTGAAGTTATCTCAAATGAACCATCATAAGTCTGCTTATTAGTAACAAAATCAAGAAAATCGTCAAAAATACTTTGAAGGTTTAGCACTTCCGTGTATTCGTCTTTTGGTAAGCATAACTCTTCAGTGGCATCAGGTAACGTTTGTTCAACACAGCCCTCTTCGACTTCTATACTTTGATAACTAATAGTGACCTGCGGTCTGCCACTTGACCCATTAAGCTTTCGAGGGACGGATAAATAAAAACTGGTTTCTTCATCTAACTGTTCAAGCGATATAAGTTTATCGTACTGATTTCCTTGATTCGGAAACATACAGGCATTTGAGTTATTTGAGACTAGTAATAAAATGAAAACGTACGCGTAAACCTTTATCATAGTGTGCCTAAAAGCTTATTGTTAAGACTTCATAGTAACAACGAGACAATGTCATTCTACAACCTACTCATACTTTATTCTTTTCAATAGCTTACTTTTTTTTCGATGATAATTTCTACAATTTT
>Ga0307489_10003638_pt1 | contig 10211 bp, 5 predicted proteins | sample SB12metaG_FD_202247 | JGI IMG/M metagenome (GOLD analysis project Ga0307489, IMG submission 202247) | Sea-ice brine microbial communities from Beaufort Sea near Barrow, Alaska, United States - SB 1.2 | ecosystem: Environmental > Aquatic > Marine > Coastal | place: USA: Alaska | collected 2017-05-06
ACGGTTAATCCTCCTGTGCCCGAATCAAAAACACCTATTGGTAAAGAACTATCTCCTACAGGATATTTTGTAGTATCTAAATAATAAAAGTTGTCTTTCTCATTAATTATAGTTGAGACAATATCTATTTGTTTTACTTTTAGCTGCTGTGCCTTTTCTAGGTTTTTATCGGTATTTTTACACCCGATTATCAATAGTACTAAAAGCAATAAATTTATTTTTTTCATAGGTTCTTTACTTTCTATTTTTTTAATATTTTTCCGTTCAATTTACCTGTAAACTTCTCGTTTTCAATCGATAATTTTCCATTGATTATACTATATTCTAAACCTTCAGATAATTCAAAGGCATTTTTATAGTCAGCTACGTCTTTAAAAGTTTCTGGGTTAAATATGATAATATCTGCATAATAACCATTTTCTAATTTTCCTCTATTCGGAATTCTAAATATTTCAGCTGTTTTTGAGGTACTACCATTTATAAACGTTGCAAGGTCTATTAATTTTTCTTCTACAACGTATTTATTGTATTTTCTTGGAAACGAACCATATTTTCTTGGATGACCATTATTTCCGTCAGATCCAGTAACTACCCAATCTTGTTTCATAAAATTCATAATATCATTAGCAGTCATAGTAAAAGACGCAATTCTTACGTACCCACTTTTCAAAATTTCATAAACTGCTATTTCAGTACTTAAATTCATTTCTTTAGAAACTTCCAATAAATTTTTTCCAACAAAACTTTCCTCTTTACATTTTACCAGCAATAACTTATCTGCCCCTCCTCTGCGTGCAATATTATCTTTCGTGTCTTCTAGAATTTTTTTAATTAATTTGGGGTTCTTATACCTTATAAATAAAGAATCTCGTCCTCCACTTTCTACCCAACGTGGCACAACAGCAGCTCGTAATCCTGTTGCTGAAGCATCATATGGGTATTGATTGGCTGTAACATCAAGACCTTCCTTGCGTGCCTTTTCAATAATACCTACAATATCTTTGCTTTGCTCCCAAACATCAACTCCCAAACATTTTATGTGGGAAATATGTATAGGTAATTTGGCTTGCCTCCCAATTTCTATGGCTTCTTCTATGGATGGAATTAACCCAATTGTATAAGAACTTTCATCACGTAAATGTGTGTCATAAATGCCATTATTTTTTGAAACTATTTTCGCTAATGCTATTACTTCTTGGGTATTAGAATAACTCCCTGGAGAGTAAAACAAACCTGTAGACATTCCGAAAGCACCAGCATCCATTTCTTGTTGCACAAGTACTTGCATTTGAGCTATTTCTTCATCTGTAGCAATTCTTCCACTTCTGCCCATAACTTCTTTACGAACTGTACCGTGACCTACCAATAAAACGGCATTGGTTCCAATACCATTGTTTTCGTATATTTTCTTATATTTTGATATAGGGAAAAAACTATCACCATCATTACCAACAATTACAGTAGTAATTCCTTGAAACATAAAAGGCTGATTATGGGATTTTTCTGATGATTTCATTTCTCTATCTGCATGGGTGTGCGGGTCGATAAACCCGGGAGAAACTATTAGCCCTTTTGCATCAATAGTCTTAGATGATTTCATATCAACTTCAGAAGCATCACCAACAAATATGATTTTATCCTCTTTTATCGCAACTGAGGCATGGTTAGGAATAATATCTGTTCCATTATAAACCGTTCCATTTATAATAAGAATATCAGCTTCTATTTTTTCTTTAGAACAAGAAAAAATCAGTAAAGTTGTTAAACAAAAAATAATTTTAAAATGCATTATACTTATTTTAGTTAATTAATAAATCCCGGAACGCTTATATCTGCCATGGTATGTAAACCCGCTGTTGCCCTTAGTATAGAATTTATACTATTAATGGTTATGGCACATGTAGCAATATCACCGTCAATGCCACCATCTATCTCTGATGAAAATGTGGGTGTTCCTTTAATGGTAATTTTATCATAAGAACGTACTTCGCCAATAGCGGCTTTAAAATGCATTTCTACTTTACAGCTTCCATTTACATAGCCATGCGCAATTTGTTCTACACCTCGTGCATCACCCTTTTTAACTTTTATGGCTTTAGAACTTACATCTTTTTCTGCAATGACAGGTTCTAAGCTTTCAGTAACATGATCTAAATTGAAACCAACACTTTTAGCAAGAAGATAAACAGATTCCTTTAGACCTACGTGCCTTAAAGTCCCTTCGGATTCTTTCTTTTTAAAATCTTTTAAATTGAGACCAGCACCTATTTTTTTCTGAAACGGGATACGTCTAGATGTTGCATCTTGCACACGTTCAACTATTACTCGTTCTATGTCCATACAAACAGAGGTCAGAACTGAAGGGAGGTAATCCATTAAAAATCCTGGATTTACACCCGTCCCCAAACAAGCGATGTTGTGCGCTTTACAGATAACATCCAACTTTCTGCTTAACTCTGGATGTAACTTCCAAGGATATGATAACTCCTCGCAAGTAGATACCACAGGAATTTCAAATTTTGCAACTTCTTCTATCTGTGGAATTAATATTTCTAAGCTGGATACCGTGGTAATAATAGCAACATCTGGTTTTTTATCTAAAGAATCTAGAGCCCTTTCAACTGAATTATAAATAAAGGTATTTGAAGATAATTTATTCGAAAGTTCGTGTAATGATTTACCCTCTAAATCAGTATTTATATCCACCGCCACTATGGTATTTACTTTACTTTTATCTGCAATATATTCAGCAGTCTTAATACCTATAGAACCTAACCCAATTTGCAAAACATTTATCATTTTTTATTTTTTATTTAAAAAAAAGAGTTTGTTTATATGTTTATGATTGTAAACAAGATCTTTAATAAGTTATAAATCAATAATTTTAGTTAGTACTACTATCGCGTCTTGGATCTGCGGCAGCTGTCCATTCCCCATTTTTAAACTCGATGGCATGATTGCCTCCAAAATATACATTCAATCCAGATTTATTTGTCAAATTGTAACTTGGAAAGGCTATTTTAAAACCTTTATCTCCAATTTTTTGAAGCTCGTTTGAAGTCAAACTTTCATCTTCTATAGTAGCTAAGTCTCCTATGGCGTGCACCTGTGGTTGCTTAATAATATCTTTAATATCTATATCGCTATCAATCCATAATTGGATGAGTTGTGAAATAGTTGACACAATGCGTTTGCTTCCTAGTGTTCCTATTACCAGTGCGTTTTTACCAGATTTTCTAACCAAACTTGGGCTCATTGATGATGGAATGATAGTCTTTGGTTTTACTGATTTTCCAAATCCAAAACCTACTAATGATTTTAGATAACTGTTGTAGAAAAACCCTACGTTTTTTGTGGATGTCTTAGAGCCAAAATAACTCCCTATGCTGGAAGTGACACTTACAGCTATTCCTTTTTTATCTACTACTGAAAAATGTGTAGTCTCACCTGCTTCATTCTCTTTTATTGAGGCATCTATTTTTGATATCTCATTTGCATTTGAATATAAAGTCTTTGCATATTTTTTTGAGATCTTCTGAGCTATCTCTAATTGAAAATTATTGTAATTTTTAATGGCATTATCTAATCTATCTTTATGGCTTATATTAAGAACATTAAGCACTGCCATAGTACTTTCAAGTGTGTTTGGTTTTATTTTTTTTGTGTCATATTGCTCAAATAAATTTAAAGCTTGTAACACTTGCCATTCGCCACCTGGAGGCGTAAATGAATATACATGATACCCACTGTAGTTTACGTGTAAGGCTTTAAGTTCTTTATGCTCTGGGAAATTTGATAAATCTTCGTCACTAATCCAGCCATTATTACTTTTAAAGTCTTCTGCTATCTCTTTAGCTATTTCTCCTTCATAAAAATCATCGGCCCTATAGATAGACAATCGTGTTAAAGTTTTAGCTAAAGTGGGCTGCTTTACCAAATCACCAATGGCAAGAATTCCATTATCAATTAACAATTCCCTGTTATGATAACAATTATCCTTTAATTCTTGTTGATCTATTTTAAAACCATATTGCCTATGAAGCCCATTAACAAAACCGTTTTCTGAGTAATGGATTGCGGGTTGCAATAACTCTTTCCATTCTAAGTTTCCGCTTCCATATTTTTTCCAAACACAATTTAGAATTTTTACTTGGGAAGGAATGGAAACTTGTTTATAAAACGTTAAGCCTTTCTTTTTAAGGTCTATATCACGCTTTGATGGTGTTAGAGAAATACCTCCAATAGCAACGGGCTCTTGATTTGGAATGGATAAAATGAGCATTGTTCTGCCACCTATACCAGGCATTGCAGGCTCTGTTACACCTAAAGTAAAAGCTATAGCCACTGCTGCATCAACTGCATTTCCGTCTTTATTGAAAATTAAAGTACCCGCCTCTGTTGCTTCTGGAGTGGCAGAAGCTATAAGGTTTAGGTTCTTTTTTTGAGCCATTATATGATTCAAAAAAACAGCACAAAATAATATTAAAATTATATGGTATTTCACTTTTACGATTTTAAATAAAATTAAGAGGCTGCCCATAGAAAACTGCTAAACAACCTTTTTACTAAAACAAATTAATAAGCTTATGATGGTTTAATTTCTATAGTTCTGGTATATAAATTAATAGATTGTCCCAATAAATATCCTCACCACCAAAATCAACTTCTGTTTCTATTATTACTTCATACGAAGTAATACCATCTAAAAACCCTGTATCATAAATAAGCCACTGACCATCAATAGCTTCAATATCATCTCCACTAATAATAGGTACTATGTCAACTAAACTAGATCCTCCAGGACCTTCAACATTTGCAAAAATGTGCAGGTAATCACCGTTTTCCCATGAAGTACTTCTAAAAAACACTTGTATTTGAGCGCCAGATTTTGGGTTTTCTGCAGGAACAATAACCGTATCAAAAGTCATTCTAAACAATCCGTCAATATCTTCAATTTTAAAACCTTGAGTTCCGTCAGGATAAAAATCAAATTCGAGAAGCTTTGTCGTTACACCAAGCTCTGCAGATTCAAAACCACTATCTCCTGTGCTAATAAACTCTGAGGTAAATCCTAATTCATTATCTATTCCTGTACCAACTGCTACATAGTTCATAATTGGTTCACCTGGGTTGTTTTGTAAAATACCTGATGCATTAGGAAGCCCCGTTTTAAAATAAAAGTCTCCACTTGCAGCTCCTACTGGTTCTTCAAATGATGTTTTTCTTAAAGCTAAAGGAGGCGGCACGAAAAAAGTAATATCAAATTCCATAGCTGCATTTAAACCGGCTAGCTTTAGACGGTTAACCGTCTGTCCTCCTGCATTTTCACTGTTGTTATTAACATAATCTGGAGTAAAACCAGAATACGTACCTGTTGATGAAACAACAGTAGCAACCATCGAAATTGTTGTATCGGCAGTAATATCATTTGTAGAAATACCTAATTGAGTTGCCAGATCTGTGATAGACAACTTTAAATCTGTTGGAAACGAGTTGGCTACAAATACATTCTCAAAAACATCTGCGTTATAGTAAGCGGTTAATGAGTAACTAGTAGCGTTATTATTTGGGTCTATAATGTTTTCGGAAAATTCGGCTGTATCTATTTCTAGAATATTAATTCTTGTATTTGGAGTCTCTTCGAACAAAATGTAGCCTCCTCGTTGTGCAATATCCCTTAATAAGTTATTGTCTTCCGCGCAACTCACAATTAAAATTATTAAACAAGCTAAATATTTATATCTATTTTTCATTTTTTCTGGTTTTTAATCTAATTTATAAATCCATCAGGATTTGTGTCCCAAAAAACTTTTACCCTATTTTGCTTTTGCGATATAGAAGAATTAAAGTTTACTGCATCCGTTGCATAAGGGAAACTTCTAGGGAAGATAGGATTATCGTCATTTATTGGTCTTTGAAGATTTAACGGATATCCTGTTCTTCTGTAAGCGTTATAAGCCTCTATAGAATTACCAAATGATGCTAAATAAAACTCTGTAGTTATGATGTTCAACCTTGCTTGATCATCAGTAGCATTATTATATGTATCCATTACTGCCGCTACGTAGTTATCTATATCTGTGTTGGTCGCTGCTAATGAAGAGCTAACATTTCCAAAATTAAGTACTTTGTTCATAGATGCTCTTATGGCTTCGTCTAATAAAACTTGAGGATTACCATTTGTCCCTATTTTTAAAGCCGCTTCTGCTATTAAAAATTTCAAATATGATGTTGTAATAATTGGCACAATACCTGCACCTGCTAAATTTGTAGCATCAGAAGCTAGGATGAGTTGATTTTCATCAAATGCACCGCCGCCTGGATAAATACCATAAGTAGTCCTGAAATTATTATCACCTCTACCAGTTCTTGTTTCACCATGGTCTAACCCCCAATATTGTTCTCCTATATAACAGAAATCTACATTAGGATCTCCTAAACAAGCTAAATAAGGAGGGCCACTAAAAGGACTTATGCTAGATTGACGATATAAATAGTAGCGTATTCTGGGGTCTCTTACTGACTTTGAATCTTTAAGCATCCACATAAAATTATTACCCATATATGTCGTGGCTCCAGTAAGATATCCCCTTCTAAAGTAAATGTGTCTGCTTTCTGGCACTTCAACTGTTCCATGTCTATACACAAAGTCTTCTGACTCTGTATCTATGATTTCCATACTTAACAATGAATTTATCTCTCCTTGCAAATCACTAATTCCTAGTTCATCACTAGCTAACCTAGTCTGTATTAATAACCTTAACTTAAAAGAGTTTGCAAAGGCTATCCATTTTGTGCTATCGCTGTCATAAAAAAGATCAGACTCTACAAGGAATGTAGCTTCATTGATATCGGCTATGGCTTGATCTATATCAGACAATACGATTTTATACAAATCAATACCACTATCTAATTTAGGATTGGGAAAATCTGTAGGATTACTTGCTTCGCTATAAGGGATGCTTCCTATATGATCAACCATTGTAACTGTTAAATAACCCAATAATAATTTATTAATAGCATTGTGAAATAATAAATTTGGGTTTGAATTGGCTTGATTTTCTATAGCTCTGGAAACATTTAGAGCTTCATAATAACGCTCCCACTCAACGCTTAAAATATCTGAGCTAATGGCATCACCATAACTTTCTGTCATAGCTCGATAACGCATAATTTCTTCTGAGTTTACAGCCATATCTTCCATAATGTTTTGAAACAAGTACTGTATTTCGTTCAATAAATATGTAGGATCGGCACTTTCTGGAGTTAAAAAATTAGGATTGTCTTGTAAATCAAATCTTCCAACTTCACAAGATATTAGTAAAGCTATTGAGCCTAAACTAACACTCAAATATTTAATGATATTCTTCATCTGTTTTTTTTTTAAAAAGTAAATGTTACACTTAATGCAAATCTTTTGGTAGATGGTACATCGTTTCTACCTAAACGACCATCATTTTCAGGATCGTAGTTAATATATTTAGGGAAGTTTGGTGCTGTATACCATAAATTTCTTACAATAAGTCTAAAATTAATTTTTTTGAATGGTATATTCTCATATTGTTTAGCATTAAGATCATACCCAAAAGATACTTCCCTCACCCTAAATATAGATGCATCCCACATACTTAAATCATTATTGTCATAATAATTAGAAAACACCGTTCTAATACCCCCCATTTGAATGGTATTTGGTATTTTATTTCCGTCAGCATCCAAAAAAAGTTCTCCAGTAGCACTATCTGCCAAAAATCCAGGAATAATAAATGACCCCTCTCTGTCTTCAGTATCTAAAGTTACGCCACGTTCCAAGATATCTTCGACAGACCTGGAGGATATATCACCTCCGTGGCTATAATCTATTTGTGCAGAAAACGTAAAGTTTTTATAGCTTAAAGTGTTAATTGTTGTTAAACGCCAATCTGCATTAGGGTCTCCAATAACTTTATCATCTAAACCAATATTTGCACTGTTAATAATTTCTCCTTGTCTGGTGTCGCCACCGTTACCATTAATTAAAAAATTGCCTTTACTGTCTCTTACTGCAAAGTCTCCTTTAATAATACCATATGGCAGACCCTCAACAGCCCATCTATCAGATATTAAAGAAATATCAGATCCTACATCTGTTGTTTTTACAACCAAAGATTCATCTGCAGTAAATATGTTTCTTAAATTCCAATTGAATGAATTATTTTTTATTATATCTACACCTAAATCAACTTCAATCCCCTCATTATCAACACGTCCTAAATTAATAAATTGAGCGTCATAACCCGAGGATATAGGTAACTCAGATCTTATTATCTGGTTTTCTGAGATTCTTTTATAAAGTGATGTTTCAAGCGTTACTCTATTATTGAATAACTTGGTCTCAATTCCAACTTCAAACTCTTTATGTAATTCCGGTTTCAAATCAGGATTTGCAAAAATACTACTGAATCTATTGGTAATTGGAAATGAGCCATCTGCAGCTGAAAATCTCAAAGGGTCTATAATAAACGTATTTCTAGTTCTGTAAGGGTCTGGATAACCTGAAGAGGTTCCATAAGCCCCTCTTAATTTTAAATAATTAACAGTATTTCCACCAAAATTAAAAGCCGAAGTTGGAATAAATGATACTGAAGCCCCTGGGTAAAATAAAGAATTTTTTTCAGCTTCTACAGTACTTCCAATATCGTTTCTTCCTGATAATGTAGCATATAAATATTTCTTATAATCGAACTGAAATTGTCCAAAAATACCTGCTAAATTTTCATCTTCAGTAGTATAAAAAGACTCGGTAGTACTAAAATTACTAGGCCTTAAAAAATCATAAACTAATTGACCGTCAGAAGCTGAAGAAAGACGCGCTGATTTTGTTAATTTTGAATTAACACCAACTTGAGCTTCAAAATTAAAATCATCTGATATCTTTTTATTGTATCCTACAATAAGCGTTTGATCAACAACAACCTCTTTTCTTGACACTAAATTCAAAAATCCTATTCTAAATGCATCCGGATCGGTATTAACACCACCCTTATTTGAATAATCAAAAGAATCTACGTGTTCACTTTCGAAACCTGCACGGTAAGAAAGATTTAAAGCACCTGTTAATTGATAGTTTGCTTTAAATGTACCAAAAACACGCACTATGTTATCATTAATCCCAGTATTATTAAGGATCCAAAGGGGGTTCGTTTCATTTAAATAAAATACAGACTCTCCCGTTAAAGGATTTTGATAGGGAAACTCTGTGATATCAACATTTCTAGCTAAATAGAAAATACGCCTAAATACTTCATCTGATTGAATAAGGTTTACCTTTCTACTAGAATAATTTAATGTTGCTGAAATATTTAATCGATCGGTTAATTGTGCCGTACCCCCAACACCAAGATTAAAACGCTTTAAATCATTATTTCCAATAATACCTTTCTCATCAGTATAACCTGCAGATAAATTAAATGCAACTTTTTCTTGTGATGTTGATACCGAAAGTGAGTGAATTGAACCTATTCCAGCAGAAAAAAGATTTTTAACATTATCTGGTTTAGCTGTATAAGGCACCGTTGCGCCAGCAAACGCGGGAAACACATCTCCAAAAGCTGCATAAGGGTGTGGCACCTCATCTAAAGTTGAAAAGGCTGGACCATCGTTAGAGAAAAATGTTGGTATAAAAACTTTTTCTTGACCTTGACCATACGTGTTTTGGTATTCTGGTAATTGTGATACTACATTCATATATGTAGTCGTAGAAACCGTTGCTACTGTTTTAGATTCACCTAATGTTGCATTTCCACTTTTAGTTTGTATTAGAAGTACTCCATTCCTACCTTCACTTCCATACAATACAGACGCACTAAAACCTTTTAGCACACTTAAGCTTTCAATATCATTTGGATCAATATCCCCTATGGTTCCCGAAAAAGGAACATTATTAAGAATAATAAGTGGTGCATTTGCTCCAGTAATAGATATATTACCTCTAATTCTTACACTTGAAACAGCACCTGTTTGCCCACTTGCCGTGGTGATATTAACTCCGGCAATTTTACCTTGCAAAGTTTGCGCTAAATCTGCCTCAGGTCGTTGCTCTATATCTTTAGAATCTAGTTTTGTTACGGCATATCCTAATGCTTTTTTAGATTTCTTAATCCCTAGTGCCGTGATTACAACCTCATTTAAAGATTCTTGTTCTTCCTCTATGGTTACATTAATTATAGTTT
>Ga0307489_10003639_pt1 | contig 10208 bp, 19 predicted proteins | sample SB12metaG_FD_202247 | JGI IMG/M metagenome (GOLD analysis project Ga0307489, IMG submission 202247) | Sea-ice brine microbial communities from Beaufort Sea near Barrow, Alaska, United States - SB 1.2 | ecosystem: Environmental > Aquatic > Marine > Coastal | place: USA: Alaska | collected...
ACCGCATAAGTGACAACTGGTAACTGGCAACTGACTCACCGCTTTGCTTGTGCTCTGGCGGTGTTAATGTGGGCGCGGGACAGTCTCGACGCCGCTCCGGGCTCCGTGGACAACTGACTCACCTCCGCTCCCGCTCTCGCTTTGTGTGTGCTGTGCTGCAGGTGGAGCTGGGCAGCAAGCAGACCGCGGCGACCGTGGGGTTCGAGACCGGGCGCGTCGCGCGCCTTACGGACGGCGCTGTCGTCGCCTCCCTTGGGGACACCAGGGTGCGTCGAGGAACCCACCCCAATTATTCATTGAAACGAAGTGCCAATCAATTTCCGCACAGCTCGCGGACTGACCTCCCAGCCCCCGCCGCCCCTGCCACCTCCATCGTATGCATCCCCCGCCCCTGCCCACCAGAGCGTCGCCGCTCGTTTCCTGACTGTTTGCGCATACTTAATACATGGAGGGCTACTCTAGCTGCGGTACTTTCGGGCTTCGCCGCGCCGCGCCGCTGGCTGACTCAGCCTCCACTTGTCCTGCGTGCAGGTGCTATGCACCGCGGTCTGCGCGCGTGAGGCCGACCCCAACGCCAACTTCCTGCCGCTCAACGTGGACTACCGCGAGCGCGCTAGCAGCTGGGGCACCATTCCGCATACCTTCCCCAAGCGCGAGGGTGCGCCCAAGGTAGGACCTGGGCTGTCAGATGCTGCTCGCCACGTCACCCAACGCATTAGGAACCAGCAAGACGAGGAGGTGAGATGAGGAGGTGAGAGGAGGAGGATAGAGGAGGAGGTGAGAGGAGGAAGTGGGAGAAGGAGGTGAGAGGAGGAGGCGAGAGGAGGAGATGAGAGGAGAGAGGAGGAGGGTGCGAGGTTTGAGGAGGAGGCGTGAGGAGGAGGAGGTGAGAGGAGGAGGTAAGCGGAGGAGGTAAGAGGAGGAGGTCGGATGGAAACTTAAGAGTTGGAGGTAAGAGGAGGAGGTGAGAGGAGGAGGTGAGATGAAAACTTGAGAGTTGGATGTAAGACGAGGTGAGATGGGAGTTATAGAGGAGCACCCCATGACTCGGCGATCAATATTCGTCAGGCCCTATACCAAGGACCGTGAGATCCTAAGCATGCGCGTACTGGACCGCTCGATGCGGCCGCTGTTTCCCAAGACGTTCCAACACGACACCGCCATCACCGCAATCGTGCTGGCGTCCGACCAAAGCCAGGCGGGGAAGTCATTGAGAACTAGCACCCCACCAACGTTGAATCGACGCACTAAGTCAGCGCTTCTGTATGAACATTCACCCTGCTGGTATGTCATGCCACGATCTCGGTCGAGAGCTTGTTTATAATGAACCTATATCCCTGACATGGAAGTTATTGAGAACGAGCACTCGAACGAAAGTGAGTATCCTCCTCCTCCGCCTCATCCGCGTGTTTGTCTTAACATTCACCCTGCAGGTGAGCCATGCTCCGAAGCCGGTCAAGTGCTTGTTCTCGATGACCCTGCTGCCAGGACCCCGCGGTGCTGGCCGTCAACGGCGCCTCCGCCGCGCTGACGGTGAGCAGCATCCCGTGGGCGGGTCCCATTGGCGCCGTGCGCGTCAGCGTGATGGACGGTGTGCCGGTGCTCAACCCGTCGGACGCCGACATCGCGGCCAGCGACCTGACGCTGTTCTACGCCGGCACCGAGGACCGCACGCTGATGATTGAGGCTCAGGCAATGAAGCCCGCGGGCGTGCCCGAGGCAGGGGGTGTATTGACAACAGGCACTCGACCGACGTCGAATCTCATCATCCTCCTCCGCCTCATCCCCTCCCATCCCCTCCTCCTTCTCATCCTCCTCCTCATCCTCCTTCTCGTCGGTTTCCTCCCTTTCCTCCTCCTCCAGGGGGATTATTGAGATCATGCACTCGAGTGACGGTGAATGTCACTCTCCTCCTCCATACACCGCGCATCTATATGAGCATTCCACCTGGAGGTGATTCTTGCGGGCTCGTCTGATATCGGTTTGAGTGCTTGTTCGCAACGACCCTTCTGCGTGGTGGTGGTGGCGACGGCGCTTCGCGCGGCGCACGCGGCCGCCGCGCTGCTGATCGAGCCGCAGCGCCGCCTGGCCGCCGCTGTCGGCAAGCCCAAGCTAGTGATGCCCGCTCCAACGGCAGGGGGATGTTGAGATTAAGCACTCGACCGACGTTGGATCGCCCCTTCCTCCTCCATATGCTTCGCGGGTAGTGATATCAAGCACTCGCCCGACGTTGATGAATCTCATTTTCCTCTTTCTCATCGGTTCGCGTGCTTGTTCTCGATGACCCTTGCCGTCGGATGCGGATGTGGCGTTCAAGGCCAAGGTAGTCGAAGTGGCTTCGCCCAGGCTGAAATTGCTGTACTTGGAGGCGATTCAGTCCAAGTCGGGGCGCGGCAAGGAAGGGCCACACAGATGTCACTCGCCACATCATCCAACGCAACCTCGGTACTTGAGCTACATGCCTTCCCGGGAGACGACCCTGTTGAGCTTGACTCCGATCCGAGTTTGTCGAACGACTTGCTCTAAAGAGGTGTAGAACAGGTTGGAGCTTCAGCGTATGACGTGGCGAGCAGTATCTGCGCACCCTATCGTAAGGCCATGGCGGAGATGAAGCGGGCGGTGGGCACGGAGATCAAGGAGGTGGGGATGGACCACACGCACAACGTCCACTTCTCACATCAACCTGAGACGTTTTTGTCATCGTGACCACCAAACGTATTCCACAAAATGTGCTTACGTCAAGCCGAAAAGAAATGTGCTCACGTCAAGCCGAAAAGTGGCCCAGTGTAAGCCCCTGCTCGGAGGCGGGTATGGACCACACAGCCAACGAGCTGGACGCGGCGTGGATGTACACCTGCTCACGGGTAGGACCAATCACGTCAGCCCTTCCCGCCACATCAGTGGCAGTGAGCCAATCACATCAGACTCTGCTGCCACATCAGTTTTAGTCAGCCAATGACATCTGCCCTTCCCGACACGTCAGACGCACAACGAGCTGGACGCGGCGTGGATGTACACCTGCTCCAGGGTAGGACCACCTTGATGGTGCGAGGACCTCGTCATAGTATGCTTTTCAACTCTTCCTCCTCCCCCCCCTCCCTCTCCCGCGCCTCGTCCTCCGTCCCCCTTGCCTCCTCCTCCTCCTCCTCCTCCTCCTCCTCCTCCCCATCACTGCCCTCTCCCCCCCTCCTCCTCATGTTTTGTTGCTCTACGAACGAGGATTCGAATCGCGTTGGGCGACGTGGCGGAAGTATCTGCAAGGTCCTACTTGCGGGTGATGCGCGACCTCATCTTCGATGACGGCGTGCGCATAGACGGTCGTAAGTTGATGCAGCTGCGGGACCTGGCGGCGGAGGTGGAGCTCATGCCGGTGGTGCACGGCAGGGGCTAACACTCATCCACTCATCCGCCCAAGCTGAGCCGTTTCTGTATACCGAAACCTGAAACAATTCAGCGTTTCGCACAGAAAATGCTTAAGATGAGTCGGAAATGTGAACGAGTGTAATGGGCTTCCATTCGCTCCACTCGTCCACTTCTCAGCTCAACCTGAGCCGTCTTCGTCACTGAAGCCACCCAACTTGTCCCACAAAAGGTGCTCACATCAAAGCTGGAAAGTGGAGCAGTGTATGCCCCTGGTGCACGGCAGCTCGCTGTTTGAGCGTGGCAATACGCAGGCGCTGGCCACCTGTACCATCGGCTCGCTGTCGGAGGCTCAAAAGCTGGACGCCCCCGTGGGCCCAAAGGTAGGCGGTGCAGGTTGTCCCCCGGTTGACCCCAGTTTCACCACAGGTTGCCCCCATATTGACTCCAGGTTGACCCTAGGTCGACCCCGGGATGACCACAGGCTGACCCCAGGTTGACCGAAGGTTCACCCAAGGTTGACCCCGGGATGACCCCGGGTTGACCCAGGTTGACCCCAGGTTGACCTCGTGTTGACTGCGCCAGGTTCCCGCGCTTGAAGCTGAAATGTGGTACACCGACTTCAAGTTTCTTTCAATCCAACTTGCGCCCCTACCCCAAGAGCAAGCGGCTGATACTGCACTACGCCTTCCCCGCCTTCTCCATCAACGAGCCCCCGCGGCAGGGGGGTTATTGAGGACAAGGACTCGACCGACGTTGAATCTCCTCCTCCTCCTCCTCCTCCTCCTCCTCCTCCTCCTCCTCCTCCTCCATCTCCTCCTCCTCCTCCTCGACCGACGTTGAATGGACGACAATATCTTCCGTATCATTCGTGTCTCTGTATGAGGTCATTGAGAACGCCGCACTCGACCAACGTCGAACCTCCTCCTCCTCCTCCTCCTCCTCCTCCATATACTCCGCGTGTATGTACGAGGGGTTGATTGAGAACGAGCACTCGACCGATGCTGCATATTCTCCTCCTCCTCCGCACGTTTGTATGAGCTTCAAAGGGCATGCTCCGATCTCTGTTTGAGTGCTTGATCTCAATGACCCTCCTGAACGGCGTTTCGGCGGCCTCTCGCGCCGTGAGGTTGGCCACGGCGCGCTGGCCGAAAAGTCTTTGGCGTCCATGCTGCCCCCGGAGAAGGAGTGGCCCTTCGTGGCGCGCATCAACGCCGAGACCATGGTAGGCACTGATGGATAGTGCATTCGATGTCATCAAACGCGTTTCGAACTCTCCTTTCTTGACTTAGATGGCATACCATGATGTGGCAAGCACTATCCATCAGTCCCAACCTTGGTTCTTGCATTAGATGGCATGACGTGGCGAGCACTTTCCATCACACTTTACCGTCGTGTCTTGAGAAAACTGGCACCCGATGACGTGACGAGCACTATCCATGAGCTCCTGGACGATGGAGTCGAACGGTTCGTCCTCAATGGCGGCGGTGTGCAGCGGTAGCCTGGCACTGATGGATGCCGGGGTTCCTATCAAGGAACACGTGGGCGCTATCAGCGTGGGGCTGGTCATGGATGAGGCAGGGGGATTATTGATCACATCGACTCGCACCAGATTGGAGCATGCGTACCTTGGAAGTGCATGCGCATACGTATATAGACATGCCGACTTATTCGTCGATTTGACGTCGGAGGGGTGCTTGTTCTAAATGACTCTCCTGTCAGGATGCGGACGGCAAGGTGTCGCGCCACACGCTACTGGCCGACATCATGGGGCTGGAGGACGTGCTGGGTGACATGGTAGGGCCTTGCAGGCTGATCCCTGTCGTTTCATACCGGGCTGACCACGCTTGTTTTCAGCGCTTGAAGCAACAACATGATGAACCGCTCTCGAACTTTGCTTTCAACTTCGACATGCGCCTCTTCGGCATGGATTTCAAGATCGCGGGCACGCGGTCCGGGATCACGGGCATTCAGCTGGACTGCAAGCCCGCGGGAATCCCGCTCGACATCCTGGTGGAAGCGCTGGATGCGGCGAGCACGGCGCGCCAGGTAGGGCCTGCCAGGTGTTGCTCGCCACCTCATCCAGCGCAACCAACCACTCATCCAATGCATGCTGAATCCTCGTGTGTCTGACAGATATTGGTATTGCCCGCTAAGTCATCCAACACACATCAGACCCTCGCTTCTCGTGCAAACGGCATCCTATGACGTGGTGACGTGGCGAGCAGTGAGGAGCAGACAGGAGCTTCAGCTCCCAGTCTATAACAGGCTGTGCTGATCGTACTGCCGATATTTCTGCCGGACCTTAGTAAGAGGAGGTGATCGACGTCATGGAGAAAGCCATCCCACAGGCGCGTGAGAAGAGTAAGCCCAGCCAGCCGCAGTTCGCCGACATTAAGCTTCCCAAGGCGCTCATCGGCAAGCTGATTGGGCCCGGGCAGGGGGGTCATTGCTGGGTTGGCGACTTTCATATTTGGGGTCCAGGAATCCGTCCGATTCCGCCCGAATACGACCGTCTACCGAATCCGTGAAAATCCGGAGTCCAGTTTGACAGGGTCAAAATGCCCATACAGATTGCAAAATATGCCAAAAACATCCCATGCGGGGCTGCTCGGAATCCACCCGAATCCACCCGAATCCGACCCTCCACCGAATCACTCTGAATCCGGAACCGCCATCCCAGAGAACATGCAATCGACGGCATTCGGATTATGATCTAGGTCCAGGGTGAATGCTCGTACAAACGCGCGGACTCGCTCTATGGTGGCCGACCAACCCCCAGACCATCGTATGAGCATTCAACTGCGCCCGAGGAGCCCGCGAACGTTCAGATTTCGGTTGATCGTCGATTAAACTTCGGTCGCGTTTTTGTTATGAATGACCCTCCTGCAAGGGGCAAGAACATCAAGGATATTGAGGCGAGCACGGGGGCCAAGGCAGGGGCTTCCACTCGTCCACTTCTGAAGTCAACCTGAGCCGGTTTCGTCACCAAATCCCCCCAATACATCCCACAGAAAGTGCGTGCGTGAGCTGAAAAAGGACGAGCGTACGCCCCAGGCCCCTCGTCCACTGCTCAGCTCAACCTGAGCTGTTTTGTCCCTGAAACCGCCCAGCACAACCCCCAAACAGTCCTTATGTTGAGCTGAGAAGTGGACGAGTGGAAGCCCCTGGGCCAAGGTGTCAATCAACGAGGAGGGCAGCGGCGAGGAGGGCGACGAGGATAACGCGCTGATTGGTAAGGACTGATGGATAGTGCTCGCCACGTCATCGAATGCATTGTGAGCCCTTGATTTTTTAGTGAAACGGCACCCTTCTACGCATATTCACGGAGGTGATCTATGGCCAGTAAGGGATTTATCCCTTTTCTTCAGTGAGCTCGTCGGCCGACTCTTGATCATCAAGAGTCCAAGACGACTTGACTCAAGAAAAGTGACAAATCCCTAAACGCCAATACATCACCTCCGTGAATATGCGAAGTATGACGGGGCGAGCACTATCCATCAGTCCCTGCTGATCGGCGTCTTCGCCGCGAACCTGGAGGGGATGGAGGCAGGGGCTTACACTCGTCCACTTTTCAGCTCAACCTGAGCCGATTCAGGCACAAAATACACCCTAAATACCCCCTGATACCCCCTGATACCCACTGACACCTCCTAAACACCCCCAAAACCACCCCTAAATCCACCCCTTATCCCACAGAAAGCGCTCATGTTGAGCCGAAAAGTGGACGAGTGTAAGCCCCTGGCTGGAGGCGGCCGTGGAGGCCATAAAGAAGCTGGACAACGGGATGAAAGCCGGGGGCACGCACAGCGGCACTGTGGTTGAAATCAAGGCAGGGGGGTCATTGAGAACAGTTATTCCACCAACGTTAAATCTCCTCCTCCTCATCCATCCTCCTCCTCCTCCTCCTCCTCCTCCTCCTCCTCCTCCTCATCCTCCCCATCTTCGTCCGCCTCGTCCTCCTCCTCTTCCTCCTCCTCCTCCTCATCCCCCTCCTCTTCCTCCCCATCCTCCTCCTCCTCAGGGGGGTTATTGGGAACAAGCCCTCGACCGATGTTGAATCTCCTCCTCCTCCCCCTTCTCCTCCTCCTCCTCCCTCTCCTCCTCCTCCTCATCCTCCTCCTCCTCCTCCTCCTCCTCCTCCTCATACTCCTCCTCCGCGTCCTCCTGATCAGCGCGTCAGTATGTTAACCTCAATATGAGTCATGTTCCGATCTCGGTTCGAGTGCATGTCCTCAATGACCCTCCTGCGAGGACTTCGGGTGGATCGTGTCGGTGCCGTGCGGCGACCAGGTCATCCAGGGCATCCTGCACATCACGGTAGGGCGGTGCAGGTTGACCCAAGCTTGACCCATAGTTTACCCCAGGTTGACCCAGCTTGATCCCAGCTTGACCCCAGCTTGACCCCGGGTTGACCCCGGGTTGACCCCAGGTTGACCACGGGTTGACTGCGTGTGGTGCCAGCGCTTCATGCTAAAACATGATAACCGCTTTCAAACTTTGCTTTCGATTTCAACCTACGCCCCTACGTCACGGAGTACACGCACGAGCCTGGGTTCCACGAGCCCGCCGACAAGTTCGCGGTGGGCGACGTGCTAGATGTCAAGTGCCTGTCGGTGGACCGCGACGGCAGCAAGCCGAAGTGGTCTCGCAAGGCAGGGGGATTATTGAGAACATGCACTCGACAGGCGGTAAATCTCCTCCTCCTTTTCCTCCGCGCGGGGGGAGTATTCAGAACAAGCACTCGACTGACGTTGAATCGGTTCCTCCTTCTTCCGAATGCTCGGTTCAAGTGCTTCTTCTCCATGACCCTCCAGCCCTGACAGGGAGGTTATTGAGAACACGCACTTGCCCGACGATGATCCTCCTCCACCACCTCCGCACATCTGTATGCGCTTTCACCCATTTACCGTGAATGTAGGTCATGCTCCGATATCGTCTCGAGGGCTCGTTCTCGATGACCCTCCTGCAAGGCGCTAATGCCGCTGCCGCCCGGGGTGATGCCCCGTCCGAGGACGCCGCTCGGCATGGGCCGCGGCAGCAGCGCCGGCGGGCAGGGGGGCTTCCACTCGTCCACTTCTCGGCTTGACTTGAGCACTTTTTGACGGACACGTGTACTGCTTCGAGAGGAATTCAGTGATAAGAACGGCTCAGGTTGAGCGGAACATTGGATGAGCGGCTAGGGGCTGCACACTCAAGTGGATTAGGTTGAGCTGAGAAGTGGATGAGTGGCCAGGGTCTTAAACTCGTCCACTTTCTGGCCTGACGTGAGCACTTTTTGAGGGACACGTTTGGTGATTTCATTGGCTTTCAGTGACAAAAGGGGACTAAGTTGAGCTGAGAAGTGAACGAGTGGCCGGGGTCTTACACTCGTCCTCTTTTCGGCTTGACGTGAGCACTTTTTGAGGGACACATTCGACAAATGCAGTAGATGTCAGTGACAAAAAGGGCTAAGGTTGGGGTGAGAAGTGGACGAGCGTAAGACCCTGCCGAACGGGGACTCGGGGCCGCAGGCGCCTTAGGCCCCGGTCCCAGATTCCAGGCAGGGGCTTACACTCGTCCACATTTCAGCTCAACGTAAGCGCTTTCTGTGGTATAGGGGGTGCATTGCGGGTTTGTTCAGGGGTCAATTTGCTGGTGTTTAGGAGGTGTTGGGGGGATGTTGGGGGGTGTTGGGGGTTTAAAGGGTGTATTACCTGTCAGACACGATTCAGGTTGAGCTGAAAAGTGGACGAGTGTAAGCCCCTGTTTCCAGAGCGGCGTGAACTGCGGCGCGGGCGGACGGGAGGACAGCGCGGATCGGGTCAGAAAGGTGTTTGTGCGCAAGAAGCCGCCGACTCCGCGAGGAGGACGTGAGGAATAATTTGGCGGCGGCGACGACGCCGGCGGCAGGAATGACAGCGGTGACTGCGATAGGAAGGTCGGAGACTTCGGAGACTTCGGAGACGACGGCGTCATCGTGACTCGTAGATCGTTATCTTGGTTTATAATACAATATCATCCGTCTTTATGATAAATAATACCGCGGCGACAGCGACGGCGGAGGCAACTAGCGCGTTCCTTCGGCCCCGGTCGCGGTGGGGGATTTCATTTCAGAGCGGCGTGAATGGACGGGAGGACAGCGTGGATCGGATCAGAAAGATTTTCGTGCGCAAAAAGCCACCGACGTCTTCTGGGAAGTAAAAAGCGTCTGCAGCGACGACGACAGAGACGGCAGGTGCCAGAGGATGCGGATGGCGGCCTCGACCGGGAAAACTGCAGCGCCTTGTTAATTAAGTCAGACTTGTCAATTATTGATTGTTGATTTGGTTTGTAATGTTTACAATGCGATATCATCCGTCTCTAGACTTGTTCGCATCACTTTCCCTGTCTCTGTCTCCCTCTCTCTCCCTCGCGGGGGGCAGGGCGAAACCACGGCGCCTCTTGATACGCGCGGAATCGTACGTCCTGTCCCTCATCGCCGCCTCATCAAGTCGCTGAGGGGCTGCTCCACGAGCTCGAAGAATACGCGCTTTTGGTTTTTCATAATGGCGCCGAAGACCTCGGCGATAAGCCGAGCGCTCGCCGCGCTTTGGGGCTCTGATGGCGCCATCACTATCGGCACCCCCACCGCCGCCGCCGCCTCCGGCCCTACCGTCCCCGACCCCGCCCCCGCCCCCGCCGCCGCCACCCCTGCCCCCGCGGCGCCCTCCTCCTCCATTTCCTCATCCTCGACCTTCGTTGTGGCCTCCACCTCCACCTTTACCCCAGCGCCAGCAATCCCCGCAGGTGGCGTCGGCACGATTGGCACAATGACATGGGCGGTAAAGTCGTCAAACCACGAGCTGATCTCTACCCCCTCCACCTCT
>Ga0307489_10003640_pt1 | contig 10207 bp, 19 predicted proteins | sample SB12metaG_FD_202247 | JGI IMG/M metagenome (GOLD analysis project Ga0307489, IMG submission 202247) | Sea-ice brine microbial communities from Beaufort Sea near Barrow, Alaska, United States - SB 1.2 | ecosystem: Environmental > Aquatic > Marine > Coastal | place: USA: Alaska | collected...
CCTCCTCCTCCTCCTCCTCCTCCTCTTCCTCCTCCTCCTCCTCCTCCTCCTCCTCCTCCTCCTCCTCCTCCTCCTCCCCCTCCTCCTCCTCCTCCTTCTCCTGCTCCTCCTTCTCCTCCTCCTCACATCCTGCGTGTCTGTATGAGCGTGCTCCCTGAAGGCAATCAACGCACTTCACGCTCTGATATCTGTTCGGGTTCTTGTTCTGGTTGGCCCTCCTGCACGGTGACTAACGACGGAGCGGCACCCACCATCTCAGAGCCCTTCGCGGTGTCCACCTCCTGGGGCTTCGCCAAGTACAAGAACCCATCCGAGTTCGCCCCCGGCTGCTGGTAAGCGCCGCCGCCGGTGGCGCACTGTGCGCCCAGGAGCGCAAGGTCGGCAGAGAGGGAGAGCGCGGTTCGCACCGGTTGCCTGGCAGGCGGCGGCAGCGGTGCTTGACAGCGAAGCTTAGTGAATAGGGAATGATTTGTTTTATCTCTGTGCTGTAGCCAAGTAGAGCTCCTTGCGAGTGTGATGCGTAGAGCGTACTGATTCGTGCGTGATGAAGGCTTGCTACTATACATTGTATGAATACTATATCTACTAGGGAGCGCGGAAGCGTTCGCATACAAACTACTTGCTCCCACTCGCCCCAGTCGCCCCCCGTCTACCCGGCCTGCCTCACAGCCCAGCACACAAATACTCCCGACTTGTAGCCCGTCTATCAGAGTGACAAGATATCCCATATCGATACGGAGGATGACCGTATCGATACTGTCATCTCCCATATCATTAGCCCATATCCCATATCCCATGTCGACAACCCTATCGATCTCCCATATCGATATCGGATCATATGTTGTCACTTTGCCGTCTATACCACGTCTACAGCCCTTAAGCGAACGTACCGACAGCGTTGCCCTTGAGCAGTTTGAACGCACACGTGGGGTGGTACTGCGTGGCGGCAAAGTTGTGCGCCGCCCCCACCATGTAGTGTCACAAGTTGAGTATGAGAGCAAAACTTGAAAGCGGTTCGTCACAATCTAGTTTCGAGTGGATGGGGTTGATGAATACTCACCATGTGAAGCGCCTTGGGGCTCGATGCACGTTGGCTAATACCAAAAGCGCTGAAACCAGGCGCCACCAACACAGCTTTCAACTGGTTTCAACCTGCACCGTCCTACCAGCGGCATGAGGTATATGCTCTCGCTGAGCCCCTTGTCGTTCTGCATCGAGTACTCCAGTGCCTGCTCGCTGTCGATCTTCTCCTCTTGCTAGGGCCCGGCTGATTTTTCCCCCCACGTCATTGAGACATAGGATGCACTCGATACAAGAAACGAGGGTCTAAACCGTGGAGCATGACGTGGCAGGCGCTGAGTGCCAGACTGTCACCGACGCGGCGGAAGGGACAAACGTGATTGGCCGGTCCTACCACATGTTCCTCAAGGCGCCGCGTGATGGTGGCCGCTGTCACGGTGCCATCGCTCACGCGCCCGATGATTTCGCCCTCCCACTTAGTAGCGGCGCAAGATACATTTTTGAGCAAAGTTTGAAAGCGGTTCATCACATTGTAGCTTTAAACCCAGTCTCCGCTTTTGAAAAGGCCACCCTGAAGGCCCTCATGTGATTGGTCGAGGGGAAACCGGTGCGCTCTCGACCAATCACATGAGGGCCTTCAGGGTGGCCTTTTCAAAAGCGGAGACTGGGTTTAAGCGCTGAAACCATAGGCGCTAAAACATAGGGTATGATACTGTCAACCTGCACCGGCCTACCACTTGGTGTCCACCTTCCACAACTGTGTCATCGGATTGGAGCCGGTCGCCGCCGACGTGGCCGGGCCAACCCGCGCGCGCTTGGATGGGGGCTCCTCCGCCTTCGCCGCGCAAGAGGGTCATTGAGAACAACCACTCGACCGAGTTCATACAGACGCCCGGAGTATACAGGGGAGGAGGAGGAGGAAGAGGAGGAGGAGGAGGAGGAGGAACAGAAGGAGGAGGAGGAGGAGGAGGAGGAGGAGGAGGAGTGGGAGGAGGAGGAGGAGGAGGAGGAGGAGGAGGAGGAGGAGGAGGAGGAGGAGGACAAGGAGGAGAAGGAGGAGGAGGAGGAGGAGGAGGAGTGGGAGGAGGAGGAGGAGGAGGAGGAGGAGGAGGAGGAGGAGGAGGAGGACAAGGAGGAGAAGGAGGAGGAGGAGGAGGAGGAGGAGGAGGAGGAGGACATTCGACATCGGTCGTGCGCTTTTTCTCAATAACCCCCCTGCCGATTGAGCCAGCATGCCAGCGATTGCACGCGCAACGTCCGGGATGTACCGCGACAACACCTTCTTTTTAGCGCCCCTCTGCTTCGCCGCCTGCGCACGAACGATCTTCCCCTTGAGTTGGATCGCGCATGCTTGGATGGCGCGGGTCACCGCCTCAATGCAAGGGCGCAAATTAGATTTGAAGGCAAGGTATAAACGCGGTTCATCACAATGCAGCTTCCATCTATGCAGCTCTGGTGGGGGGGTCAAATGGGGATGGCGCGTGGCGCGGTCTGGTCACGATAGTTGAGTTAATAGACCCTCGCCCATACATTTTTCAGTCTGCCGTGTACGGCAGACTGTTCTACACTGTAATTGATATGAGCGACCGTCTATTAATTCAAGCAAATCCAAATTCCCGTTTGCCCCTCCCACTCGATCTGCGCAGATCACTGAAACCAAGCGCTTTCAACACGAGTTCCAACGTTTCAACTTGCGCCGCCCTGCCTCCGCAATTTCGGTGTTGTCGTCGCCAATATACTCCTTAGACGTGCCCTTCGACACGGGCCCGGCAGATGCTGCTCACCACATCACAGGATGCCGCTTAAAGCAATGCATGCGGCATCGAAACGCGAGGAGGCGGAGGAGGAGGGAGGAGGAGGAGGGCCTGGCGGATGTTGCTTGCTGCGTCACAGGATGCCGTTCATCTCACAGAATGAGGGTTCAGCACGCGTTTGATGATCTGGCGAACGATGTTGTTGTCTGCCAGGCCGTACCTTGAACGGGATCTTGGTGCTCACGATGGAGACGAAGATCCCAACCTTGTCGTTGGCCTTGTCGATCTTGTAGTTGTTCCAGTTGATCCGCTGTACGCATCGCGTCACCACGTCCGACCCGGCCTCGAACCAGGGACCGACAGTAAATGCCTGCCACGTCACCCTGCACATGGTCGACCCTTGTTTCTTTAGATTCATGAAAGCACATGAGGTGGCGAGCATTTAGGGCCCGACATATAATGCCTGCTGCCATGTCATACTCCACATTGTAGACCCACGTTTCTTGAAGTAAATGGAATCACATGACGTGGCGAGCATTATCTGTCCGGCCTCGCCTCGAACAGCAGCGGGATGCGGTTGGCGAATCGGAAGATGTTGAAGCCGCTCTTCACGTCCTTCCCGCCCTGGCAGGAGAGTCGTTAAGAACAAGTACTCGACCAATATCAAAGCATGACTCACCTTCAGGGTGAATGCGCATGCCGACGCGAGGAATATAAGGAGGAGGAGGAGGAGACTCAACGACGTCACCGCGAGTGATACGCTGCTGTCCAATTTCATCATCACGTTGCAGTCCGACGAGATCCTGGGGGCTGTTGGCCGCAAGCATGATAAGGGCAACACTCGTTACAAATACAATTTGCAAACAGTCAAGTCGAGTGCTCGTTCTCAACAACCACCCTGCTAGGCTGACGCATGCCTCGACGATGAGCGGGTGCCCGCCGCACGCCAGCGCCGGCCCCTCATAGCTGGCGATCCAGTCCGGCTTCAGCTCCTACATGTAGCGGTGTAAGTTGTCATTTAAAGCAAACTGTGAGAGCGATCTATGATAGTTTAGTTTCAACGGCCGAAATCAGGCACCGTCAACCCGGGGTCAACCTGGGGTCAACCTTGGGTCAGCCTGGGGTCATTTTGGGGTCAACCTGCACCACCCTACCTTCATGATGCCCAGTCGCAGGTTGTACTCGCCTGCGGGGGACAGGCAGGCGCCGTCCGGACTCGTGAACCGCGCCGATGACAGCAGCTGCTGTATCCGCGTGCCCTGGCAGGAGGATAATTTAGAACAAGCACTTGAGCCGAGATCGGAGCATGGATTGACGGATGGAGGAGGAGAACAATCAATGTCGGTCGAGTGCTTGTTCTCAGTACCCCCCATGCCTGTGTGTCCGTAACCTGCGAGGGCGCCATGGTCGTCTCGAAGCCCTTCCCTAGCTCCGCCACAAGCCGCCCTGCGTACTCCGCCCCAATGCTGGTGAACTCCTGGCAGGAGGGTCATTGAGAACAAGCAATCGAGCTAATATTACGCATAACTTGGCTTCAGGGAGGGTGAATGCTCATACCAATGTTCCGAGGAGGCGAAGTCGATTCATCTCGGTCGAGTGCTTGTTCTCATCACCCCCTCATGAAGACGGTCGACTGTTTTTCTCAAAGCCCCCTCATAAAGACGCATGGAGTATACGGAGGAGGAGGGGGAGGAGGAGAATTCAACGTCGGTCGAGTGCTTGTTCTCATACCCCCCCTGCCTTGTTGAGGAACGCCTTGAGGGTCTTCTCCTTGGTCTGCAATAGCAGGTCCTTAACAAGCTGCTGGTTTCCATTCGCCGCGGAGGGGTGGTGCTTTGTCGTGGTCGGCGGCGACGGCATCACCAAGGTGTACGGCCAATTCACCCAATATCACGCCAATGGGTCCCGCCACCTCACCCAATATCACACCCTTGGTCCCGCGAATTCACCCAATATCACGCCCTCGGTCCCGCCCATTCACCCAACATGACGCCCTGGGTCCCGCCAACTCACCCAATCACCATCCCACCGAGGTACGGCGGTGGAAGATGGCATCCACATTGCCCCGGCTGTCCCCCGTCGCGGAAGTGAACTTGAACTTGAACTGCGCGTACGGCGTCACGATCGCCAGCTGCCGCACGGCAGGGGCTTGCACTCGTCCACTTCTCCGCTCGACGTGAGCATGTTTGGAGACCACGTCGGGTGTATTCTGGGATACGTTGGGTGCTCGGGTGGTTTCAGTGTCGAAAACGGGTCAGAGTTAGCTGAGAAGTGGGCGAGTGGAATCCCATGACACTCGTCCACTTTTTGGCTTGAGTGCACTTTTTGAGGGACACGTTCGGTGATTCAGTGGGACACACTGGCAGGCGTGATTCTGTCAGCGACATCAGCTGTTGAAGTTGACGTGAGATGGGGAGGAGCGTCATCAAGCCCCTGCCTTAGGTACGACAGCACCTTGTTGCGGTAGGTGGTCCAGTTGCCCTCGATGATGACTGACAGCTCGGCGCCGTGCCAGCCGTCCACGTTGGGCGGTTTCTCGGCTTTGTGCACATTGGGCTCGTTGCGCTCGATGTAGTGGCGCAAGTTGAAACAGGCCGATTTCGGTATATCGCCTGGGTGAAATGCCCATACAGAGTTGCGGGCGAAGCGTCAGCGCTCCGCGCAGGAAAGCGGGCGCCAGGTTGAATGCCCATACAGAGTTGCGGGCAAAGCGTCAGCGCTCGGCGCGGGGAGCGATGTACCGAAGCCGGCCTATTGTAAGCTGAACCTAAAGTCAACTTATCATACACTCGTAACAGCACTGAAATGGCGGTGAGGATTGGTTAATTCTCACTAGCTCTATGTGAATCGCCTTGGGGCTCGACAAACGTTAGCAAAAACAAGAAAACTCGAAATAGCTTCAAAGCGCTGAAATCAGGTGCTTTCAACATGGCTTCGAACACGTTTCAGCGTGCAATACCCTACCTCGATGTCGATGTCGAGCACATACTCGCTGACGAATGACTGCTTTTGCATGGCGCTGCGAATCTTGATGGGCAGCCCCGTGGTGTACGGCCTGGCAGATTGCATTGGGCGCGGTCACGGACGTGGTGTTCAGGTTCGCTGCTCTTCACCTAAGATGGCGGCGACTGCTTGGCATGGGGTGGCCAGGCCGTCATCCAAGCGTTTGGAGCCCTCTTTCCTTGAGTTGAATAATTGAACGGCATCCTATGCCGTGGCGGTCAATATATGCCAGGCCCTTGCCAAACACGTCATCTGACGCCTTTTGAGCCCTCGTTTCCGGGGCTGAATGGCATCATATGAAGTGGCGGGGTCCCAATATATGACACGTCCGTTTTCAAGGCCCTACAGTGGTCTGCTTGCTCCAGATGAGCGCCATCTTGGAACCCAGCCCGAACTTGCCGCGCGTCTGCCGCACCCCGTACTTGGTGCCCGACAGCACGCGACCTACCATCAGGGGCTTACACTCGTCGATTACTCAGCTCAACCTAACCGCTGTGTGTCACTGTACCCACCTAATCCACCCAACGTATCCCACAATGAGTGCTCATGTTGAGCCGAAAAGTGGACGATTGTAAGCCCTTGCCCAGCATGTTGGGTATATCATTGTGCGCCATTCCCTTGCCGTTGTCCGTCACCGTGACGGAGGGGCACAAGTTGTACAGTTTATTTTTACCAACGTCCATCGAGCCCCAAGGTACTTCAAATGGTGAGCATTAATCAATTAAGCAACCCCCTCCTCCAAAGCATAACATAAGAGCGAGTTGTCATAATTTAATTCCAAGCACGGCAAGCAGGCGCGTTCAACAATGGATTCAACCTGCACCCCCCCACTGTGATGCGGAAGAAGGACTTCTTGCCGTTCGCCGCCTTACCCCCGTCGCCGCTGCCCTTGGTGCAGCGGCGCAACTTGACACTGAAAGTAAAACGTGAATCCAGTACATCACATTTCAGTTTCAAGCGCGGAAACCAGGTGCTTTCAGCACGGCTTGCGAACCCTCCTATAATGGGCACCTGCCCACCATACAATGGGCACCTGACCCCCCTGATAATGGGCACCTGAATGCCCCCTTTCGAATTGCACCGCCCCACCTTGGCTCCCTTCTTACCCTCCGCCTTCTTCTTCTCCGCTTCCGCCGCCGCCTAGGGCCTGGCATATATTGGGAGTGAGCGTCATCGGCATTTTAATCCTCGTTGCTTGAGTTAAATAAATAAACGCGAAGCCTGACGCACCCGCATAAACATTTGATCTGGCAGCACTAGATGCACGCATCTACGATTACTCTACGGTTCGACTCGTATAGCAGAGCGTAGCGTTGCTTGAGTTCATTGACATCCTACGAAGTGGCGGGCAATATCTGCCAAGCCCTGCCGCCGCCTTCACCACCGCCGCCGCCGCCTTGACCTCCTTCGCCTCCCGCTTGGTCCGCTCCGCGGCCGTCTCGTGGTCTGTGTACAGCGAGTTATCCACCCGCACGTGTGTCTTGAGCCCGATCATCTCCTCATATTGGCTCAGCGTGACCCACGCCAAGGGACCGAGTTGCGACAAACCTCTGTTTTATTGTACGTGCCAGTACATGCAAAGAGGCCACCCCCTTGTCAGAAAGCCCCGTGGTCAGGTAACGGTAACATCGTGGGCAGGTATCCCTCTATCGACACACTGATATCCCCGCGTGAGATGTGGTTGGGTTGCAACTGAGCAACCACAGCAAATAACGTTGGTTCAAAGGCCAACTAACAACACAACACAGCTGTGTTTGGTGCACGACAGAAATGTTGCAGCCCCGCCTCCTCCACGGCTATGTCAACGTCCGGCAGCACGCCGATGGACTCGGCGCTGTCCAGGGAGTTCTCGATGAACTCCCGCAGTGTGGTGTACAGGCTCTTCCCGGCGTTCTCGAACCCGGCGATGCCTGCAGGCGAGTGTGCGAGACAAGTAATGAGGACGATGCCGTGGTGAAAACCGGTACGAGGATGACGTAGTGTACTGCTACCGGTGCACTACATGGTCGATGACATGGTGAATGACGGTACACTACACGGGGCTCGACGAGCGTTGGTGCGCCACGGCCGCGAGGAAGACACAGTGACTCAGCAACGTCCCTTCGTACTGCGGATTGGATGTCCACTCGCACATTTCATTGAGGAAATGTTCCAGTGAGAATAGAGGCGGGCTTTGCAGCGCTCGCCACCACAGGGTTGCCCGGTGTAAGCTGAGTGCGGACGACGTACCCTTGTTGTCCTGGAAGAATTCCGCGGGGCTCTTGGACTTGAGGTTCTTATCCCCCGACGCTGAGGCGGACTTGGGAGCCATCGCGCCGGAGGTTTGAGTTTGCGAAGTGGATATGGATGGATGGAGAGAGGTTCGAGCTCGATGCAGGTACCCGCACGGCGGCCCGCCTGCGCTGACAGCCGAGTCACTCTGCGGTTAGGGTTTGGATCTCGATACCCGCGCGGCGGCACGCTGACGTCGTCGCCGCTGCGGCCTCTTGGCGTGGGTATACAAAGATGAAGAGGAGGGGTTGAGAATCAACTCGTCGATGAGGACTCAGTGAAAAAAAAACTGAAAAGTGGGCACTCCAAAAAAAGGCACGAAATTTGAATCTGAGATTCTGTCATCTGTGTCAAATTTAGACCAAGGTTCTTGAGTTGAGAACAAGTGTGGCTGCAGTGGGCATTTAGTCTGAGGCAAAGGCGGGAAAGTGGTCGTTGGCGCTGCAAAGCTCGCATGAGGCAATCTACGCGCTCACACACTCGCGGCACCGCACCCCCCCGTAGCTCACCACATACATCCAAAATGGTAGGGACGCGACACCACGCAGCTGGCAGTCACGCCCTCTTCTCTCCGCGGCGCCGGGGCGGGGGACGGGGGCGTAGCTCGTCGATTCCGGGACCTGCAACTTACTTTGTGTTCGGCATGTTACATTTTTTGGGAAGCACTTTCTCTTCGTCGTGGGATGGCGGATGGGACCGCCTCGCGTCGCCTCGCGCCGGCGTTTCACGGGTTTGGTTTTCAAGGGTTCATCGCGGCGGCGTGCACGTCATGCAGCCCACGAACCCTGGTCTAAAACCTCTGAGGGACGGGGAATGTCGCGGCATCCTTGCGGGATGTCAACGACGTTACTTTCCCGCTTCACCGTCGTTCTCCAGAGAAGCCCCAAACTGGGTCAACGAAATTCTCCGGGTCCGCGGGACGTCGGGGGGGAGGACGCGCGGCCGTCCCCGGCTTGCCCGGTGCTTCGTGCAGATCCATGGGTGTGTGGGGAGCTTCTTTAGGCCGGGATCTGCGTGCTCGGGCGGCGCGCGCGCGGCGCAAGCGGGCCGATTAGGGGGATGCTGGTCACCGCTTTCGAAGGGCGCCCTGGGAGTGCGGGGCTCAGGAGGCCTGGGGATCGCGCCGTGTCTTCGTAAACGCCGTGGATCGCGCGAGCCGCTCGCGGGTCCTTCCACGTTCGCCACGTGCCGCTCGTCTTCTCACCCGAAGCGGTGTCGCGCGTCTCGTCCGCGCCTTTCTTCGGGACTAAACTCGCGCGGTTCCCTTGACAAACGGTGTGAATCTTGAACCATAATGCCAACAACACTGTGCCAACAACACCGATGCTCCGTTCGTGACTCTTCCCAAAGGCTGTTGGTTCCGCTCGCCGCGACAAGGGCAAGGGCCGCTCCACCGGGCTCACCGAGGAGCAGAAGCAGGAGATCCGGTGAGTGCTCCACAGAGTCAACACCCCAACCCTTAGAATCACATCTAACAATTCCTGCGCCCTTTCGGGCTTCAATTCAAACCAAACGCGTTTGCCTCTCTCCTCCCCCTCTTCCTCCCCCTCCTCCTCTTCCTCCTCCTCCCCCCTCCTGCCTCCTCTTCCTCTTCCTCCGCTTCCTCCTCCCCTCCCCCCCTCCTCTTACTTCTCCTCCCCCTCCGCTCCCCTCTCCCCCTCCTCGTCCTCCTCCTCGTCCTCCTCCTCGGCCTCCTCCTCCTCCTCCTGCCTCTCCTCCCCACTCCCACTCTTGCTTCTCCTCCTCGTCGTAAACATCCTCCCCCTTTTCTTCCTCCTCCTCCTCTCCCACACCTATTCCTCCTCCTCACTGCCACACTGCCCAACGAGTCAGCCTCCGCCACACTGCCTATGAACCAGATTCTGACGCTCCTCCTCCCACCGCTTCCCCCAAATTCCAGCGAGGCGTTCGACCTTTTCGACACCGATGGGTCCGGCACCATCGACGCCAAGGAGCTGAAGGTGGCGATGCGCGCACTGGGCTTCGAGCCCAAGAAGGAGGAGATCAAGAAGATGATCGCGGACATCGACAAGGCAGGGTCAATTTGTGAACTAGCACTCAGACACGCTGAATCTTCTTCTGTTCCTCCTCCTCCTATTCCTCCTCCTCCCGTTCCTGCTCCTCCTCCTCCTCCTCCTCCTCCTCCTCCTCCTCCTCCT
>Ga0307489_10003641_pt1 | contig 10207 bp, 15 predicted proteins | sample SB12metaG_FD_202247 | JGI IMG/M metagenome (GOLD analysis project Ga0307489, IMG submission 202247) | Sea-ice brine microbial communities from Beaufort Sea near Barrow, Alaska, United States - SB 1.2 | ecosystem: Environmental > Aquatic > Marine > Coastal | place: USA: Alaska | collected...
GTCTGGCCCGTCAGGTTGGCGCCGTACCGCCGCAGCCCCAGCCACATGCGGTGGTCGCTCCCACCTACAGGGGCCCCGCGGGTATTCTTATATGACATTTAAAGACAAGCCCACGTTCAAAGATGTAATTTTGGGACATTTTAACTCAAGACGTCTTGAGTTAACGTATATTTTCGAAGGTGGGCTTGTCTTTCGATGTCATAGTTTAAACCACATCCAGAAACGAAACAGATTCGCTCACGCCAGCTAAGGCAAACTGTCTGAGGATGGGTTTTCTGTCTGCGGACGGTTTTTCTGTAAGGCCCTGCCTATCAGCGCCGGAAAAAAGTCGGAAAGTTCCGTACTCCTTTCGGAGGATGTGGGTGATGATTCCGCTGACGGTGTGCGTGGCACCCCACGCGCCCGGAGTGCTGTACCCCCCCGGCTGCTCGCGCCCGGCGGCCAATGGCAGGTACGCGTATGGCGCCTGTGAATAGAGCCATGCCACGTTATCCCCCGCGCTGCAATCTCCGCATTGAGGGTTTAGGGTTTAGGGTTTAGGGTTTAGGGTTTAGGGTTTAGGGTTTAGGGAAATAGACGCCTTACTTGGGCGTGGTTACCAGGGTGTCAAGACTATCATATCACCCCTAAGGCAATAATCGTTCACCTTCCAAGCCTTTCAAATCAATTTTGACACCGAGAAACAAATGTAGATGCCTTCGCAGGCCCAGAAGGGAGGCGGTGACAGTTGCCAGGAGGAGGATGCGGTGAGAGTGTACCGGTGCACTATGAGCAAAACAGTGAGGTGCGCCCTACAAGGCCCAGGAGGGGGGCGGTGAACATTGCCAGGAGGGGGAGGGGGCGCCAGAGGCCGGCGTGGCGGCCGGAGCCCAGGACCCACAGCGCCAGCGGGGTGCCGAAGAGGACGAAGGTGTGCTGGTTGGTCATGGCCAGGCCGCACACAAACGCCCCCGCCACCGCCTCCGCCGCCGCCTCCGCCGCCGCCCCTTTTGTCACAGCCCCTCGCCTCTCGCACTCTCCAATGCCGCCGCCGCCGCCGCCGCCGCCGCCAACGCCGCTGCCACCGTCGCCGCCTCCCTCGCTGCTACCCCCAACGCACTTCCCTCCCTTCTGTTCCTTCGTCCCATCCCTGCCTTTGCTTTCCGCCGCCGCCGCCGCCGCCGCCGCCGTCGCCGCCGCCGCCGCCTCTGCCTTGCGCCCAAAGCGAACCGCAAAGAGAATGGCGAGCGCGACAAACAGGTTGTTCAAAGCGAACACCTCCGATTGGATGCTGTACATCCACACGTTGCGCGAAAATGCGAAGAGACCAGAGCCGAGCGCCGCAGCGGCGTATGCCGCGCACCTGCCCCCGCCCCCGCCCCCGCCGCCACCCCCGGCCCCAACACAGCCGCTGCCCCCATCCCCGTCCCCGCCCTCAACACGCCTGACTGGTTTGCCATGGTCCTCTGTCCCACCGCAGCTGACGGCGGTGTGAATCGCGGCGAATAGTACGCCCGCCGCCGCGGCGCCGGCGACTACCGTGGCCATGTTTGATCCGTAGGCGGGCGAGAACCCCAGCTTGAGGAATAATCGTTGAGAAATTGTGGCGAGCATCGTGTAGGTCGGGTAGCCGGGCGGGTGCGGTACCGCGAGGCAGGGCCTCAAAACTCTCACCACTCGTTCAGGTCACAGGTATTCAATCGGTTGCTCGAATGTGCGCAGGTTGAAGCTGCGTGAGATCTGAGAAGGGGACGGACTGCTGCACGGCCTGCACCGATGCTCGCCGCGTCATCCACCACATGTTGTAGTGTACCGGCGCTGCTAGTGTAGCCCGGGGGCGGTGTGGCTGGCCCTGCCGCGGCGTCGCAGGCGATGAAGGCCAGCTCCGTGGCGTCGCCCCCCGCCGCGGACGGGAACATGGTGTTCACGTACACCGCCAGCGTCACCGCCGCCATGCCCACCGCACCCGCCGTGCAGGGCCGCCTCAGGTATCGCGCGCCACGTCATAGGATGCCTGCTCACTCAAAGTTGCGACTGACGTCTTTTCAAGGTGGAAGGGCCTGGCGTATATTGCTCACCATGGCACAGAATACCAGTGACCTCAAGAAAGAAGGGTGCGGATTGCGTCGGATGACGCGGCGGGCAATATTGAAATATCTGCCCGTCCCTACCGCCGTCGAGGCGCTCGGCCGCACCCGCCACACTCGCTTCCCAGCCTTCACGAGGGATTCCGTGGAAGGTGGGGACGGGACCATCGCGGCCAACGGCGGACCCGCCCGCGCCGCGGTCCCGGCGGCGGTTGCATTCGAGGCGAGCAAGACGGCGGTGGCGGGCGCGTCAACCATCGCCACGGGCGTGGTCGTCGTCGCCGCAGCCGCGGGTGCAGCGGTGCTGGCTGTGGATGGGGATGCGATGTTCAAACCATTGAGCAGTCTGCGCTTCTGCTCGGCGTGCTCACCCGCCGTCAGGAGCCCCTCGTCCAACGCCCGCTTCAGCCGCCGCAGCGACTCCAGCGACGCGTCGTCCATGGACGGTCTTGCTGTGGCGAGCGTGCACTCAGACGGCTCGACCGCGCTTGTCGATTCTCCCACCATGCCATCACCAATAATACCTGAGGGATTTGATGAGCGTATCCTTAGGGACGCCCCCCAACCGGATCCGCACAGACCCTGTTCCTCGGTCCACCATGACCAGGACAGCATCAGTCCGACATCGTACTTCACTCCGTCACACGCCGCACCACTACACGGTCATAAGCCGCACAACTACCAGAAGGCCTCCGGCGCCGCTCGAGCCTCATCCGTACTTTAGATGTAGTACTGCTACTGTCCGACTTGAAGGCGGGAGACAGCTGTGCCTGACAAGTGGTCGGGTGGACAGCATGGCCCAGCAAACTCACGGGCTTGGAACGCGATGTGTCATCGATCAAAAGCATGTACACCGCGCTGCACGCGTAGGATTAGACCAGTTCGAGCTTGGCATCCCGGGGCTGTTATTCATTGATGGCGCACGGCTGCGTAAAAAATAAAATATGTATATAACAAACGCGGCGGCAACAAAGGCCTCCCGTGGACGACACTAGTCGCCATCACTTACTTCGAACCTTACTTCGGTCTGTTTATACAGCGAAATTAATTTAGAGCACTTCATAATTTCATTTGCGGAGACCTTGATGACATGTTGGGGGGTCGGTTCTCGCCCCTTACACAGGTCTCTCAGCTTAATAGTAGTCACCTATCGGCGCATATCTTGTAGTTACACGTAGGGGCTCCCGAGCTTCGTACCTACCCTGACTGATTAACGTGTCGTGGATCGCCTGTTGCCCCTCACACATTTCATTACCTATCGGCGGTATTCAGTCAGTTATGTTAGTTGCGGAGACAGTGAACAGGTCAGAGGTCGGATCTCGCCCCTAACACGGGTCACACGTCACACAGCTTGTTTAGCTATCAGGATACGGTGATTATCTTATTCCTACGCAAACGTCCTTCGCTTCCACTAGCCGGTGGGACCCTCACGTAGGGCCTGACAGATATTGGCATTGCTCGCCACATCATGGGACGTCACTCGGTTCAAGAAGCGAGGTCAAACAATGCGTGTCGATGATGTGGCGAGCAATATCAGCAGGCCCTACCCCTACGCGGCGTCCCGAGGGGAGGCTGGTAGTTTACCGCTGCGGCACGTTGGCGGGTCCCACGTTCAGGGGCTTACACTCCTTCACTTTTCAGCTAAATTTGAGCCGTTTTGGACACACCTCCGCATGTCCCCCAGTCTAATAGACTGGGGGAAAGTTATGCACCCAACTTATCCAACAAAATGTGCTTACGTTGAGCCGAAAAGTGGACGAGTGTAAGCCCCTGCCCACGTTGACGGTGACGGCGGAGTCGGTCATGGCGCGGGTCGGGGTGGGGCTGGCGGGTGACGGCGCGGCGGCGTACGCGGCGTCCTGCTCCACCCCAGGCCCCATGCTGTAGCGGCGCAAGTTGAAATCGAAAGCAAAAGTTGAAAGCGGCTCATCATGATTTAGTGTCACAAGATTAGTTCCAGGCGCTTTCAATGTGGGTTTAATAGGTTCAACCTGCACCGCCCTACCATGCCTCCCAGCCCCTCGCCGAACTTGGGGTAGCCCTGCGCGTCGTGGGTTCAAGTTGATAGGACGTTAGCTTCAAGTTTCTAGGACGTTAGCTTCAAGTTGAAGGGCGTTTGGTTCAAATGCATTAAATTCCACTGGTGTACAGGTGCACTATCAATGAGCAAACAGTCACGTGAAACCGAGAGAGAAACGCTTTCGCGTGTATAGAGAGGCACCAGGCTTTCGCCCTGGCCCCTGTAGTCACGTGAAACCGGGGTATGCAAAGGGTATAATGTGCACAGGTGCATTATGATGATAAAGTCAACACACACGACGGAGGGTTTAGGGTTTAGTTCACCTGCGCGTGCTGAATGAAACTGCCGCCGTTGCCGGGCATGTTAGGGTTCCCCATGGCGGTTTCCAGCAGCAGTTTGTCGAGGATCCCCTGATGGCCCTTCGCGACGTTGTGGCGGATGTACAGCTTGAGGCCGGAGAACGCGAAGAACACCAGAGAAATAATCGGCAGAATGAACATAAACACAGCAATGTGAGCTGCACGTAGGGTCGCAGATGAAGAGTTTTTCCGAGGGTTTAGGGTTTAGGGTTTAGGGTTTCCGGTGATCAGCGGTTCAGCCCACTGCATGACAGGGGGAATGGTGGGTATTGTCGAGTCATCAGTCAGGCAATGGTCGCGGCATTCTGGAGCCTGCGCCAACAGTGAGCAGGGTCAGGGTTTAGGGTTTAGGGTTTAGCAAGAGGTGCACCCTACCGAAGACGGACTCCATGGTCGCGGCCACTTTGTAGCGGCGCAGGTTGAATTTGAAACCAAGTTTTGAAAGCGGTTTGTCACATTCTAGTTTCAAGCGCTTAGCTCCAGGCGGTTTCAACTTGGGTTTGATAGGGTCAACCTGCACCGCCCCACCACTTCGCGGATGATGCGGTCCGGAACTCGCCACGACATGTCCTCGGTGTAGCGGCGCAAGTTGAAATTGGAAGTAAATTTTGAAAGCAGCTCATCATAGTTTAGTTTCAAGCGCTTCGCTTCAGGGGCTTTCAACGTGGGTTTCATAGGGTCAACCTGCACCGGCCTACGATGTGGGTGATAGGTTGGAACATCCCGTCCTCGCGCGACGTGTTGGTGAGCGGCTCGGTCGGCTGCCACAGGTTCGGGTAGAAAATGTCCGTGGGCTTGATCCCGAAGTTGATCTGGTTATAGCGGCGCAAGTTGAATTTGAAACCAAAATTTGAAAGCAGTTGCTCATATTCTAGTTTCAAGTCGGTTCCAGGCGCTTTCAACGTGGGATTGATAGGGTCAACCTGCACTAACCCTACCTGGTAGCGGAGTTTCATGCCCACGGCGTTGCCGGTCTCCTTGATGTGGCGGCGCAAGTTGAATTTGAAAGCAAAACTTGAAAGCGGTTCATTAACTTTTACTTTCAAAGCGCTTTCTTTTACGAGGTAGGCGCTTTAAACACAGGTTTGATAGGGTCAACCTGCACCGGCCTACCTTGAAAATCTCCCACATCATCTCGTGCTTGTCGGCGTCGGGCTTGAAAGGCGAGCCAGGCGTAGAGGCGCAAGCTGAAATTGAAAGCAGTTTTTGAAAGCGGCTCATCATATTATAGCTTCAAGGGCTGGACTAGGCGCGGTGAACCTGGGGTACATTGACGTTGATAGGTGCACCGCCCTACTAGGGGTCAGACTGGTCGATGAAGCCGAACAGGCGGGAGTCAGCGCGGTGACCGTGCGGCATGGTGATCACCTGCGGGGTCGTGCGGTGCTCGCTCACGTTGAACGCGCCGTGCCGTACCGCCTCAACTTCAAACTGATAGGGTTTAGGGTTTAGGGTTTAGGGTTCAGGAAGGCAGTCTATCATGCTATATATTCGAGCGCTGAAACGAGGCGCGTTGAACACGAGTTTCCAGCCCTTTGGGGTTCAGGGTTCAGGGTTTAGGGTTTAGGGTTTAGGGTTCAGGGTTAGGGTTTAGGGTTAGGGTTTAGCAGCGGCCTACCGTGGTACTTGGTGTTGTAGCGGCAGTTGATGTGGTTGACGGAGCACGGCTCCAGGTTGTAGCGGCGCAAGTTGAATTTGAAAGCAAAGTTTGAAAGCAGTTGATCACATCGCAGGTTCAAGCGCTGACACTATAAGCGCTTTCAACACGGGTTCTGATAGGTTCAACCTGCACCGCCCTACCAGGTCCAGGTCGCTGATCACAAACTTGTTGAACTTCACCGCAGGCTTCGGCTTATCGTAGTCTAGCGCGAACTTGAGGCTCACCTTACGGCCCGTGCAAGAGGGTCGTTGAGAACAAGCACTCGACCAACGTCAAATGAAAGAAAACGCGCAAATCGAGCAAGCTCCCTGGCGAGGGTAAATACTCATGCGATGGTCTGGGGTCGGGTCGACCACTGCTGAGCCCGCACGCCGCACGTCTATGCGAGCATTGATCCTAGTGCCTGGTTTGTACTCCGTACTAGATGTTGTACGAGGGTACTACATGTAGTACGGTCGGAGTTTGGTGATCTGGCCAAAAGTCAAATGTGTTGCGGTGATTTGGCCAAAAGTCAGACGGTACTACAAATTGAGATCCGTACTACAGAGCAGACCAGGCACTAGAAGTGATTCGGGCTCCATTTGCAGTTGAAGTAATTGTTCTCAATGAACCCCCCTAATTAAATGAAGGCCCCAACCCATAACAAGAGAAGCGTAGTGTGGGTATGGGCAAATGGGATGAATGGCATTCCATAACCCCCCTGCAAAGTCCAGGGTTTGGCCGAAGTCCATCCACGCCTCCACCGGCCGGTAGATGCCGTCCTTGATCACCTGCCGGTACACACCCGACTGGTACCGCCGCAAGTTGAAATTGAAAGCAACACTTGAGAGCACTTCATATTTTTTTAAGTTTCAAGCTCTTAGTTTTAGGCGCTTTCAACATAGGTTTGATACCGTCATCCTGCAGAGCCCTACCGCGTTGATGTACTTTAGGGTTTAGGGTTTAGGGTTTTAGGGTTTAGGGTTTAGGGTTTGCAGAGCCCTACCGCGTTGATATACTTGCCGCCCACACGCTCCTCCCATCCCGAGCTGTAAGTGTATGATGAGTTCACGGTGTCCTTAGCCTCCGAAGTGCAGGGGCTAGTAACTCATGCTCGCCGCGTCACGGGATGCCATGTTGGACGACGCGTGACTCCAGGAAACGAGGGTTTGAGACGAGGCGGATAAAACGTGTCGAGCGTGCTCCGTCGATCCCACGGCATAGGATGACACGTAAATCAATACTCGAGGGATGAGGGTTTGGGTTTTAGGGTTTTAGGGTTTAGGGTTTAGGGCCTAGACCCTAAACCCTAAACCATAAACCCATAAGACGAGGAGGATGAGGTGTGGAGCCCTACTCTGGTGGAGACGAGCACGTCGGTGGCGCGGTCGGGGTCGTCTTGGCCGGTGGCGAGGACCCACGGCGAGGCGCCCAGCGCCGCCCACTCCGTCACGGGGGTCCCGGCGGGGGGCAAGCGGTCCACCGCTGTGGCGGGTTCCTGCCGCCAGGGTGGCTCACAACAACCACAACAACTGACATCGGAGCATGACTTACTGTTGGGTGAATGCTCATGCAGACGCGGAGGAGGAGCAGGATATTCAACGTCGGTCGAGTGCTTATTCTCAATAAAATAAAGGGGGCATTTGATGAAAGGAGAAGGGCTATGTCACTGCAGAATACCCATACGAATTGATAATTCTGATACCCCCCCTGCCAGGTCAGTGAGGGGGAAGTTCTTGACGACGGCGCGGACGACGGATTGCGGGTGGGGCGGCGGGTATTTGGCGGACACCAGGGGGTCGTTGTAGCCCATGATCCACTCTTCCGCGGTGCGCGCGATGAAGATGCCGGAGGACTGCGGGCCGAGCAGCACGGTCGGACAGGGCATAAGGAGCACGGTCGGACACATCGTCCGCTCTGTTCGGCACGGGGGCCAGTGCGAAAGACACCTGATGCATCCTTGTACACACGGAAGCCTCTCTCTCTCGTCTACACAGTTTGCTCATGCCAGGGAGGAGCGAGGGGGATGCGGCGAGTGTGCACGGGTAAACTATGCGCAACCAGTGACGCGTGCGGGAACAGAGTGACAGGATATGGAGGATCGATCTCCAAGATGACCATGAATGCTGTCCTTCTCTGTGAGCGAATGAGAGTGAGGCCATGCCGAGGAACGGTCCCATGGTGGCGGCACCGGCGGCCTTTCCGTACGACATGCTGACGTGTTGGATGTATCCCTTGATGAGTGCACCATGGGTGGCCGGCAGCCCGAGTTGTAGCGGCGCAAGTTGAATTTGAAACCAACGTCTGAAAGCAGTCCATCACATTCCAGTTTCAAGCGCTTAGTTCCAGGCGGTTTCAACTTGGGTTTGATAGGGTCAACCTGCACCGCCCAACCGAGTGCGGCAGCCAGCGCGGCGTCGGGCATCTGCAGGTAGTACAGGACGGTCATGCCGCTGGGGTCCGCTGTCAACACACCGAACACCTTCGCCGACGGTCACGCAAGCCCCAGTTTTGAGTGAGAGAATGGTTTCAGAGCCCTTGACTTAATTTACGAGGTACCGATTAGTTGCAATCATTAGACCCCTATACCGACTTTTAATAAATACAGCCCCCCTTCGACGGTCACGCAAATAGTGCCAGCCACATCACATCTGGACAGGGTGTCCCTCAACGCAATACGTCATGGTCTGATAACTGTAAGAGCAAGACTGAACGTCAGGGCTACCGCTTCATCACTGACAGTAAGCTCCTGCTAAACCACTCGACGAATTTGTGACATGATATCCCCCAGTTTCTTTTCAGGTGGTGAGTGATTGAGCGACCTTACCGCGGCGGCGGCGGCGGGGGGGATGCCGACCGCGGAGGCCGGGTACGTGGTGAGGTCGGAGGCGAAGGCGCCGAACTCGGGCACCACGGGGCAGGGGCTTACACTCGCCCACTTTTCAGCTCAACTTGAGCGCTTTGTTTGGGACAGGGGGTGCACGTTGGGGCTGTTTATCCCGTGTTCAGGGGGTTTTAGGGGGTGCTTATGGTGCGTAGGGTGTTTTCTTGTGTCAGCCACGGCTCAACTTGAGCTGAGAAGTGGACGGGTGTGAGCCCCTGCCACGGGGAAGCCGGCGAAGGTGGCGGCGGGTACCCCCATCGCCACCTGGTACCAGGGTCCTTGACAGAGAGCGAGCGCTCGAAGTTACATCAAATGCCCGCATGAATGACGAGAGAGAGAGAGAGAGAGAGAGAGAGAGAGAGACGCTTCCGCGTGTACAAGTAGGCACCAGGCTTTCGCCCTGGCCCCCGTATGAATGACCTTTAGGGTGAATGCTCATACAGATGTACTGATGAGGAGGATACTCGAGGTCGATTGTTTGGTCGTTCTCGATGACCCTCCTGCCAGTGAGCTAATGGTGTTGCCGCCGAGCACGGAGCAGTCACCCTGTCCGTATGGCCCGTTGTACAGTTGATGTGTTTGATATGAAGCCCATTCATGCAGAGTGGTATCAAAATGTCAGTCAGTTGACATGAAGACTGACGTGGATAGAGCTACTCAAAGAGGTGGAATGTTGTGTTGTGTGGGTGGCGATGTCCCCATACTGGTACCCGAGAGATGTTCACTTAACACGTGGCATTTGATTTCTTTGGGTGAAAGCGTGCGAATAAAATTGTGACTTGGATGAAAGCGGAGGCCACACCCACTGCACGAGTGCAAGGTGTAGCGGCGCACGTTGAAATTGAAAGCAAAGTTTGAAAGCGGTTCACCTCATTTTAGTTTCAAGCGCTGAAACCAGGCGCGCATTCAACTCGAGTTTTGATACTGTCAACCTGCACCGCCCCACCAAGGGCGGTGAGGTTGGCGTCACCGGCGTCTGCGGCGGCCTTGATGTAGCGGCGCAAGTTGAATTTGAAACCAAAGTTTGAAAGCAGATTATAATACTGTAGTTTCAAGCGTTTAGTTCCAGGCGGTTTCAACTTGGGTTTGTTAGGGTCAACCTGCACCGCCTCACCTTGACGTGCGGCAGCGCGGCGGCCAGCGCGGGGACCGCCATGATGTAGCGGCGCAAGTTGAAATTGAAAGCAAAGTCTGAAAGCGGTTCATCACATTTTGGTTTCAAGTGCTTAGTTCCAGGCG
>Ga0307489_10003642_pt1 | contig 10206 bp, 8 predicted proteins | sample SB12metaG_FD_202247 | JGI IMG/M metagenome (GOLD analysis project Ga0307489, IMG submission 202247) | Sea-ice brine microbial communities from Beaufort Sea near Barrow, Alaska, United States - SB 1.2 | ecosystem: Environmental > Aquatic > Marine > Coastal | place: USA: Alaska | collected 2017-05-06
CGTGCGTGGCCAGGCGCTGGAACACTGCGTGGCGCTTGGCGGGGGACGTCACCTTGCGCAGCACCCCTGGAGCCACAGCAGGCTCGCCCTTGCGCCCGCTGCCTACGGCCTAGCACCCTCCACGTCATCTTTACATTTAGACCTTCGTTTCTTAAATCAAACGGCGTCGCATAGAGTCGCATCCATTGTCTGCCTGCATGCCAAGTCATCCTCCACATGCTAGACCCTCCTCTCTTGAATCAGGTGGTATCACATGACGTGGCGAGCGTTGACAGCCGGGCCCTACCGCTGGCGGACTGCACCTCGAAGAACACGCCTTTCTTCCGCGTGCTCTCCACGATGCCCGCCGCCTCCTCCTGCAGCGAGTCCGTTGCCGCCTGCAACTCGTTTATCAGTTCGGCCTTGACGACGCCGCGCACGATGACCCACCCTTCCGCGGCGTAGTGCGCCCGCAGCGCCTCGCGCTGCACGTCGTCTTCGAGGCCGCAGGCGATGGTCCCGACACACATATATCGTTTGGTTCAGGTGCCCATTTGCTCGTTGGCGCCACCTCTGTCGTCTGACCGGTATACGAGCTGTCTGCCAAACTGTTCGTTGCAACCCCACCGCTTGCTAACCAACTCCCAGCGGCGGACCCGACCGCGGCGGCGGCGCCCTCCGCACCCGTAGCAGCACAAGCGTGCTGGCGTTGGACCGACGGCGGCGGCGGCAGCGGCGGCTGACGAGGGCTCTGGGCTGGATTGCGCATTTGTCTCAACATCGGAATCACTGAAGCCCGAGGTGCAGGGGCTACTCGTCCACATCTCAGCTCAACTTGAGCCGTGTCTGTCACAATTAAGCACCCTACACACCGCTAAACACCCCCTCACACCCCCTTAACACGGGCTACAAAACCCCTTACGTACACCCCCTATCCCATACACAGCGCTCAAGTTGAGCTGAAAAGTGGACGAGTGTAAGCCCCTGCCTAGGTGCCGACCGCGACGAGGTAAACATGGCGGGCCCGGAGCCGGAGCCGGCGGCGGCGGCGGGCGGGGCACACCTGGGACAAATCCGGGCCGGCGGCTGCCCCAGCGTGCGGTGCCGCGCCGCAGCGGCGCTGCTGGCGCGTGCGGCCAGCGCGCGGTGCGCCATGATGTGAGCTCTGCCGCCCTGCAAGCATCTTCTTGCCACGTGTCGCGTGGCCGTTCGCTGCTGCCGTTTTTCGTCAAACTCAGACTTTCCCGATGCACCTGTGCCCATTTTCTACGGCGCGGCGCCACCCGGGGCGCCGGCGGCCGGGTCGGGCTCCTCCTCCACGCCCTCACCATGCCGCCGAAGGAGGGCGGCGGGCACGGGCTGGTGGGCGGCAAGACCAAGGCGCGGCACAAGGCCAAGGCGCTCCTCTCGGCACTCACCGTCAAGCCCACCGAGGTTTTCTTCACGCAGGCGATGGGCAGGGCCTTACACTCGTCCACTCCTCAGCTCAGCTTAAACGCCTTCTGTATGACAGGGGGTGCAGTTAGGGGTTGTTTCGGAGGTATTTTGAGGGCGGTACGGGCATGAAGGGTGCGTAGGGTGTGCTTTTGTGTCAGAAACGGCTCTAGTTGAGCTGAATAGTGGACGAGTGCAAGCCCCTGGCGATGGGGTTCGCCACCTTCACCGACGGCAGGTGGGTGGCGCAAACCATGCGGGAGCTGGCCAGCGGCAGGGCCCCGACATTGTCCCGTGTCCACCTCAACGTTGTCCTGTGAACACCACCTCAACGTGAGCCGAGGTTACTCTGCAACCGGTGCCGGCGGCGCGGGTAGTGCAGCTTGAGGTCTATGCATCCGGTGGCGACGCCCAACTCCTTCTTATCGTATTACCTCGAGGCTCAAATTGCGCTGCCCGGCCGGGCCTCGCAGTGTCCCGTGTCACCCTGACATGCGTCGTGGTACCCCTGCTAAGACTGCCGGCGGCGTTGCTAGTGCTGGTGTAGCGCTGGTGCGTTGGTCAGTTGGGGGAGGGTTGCTCCGCCCTTGAGTAGCTCCCAGCTTCATATATGGTACTCATACGCCGAGAAGGCTCAAGTTGAGCTGGCATGGGGACTGGTGTGAGGCCCTGGCGCGTGGCGCGTTGCTCTCGGGCGACCTGCCGCTGCTGCGGTGCGTGCGCACCCCCGACGGCACGGCATGGTGCCCGCCTCCCTTCTCATTAGCTCACCCTGAGCATCTTCAATTGTTCGAGGTACTTGAGTGGTTTCACGTTTCTCAGTCTCATGGTAGACACGAGCAAAACCACAAGCTGACGGCTGTGACGGCCGGGCGTTGAGAGGCAAAGGGGACGCCGTGCCCGGCCCTGCACGACGGCCGCCTGTGGTCCATGGACAACCGGCGCCTGTGGTGCTTCCGCGAGTGCGCCAACATTACGCGCATCCTGGTCGAGCTGGCGGGGCTCCCCCGGTACTTTCAATCCATGGATCAATGAAGCGCCATTTGGGAAAGTAGTGCCCACTCCTTACGCACCATGACCCACACCGAACACCTGACGAGAATGATATCGGACCTTAGGCGACTTGCTCAAACGGACGTGGATGTGGATGATACCAGGGCTTAGGTGACTTGACCATACTGACTTGGTAGTGGAAGAAACCGGGCCTCAGGTGCCTCCGGTGACTTTGCCATACTGATGTGAATGACACAGGGGAGGGGGCCTTAGGCGAGTCGACCCACACTGACGTGGATGCTACCGATCCTCAGGTGGACCGCATCGACGTGGATGACACCGCTATCGGGGCTCTACGCACGGTGTGACATGGAGGGCAGCTCGGGTGAGGACTATGGGCTGAAGCGCTTCGGGCTGACCAACGGTGGGGCGGCACATCTTGACAGCATCAAAACCCGCCTTCAAAGCTCCTACGCCTCCGGTTGCAGCGCTTGAAGCTAGATTATCATGAATTGCTTTCAACTGGTGCTTTGAAATCAACGTGCGCCGCTGCACACCGGCACGACGTCGAACGGGATGTCGCTCGAGATCAAGCCGGACAACGCTAGCAAGGCGGCGGTGGCAGCGGCAGAGGCGTGCGGGCCGTGCCCGGTGAGGCCTGGCGTACCCTTAAACCCTAAACCCTCAACCCTAAAATCGGCGGCGGAAGCGTGTGGGCCGTGCCCAGTGGAGCCCCGGGCATACTCTAAACCCTCAATCCTAATCCCGAAACCCTAAACTCTACATCCTAAGGCGGCGATGGCGGCGGCGAAGGCGTGCGGGCCTTGCCCGGTGGGGGCCCCGGCATCAAGCTCTCCGCTCTCTGGTCAAGCGAGTATCGGTAGCGAACACATTGGGTGCAGTGGATAACCCTGACAGACCGTTTGGTCAGTCCGCTCGGAATGGCGGATGGGGTTGGTAAACGCTCTCCCTGTGACCGCCTTGGGGCTCGATGAATGGTATACCGATTCATGTGGATGGGATCTGTTTACTGCTCACCATGTGACGATGTGAGCGCCATGGGCTCGATGAATGTTAGAAAAACGAAACATTCCGCGGGGCCTTAGCAGCCGGAGTGCCACGCGTCGGCGTACACGCGGCTGAGCCAGGTGCGGTTCGTGAAGGGGAATAAGAAGGCGTGCTTGGCAGGCGGCGACGCCGCGTGCCCGCGCTGTGTCCTCCTTGTCAAGTTCTGCGACGCTGAGAAACCACAGCTGGACAAAACCATGAAGTCACGGCCTAAATAGCATATTACCCGTATCACGGAAGTCAGCCCTTTATTAAGATAATCCGTAGATTATCTGTTAGTGAGATGGTGCTGCCCCACGTACGAACTTTTAGTTAAACTAGCTAGCTCGAGAAGTAGAACAAACTAGCATCTTAGCTCTTTTATCATATTATGCACAACGCTTGAACAGGAAGAAGGAAGAGTGATAGAGAGCGCACATCGTCATAAATCATTTGTCATCATTTCCACATGTCGATAACGTCCCAGTCTCTGCCCGGTACATCATGGTGTGCTCTGGGGTGTTCAGCTGCGGCAGTCGGCCTCAGAAGGCCAGAGGAAGGTTGTCAGAATATCCCTTAGTGGTGGCCAGGTCCCGCGTCGCCGCGGTCCACGGACACCCGTGCTCTCGCGCCCATCTCAGCACATCCAAGTGCCCGCCGTCAACGGCAGCGTCGCAGGTCCACTCGGTCCACGGGCAGTGGTGCGCCCGCGCCCACTTCAGCACTTCCAGGTGTCCGCGCCGAGCTGCACGTCCTCTCATCCCATGGACAGCCGTGCGCCCGCGCCCACTTCAGCACGTGCAAGTGCCCGCCGCAAGCGGCGTTCAAACATGTGCCTGCGCTCCACGGGCACCCATGCTCGTGCGCCCACCTGAACACCTCCAGGTGCCCCTCCCGAGCAGCATAGTTGCACGTCCTCTCGTCCCACTCGAACCCGTGCTCCCGAGCCCACTTCAGCACCTCCAGGTGCCCATCCCAAGCGGCGGCCGCACAAATGGTCTCATTCCAGGGGCAACCCCTCGCCTTGGCCCAGGCCAGCCGCTCGATGGACCCCACAAAGTCCGTGACCCTGAGGAGCAGCGGCCCTCCCCCGATGCCCTCCTCTTGCGGCACGCCGAAGGCCACCAACGCCGCGCGGCACGCGCGCCCCGCCTGCCCGAACACGACTATATCCGTGGGGGGCAGTTGCGCCAGTACCTCCACGGTAAGCACCTCGGGCAGGCCTTCGAGCAGCCCCACGAGCAGCGGCGACGGGTAGGTTATCAACCCTAGCTCCCTCAACCTCCCCAACAACTCGTCCTCCCCCAACTCGGCCGCCCCAATAATCTCAGCGAGCACGCCCGCGGGGCGCACGACGTAGCGGTCCTCGGAGGCGACGGGGAATTGCATGGCGGATGGAAGGTGTGGAGTGGCGTGGGCGCGGCGGCGGTGGTTGTGCGGTGGTTGTGGGGCGTGCGGGTCGGGGGAGCGGCTCTTTCACTTGAAAAAACAATGGGCCGGCCGGACTCGTTGCGACCGACCTTTCTGCAGAGAGCTCCGATAAGGCAGCCAAGGTTGATTAGTGCCCCGGCTTGACCGCGCTTGCTTTCAGCGCTTGAAGATGAAACATGATGAGCCGCTTTCAAAATATGCTTTCTATTTCAACTTGCGCACGCTACCGCAAGGCACAGCGGCGGCGGCGGGCGGGGGCTCGCGGGGTGTGGAAGCGATGCCCTCTTACCTCCCAGGGCGGGCAAAGGCGGGACCAGTGATCCACTCGCACGCCGGAGCGTCGGCTGTGTGTGCAGTTTCATTAACGTCGACAAACAATATGTCATTTGCAGTTTACTCATATCCTGTCATAATTTAATATGATCAACGCAGTAAAATGTGATCAACGCTCGGAGAAGGAGAGGGAAGATTGAAAGAGCACGCGCATCGTCACAAGTCATTTTCGTTTGTTCGTGTCGTCGACGTCCTGATGTTTGCCCGCGTCGCGTTCTCGTGTGTTCTGGGTGTTCAGCAGCGGCAGTCGGCCTCAGACGGCCAGAGGAAAGTTGTCGGAATATCCCCTGGTGGCGGCCGCGTCGCGCGTCGCCGCGGTCCACGGACAGCTGTGCTCCCGCGCCCACTTCAGCACATCCAGGTGCCCGCCGTTAATGGCGTTCAAGCACGTCATATAGTTCCACGGGCAGTGGTGCTCCCGCGCCCACATCAGCACCTCCAGGTGCCCGCCCATAGCTGCGTGTGTGCACGTCCCCGAATCCCACGGGCAGCCATGCTCCCGCGCATACTGCAACACGGACAGGTGCCCGCCCATAGCGGCGTTCACAGTCGTGAGTCTGTCCCACGGACACCCATGCTCGTGCGCCCACTCGAGCACCTCCAGGTGCCCACCGCAAGCGGCGGATCAACACACCTGTGCAAAGTCAGTGACCAAGAACTTCCAGGGAAGCGGCCAACCCTCGGTGCCTTCGTCGCTCATGCTCCCCTCCTCCAGAGACTCCTCCATCTCCTCCTCCTCATTCTCCTCCTCCAGAGACTCTTCCTCATTTTCTTCCTCCCCTTCCGCCTCCTCCTCCTCCTCGTCGTCCTCCTCGTCCTCCTCTTCATCCTCCTCCTCCTCCCCCTGCTCCACAGACTCCTCCCCCGCAGCTTGTTGCACGCTGAGGGCCACCACCGCCGCGCGGCACGCCCGCCCCGCCTGCCCGAACAACAACATATCCGTGGGAACCAGCCGCGCCAGAACCTCCGCCGCGAGCACCTCCGGCAGCTTCTCGAGCAGCCCCCCGAGCAGCGGCGCCGGGTAGGTTATCAACCCTAGCTCCCGCAGCCTGAGCAACAACTCCTCCTCCCCAACTTGGCCGCTCCCAGAATATCGGCGAGCACGCCCGCCGGGCGCACGACGTAGCGGTCCGGGGGGCGATCGGCAGCGGCGGCGGTAGCGGCAGCAGCGGCGGCGGCGGCGGCGGCGGGGGTTTGCATGTCGGATGGAAGGTGTGGAGTGGCGTGGGCGCGGCGACTTTGGTTGTGCGGTGGTTGTTGGGCGTACGGGTGGGGGGCAGCGCGAGCGCTCACACTTCAAACGCAAAATGGCCGGCCGGACCCGTTGCGACCGACGTTTCCGCAGTGAGCTTCAAGATGGCAGCCAAGGCACAGCGCCGGCGGCGGCGGGCTGGGGCGGGGTGTGGACGCGCTTCCTCCATACCTCGCAGAGCGGACAACGGCGGCATCGGTGAACCACTAGCGCGCTGGAGCGTCGGCAATGTGTGTGTAATCTCAGTCACGTCTTTATATAACATCCAACTGTGGCATATTTAGCATCTTATGAGCAACGCTTGACCTGGAACAGCCGCGGGGCGGGACAAAGCCCGCCCGGCCCGTAGTTACATTTTGTTGGCGCATGGCGACTGATATCCACAGTGCGCTACGAGTATTCGTATATTCGTTATAAGTGCATCAAATGCTGTCGGATGAGGTTATGGCGTCTTATGATCTACGCTTGAAGAAGGAGAGGCAAGAAGGGGAAAGATGACGCGCATCGTCATTCATCATCATCATTTGATAGTGTCGTCGACGTCCTGATTCCCGCGCCCGGCGCAACATGATGGGTTGTAGGGTATTCAGCTGCGGCAGTCGGCCTCATACGGACAGAGGGAGGTTGTCGGAATATCCCTTGGTTGCGGCCATGGCACGCGGCGCCGCGGTCCACGGACAGCCGTGCTCCCACGCCCACTTCAGCAAGATATCTTGTCACTCTGGTACGGTGACGTGCTGCCCCATCCGTGGGACTGTTGCGGGCGAGCGTGCGCAGTGCACCCGTGATAACTGTGCAAGTATAATCATCATAACATCTATAATGTAACCACTCAGCAATTCCTCATATCAGCCCGCGTCTTATTTAAACAAGAAAAAACATAAAACATAAATATACCTTTGGGAACTTATTATATCATGTCCACCAAAAACGGAGAACATTCAGTCGTACAGCGATTATCAATCGGCAATCGATAATTTAGCCGTCCCTCGATGCTTACCCGGAAGTCTCGTACGGAGCACGCCAGATGGAGGCTTTGGAATCGTAAAAGAAATTGTCGGGGACGTGGACGCAGATGTCGATTTTGCCTCTGGGTAAGGCCCAGCAGATATTGCTCACCACATCATGAGGTGCTCACAGCATGCCGTTTAACTCAAGCAACGAGGGTTAAGACTTCGCGTTGGTGACGTGGCGGGCAACATCTGCATGGCCCCACCGCGGGCGAGAGCCTGAGCCTGCAGGAGCAGGACACCCTTGGCGGTTTCGACGGCCACAACGGGCGCGATAGCGGCGAGGGATTTGGCAGCCACCGCGACAGCTTGAGCGACGAGGACGACGTCCTTGGCGGCCAGCACGCAGGGGCTTACATGTGTCCACTTTTCGGCTCAACTTAAGCGCTTTCTGTCGGATAGGGGTGCACTCAGAAATTGTTGAGGGGTGTTTAGCAGGAGTCAGGGGATGTTAAGGAGTATCAGGGGGTGTTCAGGGTGTATTTTGTGTCAGAAACGGCTCAGGTTGAGCTGAAATGTGGACGAGTGAAAGCCCGTGCCTGCACGGCGACCTGAGCGGTGGACTTGAGGCCCAGCGTGACGTTGTAGGCACCTTGATGTAGCGGCGCAGGTTGGAATTGAAAGCAAAGTTTGAGGAGGAGAAGAAGGAGGAGGAGGAGGAGGAGGAGGAGGAGGAGGAGGAGGAGGACGAGGAGGAGGAGAAGGAGGAGGAGGAGGAGGAGGAGGAGGAGGAGGAGGAGGAGGAGGAGGAGGAGCAGGAGGAGGAGGAGGAGGAGGACGGGTTTCAACTTGCACGGCCTCACCCTGGCGGGCGTTGTCCCCCTGCACGACGACCGCGGTGCGCCACGCTGTGGCGGCAGTCGGGGCGTAGAGGCGCAGGTTAAATTGGAAAGCAAAACTTAGAGCAGTTAATCACATTGTGGTTTCAAGCGCTGGACATCAAGCGCGATCAACACGGCGCACGGGGTCAACTTTCGGTCAACCTTGGGTCAACCTTGGGTCAAGCTTGGTTCAACCTTGGGTAAACCTTGGGTCAAGCTTGTGTCAAGCTTGGGTCAAGCTTGGGTCAAGCTTGGGTCAAGCTTGGGTCAAGCTTGGGTCAAGCTTGGGTCAAGCTTGGGTCAACCTTGGGTCAACCTTCGGTCAACCTTGGGTCAACCTGCGGTTAACCTGCGGTCAAGCGCTGAAACAAAGCGCGATCAACACAGGGTCAAGCTGCGGTCAACGTGCACCGCCTTACGGTGGAGGCGGTCACGGTGACCGTGACTTCGTGGTCGGCGTCCTCGGTGCCTTGATGTAGCGGCGCAAGTTGAATTTGAAAGCAGAAGTTGAAAGCAATGTATCACACTTCAGTTTCAAGCACTTAGTTCGCGGCGGTTTCAGCTTAGGTCTCATACGAGTAGGGTGAACCTGCAGCGCCCCACCTTGAACGGCGGCCGCAACGGCTTCCCGGGACAGCTCAGCGCGGCCAGCGGCGAGGTTAGTCTCATCCTGCGTGGCCGGATCAGCGGCCTCCGAGCAGGGGCTTACACTCGTCCATCATTCGGCTCAACTTAAGCACATTTTGTGGGTCAGGGGGTGCGTCCAAAGGTTGTTAAGGGGCTGTTTAGGGGGTATCAGGGGGTTGATAGGGGATGTGCAGGGTGTGCTTTTCTTTCAGAAATGGCTCAGGGTGAGCTGAGAAGTGGACGAGTGTAAGCTCCTGCCTCCGAGGCGATTTTGTAGGTGTTTGCGGGGATGGTATCGGCCTTAGCGGCATTGGCGACTCTGAGCGCGGCCGCAATCTCACGGACGTTGAAGGCGTGCCTGGCTGCCGTATGGGCGAGCAAGTGGGCCGCGATCGCGGAATTGTTGGCGAGAATCTCGGCCACCTCGAATGCGATGAAGACGGTCTGCGCGGCGTCGGGGACGGAAGCGGCGTCGACCACGGCTTTGGCGACGGCGATGCGTGCGTTCTCCAGCTTGAGCGCGGTCGCCTCCTGGCAGGGTCGAATTACGCTCGTCCACTTTTCAGCTCAACTTAAGCGCATTCTGGGGGACAGGGGTGCACTTAGGGGTTGTGTGGGAGGTGTTCAGTAGGTGTCAGGCGGTTTTAAGGAGTGTCAGGGGGTGTTCAGGGTGTATTTTGTGTCAGAAACGGCTCAGGTTGAGCTGAGAAGTGGACGAATCATGACGTGGCGGGCAATTGCCACGGTTAGGGTTTAGGTTTTAGGGTATAGGCGTAGGCCCTACAGCTTCCCGAGCCACGCGAGCCTCGACGAGGTCAGCAGCAGAGATCGCAATCCACAGGTCATCGGCGTCCTTGGCGGCTTGTTTTTTCTCGTCGGCAATCTCAGCGCAATCAACGCTGGGCTGATCCTCGATGTAGCGGCGCAAGTTTGGATTGAAAAATTCGGTTCAACATAATTCAGCTGCAAGCGCGCATAATTCCAGGGGATTTCAACGTTTGCCCGGGGATTCAACGTTTCAACTCGCACCGCCCTACAACTTGTGTGCTCGTGTCGACGGTTGCGTTCTTGAAAACCTGCTTGCACCACATAGGAGGGTCATTGAGAAGAAGCACTCGAACGGCATTAGAGCGTGGCTTACAGTCAGGCGTTCAGGATGAATGCTCACACAGACACGCGAAAGAGGAGGAGGAGGAGGAGGAGGAGGAGGAGCGGAGGAGGAGTAGGAGGAGGAGGAGGAGGAGGAGGAGGAGGAGGAGGAGGAGGAGGAGGAGGAGGA
>Ga0307489_10003643_pt1 | contig 10200 bp, 14 predicted proteins | sample SB12metaG_FD_202247 | JGI IMG/M metagenome (GOLD analysis project Ga0307489, IMG submission 202247) | Sea-ice brine microbial communities from Beaufort Sea near Barrow, Alaska, United States - SB 1.2 | ecosystem: Environmental > Aquatic > Marine > Coastal | place: USA: Alaska | collected...
ACAGGGCGCCTGACGACAAAGCATTGCAGATGCGGATGAGAGGCGCGCGCGTTTCCCGAGAACCAGGAAGCGCTATCTTCGCCGCTCGTCCGCTTTTGCTCATTCTGTTGCCACCACCGCATCCATCGTGCTACTTAAGTAGCATGGAAATGATCATTGCTAGTTGGATGATCATGTGGCTTGAAGATCATGATCATGCAGTTTCAGACGCAGAACGCGGCGGCGACGCCATAATGAATCCGGTAGCGGCGATCGGAAAACGAAGCTCCCGTCGGGCCCGGCCCGGCCCGCGGGCCACGCCCGATACCAGCCGAGCGCGGGCCGCCCGCCGCGCAAATCGCGATCAACGAGTTTCTCGCGCGAGCGTCGCGCGGCTTCGTAGTGCGCGCCCTCGCGAGCAGAGACGCGCGTTCGTCGCGTCGCCGTGAGGTTTGAGATTGCGCGGCGTCGTTAAAACGGGGCGGGCACCGCAATGGTGCGCACCAACTTTTTCGTCGTCGGCCGAACAACCGCGGTGACCACCACCAATCTGAATAAAGACGCACGACCGGTAGTGAACTGAGGGAAGACAAACTGACCAGTAGTGAACTGTGCGAAGCGCGCTGGCCCAGACCAATCTCAAACGGAGGGCAAAAATCCGGTAGTGAACTCAAATTTATGGCTTGAAGATCATGATCATGCAGTTTCAGACGCAGAACGCGGCGGCGACGCCATAATGAATCCGGTAGCGGCGATCGGAAAACGAAGCTCCCGTCGGGCCCGGCCCGGCCCGCGGGCCACGCCCGATACCAGCCGAGCGCGGGCCGCCCGCCGCGCAAATCGCGATCAACGAGTTTCTCGCGCGAGCGTCGCGCGGCTTCGTAGTGCGCGCCCTCGCGAGCAGAGACGCGCGTTCGTCGCGTCGCCGTGAGGTTTGAGACTGTGCGGCGTCGTTAAAACGGGGCGGGCACCGCAATGGTGCGCACCAACTTTTTCGTCGTCGGCCGAACAACCGCGGTGACCACCACCAATCTGAATAAAGACGCACGACCGGTAGTGAACTGAGGGAAAACAAACTGACCAGTAGTGAACTGTGCGAAGCACGCTGGCCCAGACCAATCTCAAACGGAGGGCAAAAATCCGGTAGTGAACTCAATTCATCCCTTGCTTTGGACTTCAACTTGCGCCGCTACGGCATGGAGACAGATGCGGTGGAGTCCGCGTCCGCGAGCAAATTCACGGGGACTTCGAAGTCCTGCTGGACCGGCGCGTCTATTGTGACGTACGAGATCTACATGAAAAATAGCTTGCTAAGCTTCGTGGTCGAGAATCTGGAGACGCTGGTGGAGGCGAACGACGGGTCGCCAAACCCGTCCGGGTACGTCGGGGGCGGCCCGGTGTACAACTATGACTTTGTCCACGACCTGCACAGGTTCATGGCAGGGGCTGTCACTGTGACGAATGATGAATACATTCGCGAATAAGAATGACGAATGCCACTGACATTCGTCACTCTCTCGCCCTGACTCCGCCGAGTAGGGACAATGCCCCAAAACAGCCCCAATCACCCGCATATCAACTCTAGCATCTAGGTACTCGTAGGTCAGAGCGCGTGTACTCAGTATTGAGTGAAGCGCATTGATGGATAGCCCGACACCCCCGAGTGTCAGCCCCTGGTTCATGGTAGAGGACGGCGTGGCCTCGATACTCGACATGCTCAAGCTGTGGGTCGGCCAGTACGAGCCCTACACCGCCAAGGCGTGCTATACCGCGTACTGCGATTTCGAGAGCCACTCCAGCTCGAGTAAATCGCCACAGGGCAGCATGGGGGCGATGAGGGCAGGGGCTTACACTCGTCCACTTTTCAGCTCAACCTGAGCCGTTTCTGACACGAAATGCACCCTATACACCCTTAACACCCCATGACACCTCCTAAACACCCCCTAAGAAACCCCTAAATGCGCCCCCTATCCCACAGAAAGCGCTTACGTTGAGCCGGAAAGTGGACGAGTGTAAGCCCCTGGACGAGGGCGGCATTCACGCTGCTGAACGGGCGCAAGACGACGCGTGCCGACAATACCAGCTGCGTGTCGGGGTCCGAGTGGAAGTGTTTGGCCACGAACAAAGTGAACGCGCTGCGCGCGGAGGGGGGGCTCAAGGAGCTGGCGTGGTCGGACACGCTCGAGGCAGGGGCTTACACTCGTCCACTTCTCAGCTCAACCTGAGCCTCTTCTGACACAAATTACACCCTAACCCCCCCTAACCCCCCCTATTACCCCTCAACACCCCCTAAACACCTCCCAAACATCCCCTAAATGCACCCCCTATCCCATAGAAAGCGCTGACGTTGAGCTGGAAAGTGGACGAGTGCAAGCCCCTGGCTGGAGGCCAGCTCCCGGGGATACGCGGAGGAGCTGTGTCGGAACGGGAACACCACCCACTCGAACGAGGCTGCGATGGAGTGGAACGGAACCCAGTGGCTATCCGTGGAAGAGGGTCAAAACCAGTACATGGCGCCTGGCGAGGCAGGGCCTTACACTGACCCACCTTGCAGCTCAACTTGAGCACTTTCTGTGGAATCAGTTGGGTGATCTCTGGTCTCAGTGACATGACACAACTATTGATAATGTGGCTCAGGGTAAACTCAGCGTCCTCTCAATCGAGGGTCTTTTAACTCAAGGATAGCGACCAGGTCGGACTGTTGTCGAGTCGGACGGTGGGGTTCACGAAATGGACAGTTCTGATTGGTCGAACGGGATTCGATACCATATCTTCGGTACCAGACCCGACAGTCAGTTGAAGCTGAGAAGTGGGCTAGTGTTCGGCCCTGTGGCGAGGTGATGTGCTTTAACTGCGGCTCATACGGCAACAGCGTGCCCGGGTAGGGCGATGCAGGTTGACCCTATCAAACTCACGTTGACAGCGCCTGAAAATAAGCCTTCACAACTGAAACATGACAAACCGCTTTCAGAATTTGCTTTCAAACTCAACTTGAGCCGCTACGCCCGGGGCGACACCGGAGGGCCGGGGCGTGATGCTCGCGCGCGCGATCGAGAGCTGGCACATGGAGCGCAACTACTACCGCTACGGGAAATCGTCTTCGACGTGCGAATTTGATGGAAGTTACAACAACCCGGCGGGGAGCGGCGGCGGCGACAACTACGATGACATGTACGCCATGCCGGGCAGGGGCTTACACTCGTTCCCATTTCCGCTCAACTTGAGCTTACTTTGCCCCTTTCCGCTCAACTTGAGCTGAATGTGTCCCCCATATAACCCAACATAACCCGTGGATGTGTCTCGAAGGTGCTCAAGTTGAGCTCCAACGTGAGCGACGTGTTCCCGAAGGTCCTCACGTTGAGCTGGAAAGTGAACGAGTCTAAGCCCCTGATGCCGGGCGAGAGCTACGCGGGCGCGCTTTCCGACCTCATCCCGCCGTCCAATCGGATGGCGGGTCACTTCTACCAGATGATGTACCACGGGGCCACGCAGGTCGGGTGTCACGCGGCGCAATGCGGGTCGGACGTGCCCGGCAGGGGCTTATACTCACGTTAGAGCTCAACTTGAGCAACTCCAAGACACAGTTATGAGTTAAGTTGGGTTATACGGTGGACAGAAGAGCTCAAGTTGAGCAGAAATGGGAAGGAGTGTAAGCCCCTGGTGCCCGGCGGTGAGGCGAATCCAGACCGATGGGTCGCCATCTGCCAATTGGTGGGGTGGTGCAGGTTGAACCCAGGTTTGCACAGTTGGACCCGGCGCATGGTTTCAGCGCTTGAAATCAATATGTGGATGAATCAGTTTCAAACCATGGTTTCCAGTTCAACTTGCGCCCCTTCAGATTGGACGCAGGCGCAACCAGCGGCACAGTGCCGTTCTCGCCACGCGCGGCGAAAGGCTTCGTGCAGAGCCTCGAGACGAGGTGGGGCGGTGCAGGCTGATCCTATCAAAACCACGTTGAAAGCGCCTGGAACTACGCGCCTGAACCTGAATGTGATGAATTGCTTTCAAGTTTTGCTTTCAATTTCACCTTGGCCGCTACACCGAGGGACACATCGGACGACATGTCATTGTGCTTCACGCCCTGCGACGGCCCGCTCACGGCGAGCCAAATCTCCAACGCCGCGGCCTTCGCGGGCGAGGAGTGGAACCTCGCTCTGTTGGATGAGGCCCCCGAGGTAGAGCGGTGCAGGTTGACCCTATCAAACCCATGGTTCCGCCTGGAACTAAGCACTTGAAACTACATTGTGATATACTGCTTCCAACTGTTGCTTTCAAATTCAACTTGCGCCACTACACCGGGGGGTGGGCGGCGGTTGACGAGAACTGTCCACTCGGCAACGAGGCATTTCCCGCCGAGTACGACCCGCGGGGCAACACCACGTACCACTCGCGGCTTATTGTCCCGCCTCCTCCAAGCCCGCCGGCGCCGCCGGCGCCGCCGCCTGCTCCGCCGCTGCCGAGCCCTCCGCCGATGCCGCCGCTGTCGCCGCCGCCGCCGACCCCTCCGCTGAGCCCGCCGCCGACGCCGCCGCCGCCATCGCCGCCGCCCACCCCTCCGCCGTCGCTCGACCCTCCAAGGCAGGCTCATGTACTATTATTATTCAACTTCGCTTCAACGTTACTGAAGCGTTAATTCAGCGTTTCGTCAGATTCACTGCAGCTTCACTTCAGCTTCACTTCAGCTTCACTTCAGCTTCACTTCAGCTTCACTTCAGCTTCACTTCAGCTTCACTTCAGCTTGACCCCAGCTCGAACTCAGATCAACTTCAGCTTAACTCGAGAAGCTGTGAGTTATGAAGTTCGACAACTTCGGCGGATTCTGGGATGAATGGCTGAACGTTTGGTAACTCGAGCTGAAAAATAATATCCAATGTAAGGCCCTGCTCCGAGTCCGCCGCCGCCTTCGCCCCCTCATACTCCTCCGCCGCCTTCAACCCCTCCGACTCCTCCGCCGTCCCCTCCACCGCCGAATTCACCGCCGCCAACCCCACCGCCGCCGAGCCCTCCGCCGACCCCCCTCCGCCGAAACCCCGAAACGCCGGAAAAGAAGGCGGCTGTCACGGTTGCCCTCACCATGTCCGTCTCGGCCGAAGTGTCCGAGTCTGTCGTCGCCAAGAGCGTGGCCGCCGCGCTCAGCGGTGGGGCGGTGCAGGGTTGACCCTATCAAAGCCGAGTTGAAAGCGCCTGGAGGTATTCTCTTGAAGCTTGAATATGATGGACCGCTTTCAAACTTTGCTTCCAATTTCAACTTGCGCCGCTACACAGCGGCGGCAGCGCCGGTGGCGGCGCCGTCAACGCGGAGGACGTTCAGGTGGTGCTCACGTACTCCGCCGTCTCGAGCTTCGAGCTGACGGGCGCCGCCGCCGCCAACGTCGACCTCACGAAGATCGAAGCGGCGGTGGCGGCGAAGGCCGGGGTGCCCGCTTCCAACGTCACCGCCGCCGTCGTCGTCTCCCCCGCTACCACCGCCCGCCGCCTCTCTGAGGTGGCGGCAGCGATTAACACGATGACAACGGTGACAACCACGACCAAGGCAAAGGACTACGCCGCTGCCTCTGCCATGATAACCGTGCTGTCATCAGCCGACGCCGCCGCCGATGTCGGGTCCTCGCTCGGGATGACGGCGGCGGTCGGGTCCACAGCGGGCGGGGTCAACCTGCAGGTGGCCGCCGTCGTCGTCGTCCCCGAGGTAGGGCAGTGCAGGTTGACAGTATCAAAACTCGTGTTGAAAGCGCCCTTGGTTTCAGCTCTTGAAGCTGAAATATCACAAACTGCTTTCAAACTTCGCTTTCAATTTCAAGTTGCGCCGCTACACCGAGGAGGAGTTGGACGCCGTGAAGGCCAACGCGGACGGCAGCGACGCCATGAAGACCTCGGTGGCCACGGCGTTCAAGGTAGGGCGGTGCATGTTGACCCTACCAAACCTACGTTGAAACCGCCTGGAACCAAGCGCTTGAAACTCAAATATGATGATGTGCTTTCAAACTTTGTTTTCGATTTCACATTGCGCCGCTACATCAAGGAGGAGGGCGTGACGGTGCTCGTGACGGCGGCGGGGAAGGCGGAGGACGCCCCTGTGCCGGCTTCGTCGCTGCCGCCGCCCACCAATTCCACCAATACCACCGAGGAAGAAGATGGGAACAGTTTGGTCGCCGACGACTCGTCTTCCGCTCGTTCGCGCGTCGCCGCGCCGCTCGCGCTAATCATCAGCTCGGCGGTCATCAGCGTGCTCGCCGCGCTGTGAACACACCCCCCTTGCCCTAGGTAGAAGGAGGTGGTGCCCCCCTAGCTAGGAAGGAGGCGCCCCCCTCATTTAATGTATTCCCTAGGTAGAAGGAGGTGAAGCCCCCCTAGCTAGGAAGGAGGCGCCCCCCTAATTTAATGTATTTTCAGTGCACAAGTTGGTCGGACTGTCGGCGGTCTGGCATTGCCCCCCCACGGATACCACGATGAAGGAGGATGGGTACGGTACCTGTCTCACTGGCGACTCGTCCTCCTCTCGTTCACGCCTCGCCGCGTCGCTTGCGCTCATTGTCTCGGCGGTCGTCGCAGAGCTACCTTATGCAAGATTCAACATTGCCGCAGCGGAAACCTGCTGTGCACAAGGCTGCCAGGACCATCGCAACGATCACAGTCACAAATCACGGCAACCACGGCGTGAGACATCAGCAAAACGCAACCAGTCGTCGCCAACGCGAATTCTTTTCCCCTTCAGGCTCCACCGCCAAACTCCACCAAGCCCTCCGACGGAGTAAGGGCAATTTGTCCGCCTTAGTGTCGTGCACCAGGCGAGCGCGGCTGCACAGGTTCGAGTGTCAGTGCGGTGCGTCAATAAGCATTTGCAATGCGCCGGCCGACCGTGCACATTCTGCCGGCTCTGCCCGCGCCATCTAGCCCGGGCCCGCTCCAGTCAGGGGCTTCCACTTCTCAGCTCGACCTGAGACGTAAATTGGTCATTGAACACTGTAATCACCCAGCGTGCCCCACGAAACGTGCTGACGTTGAGCTAAGATGTGGACGAGTGGAAGCGCCCAACGGTATGTATGCGAGGTGCACTGGCGCCAGCAGCCCGGCAGGGGGCGGCGGCGCGGCGGCAGCGGCGGCAGCGGCGGCGGCGGCGGAAAACATGATTGGAGCACGCGCAGGGAGCGAGCATGGACAGGGGGATGTGTGCAACACCCCAAAACTAGCTAGTGTCTATGTTCATACGCGCGTGTTCAGCTGAGGCTGATGCTAGTGCCTAGTCTGTAAAGCGTATTATGTATCTCGTACTACCTGTAGTAAGTAGGCGTATGGTGAAACTGACCAAAATTCATTTGACTTTGGCCAAATCACCAAACTCCAGCTTACTATAAGTTAACCCACAGACTAGGCACTAGTGTCATCGTGCCACGAAGCCAGCGCCGCCTTGCGCTCAGCCCCCGCCCGCCCGCCGCCTCCTGCTCCGCCGCGTGTACCGCGAGCTGCGCCTCCGCCAGCTCACTCAACAGCCTGGGCATGTTACTCCGCAGCCGTGGCATTCTAAGTTTGCTAGCTCTATCATCACCTTGATGCGAGCCTCTAGTGTGGCCTCTGCACCGCCACCACCGCATTCGCGCCCGCCGCCGCGCCCGCCGAGGTGTCTAGCCGCAACTTCTTTCGTCGCGGGGGCGCCGGCGTGGTGGGTGTGCCGGCGCGTTTGAAACCCGCACCGGCGTGGGTGTGAGCAGATGCAACCATGCTAAGAAGCGCGAGGGCGGCGGGGGCGGCGGCGTTGTTGCCATCGTCCGCGTCGCCGGCGGGTAGGATGACGTTGATGTCGACAGGCCCGATGCGCTGAGCTTCGGTGTCGTCCGCCCGCACTGCATCCTCCTCCGTGGCGTGATTTCCAAGGTATTGCCCCTTGCACGCCGCCTGCCATTGGCCGCTGCGCTTGACCCGGTAGACACCCGTCTTGGATTGGACGGTGCGTTCCCGTCGCTTCACAGGGACCACGCCGTCCGCGACATAGTTGTTATACGCCGCCGCCGCACCCTCCTCCGTGACGTGATATCCAACTTTTTTTATCCTTGCAGTGCGCCCTCCATTTCCCGCGGCTCGTGTCCCAACTGACACCCCTGAACCAGGGGCTTACACTCGTCCACTTTTCAGCTCAGCATAAGCGCTTTCTGTGGGACAGGGGGTGCATTTATGACTTGTTTAAGGGTATTTAGGAGGTCTCAGGGGGTGTTTAGGGTGTTTAGGGTGTATTTTGTGTTAGAAGCGGCTCGAGTGAGCTGAAAAGTGGACGAGTGTAAGCCCCTGCCTTGAGCTGCGAGGTGGTGCCTTCTCGACGCTTTACAGGATCTCTGCCGTACTTTATGTAGTCGTCACACGCCGCCGCCGTAGCCTCCTCTGTGGCGTGGTATCCCAGGCCATTGCCCTTGGACTTCGCCTGCCATTTCCCGCGGCCCGTGTCCAGGGGCTTACACTCGTCCACCTGTCAGTTCAACGTAAGCGCTTTTGGTGGGACAAGGGGTACTTAGCGGGTGTTTAGGGAGTGTGCAAGGCGGGGGTGGAGGGGGTGTTTGGGCGTTTAGGGGATGTGTTGAGTGTCAGAAACGGCTCAGGTTGAGCTGAGAAGTGGACGAGCGTAAGCCCCTGCCCGTGTCCCAGCTGACGCCCTTGAACCGAGAGGTGCTTTCTCGGTGCGTTATAGGATCAACGCCGTCCTTGACGTAGTTGTTGTACACCTGCGCCGCCGCCTCCGCCGTGGCGTGGCATCCCAGGTATGTCCCCTTGTACTGCACCTTCCATTGGCCCTGCCCCTTCATCCAGCTCACACCCTTGAACCCAGAGGTGCCTGCTCGATGCGTGCTCGAAGCGACTGGAACAACGCCATCCTTGACGTAATTGTCGCATGTCCGCGCCGCAGCCTCCTCCATGGCGTGGTTTCCAAGGTATTTTCCCGTGCGCTCTACCCTCCAGTTCCTGCGGCGTTTGTCCCAGTGAACACCCTTGAAATTAGAGGTGCCTTCTCGGTGCCTTACGGGACGCGCCATTCTGCTGGATGATGTGCCCCCACAGACATTGCCAACGTCCTCGACTTCGTCCTCCTCGTCTTCGTCCTCGTCCTCCCACTCCCCCGAACCCGTGTGCTTTTCCCCGCCGTCCGTGTCCTCCCCGCTCGTGCTGTCCTGGACCTTGATGATGACGCGGGTGGCGCGCCGGCACCCTCGCGGACAGCCCCAGCCGCTCTCGCTGCTGCGCCAGTGTCTCCTCCTCCTGCTCCTCCTCTTTTACCTTGGTTACCCCATCACCAGAGGCCCCAGCTCCCACCACTGGAGGTGCGACGTCGTGCAGGCCCTGCGCCGCCGCCGCCCCCTCCCGCGACGCGAAGTGACGGAAGCGCACAGTGAACTGCGGGTTTGGCTGCTCGCGCGACCGCGTCGCGTGCCCGTCCCCACGCGCCCCGCCCGAAGAATCGTCGTCGAGGTTTCCGGAGGACATCTTCCGCGGTGGTGGCGCGCGCCGCACCGGGGCCCCTCCCGGCGGTGACGGGGCCGCCTCAGGCGGCGGAGCGAGCGGTCAGAGGTGGTTTTCAGAAATAGCGATAGAGTCTCCTGACCCCCCTTCTGAATGGTATCGGCCTCACGTGTTTCGCCGACTCACGCGAGCGTTTTGTAACGACAGCTCGCATCTGCATTTCGCGCGCCCGCACATTGCTCCGCCGCATCGTCGCGTGCGCTGGGGGAACATCTTCCCGGCGCGCTCCCAACCCGCGCGCGAGCACGGGTACTGCCCCTCGCGCTTTCCTGGCCGGCGCCGCGCGCGATATGTCAAGCATTGCGCATCCCCACGCGGGGTTGTGAGAGCGATGGAAAAGCTCAGCGTCGCGGCGCGCGAGGCTGCGCTCGGCGTCGCTGCGCCGCTGGTGGTCACCGCGCTTCAGACCTGGGCCGACTGGCGCGAGGAGCCCGAATCGGACCTGGCGCCCGCGACGCGGCGTCACGAACGTCACCGGTGCGTAGTTGCGGTGCACAGGGGGCTCCTCATAGACCTGGCGCTCAGGTGCGGTGAAACCTGCAGCGCGTTTTCAGCAGAGGTGCTTCTGGAGGCATGCATGGGGGAGCTCCTGAACCTGCCGCCCGATGTGCCCTACGTAGCACGCGGAGGGCGCTTCGAGCGCACGGTGCTCCACTGGGCGCAGGCGAAGGCCGCGAAACACCCGGGCGGAAAGCTGCCGGGCGCTTACCGTCACCT
>Ga0307489_10003645_pt1 | contig 10192 bp, 15 predicted proteins | sample SB12metaG_FD_202247 | JGI IMG/M metagenome (GOLD analysis project Ga0307489, IMG submission 202247) | Sea-ice brine microbial communities from Beaufort Sea near Barrow, Alaska, United States - SB 1.2 | ecosystem: Environmental > Aquatic > Marine > Coastal | place: USA: Alaska | collected...
AAGCACTGGAATCGATATCGGAGCAGGACTTACTATCAGAGTGACTACTTATACAGGCGCGTGGAGGAGGAGGAGGAGATTCATTGTCGGTCTAGTGCTGGTTCTCAATTTTAGAGAGAGAATGGCTCCCGAGGTCCTAATTTAATGATTGCATAGTGAATGTCGATACCCCACATTTGAAAAGAAATACCCCCCTCATTACCAAAACCCCCCTGCCTCGTACCCCTCCCGCAGATCGCCGCACACCATGGCGCTGTAGTATTCGGTGATGAGGCCGGGGTACGCCGGGTCCGACGCGATGTGCTTGCCCTGCTCCTCCAGGGAGTCTGGGTCGATGTGCACGCCGCCCTCGTCCACCCCCAGCTGCTTCGCCGCCACCCCACAGGTACGGCCGCCCAAATCTTGCTCGCCACGTCATAGGTTGCCATCTAACTCAAGAAAGGAGGATGCGCTGGATGACGGCAGGGCCCGGCAGGTTTTGCTCGCCACGTCATAGGATGTGATCCAAGTTAAGTCGCGAGGGTTAAAAGCGCGCGTAGATGACGTTGCGGGCAATAGTGGGCGTGGTCCCCACCCGGCGGCGCCGTCGAGCCACGCCTGCCGCCGCATGGTGTGCAGCAGCATGCCGTCCGGGTCCAGGTTCTTACCGTTGACCAGGGGCTTACACTCGTCCGCATGTTTGCTCAACCTAAGCCGTTTTTGTCACCGCAACCAGCCAAGCAACCCAACACATGGGCCAAAAAGTGCACACGTTGAGCTAAAAAGTGGACGAGTGTAAGACCCTGCCGTTGAGCGTGAAGCCCGGCCCGTAGCCGCCCTCCTTGACCTTGCTGCACGGCAGCTGCATGCGCAGGGTGCGGATGAAGGAGCCCTCCTTCAGGTGCACGGGCAGGTCCTCGCCGTCCCAGGGCCCGGGGCCCGCGGCGGCGGTGGCGGCGGCGGCGTACTCCTTCGTGTAGCGGCGCAAGTTGAAATCGAAAGCAAAACTTGAAAGCGGTTCATCATAATTTAGTGTCGAAAGAATAGTTCCAGGCGCTTTCAGCATGGGTTTGAAAGGGTCAAGCTGCACCGCCCCACCTTGGGGACGTACGTGCGCGACGCCTCAATCAGCACCCGGTACCAGGGTCCTTCAGAACAAGCACTCGACCCGATATCGGGGCATGACTCACCTTCAGGGTGAATACTCATACAGCTACAGACGGGAGGAGGAGGAGAAGGAGAATGAGACTCAGCGACGGTCGATTGCTTGTTCTCAATGACCCCCCTGGGGCATGACTTACCTTCAGGGTGCATGCTCGTACATACGGGAGGAGGAGGAGAAGGAGATTCAGCGTTGGTTGATTGCTTGTTGTGAATGACCCCCCTGCCTGGTCACCGCAGCGCAGCTCCACGGTGACGTAGCGCACGCGGCGCTTCAGGCTGCGGCGGCTGTTGGACCCGAACCCGTCCTCCCCGCGCCCAGGGGCTTACACTCGTCCACCTTTCAGCTCAACGTCAACCGTTTTGGTCACACCTCCCTGTGTCCCCCTGTCTAATAGACTGGGGGGGAATTATGCACCCAACGTATCTCACAGAATGTGCTTATGTTGAGCCAAAAAGTGGACGAGTGTAAGCCCCTGCCCGCGCCCTGACCCGCTCTCCAGCGCCACGTCGCGCGTCGACTGGATCTTCGCCGGGCGCCAGCCCCCCGGCCGCCAGCTCGCGATTCCCCCCGCGCCCTCCCCCCCCCCCTGCTTGTCACCCCCCATTGCCCCCCCAATCACCGCCCCATCGCCGCCCCATTGTCGCCCCATCGCCGCCTACACCCAGGGCCTCACATCACTTCCCTACTGGGTTGGTGACTACTTCCATGTTTGGGGTCCAGGAATCCATCCGAGTCCGACCCTCTACCGAATCCGTCAAAATCCGGAATCCTGTTCTCTATGGTGAAAATGCCCATACAGAATGCAAAATGGGCCAAAAAGTCCCCCTGCAGGGCTGCTCGGAATCCGCCCGAATCCGCCCGAATCCGGGCCCTCCACCGAATCCGTCCGAATCCGCAAACGCCATCCCAGAATCACTTCACTAAACAGCACAACTGCAGCCAACACAGCAGTGTGTGGTCCATAACACCACTGGCAGGTATGCCAGCTGGCATGCCGCCAGGTGATCCAGTTGACCTGAACACGCCATGGCGTGCGAGGCAATGGCTTTCACTGGTTCACTTTACGGCTCAACGTAAGGACCTTTCGTGGGATACGCCGGGTGGTTTCAGCGTTTACTCGGTGATCAAACATGTGTCAGGTTCAGCTGAGAAGTGGACGAGGGTAAGGCCGTCGTGTGAGGCCCTGCCGGCGCCCAAGTTTAGGGTCTAGGGTTTAGGGTTTAGGGTTTGGGGTTTAAGGTTTAGGGTGAGGCCCTGCCGGTTCTGCGCCGTGCACTCCGCCGACGAATTCCGACTTGGCACTCCGCTGCATCATGTTAAACGCGGGCGCCGCGGTTTCGAACAAGTCTGTCTCATTAGAATACCGCCGTCCAGAATCAAAGGAGCCCCGAACGCGCTCCAAAGAATTCGGAGCGGCGTCAAATGTCGTACCGGCCTCGAATGTCGTCGTGCCCGGCGTTCGTGCCCGGGCGGCAGGGACTTTTACACTCGTCCACATTTCCCGTTCACCTAAGTACTTATTGTGAGATACGCTGGGTGGTTTCAAGGTTACAGTGACCACAAAGCGCGGCTCAGGTTGACAAGAAACGTGGAGTAGTGTGCGGGGCCCTGCCGGGCAGCCTCCAGTGATGAGCGGGCGGCCTCCAGGGTTTAGCGGCGCAAGTTGAAATTGAAAGGAAACTTTGAAAGCGGTCCATCATAGATCAGTTCTAAGCGCTTTGTTCCAGGCGCTTTCAACGCGGGTTTGATAGGTTCAACCTGCATGCACCGCCGCACCAGGGACGTGCGCCGCTGGCTGACAGGTGGCACCCCGATGGGCTCCTCGGGGGTCCCCGGGTCCGGCACTCTCCTCTCCGAGATCCGCGACACGCGTCCGAGTTTCCACTTTTCCAACTTGTCTCGGTCGGAAAGATGCGCGTCAGCAAGTTTCGTTTCCGCCGTCGGACGTCTCCCGTCGGCGAGTTTCGCGTCCAGCAGCATGGCGTCGGCAGCGGCAGCCTTCGGGCAGGGGCTTACGCTCGTCCACTTTCCAGCTCAACCTGAGCCGTTTCTGACACAAAACACACCCTGAACACCCCCCTAATACCCCCTGACACGCCCTAAAGCACCACGAAACAATCCCTAAGCGCACCCCCTATCCCACACAAAGCGCTCACGTTGAGCCGAAAAGTGGACGAGTGTAAGCCACTGCCTTCGGGTCGGAAAGCCTTCGGGCGGAAAGCTGCGCGCCTCCCAAGGCGGAAAGCCTCCGGGCTGGAAAGCCAGCGCCTCCCGGATCAGAATATCGGATCATCTTGGGTCCGGCGCTAGGGCCCGGAAATCACAAACAGTCAACAAGTCATACTTCCTCTAATGGCGGTCAACCCTCTTCAAATCGGAAAATTCGAGTCAAGAGACGGTCAGATTTGCCATACAATGGTACTATATGGCGAATCGACCGTGTATTACTCAAGAATTGGCGACCGCCGGTTGAGGTACCCTGAAAAACTACGCAGTATGCCATACAGCTCTGATGTTGGAAAGGTTTGTATGCATATTGAGTCACAGCGTACGTGACCCTGAATCAGGACTTACGTGGGCACGGCGCTGAGGTCCGGGTTCTTGACTTCGGGGTTGGATGTGCGGCGCTGCATCTTGGGTTTCCTGGAATTAGGGTCAGGGGCCAGGTGCACCATGTGAATGATGGCTCACGTCATGGCGGCACTTCGCTGTTGTATGTGGGGATACTTGTCACAGGTTTCAACGCTTTCAAGTGGCGACAGTTCACTCAAGAATCGAGAGATTACTTGTTGATGATGACGTGGCAGGCATAATATATTCAGCAATTGGGCTCCCTCTGGGGGTCTAGATGGGGGGTTTACTGTGGGGTTTTGATCGTCAGACTTCAAATATAAGACGAACAAATATATAATATACTGAGCCCTACATCTTTTCCGTCGTGAAGGCCTTGCGGATGACGTCAGAGCCGGAGGAATGCCGCTGCCTGATGAGGAGCGGGGAGCCCTTGGTGTAGCGGCGCAAGTCGAATTAGAAAGCAAAAGTTGAAAGCAGTTTATCATATTGCAGCTTCCAGGCCAGAGTTCCAGGCGCGTTTGACGTCGGTTTGAAAGGGTCAACCTGCACCACCTTACCTTGGCGGGGGCAGGCAGGAAAGCGGAGAAGCGCGAGAGACCCGCGCCTCCGCTGAGGGTTCGGTAATGCGACCCCCCCGAGGAACCCGATGATGTAGCGATAGCCGGGAGGTCAGAATCGGAACTCTGTTTGACGAGCTGAGGTGCACTGCCGGGGCCGGGGCCGGGGCCGCCGCCGCCGCCGCTGTGAGTCCGCCCAACGCTCCCCGGGCTCAAGGCATGAGGACTGATCCCGCTGCTGCGGTCTGACTTTGCCGAACCCGGGGACTCGGGACGCTGAGGAGCCCCCTCGTAACGGTCGAAGAAGGCACTAGCTCGAGCGTCGTCGTCGCCGCCGGCGAACGCCGGGTCTTCGAAGCCCCCTTGCTAGGGCCGGGCACAGATTGCTCAGAACGCGTCAAAGGATGCCAAACAACTCAATAACAGGGTACTGAAAATGCGTGCCGACGACGTGGCAGGAAATGGGCCCGGCAGGTATTACTCTCGGCGTCATAAGATGCCATGCAAGTCAAGAAACGAGAGTTAAAAATGCGAATAATGTCGATGAGGTGGCAGGTGACATCTGTGAGGCCTTACCCCGTACCCCGCGATCGTGTTCTTCATCGGTCCCGCTTGGGCGCCCGCGAAACTTCCGCCCGCGAAACTGGCCGCGACGCTGATGCTCCTCGCGGTCGGAGAAAGCTCGCTGCCGTCCCCCAGGGGCTTACACTCGTCCACTTTTCAGCTCTACCTGGCCGTTCCTGTCACAAAATACACCCTGAGCACCCCATAATACCCCCAAATACCTCCTGAACACCCCCCGGGCAGCAACTAAAACCACACCCTATCCCACAGACAGCGCTCAAGTTGAGCCGAGAAGCGTACGAGTGTAAGCCCCTGCCGTCCCCGGCGTTGTGTGCGGAGCTTAACAGCTGTGCGGACTGGCTCCGCGAGTTAGGACGCGATATAGACCCGGAGCGATGAGCGAAGCCCGGCCCCAGGTGCCCCAAGCCGGACCCGCCGCCGGGCCCCACGCGGGATTCGAAGGCGGACGCGCGACTCGAAGGCGGACGCTGCTGGTCGAATTCGAAGCTGCCATTGGGCGACCGGCCGCCAGGGGCTTACACCCGTCCACTTATCAGCTCAACATGAGCCATTTCTGACACAAAATTCACCTTAAGCACCTCCTCCTACCTGTCAAGACCCCCTACCCACCCCCTAAACAAACCCTGAATGTACCCCCAATCCCACAGAAAGCGCTTACGTTGAGCTGAAAAGTAGACGATTGTAAGCCTCTGCCTGCCGCCGCCGAAGCTGAAGCTGGCGCCGCTGAACTGCAGGTCCACGGTGTAGTGGCGCAAGCTGAGTTTGAAAGCAAATTTTGAAAGCGGTCCATCATAGCTTAGTTTCAACACGCTTCGTTCCAGGCGGTTTCACCGTGGGATTGATAGGGTCAACCTGCACCGCCCTACCACGGAGTTGGAGCGGGCGCGGCGCACGGCGCACGTCGACGACCCGAACTCGGGGGCCTCCGGCGCCGCGATCGGCAGATCGGTAGCGATGATCCACAGCGTGGACAGCTCCTTCTCCGAGAGCCGAGTACCCAGTACCCAGTACCAACGTCATCGAATGTAATTTTACTCAAGGCGAGGGCTTATACGTGGCGGAGGAAGTTGCGACGAGCACCGCGCCGATACACTGCGAGCGTTGAACGTAATACAACTCCACGCGAGGGTTTATATGTGGCGGCTGTCGTGGCGACGAGCACCACGCCGGCACACTACGAACATCGAGTCAGCCCTACCTGAACTGCGATCTCATAGTGCAGGTCCTCGACGGTGCGCGTACCCTCCACGATGCCCCACGTGTCGATGCCCTCGGCGTTGTTGTCGCGCAAGAAGTTGGCCAAATCGCGCGGGGTGTCCGGCACCGCGGCCAGCACATAGGCCCCCTCGTCCTCCTGCACCGCTACCGGCCCGCTCGCGCCGCTGTGCGAGCTGTGCCAGCTGTCAGACCGATCCAGTCCTCCACATAAGGCCCGATAAGCAACGCTCGCCTCGTCACATGACGCAGTCGAACGCTAGAAAGTAGAAGGGTGGGGTGTGGGAAGAATTGAGAGGAAGTAGTGTGCCTTGTAAAGATGTCGGCAACGGGGTGGGAGCTGGTGAGACGTCGGGCGGGCGTGGTCGTGGAGAGAGGAGACTGGTTGAGAGAGGAGAGTGGGGAGAGGGGAGTGGGGAGTGGAGAGTCGTGGAGGACAGTGGAGGGGTAGTCACGTTTACTCTCAGCCCCCTGCCGCCCGGCCCGCCCGTCCCCATCAGGGTGTCATACGCGCCGTCGCCGAGCGCCGGGAAAGCGCGGCCGCTCGGACTGGAGCGCGGCGACGACGGGGGCTCAGGATCGTGCGTGCCTCCGCCGCCGCTGCCGCCGCTGCCGACGCTGAACCCGCCGCTAACGCCGGCGCCGGCTCGCGGGCTGCCGCCGGCTCGCGGGCTGCCGCTACCGGGGAGATGTCCCCTGGGAGACGAAAGGTCGACGCCCCCAACGCTGCTATGGAACTGCTGCCCATGGTTCTTCCATTGCCGGCGGAAATCCTGTCGCGCAAAGTCGCAGAGGGTTGGGAACAACACGACGTGAGTACACGGGTGGGGAGGTTCGCACAGCGGTGCTGGTGCGGGTGCCAGCGTAGCGCATTCCCGCCACCGTTGGTCGCTGCCCTGTGACAGTCCTCTTCCGGAATGTTCACATCCAACCAAGGTATCGGTTTTATTGGGCTCACCTTGAGGCGCCTGGCCTCCTGGTCGCCGCCCGAGGCGCCGCCCCCGAGCTTGGAGCTGGACGCGCCCATCGCGCCGCCGCCGGCCGGCCAGCCGCGCCAGCCCCACCGTCGTGTGCTGGGGAATGATCGTCGTGCATCCTGTCGCACATCCTAGCTCGACTCCTCGTACGTTCTCAACAAACCAGATTTACCGACCAGCCGAGCGACGCGACAACCGAAATCGACAAAAAACCCTAAAAGCCAAAAACCCCACCAGAAACCCTAACCTCTGTCCAACGTGCGCTTCTCGCTTCGTTCTGAACTGGCTTGGCTCCCTGAATCTGCACTGGCACTACTGCTGACGCGCACGGCCCGCGACCCACACAGCCCGCCCCTTTGCCCAGCATGGCGGACGCCGAGGAGGACCCCGAGGTGCGTCGCGCCGCCTGCCGCACCCCCCACGCATCCCCCCAAACCACTGCGCCAGATTCGTTTCCCCTCGCCTCCATTGCCCCGCCATTTCAGCACAGGTCTGGCGGCGGCGGCTCTCAGGGTTGGGTGTGCCGAGGGTGCGGGTGATGACTCGTGCTGCTAACGGGGCAGTGTGTTTCGTTACCATCGCAGGTGAGCTTCGACCCATCCCTGAAGAAGAAGAAAAAGAAGAAGGTCGTGCTCGAGGGGGCGGAGGAGGGGGACGGCGCCGAGGCAGCGACGGAGGAGCTCGGCGACCTCGCTGGTGCGTGGACGGGCATCCTCAACACTCACAAGTATTCTCACCGCCAAAAACACAGCTGTGCATTTCGACGGGTGCGCTGCCGCCGCACGCGTCGAACGCAGCCCGAGCCGCGGGTGCCGCCCGGGATGCGCGCTCGCGATACCCGCGTCCAGATCGCCGCGAGCCCGCGATCTGCCAGCTGTGTTACGTACCCGCTGATCCGCGACTTCGAGACCCCCCCGGCCTTGCGTTCCAATCTTATAAATGTCGCTCGTTCTCCATCCCCTCCCCTCCCCGCCTGCTGCAGTGGGAGACGGTGAAGACTTTGGAAAGAAAAAGAAGAAAAAGTCCAAGGACAAGGGCGAGGATGCGGCCGAGGGCGAGGAGGGCGGCGGGGCCTTGCTGCGCAATCTGACTGCTCACTCGTAGTGTACCGGTGGACCCGCGCACACACGACGCAGCTCCTGCTCCCTGGCCTGATCAGCCTGACTGCTTGCTCGTAGTGTACCGGTGGACCCGCACATCACACGCGCCGCCGCATCCTCCTCCCTGGCCTGGTCTGGCTATGGCTACTCACTTCGTTCCCATGAGGTAGCTCAACCTGACTGTTTGCCCACAGTGTACCAGCGTACCCGTGCACGGCCCTGGGTACCGGCGACGAGGACTTCGGTAAGAAGAAGAAGAAGGCGGGGCCGCACACAGGGGCTGACACTCGTCCACTTTTCGGCTCAACGTAAGCGCTTTCCGTGAATTAGGGGGTGCGTTTTGGGGTTATTTAGAGAGTGATTAGGGGGTGTTAGGGGGTATTAGGGGGCGTTTAGGGGGTTGTCTTTGTGTTCGATACGGTTGAGGTTGAGCTGAGAAGTGGACGAGTGTAATCCCCTGGGCCGCAAACGGCGTCCCCTGTTCACTTCATGGATCGTGAATGATCTCACGGCTTCGATGCGATACCAACACGGCACAGAATTTAAAAGATAATACCTCGAATATCCAAAAGATGCTCGTGTTGAGCTGGAGCAAGAGTCGGTGTTTGTTGCGGCCCTGCACACGGAAGAAGAAGAAGGAGGGGGGCGAGGAGGACGGGGAGGACGGCGAGGGCGGTGAGGAGGAGGAGACCGGCGTGGGTGTCAACACGGTAGGGCGGCGGAGCAGGTTGACAGTATCAAAACCTGTGTTGAAAGCGCCGAACGACCCAAGTCTTACATAGACACGGGGTGCTATTTAACCTGTCAGACAACATGGCGGGGTCAGGCAGGTTCGGTTTCATATGTTCATCGCACGGTTTGGGGGCTGAAGAAAAAGTGGGACATTGTAGGTGCCCTAACTCTATGGTCTCAGCGCTTGAAGTGTCAGTGTGACGAAACGATTACAAACTTTGCTTTCAATTTCAACTTGCGCCGCTACGACACGGGGTCGGGCACGCCGTGGGACGGCACCACGCGCGACTACCACTACGACGAACTGCTCGGCCGCGTCTTCGGGATCCTGCGCGAGAAGAACCCGGCGCTCAGCGAAAAGACGAAGACCATCATCAAGCCGCCGCAGGTGCTGCGCGAGGCAGGGGCTTACACTCGTCCACTCTTCAGCTCAACCTGAGCCGTTTCTGACACAAAATACACGCTAACACCCCCTACTACCCCCTAACACCCCCTCAACACCACCTGCACAACCCCTAAATGCACCCCCTGTCCCACACAAAGCGCTGACGTTGAGCCGGAAAGTGGACGAGTGTGAGCCCCTGCCGCGAGGGCACAAAGAAGACGGTGTTCGTGAACCTGATGGAGATCTGCAACGCCATGCACCGCAGCCCGGAGCACGTCATCCAGTACCTGATGGCCGAGCTGGGCACCAGCGGCACGCTGGACGGGCAGTCGCGCCTCATCCTCAAGGCAGGATCTCACACTTGTCCACATCTTTGCTCAACCTGAGCCGTTTTTGTCACTGAAACCAGCAAAGCACCCCACCACATGGGACAAATAGTGCTCATGTTGAGCTGAAAAGTGTACAAGTGTAAGCCCCTGCCTCAAGGGGCGCTTCCTCCCGAAGGTGTTTGAGGGCGTTCTGCGGCACTACTTCATTGACTACGTCATCTGCAACATGTGCAAGAGCGCGGACACGCTGCTGGTTAAGGTGGGGCCTGGCGGACAATGCTCGCCGAGTCATTCTCCACGTGTGCCGGGACCACACAGGGAACACAGTTGTCGGGGAGCGGCGTGAGATGCCCATCCCCCCGGGTACTGAACGCTACGCCGCCCCCATACATTCTCCCACTATTTCCCCCAGACAACCCCCGCCGGGATGGCGCCGCCGCCTCGCCGCGGGCCTCGTTTTTCGAGTCAAATGAAATCCTATGACGTGGCGGGGAACATTGTCAGGCCCTAGGTGAAGGAGCCGGGTCAGCGCATCAACTACTGCCGGTGCCAGTCGTGCGGTGCCAGCCGATCCGTGGGCGCCATCCAGAAGGG
>Ga0307489_10003646_pt1 | contig 10192 bp, 15 predicted proteins | sample SB12metaG_FD_202247 | JGI IMG/M metagenome (GOLD analysis project Ga0307489, IMG submission 202247) | Sea-ice brine microbial communities from Beaufort Sea near Barrow, Alaska, United States - SB 1.2 | ecosystem: Environmental > Aquatic > Marine > Coastal | place: USA: Alaska | collected...
CTAAGTGCACCCCTATCCCACAGAATGCGCTAAAGTTGAGCCGAAACGTGGACGAGTGTAAGCCCCTGCCTCGGACTTCCCGAAGCGCGACGCCCACAGCTGAAGGCGCTGGCTCTCGATTGGCTGCCAGTGCGTCTTGACGCTGAAGTCGAACGTCACGTTGTAGCGGCGCAAGTTGAAATCGAAAGCGAAGCTTGAAAGCAGTTTATCATATTTCAGTTTTAAGCGCTTGGTTCCGGGCGCTTTCAACGTAGGTTTGATAGGGTCAACCTGTACCGCCTTACCACGTTGTTGCGCGCGCCCAGCTGGTTCATGCCGTCCTGCATTCGATTCGCGGTTTCCTCGGAGTAGGGCCTGGCGGACATTGCTCGTGCTCACCACGTCATAGGATGCCAACTAACGCGAGACACGAGGGTTCGAAACGCGTGCCGATGACCTGTCATCAGAATGTTTGCTCATAGCGTACCATTGTGTCCAATGTGTACTGGCGTACATGAGTTCCACTATGAACCGGAAACATCTGCCCGCACCCCAAATGCCCATACGAACAATATATGACAGAACGCCCATATGGGGGAAACTTTTCAGGATTTTTGTAGGGGTATGTAGGGTTTTGTAGGGGTCACACAGGCGTCACATGGAGTGCAATGTCTGGCAGGCCCAGCCTCGGTGCCGTCGGAGTAGTCGAGAAGGCTCTTGTGCCACGTCGAGTTGTTGCGGATGCGCCCCTTGCCCCCCGCCGCGTCACCGAGGAACGAGTACGGGCGCCGCCACACGTCCACCGCCGCCACAACCTCCCCCTCATGTGCCGCGTGAAACATGTCCAGGGCTGCTTGGACATTCTTCTTGCCCGTGTGCAAGGGCCTGACAGTGAACAGTACTCGCCTCTTCAGCTCAACTTAAGCTCAACTTCAGCTCGACGTCAGCTTACAAAGGCCTGGCAGAAGTCCCCTCTTCAGCTCAACTCGAGCCATCTCAGGCTCCCAGGTCTGGTTGTGTTCCTTCGATCCTTAAAACGTTAGTCAACATACCAACTTCACCTCGAAGGCGCCTCTAAAGTTGAGCTCAAAAGAAAGGGGACTGGGAGAGGGTTGGTTAAGCTCACCATGTGAAGCGCCTCGGGGCTCGAATAACGTTATACAAAAAATAAATAGAATGGATAGGTCCCTGCCAAGTACCCGTGCGGTCACTGCGTGCACGTGACCCAGTCGGCGTACAACACCATCTGCGCCGGCGCGTCGTCGGCGCGCGTGGCGGCGTCCCTCAGGAGTCGGGAGCCGAGCGCGTAGTTGGCGCGGCGCGTGGCTGCGACGCTGCTGGTGCCGGCGTCGGGCATCGTCGCGGAGGAGGAGGAGGAGGAGGACGAGGCGGCGACCTTGAGGAGGAGGAGGAAAGGGAGGGAACTCCGGGTGGCGGCGCGCAAGGGAGCGCGGCCGTGGCGGGTGAAGGCCGAGACTCCGCCTGTGCCTAGTAGCCTTAGCGCGGTGGCAGCGCCCGGTGACATGCACACGGTTCCCTTGGCGCCGTCGCGAGTGTCATTGGGGACGGCAAGGCATAGGCACAGGCACGCCTTTTGCATGGTATCGACACTTTATTTGCCAGGCCTTGCGGGCAAAACACAGCGGCGCAGTCGGCATGTCAGCCCACAGCACACTGCGCAACGATGGCGAGCTCAGCGGCGCTGCAGTGCCCGGCAGGCGGCGGCGGCGCGCGGGCGTCCCTCGCTCCGACGGCGTCTCGCGGCCGCGCGCGCACCCGGGCGGCGGCGGCGAGCACACGCGGCAGGATAGGATTGCACGGGAGCGACACCTCGAAGATAGCGACGGCACCCGTCGGCGGCGGCGGCGGGGCGGCGGCGGCGGCAAGGAGGAGCGTGGCGGCGGCGGCGTTCGGACGCGGCAGCAAGAAGGACGCCGCCGCCGCCGCCGATGCGGCCGATGCAGCCGCCGCCGCGCTCGAGACCAGCACTCCCGTGCAGGTCGAAGATGCGTCCGCGGCCGCCGGTTACTCCAACGACGACGACGACGCCAGCACACTCAGTTCCAAAGTTCACCCTTTCGAGGCTGCGATGGAAGCCGACGCCGCCGCCGCCGACGTTGCCGACGCCGCACCCGACGCCGTCGACGCCGCAGTCGACGTCACCGCCGCCGCCGCCGCCACCGCCGAAGCCGGGGTAGGGACACAGTGTATGTACCGGCACTGGCCGCGTCGTCGATACGCATTTAAGCCTCGTTCACAATGAGTTTAACGGCGTCATATGACGTGGCGAGCAATATCTGCCAGGCCCTAGAACGTCACCCCACGCATTTTCAATCCTCGTTTCTTGAGTTGAACGTCATCCTATGACATGGCAAGCTACATCTGCCCGGCCCTGAGGAGGAGGAGGCGGAGAAGAAGGAGGAGGTGACAAAGGAGGAGGAAGAGGAGGAGGAGGAGGAGGAGGAGGAGAAGGAGGCGCTTGAGGGCGAAGCCGCAGCGCCCGCCGCCGGGGGCGCCGCTCCATTGAGAGCCTCGTCCTTCGCCCCGGTGTCCAGGCCGTACGCGGCAGTTGAGGGCTCGAGGGCGCCACCGCCGCCGCCCGCGCCCGTGGGCATGGGCACCTTCGAAAGCGTCGTCTTCAACGTCGGCTTCTTTGGTGTCGCCGGCGGGGCCGGGGACTGCCCACCCGTCCCCTCACTGTCTGCTCATAGTGCACCGGTGTACCCGTGCACACTCGCCGCCTCCTCCTCCTTGGTCTCACACTGCACCACTATGAGCAAACAGTCAGGTTGAGCGGGCCTGCCCACTCGTGCCCTCACTGTCTGCTCATAGTGCACCAGTGTTCCCGTGCACACTCGCCGCCTCCTCTCCCTTGGTCTCACACTGCACCACTATGAGCAAACAGTCAGATTGAGCTGCAACGGGAACAAGAAGACGAGTGGAAGGCCCTGATCACCGGCCTGACCATCTTTGGCATCAAAAAAGCCGTCGACGCCTTCAAATCCATCCCAGACGAAAACGAGGAGGAGCGCTTCATTCGACAGGACGACTTCTACACGGCGCAGATGTTACGTGTGAGGGAGATGAAGGACGGCCCCTCAAAGGACAAAGAGGTGGTTCGCTTGGAAAAGGTTCAGGCGGACATACAAAAGAAGCGGGCCAGGTTCGAGGGGGCAAAGCTGAAGCGGGTAGGGGCCACCAGGAATAGGCTGATTTCGGTATATCGCTTCCCGCACCGAGCGCTGACGCATTGCCCGCAACTCTGTATGGGCTTTCAACCTGACGCTTTGCCCGCAACTCTGTATGGGCATATCACTCAGGTGATACACCGAAATTGGCCTATTGCCACGTCGACACACATCGACGCACATGCTGAACCCTCGACGCACATGCTGATCCCTCATTCTCAAGATTGAGTGACATCCTTTGACGTGGAGAACAGTATCTAGCAAGGCCCTGTTGGCGGGATGAGTGGAACCGGGGGCTGAATCGGTTGGACGCCGACGGGAACCCGGCCGACCAACCGGTGCGGCCGGGCGGCGGCGGGTCGGAGGCGGGGGCCGCGAGGGAGCACCGTCCTCACTGTCTCCTCACGACTCCCAACTTGACTTGACCAAGTCTCTGCTTTCGGAGGAGGAGGGTCTGAAGGCCCTCATGTGATTAGGCGAGGGGATACCGGTACGCACTCGACCAATCATGTGAGGGCGTTCAGACCGTCCTTTTCCAAAGCGGAGACTGGGTTTATCACCTCGAAGATGTTGACGCTGAGCTGAGAAGAGAACGAGTGTAAGGCCCTGGACGGAGGCTGAAGCGAATCGGCGCCGCGAGTTTGAGGAGGCGGCGGCGGCGACGATGGCAGGGCCTGCCCACTCGCTCCCTTTGCACCTCAAGCTGACTGCTTGATTCTCGTATATCGTTGTAAATGCACACACATTCGCCGCATCCTCCTCCCTGGCCTTGAACTCGTTACCTTTTCATATCATTTGAAGCACCTTGGAGGTTGAGCTGAACAGGGAATGAACGCAAGGCCCTGGGCAGCGGCGCGCGCCAGGGAGGCGGAGACCAGGCCCGGCGCCGGCGCCGGCGCTGAGGTATGGGTCAGCAGATGCTGCTCACCACGTCATAGTATGCCATGTGTCTCAGGAAACGAGGGCTCAAAATGCCAAAATGTGTATCACCGGGCAACATGGGCTTGTGGAGGGGAGGTTTTTCATTTCAAGAGATTTAGTCACGATCGACGAAGGTACTGAGATGGAGCCATCAAATTACATGCTTGTCCCTCTTCAAAGTGGGTCAAGGCTGAGGACTACCTTAAGAAGGCCGTGGAGAAAACTGCGGAGGACAACTCGGCGGACGATGGCCTCGCACCCGATGCGCCGCTGCCGTCTGCCGAGCCAGCTCCAGCATCAGCGGCGGCACCGGCGGCGGCGGCGGCAGGGCTGTGAATATGATACCTACCACTTCGCCCACCACACTTGGAATCGTCGCCCGCCACTCTTGAGACTCGGGTGGATTGATTAACATGGCATCCCATGACGTGGCGAGCCCAATTTACTGGGCCCTGATTAGCGGCGGCGGCGGCGGCTGCGCCGGCGGCAGCTGCGCCGGCTGCAGCTGCGGCGACTGCGGCTGCGCCGGAGGCAGCGACGAATCCCCAGCCCCAGTCTGAGTCCACGTCTTCCCTGTCCCCGCCCTTATTTGGGCCTTTCACTGCCAAGCCAGCTCCGGCATCAACGGCGGCACCGGCGGCGGCAGGGCTGCTGAACATAATACCTACCGCGTCGCCCGCCACACTTGAAATTGTCGCCCACTACACTTGAAACTCGGGTGGATTTATTACCAAGGCATCCCATGACGCGGCGAGCATTAGTTACTCGGCCCTGATGAGCGGCGGCGGCCGGGGCTGCGGCGGCGGCGGCAGGGCCGCACGCGGCTGCGCGTGCAACGGCTGCGGCGGCGGCGGCTGCGCGGGCGGCGGCTGCGCCGGCAGCGGCTGCGCCGGCGGCGGCCACGAAACCCGAGCTCCAGTTTAAGTCCAGGCCTCCCCCGTCCCCACCCCCGGTCAGCGGGGGCCGGGAGGGGCCGCAACCGAAGCCCAGCACCAGCCAGCCCGAACAACAACCCAAACAGAAACAACCGCCACCGATGGAGAGGGCCGAGGCGAAGGGAATCTTCTCCACCCTAAACCCTAAACCTGAGGAGAAGGCTACGAAGAAGGGTAAGATCTTTGACCCCGACATCGTGGTCGACAACATGGACGACATCACCAACATCCCCGGCCTCACCGCAAAACAGGCAGGGCTTTGCGGATACGGATAATGCTAAGGACTACTCGCGCCGAGCCCCTGTACCATAAGAAACACGCGGTTTGGAGGACGAGGAGATATCCCCGGATCCGGGGATATCTGTCGACCAACCAACCGGCCGGGCTTTCGCTTCCCTCAGTTAATAACCCCTCAAATCGACCATTTTGAAGAATCGAGGTTTCGGCGCGATTTCACCCCTCAGTTTCTTGCGGTAGAGGGGGTCGGACCGTGTAGTACGAGTATCGGACAGAACCCGTTTACAGGAAACAGTGACTGTAAAAGTATACTCAAGGGCTAGAAAAAACCTTGTAAATGGCGTATTTATGCAAAAACAGCCCCGAGAAGCCCAAAATTGCTCGAAAATGCCCAAAATCGCCCAAAATCGCCCCTGCGGCGCAACTCTCGTAAACGGGTATTTTCGCCCAAAAACCCCTCGTAGCGGAGTATGTACGGAAATAAATAGTTTCTGTAAACGGGTTCTGTCTGATACTCGTAAGCAGGATCCGTCTGACCCTGGGCGAAGGAGAAGGAGCTGACCGCCGAGATCCGATTTTTGGAGGAGAGGTACGGGGACGACCGGAGCATCACCGCGGAGGAATTCGATAGGAAGTGCGACGCCATCATTAACAAGTATGGGCTGGCGGCAGGGGCTTACACTCGTCCACCTTTCAGCTCAACCTGAGCCGTGTCTGCCACAACAAGACACCCTGATCACTCCCTAATCACTCCCTAACCCCCTCAACTCCCCCTGAACAGCCCCTAAACAGCCCTTGAACGCATCCCCTATCGCACAGAAAAGGCTTACGTTGAGCGGAAATGGGAACGAATGTGAGCCCCTGGGTGGGGGATAAGAAGTTCACTGATGACGAGATGCAAGACCCCAAGACGTCCCAAGTGGACCCGAACCGGCACCCGCAGGTGCGGCCGGTGACCTGTTGCCGCCACGTCCTCTTGCTTTTAAGAATGCGCCAACCCTGTTTCACCAAACCAGATCGACGGAGCCAGTTTGGCCAACCTAGTTTCGCCAGGCACCTTAGATGGACTCAAGAAACGACGGTTTACGACGGACACTTCCGCAGAAATCAGCTAAGCCAGTTTGGCAAACCCAGTTTGGCGGATTTGCCCCTTGACGGAGTTAATCATTTTAGCTCCGGCAGTTTTTTCAAGCAAGAGGACCACGTCACCCACACGCATTTTGAACCTTGTCTCTTGAGGCAACTGACATTTGATAACGTGGCGGGAAACATCTACCAGGCCCCACCCACGGGAGGATGACCCGTTTTACTGGCGCAAGCTGAAGGTGGTTCACCCCATCTTTGAGGCGCTGCCCCCCCCGGAGAGTCAGCGGATCATGACCATGATGATGACGCACCCGGGTAGGGACGATAAGATAACGCCTGCCACACATCCACCACACATGGGTCCGACCCAGGGCCGGTAGAGTGACCCCAGAATTTAAAATGTAACAGCCTGTAAAAGTGCTTTAGGGTTTAGGGTTCAGGTATTAGGGTTTATTCTCACGAGACTACCCCCTGATATCCCCTTCATACCCCCCTAAAATCAAAACATACCCCTCTTTACTGGTACATTCTGGGGTCACGTTACCAGCCCTTGCTCGGACCTATGGGGACGATAATATAATGCCCGCCACACATCCACCACATAGTGTACCGGTAATCGCAACGTGCTCCACCGCACAATGTGCCGGTCGGTCTGAGCAAGGGCCGGTAACGTGACCTCAGAATTTACCAGTTAAGAGGGTTGAGTTTTGTAAGTTTTGATATTAGGGTGGTATTAGGGGGGTCGCCTCATGAAGATAAAGCCCGAAGACCTAAACCATAAACCCTAAAGTACTTTTACAGTCCGTTAACTGGTACATTCTGAGGTCACTTTACCGGCCCTTGTCCGGACCTAGCCGGTGCTTGCCACATCATCCACCATATTACATGAAAAAGTTATTGAAAGTCTGTGGTGACGCCAAAGGCAGTGCAGTGAAACGAAAAGACCAATCGCAAGCGAACGATTCGCTTGAAACGGAAGCTGGTAATGGACCCTGGTTCATTCGTCACATGGCAGCTCATGACTTGGCGAGAAATGATTACTGGATCCTACACCCGGGCTTGCCGGCGTATTTACCTGGTAAGAAAAAGCCAGCGGACAAGGACCATGCTATTGCGTTCGAAACACGGGATGATGCGGAGCGATTCTGTTGGTGGGGCTTGACGGATTGTGTGGAGCGATGCCATCCACTGCACAGTGTACCGATGCTCGCCACGTTATCCACCGCGTAATGTACCGGTGCTCGCCGCGTCATCCAACCGCATAGTGTACCGGTGCTCACCACGTTCACTGCATAGCGTAACGGTGCTCGCCACGTCATTCACCACATAGTGTCCTGGTGCTCGCCACCTCATCCATCGCATAGTGTACCGGCGCTCGCCACGTCATCCAAGTCATCTGAAATCCTCGTTTCTTCGTTTCAATGACATCCTATGACGTGGCTACCGTTATGGTTTGGACACTATCAGCAGGCTGATGCGCTCCACGCGCCAAGCGGGTGGGGCCCGTTATCACTGAGGCCGACCCAATCAGATTTTGGGATCCAAGCGACCCCACGCACCGATTTTGGGCGATTTCGGACGAGTCATTTTGGGGTCTTTTTGCCCATACGACGCGGTCTGTTCTGGGTTTAGGGATGCTCTTAAGTTTAGGGTTTATGTCAGGGGTCATTTTGCTCATACGATATAGACAGACTCGCCGATCCGACTCGCCCCCCGCCCCGCCGTGAATCCACCCAAAATGTTGCTCGGATCCCGAAATCCACTTGGGTTGGCCTGATTGTTCGATCATAGTGTACCCACTCACCCACCCATCCGCTTCAGCTTGTCCACTTGACCCAACACCGAACCGCTCAATGTGGTCAGTTTACCAACGAGAATGCCCGGTATTATCCAACTCAGTCGGGGAACTTCAACTATCATGAGACCTTGATACCCGGCGAGGGGGTGTGCACGACTCAGCCGATGCCGCCGAAAACCCTGGAGGATTTCGCGACGGGGGACAAGCTGGGAATCACAGTGGTGGGTAGCGGGCGGGTGGACCTAGGCAGGGGCGGGCCGCTCCTGCTCAAACCCTAATCCCTAAACCCTAAACCGTGAACCCCAAGCCATCAACCTTCGACCCTCAACCCTAAAGCCTCAACCCTAAAGCCTCAACCCTCAACCCTCAACCCTCAACCCTCAACCCTAAACCCTTCCGTAGCACCCTCAACCAAGTATCCCCACTTCGCACCTTGAAGATGCTCACGTTGAGCCGATACGGGGACGAGGGCGGGACCCTGCATCTGGGCGCGCAGCGGGGCGACATGGCGGTAAGGCCTGACGTGGCGCCAGACTACCCGTACACACTCGCCATCCTTGAGTAACTAGACCCTCGGTTTCGAGGAGATGAAACGTACCGGTCCTTTTGACACTGAGTTTAAGGCAGCACAGGTAGTGGCGCACGGCCCTGACCGGCGGTGCTGCAGGGCATCCGCGAGATCGGCGGCGAGCAGTATATGTGGGAGTTCTCCACCTACATCTCGAAGGAGCAGGAGATCAGCGCGATGCCGCCCACGCCCACCATCAGGTTTTGATAGGCGGCGAGCAGTCGTTGTGCTGTGGCCATGGACTAGGTGCGTCTTGAGCGACATGCCGACGCTCAAGATCCTGACAATAAAATACCTTGGAAACCAAATGAGAGAAGCGTGAACATTTCAAGACGACAAGTAGCTCGTATAATCCAACTTACTGAGTCAAGCGCTTTCATGTATAGGAGCGTGGCGGTACACGGCGAACATGGAGGAGCGGGGGACGCCGCCGCCGCAGCCAACCGTCAGGTTGAGGTGGGCGCCGAGCAGGTACCGAGGATGTGTGCGGCGCGAGGCGCGAGCGTAGGTGTTGGATGCGTCTGGCACTGAAGGAGGTGCAGGCTTGAGCGAGGGTGTGATGCAACGATCCATGCCTTTAATTACCTTGGTTTTCAACCTTGTAAAGAATCATTGCAGCTTATTTTGCCAAGAGCCCTTGCCTTGCCTTGTGAGTGCAACGGTGCGCGGCGAACGAGGTGGAGGAGCGGAGGAGGCCGCCGCCGCAGCCAACCGTCAGGTTGAGGTAGGCGCCGAGCAGGTATCGAGGTGGTGTTTGGCGCGAGCGAGGTTGTGGGACATGTCAGGCACTGAGGAGGTGTGAGGCGCGAGCGAGGGTGTGGAATGCGCCAGGCACTGAGGAGGTGTGAGGCGTGAGCGAGGGTGTGAGTTACAAGTATAATCGCCGCCTGTCCCTGAGCATGCGGTCGCTCGTAGTAAAAGAGGGAAACGCTTCTGCGTGCATAACAGAAGGCACCAGGGTTTCGCCCTGGCCCCCGTGTTCGGTCGTGCCGAACGGGAATGTTCATCATGACGAATGCACCAGTCTCACGATTGCAAACACATGCAGCAAATCGATGCATGTGTATTAATGTATGGCACGTATAGGCTTTCACAAACGCAACGAATGAACGTTCGCTCCGCTGTCTTTTTCGTTTCTCACACTTCATTGACAGGGAGGGAAGTTTTTCATTTCAAAACGTTTAGTCTTGAATCGACGAAGGTACTGAGATGGAGCCACGGCTAAAAAGTAATCATTACGAACTCTGCGCCAGATTAATCACGTCATTCAATGATGAGATCATCGAGGTCAATCTCGTCGTCCTCGCGAATCGCGCCCCCGCCCGTCCCGCCGCGCGCACCGTTGAGGCGCGCCAGCTGGGACACAAACTCGTCCGGGCTGAATACCTCCGTGCCGCCCACGACGACCTCGCGGCCCAGCGCGGCGGTCAGCGCGTGCGCCTCCCGCGCCCCGCGCCAGTGCCGCACAACACTACCATCT
>Ga0307489_10003647_pt1 | contig 10191 bp, 7 predicted proteins | sample SB12metaG_FD_202247 | JGI IMG/M metagenome (GOLD analysis project Ga0307489, IMG submission 202247) | Sea-ice brine microbial communities from Beaufort Sea near Barrow, Alaska, United States - SB 1.2 | ecosystem: Environmental > Aquatic > Marine > Coastal | place: USA: Alaska | collected 2017-05-06
GGGACTAATATTACTTCTTCAGAAAAATATCAGTTCGCTTGATTGAGAAACTATCTATGACTATGTGGCTCAGATTTAGCTCCACCACATAGATATTCGGGAGTTAGAACTTAGCGCCAGCCCATAGCCATAATTTGTCAGCATCTACTTTAATATCGCCAGCAGAATAAGCGGCATATTTAATTCCTGCCGAAAAGTATTTCCCGTATTTTCGGGTATATTGAAAATCAATCTCACTTCCCAAATCATCAACAGTAGCGGTGGCATCATCTGCAGAAAATTCATGATAAATCACTGCCCAGCTTCCTCCTGCTGCTTTCCCTGAAAGGGTGAGAGAAACATCGACTAAACCCTGAGTAGGTGTGCCTAGGAATTGGTCAGCCCAACCATTGAATTTATGCAAGGTAGCAAGAGGAGTGGCAAAGCCATAAGCGCCATTGTCGGATCCTAGGACCTCATAGGCCACTTTAGCTGTTACTTTGCTAAATACTGCACCTGCCTCTAGCATTAAATAATCAGCATCAAAATCGGTGATCGCCGTTTGGCTGTTTTGACTGGCAAACTCCGCGCTATAAAAAACCTTCATTGAACCTGCATCAGTACTACCAGTAAAACGCAGGCCAAAAGTATCTAGGGAATTGTCAGCGTCATTATCAATTTCTAGTAAATATGCATAGCCGGTAAGTACGCCGACAGATGTTTTATAGGACGCATTTAGCAAATGATCTTTTGTATCCAAATCAGCCGCTTCAGCAAAAATACGATTTCGCTGACTGATATAGGCATACTTCAAATCCAAGTCTCTAACTGGACTAAACTGGGCTGATAAGCCATCAAATGTTTGCCTGTCTTGTCGCCATCCAACATGCCCAACAAACCGATGATTATCCATAGTGATCACCTGGCGGCCTAATTTGGCCGAAAAGTTGCTCCCCTTATATTGAATATACCCCTGTTCCAATTCAGTAAACTCTGGGTCAGCAATGACAGAATAAATGCCCGGTTTAAAGCCCGTAGGACCAACACTATAGTCCCCTTGCCCTAACACAATGCGGTTATCTTCCATTTCCACCATCATTGAAAAGCCACTAAAGGAACCCGTGGTATATGCTAAACGGGTGCGTAAGGTTAACGCACTGGCGTCTTTCGCCGCATTGTCTTGCTTAACATCCTCGTAGCGCAGGCGAATATCGGCACTGGCAGTCCCCGTAATTAAAGCCTCGGTAACAGAGTTGGCCAGCGTCGATTGACTACTAGCGACACCCACAAGTGCCATTATCAAAGCAATACTCAGTGTACTTTTTTTATATTTTTTCATGATTTTCTCTTTAGTTTTAAGTAGGACAATGAACTTATTGGGTAAGTGTTCCCTGTTGCTCGATTATCGTGCATCAATGCTTGTATAAAGAGCATCTCTTTTGTACATGCCGTTTCTGAATGGAAAAGACGAAACCTATTTACCAGTGGTACATTTTTCATCGTTTGCTTGGTCTTTGCATTGCGAAAGGTGTGCCACTTCATAAAAACAACCAATCCTATTGTTTTAAATCATTTTTATTGCAAAAAAAGAAAATGTAGATGTAACGATTTTTCGGTTTTAACGAATTATCGTGATACTAGAAACGAATTTTCGTTATTGGCTTGTTTATTGAATGAAGCTGTTTATAAAAATAGTAAAAGCGCGAAGGAACGGCTGAAAACAGGTGACATTATGCTAGCAGAAGATATTTTTGAATACGGGCCTCAGGCTCAAATTTTAGTCGCTCCATTCGACAATAAAGTGCTCGCAGCAAATATTAAAGCCCGACAACTTTTTTTACTCAGCCATGCAGCAGATGAAACTATCACCGTAACCAGCCTTTTCAAGGACTGTTTGCCCGAGTTGTATACATTGAGTAGCGCCGCCATGCATCATGGTTGGGCATGGAGCGAAAATTTATTTTTCTCTGCTCCCGGTGAGTCGGCGCCGCTTGAAACGATGGTGTCTGTGAGTAAAAGCCAAGAAAGAATCCAGCTTATATTCAGTTTTAACGACAGTATAGACTTGTTCAGGCTTCGCCATAAATCATCAGCTGAGCGTCATCATCATGCGGGTTTCTTGCATTGGACTAAAGCCGAAACCGTATTTGAGGAAATTGAACGACAAAACCAATTGCTTCTATCGGCAGTGGGCGACGGTATATACGGTGTCGATGCAAACGGCTGCACTACCTTTGTTAATCCTGCCGCAGAAGTCATGCTTGGCTGGAGCAAAAACGAACTTGTCGGAAGAAACATTCATGACATGATCCACCATACCCATGAAGATGGTCGTCATTATCATCCCAGCGATTGTCCTATTTATGCAGCGTTTCATGACGGCTCGGTGCACAGCGTCGATGACGAAGTTTTTTGGAGTAAATCAGGTAAGCCGATCCCTGTCGAATATACCAGTACCCCGGTGACAGATAACGGCAACCTCGTTGGTGCAGTCGTTATTTTCCGCGACATCACCGAACGAAAGGTAACAGAAGAGAAGCTACTGAATGCAATGCGCGAAGTCGATTCATTAAAACAGCGTTTAGAGTTGGAGAACGCCTACCTGCAAGAAGAGATAAAAGCTGATTTCAACCATCATCAAATCGTAGGTCAGAGTGCAGCAGTGCAACACATGATTAACCAAATAGAATTAGTCGCGCCAACCAACGCAAATGTTCTGATCACAGGTGAATCAGGCACTGGCAAGGAGTTAATTGCCAGAGCAATCCACGAAGCCAGTGCGAGGAAGGCACGTCCTTTAATCAGAGTAAACTGCGCCGCTATCCCAGCCGAATTATTTGAAAGTGAGTTTTTCGGCCACGTAAAAGGAGCGTTTTCAGGTGCGATTTCGAATCGCGCTGGCCGTTTTGAACTCGCCGATGGTGCCACTATATTTCTTGATGAAGTGGCTGAAATTCCCCTGCAATTGCAGGGTAAGTTATTGCGAGTGCTGCAGGAGCAACAATTTGAACGTGTCGGTGACTCGAAAACCTGTTCTGTGGATGTGCGCGTTATCGCGGCAACTAATCAAAACCTAAAATCACAGGTAGAGGAAGGTAAGTTCCGAGAGGATTTGTTCTACCGTTTAAATGTTTTCCCCATCGAGTCTCCAGCGCTAAACAAGCGTTTAGAAGATTTACCCATGCTAACCAAACATTTTATTAAAAAAGTGTGTAGCCGCTCTAATAAGTCACTACCAATGGTTTCCCTCGCACAATTAGAACACCTGAAGTCCTACCATTGGCCGGGCAATATCCGTGAGTTGGAAAACATTATTGAACGTCAGGTTATCTTGTCTAATGACAATAGATTACACTTCGACTTCCTATCGTCGGAATTATCTAAGCCAACTCCATATGCTAATCATCCTGTAATTCAACCAACCAATGAAGTACAAAAAATAAAACTCGATATTTCCAGTATCGAATTAGCACTCAAACAGGCCGGCGGAAGAATTTATGGTGCAAACGGTGCGGCAACTATTCTCGGTTTAAAACCCACTACGTTAGCTTCTAGAATAAAAAAATACGACATCAAGATGCATCTATTTCGAGCATAAAGAAAAAAAGCAATTTCTCGATTTAAAAAACCGCCTTATGAATGTGTATTAATTAATTTTGTCTGAGGGAAGTACGACGATAATCTTAATGCTCGCACTCAGTTTTGCTATCGTGACAACAGAACCAAGATAATCACAAATAATATAAAACTGAGGCTTTGCCAAAACAAAAGCGGATCACGCTGCAAAAGAGGCTGCCTGGTCTTAGTCAAAAATAACTTATTCGGATGACGCATATCATAAGTGAATTCAGATAAATGGGGATAGCGCTTTAGCGGATTTAGTTGCAATGCTCTGTGCAAGGTATCATCAATCCAAGGTGGTAAATCTGAATCGTCGTTTATTAAACTTTGATAAGTAAATTTGCGCTGAGCCGCAACGCTGGTTGCTTGGATAATATGAGCGGAATAAGGAAAGCCGCCAGAGAGCATTTGGTAAGTCATTACCGCTAAAGCATAAAGGTCTGAGCAAGGGGTACCTTGATGACCTAAGAAATATTCAGGAGCTGAATAGCGTATTGTACCTCTCAATGCGTGTTCTTTTTTAGGGTCTGTCACACCCGCAATGTACACTGATCCAAAGTCGATAATCTTAGCCGTATTTGAACTGTCTATCATTACATTCTGAGGACGCAAGTCTTGGTGGATCATTTCCTGACGATGAAATGCTTGTAAGCCTTTAGCTACTTGTTCAATGATAGCTCGAACTTTCTCAAGGTTGGGCTTGGGGTTATCAATCATCCATTGGTGCAAGGATATACCTTCAATATACTCGCTGACTAAATATAAATAATGACGTTTTCGGTTTGGTTCAATCGCTTTGGCAACATGTGGATTGTCGACCCGTTTAGCTATCCATTCTTCAAGCATAAAACGCTCAAGATAATGACTGTCATCACGCAACTCTGTTGAAGGGATCTTAATCACAACACTTTGCTGACTGTCCAAGTCACGTGCTAAAAATACATGACTGCGACTACTGATATATATTTCACGGATAATTTCATAACCATCAAATATCATTCTAGCACTTAATGTTGGTGGCAGCGGCAACTGGGTCAATTGCTGCACTTCATGCAGTTCATAATGAGGTACATGATCGATACGCACGATTTGAACACTTAAATTATCGTCGCTGCCAGCATCAAGTGCTTGATGAATCACGTCTTTAGCGGCTAAGTCCAAGGACTCTGCACAAGCAATGGCTTTTACAATTTGGGTATCTTGTAGAAACTCATAAACGCCATCAGTTGCTACAACGAACACATCACCTTGCTCAATAGATTGAGTTTGATAGTCAATTTCAAAGTTTTGATCGATACCTAACGCTCGGGTCAAATAACTGACGTCAGCTGATACGACTCTTCGATGATCGTTAGTCAAGCGCTCAAGGCTGTCACCTGACAAGCGGTAAATTCGAGTATCACCAGAATGGAAAATATGGGCAGTATTTGACTTCAAAACCAGAGCACTAAACGTACAGACATATCCCTTATCTTTTTCGAAACGGTGTAGACTGTTGCGTGTTTGAGCGCAAAGCCAACTATTAATCGCTTTAACGACTTTTTGTACTGACGTTTTCACTGACCAAGAATCTGATGTGCAATAATAATCTTCTAAAAACCCTGACACAGCGGTTTGACTTGCAATCTGGCTGACCTGACTCGAGCTAATACCATCGGACATCGCAAATACGATCCCCTTGCTACTAAGCGAGGGTTCACTGGGTATCATGCAGCCAATAAAATCTTGGTTAACCTGTTTAAGCCCTTTATCAGTTGCTTGACCAGCACTCACACTAAGGGGCTTATTTTTTGGTTTATGCGTATTGATGGTAATTTTATTCCCAGAAAAAGGCTCCATAAAATGAATTATAGAGCCTTGAGTAGCATTGTTTGAAACTCGCTATGCAGATTTGCGCGCTGGTGAAGTTCTAACGTGAGTGTAGTACAAAGGTAAACCTACCAGCAACAAGCCACCCGCTAAGTTCCCTAATACCGTTGGTAATTCATTCCATACTAGGTAATCGTAAACAGTAAAGTCACCGCCCATGATCATAGAGAATGGGAACAGGAACATGTTTACAATTGAGTGCTCAAAACCCATGAAGAAGAATAACATCACTGGCATCCACATTGCTGCCATCTTTGCGCCAGCTGAAGTTGAAATCATTGCACCAACAACACCCATTGAAACCATCCAGTTACATAACATGCCACGGATAAAGATGGTAATCCAACCAGCAAATCCATGTTCCTGATAACCCACTGTTCGAGATTCACCAATGCTGGCGACTTTCTCGGCTATAGCTCCGCCCTCAATCGAATATCCATACGTTAATATAAAGGACATAAAAAAGGCAGTGGTCATGGCGCCAGCAAAATTACCAACAAACACCAGCCCCCAGTTTCGCATGACGCCTGAAAAAGTGACACCAGGGCGTTTATCTAACAGTGCCAAAGGCACTAAGGTAAATACGCCTGTTAACAAGTCAAACTTCATCAAGTACAGCATGATAAAGCCAACAGGAAACAGCACAGCTCCGACTAAAGGACTGCCCGTTTTAACGGCGACTGTAATAGCAAAAATCGCGGCCAGACCCAAAATTGCCCCAGCCATAAATGCACGGATCAGAGTATCTTTGATCGACATATAAATTTTGGATTCACCTGCATCAACCATCTTGGTTACAAACTCACTCGGTTCGATATACGCCATTACTAATTCTCTCTTATTAAAATTCGGTTGTTTTAAACTGCACTTCAAAGATAGGGGCAACAATTTGACCCATAAATTTTGCGTTTTTAACTAGTACTGACTCAGTGTCGCAATGGACATTTAATCAGCCACTAATCGGACTAAAATACCGCCAGATTACCAGGCGTTATAAGGTAAAAACTTACCATTTAGGGTCAAGATGACTCGATCACCCTTGGGGTTTTCTTCTTTCTCGACGTCCATTGTAAAATCGATAGCACTCATGATTCCGTCGCCAAACTTTTCCTGAATGACTTCTTTTAAGGTATCGCCATAGACGCCAACAACTTCGTAAAGACGATAAATTAACGGATCTTGTGGTACTGATTTGACCCATTCCTTGATTGGGTATTCCTCCAATGCAGCTTTTGCCTCAGTCGGTAACGCTAGAAAAGAAACCAATTTTTCAGCCACCTCTGCAGTGCAGCTGTTCATCCCTAAACAAGCTGATGTAGTCCATACCGTCGACATACCAATTGCTTGAGCAATACCTTCCCAAGTTAATTGTCTGTCTGCCTTAATTAAAAAGATGGCTTCTGTTACATCAATTTTTTTCATAATAATTTCCTAAAAACAGCGATAAGGGCCATCAACATTCGTTACTCAGCGCCAGCAGCGCAAACAAATTTGAAGTACTCAGTAGTATCAAAGGTTTACTACGTTAACCTACTACTAGCGATAACCATGCCAACCTTAAAATACTTTATATCTAATTGTTTTTAATGATTAATATATATAATATTAAAAGAATAGTGGCAACGAAATTTCGAGGATAACGATTTATCGTTGTGATTAAAACGAAATATCGTTTTCGTACTGATTGTCCATTTTAGCCATTAGCCAATGATATCTCTGGAGTAATATCTGTATTTAAGCGTTGAGCCATTTTTGGCGGATAAATGCTTTTTTTTATATCCTTAGCGTAAATAACATCAAGCAAAAACCTACTCCAGAGTAAGTTGATGATTTTATTATTCAGCAAAAAAGTATCTTGTGGATAAATTAATACAAATGAGATTGATTCTTGTTTGTATTCGTGTTTAAATATCGGCTTAATCAAACTATATGCGTTAACAAGGAATCGATTTTTTGAAAATATCTCAACTTTCCCTAGGTATCTCTTCTATATTAATGGGCGTCGTATTTACATCTTCTGCAGCTGAATCTACTACTGATGCGAGCACTAATAGTATTGAGCAAATCACTATTTTAGGGTCTACCGCTGCGGTATCTAAGCTTCCTGGTTCAGGCGCCTATATTGGTAAAGAAATACTAGATACTTACGCAGTTACAGACATTCAGCGTATTTTATCCTCTACCGCCGGTGTCTATTTTGTAGAAGAGGACGGCTACGGATTACGCCCTAATATTGGTATGCGTGGATCAAGTTCTGATCGCTCTGAAAAAATTACTATAATGGAAGATGGCGTTCTCGCAGCGCCGGCCCCTTATGCAAGTCCCGCTGCCTATTACTTTCCTACTGTTGGACGCATGCAAGCGGTTGAAATACTTAAAGGGGGCTCAACTATTGAGTATGGGCCGCGCACCAGTGGTGGCGTTATTAACTTGGTCTCAACTGCCGTTCCACAAAATGCTTTGGGCGGCAAATTTGATTTCGCACTTGGAAGTGATGGTTTTTCAAAATTACATACTTTTGTTGGCGGGAGAAATGAAACTAGTGGCGGTTTAGTTGAAATTTATAACTACCAAGCAGATGGATTTAAAACACTTAACTCCGGGCAGGATACTGGTTTTAACAAAACAGATTTATTGACTAAATTTGATATCTATTTAGACGATGACAAACGTCACCAGTTAGAATTTAAACTTAAGTATTCTGACGAATCTTCTGATGAAACCTATGTGGGAATAACTCAACAAGACTTTAGTCAAAATCCATTTCAACGTTATTCAGCCACTCAACTTGATAATATGTCCACCGAACATAAACATGCGTCCGTGCATTATGATTATAGAATTTCTGAGAATATGGACTTAAGTGTTATTGCGTATATCAACGATTTCGGTCGTAACTGGTATAAAGTATCAAAAATAAATGGCAGTAGTCTAGGTAGCGGCGCAGAAGAAATTGCCAGCAACTTCGATGCCGCTGTTTTTGCTAACGCTGCACCTGACGACATTACAGTAACCTTAAAGGCCAATAACCGTGAATACTTGTCGCGCGGTATTCAAGGTCAATTCGCGCTCTATCTCGATAATCATCAAATCAATATCGGTGCCAGAGTGCACAATGATGAGATGGATAGATTTCAGTGGGTTGACCAATATGCGCTTACAACTGATTTTTCGATGAGCCTTCTCGACGCCGGCGTACCCGGCACCGATTCAAACCGAATTGACAGTGCCAACGCATATAGTTTTTTTGTTAAAGATAAAATGACATTTGGTGACTTCATCGTTACTGCTGGCGTACGCTATGAAAATGTAAATTTAGCCCGTGATGACTGGGGCAAAACTGATCCTCGACGCACTGAAAATCCGAGCGAACGTAATAACGAAGTTAATGCATTTTTACCGAGCATCGGTGCTACTTATCAAGCAAATGATAACTGGATTTTATTGGCAGGGGTGCAAAAAGCGTTTGCACCCCCGTCACCAGGTAACAATAACGCTGACAATGAAGAAGGCTGGAATTATGAGTTTGGAGGACGTTTTAGCTACGGTAGCATTAACGGAGAGTTGATTGGATTTGTAACTAATCTTGATAATCTGCATGGTAACTGCACTGCTAGTCAAGGCTGTAACGATGACCTAATCGGTCAGCAATATAACGCTGGTAAAGTAGATATATCGGGGGTTGAATTTGTTATCAATCACCGAGCCGAATTCAACGGTTTTGCCGTACCTACTCGATTCAATTACACTTACTCTAGCGCCGAATTCGCGGAGACTTTTGAATCCGAGTTGGATGTTTGGGGCAGCGTAGAAGCAGGCTTTGACATTCCCTATTTACCTGAGGTTACATGGCAACTAGAAAGCGGTATTGCTGGTGATAATTGGCAGGTGTTAGCAGCGGTCAAATATGTAGATGAAATGCGAGTTGTTGCGGGCAGTGATAACATCAATGAAAGCAACGGCATAAAAGCGCGTACTATAGTCGACATATCAGCCAACTATCAAATTGATGAAAAACAAAGCCTATATGTCGTATTGGATAATTTGTTTGACAAAGAATACGCTGTAACTCGCCAGCATGGTGGTCTTCAGGTCGGTAAATCACGTTCATTGCAAGTGGGTTACAGATATCAATTATAGAATTTATTTATAGTCTAGGAATTATAGTGACTGAGGTAGTCCTTGAATAAAAGGGCTACCTGTTTCCATATTGGACGGATTGTAAGTTTTACTAAATATAGGCTCAGTATCCATTAAAATTCAAATTCAGGTCTAAAATTTGCTGGGTTGAGGTATTTTTAGACTTGCCGCCATTAACAGGGTGACAACACAACTCATCCGCTAGCTGCTGAAAACTGATGAGAAGATCTTTTAATGAACGTTTTAACCATGCTTGGCTAAGGCCATTTAATGCTGAAAGTTTAGGTATGGTGTGTTATCGCTCGTTATTTAGCATAATGGTTTAGCGTTTGCCACGCCAAGTTAGCGACTGCAAATTCAATTGAGACAGATCGACCTGCCCCGCAATTATTTCATTACACAGTTTGACCACAAGTTTTGCCTGCGAGTGATTCAGATTTTTGTATGCCGGACGCTTTCAGAAAAAAGCGGTTTTTCATAAACCGAGAATTATCTTTTATCTTTAAACTTAAGCGTAAAGAAAAACAATACGAAGTAACTTCCGAAGGCAAACCAATACGGTAACGCGCCATCTATTGAGTA
>Ga0307489_10003648_pt1 | contig 10187 bp, 16 predicted proteins | sample SB12metaG_FD_202247 | JGI IMG/M metagenome (GOLD analysis project Ga0307489, IMG submission 202247) | Sea-ice brine microbial communities from Beaufort Sea near Barrow, Alaska, United States - SB 1.2 | ecosystem: Environmental > Aquatic > Marine > Coastal | place: USA: Alaska | collected...
CCATCGCCGTCGCGGCGTCGGAAGCGACCCTGGCAGCGGCGGCGGCAGCGGCAGCGGCAGCGGTGGCGGCAGCGGCAGCGCAGCGGACTGGGCTTCTACAAGCTTCGGTGATTCAGCAGCGGCCTTCGCGTTGGCGGCGGCGGCGGCGTCGGCGGTAAGGGCGGCGAATTCGTGCTGACGCTTCGCAAGCGGGATACGATGTTGTGAAGCGGTAACAACGGAGGGCGCGGCTCTACAGTAGTCCGGCTGTGCCCGCCGCCCGCCGATTCGCGAATGAGGAGGGGTGCCTACGGAGAAGTTCCCGGTGGGCTATATGGTATCGAAGCCCATTTTCGCCGAAAAGCGATGCCGAAAACTACGGGACTCAGGCCCCTGTGTCGTAAGAAAATGGCGTCTTGGTCGGCCGGTCCCAAGTGTGGAAACTGCAATCACGCGGCCGAATCCGGTCGGCGATGGGACGAAATGGAGGGTCGATACCAGTGTGCTGTCCTTGCGCCATACAAATCAGGCGCTTTGGACAGTCGTATGGTTTGTTTCTTACGACACAGGGGCTCGAGTCCCGTAGAAGGCTCCCACTCGTCCACTTCTCACCTCAACCTGACCCCGCGGTTCGTTTCTGTCACTAATGCCACCCAATGAGAGCTTTACATCTCGCAAGTCTACTTCCAGCTCAACCTGAGCCGTTTCTGTCACAAGTCACCCAACGAGAGCTCTACTCTCACAAAAAGTGCTCACGTCAAGCCGAAAAGTTGACGAGTGTAAGCCACTTCCACTGGTCCACTTCTCAGCTCAACCTGAGCCCCGTTTCTGTCACCAAAGCCACCCAACGAGCGCTCACAACAGTTCTCGCGTCAAGCCGAACAGTGAACGGGTGTAAGCCCCTGACGCGAGGCGCGTCGCGCGCGGCGGCGGCGGCGGCATTGAGGAATGATGGACAATACTTGCCACGTCATCAAACACCTCTTGAACCCTCACGTGATGAGTTGAATGGAATCCGATGACGTGGCAAGCACTACCCATCAGTCCCTAGGAGGCGGCGGCTGCAGCGGCGGCGTGATGGAGCACTCGGACGCGCCGGGCGTTCCCACCTCCCCGCCAGCGCTCAACCCCCAGCAAGGGCGTTACAGGTTGTCCTGAGGTTGACCGAGCTTGGTCCCAACGCTTGAAGGCACAGTATGAGAGAGACGCTTCGCTCCTAGCTGTATAAGGAGGGCCCAGGCTTTCGTCCTAGCCCCGCCCGTGAAGCTACAATGTGCATCTTATGACATGGCGAGCACATTCCATCAGTCCCTAATCGGCGGCGGGGGCAGGGTGCCAGGGAGGATGTGGTCTGAGGCGGGCCACGGCGGCGACCGCGGCGGTGCGGCGTGTTGTTTTGAGGCGGGTTACTCGATTGTAATGATGAATATGTACCCGCGTGAGGTGCACATGCTTGCTATCGTTGCTATCGTTTGCTTACATTCATGTGAGGGGCCACTCGGGGCAGCCGTGCGCCCGCGCCCACTGCAGCACCTCCAGGTGCCCGCCCTGAGCGGCACAGGCACTCCATGGGCAGTCATGCTCCCGCGCCCACTTCAGCACCTCCAGCTGACCTTCCTGAGCGGCGGCGGCACAGGTCGTCTCATCCCACGGACAGCTTTGCTCCCGCAACCACTTCAACACCTCCGGCTGCCCGCCCACAGCTGCCTCGCGACAGATGGTACTCACAGTCCATGGGCAGCCATGCTCCCGCGCCCACTTCAGCGCCTCCAGCTGTCCGTCATGAGCGGCAGTGGCACAAGTCGTCTCGTCCCATGGGCAGTGGTGCTCCCGCGCCCACCTCAGCACATCCAGGTGCCCTCGCTGAGCAACGGCGGCACATATTGTCTCATCCAACGGGCACCCGTGCTCCCGCGCCCACCGCAACACGGCAATGTGCCCGTTCTCAGCAGCTGCGGCAGCCACGGCAGCTGCTGCTGCTGCAAGGTTCCCGTTCTCCCGCACCCACCGCAACACATCCAGGTGCCCGCCCGCAGCGGCGGAGCACACACGTCATCTCATCCCACGGGCACCCGTGCCTGCGCGCCCACTTCAACACCTCCAAGTGCCCGCCCATAGCCGCCTGTCCACACGTCCTCGCGTCCCACTGCCACCCGCGCTCCCGCGCCCAATGCGCTACTTCCAGGTGCCCTCCCTCAGCGGCGTGTGAGATAGAATTCACTACGACCAACGAGCGCGGGCACCCGTTCTCCATGGCCCAAGCCAACAGGTTGACGGACCCGACAAAACGTCTGAGCTTGTGCGGCACCTCCTCGCTGACGCCCGCGCGCGGGAGGTGGGACGAGGACTCCACCGCCGCCCTAAAGGCGCGATCCACCCGACGCAGCAGGGCGAGGTCCGTGGGGTCCAGCCGCGACAGCACCTCCGCCGCGAAGAGGCCGGACACCTGGAGTACGTCGGACAGTCCGAGAACCACGATCAGGTTCTGCGGCCTCACGCCCACGACGCGGCCGGGCCCGTCCATTCGCACTTTCGCCGGCGCACCCCCTCGTGGCTCACCACGCGCCCAAGGCAGCCGTTCAATTCCGCCGCGCCCGTCAGCCCCTTGCACCGCACGCGCGCGCCCACCGCCGGCAGCGGCGGCTCCCGGGCTCCCGGGTCGCCCCCGCCACCGCCCTCGCCCCTACCTCCATCAGAGATCTGAGATTCGAGAGTGAGGCCGGCGAGCAAGGGCGCGGGTTCGGGTCCGCCGCCGCCGGGTGTGGGGCGTAATGATGACATGAGGTCGACCGCGCGCTGGTTGCGCAGGGGGGCGCCGGACGGCGACGCGGTTGCACGAGTGCGGCGCAAAGGATGTGACGCGACCTGCCGCAACCTCTGAAACCGTGAAAACGCTCCACTATTTTGGTATCGAAGCCATTGTCGCACCGGTGGTCGGACGGGTACCTGCGGCCGGCAAGGGGGTATTTTCCTGGGCCGCGGCCCTCGGGCCGTCCTCACACCACGCGGCCTCACACCACCCGGCCGAGCGCACGCGTCGCCGCCGTCGCGCACGAATGGCGTCCACCCACCGGTCAACGTCGCGCACTTCCACAGTCCCCGCGTCCGCCGTGCTTCTGCTGCTGGCGGCGCTTGGCGGGGTTGGCGCTCAGACATCATCCTCGGGCTTCTTCGCTCAAGGTGCGTGAAAAGTCCGAGAGGGGGCAAGGCAACCTTGGCACGAGAAGGCGGGGCCGGCGGTCGGGGCGGGCGCGGATAGATCCCTCCCCGCGGTCCGCGGCTTGGTGTTCCACACCACCTCAACGAGGATACGCGCGCGGTCGCGCGTAGGGAGCGATCGTGCCGCCGCCCGCGCGTGCGGAGAGCGGCGAAGATCAAACGCGAAAGCAAAACTCCACAGCGCCGTTGAGAATGTTGACATGCGTTGGGCACCTGCACACTCGTGGGGGACAGGAAACCTCGAGATCACTGCGCGTTGCCCTCAACGCCCCGCCGCACCGCATCACGCTCGCCTTCAACGCCGAACGCGCCGAGCGATCGCGCTTCGAGACCTCGGGAACCCAGCACCCGCATCCGCCGGCCCTCGCTCTCTCAGAGTGTGCCCCCTTCCTCTCCATACGCTCACTTCAGCTCGATCCGTTATCACGCAGTGGACATGGGCGCGCCCAAAGTGGAGCAGGCAGGGACAGGCACATATCCCACAGGCCACGTCATCGACACGCATTCTGAACCTTCACTTCGTGAGTCACATGGCATCCTACGAATGTGTCGTGTGTCTGACCCGGCCCTGTCGTCCAACACATTTTGAACCTTCGTTCTTGAGAGTAGCTACTCGTAGTGACGTGGCGAGCAATATCTGCCAGGCGCTTGCCCGCCACGTCATCCACACAATGCTGAAGAATTGATTCTCGAGACGTACCATATCCTATCACGTGGCAAGCGACATCTGCCAGGCCCTGTCATCCACCGCACGTTACACCCTCGTTTCTCGAGGCATTTGGGATCATATGACGTGGCCAGCTATAGCTGCCAGGCCCAGGAGTATTGAACCCTCGTTGCTTGAGATTAATGGCATCTTATGACGTGGCGAGCCAACATATGCTGGGCCCTCGAACCAGGTTCCGCCAGGGCTGGAAAACCTGGTGCGACTTGCAAACCGGCTGGGTGGCGACGACCAATCGACGTCACCCACGCCGGCGCAGCGCGCAGGGAGCATGTGGGAATTCGGCGAGGGGGCGGGGGGCGAGGACAAGTACCGCGGGTGGGGTCCCCACTTTTGCGCCGAAAACCGTCATTCCGTCTGTATTCATCTTACCAAAGACTGGGAACTACGGGTGCACCGGTACACTATGAGCAAGCAGTCAGGGAATGGGCACCTGACAAGATATGTATTGGCGGATGCGCCCCTAAGCGTGGGATGGCGGACACCTTCGACCACGGCACCAACCCCATGTGGGAGACCATGTCGGGCGGACTGGTGTCCAGCGCGTGCGGGTCTGTGGAGGGCCAGGCGCTGTGCTTCAATGACGAGGTAGGGCGGTGCAGCTTAACAGCATCAAACCCCGTGTTGAAAGCGCCTGTGGTGTCAGCGCTTGAAGCCGAAACATGATGAACCGCTTTGGAAATTTCCTTTCAACTTCAAGTTGCGGCGCTACTCCGAGGGCAACCGCGTGGCCATCACCACCGCCGTCAACACCATCGGTTGGGCCTGACAGATGATACTCGCCCCGTCATGTGATACCGTTTGACTCAAGACACAAGGGTCTAGAACGTGGAGGATGACGTGGCAGGCATGATCTGTCAGGCCCTAACCATCGGCGGCGGCATCGTGCGCTTCTCGCTGCAGATGTCCTACGAGGACGGCCTCGCCGCGGACGTCGTAGGGCCTGACAGATCATGCCTGCCCATGCCCCCTCATCCTCCACATTGTAGACCCTCGTTTCTTGACTTCGACGGAATCACATGACGTGGCGAGCATTATCTGTCAGGCCCTTGGACGCGGTTTTGGAGTACAAGCCCGTGGGCCGCGCGTGGCACCTGCTTGAGTCCTACTCGGAGGTAGGGACTGATGGATAGTGCTCGTCACGTCATCAAACTCACGTTGGACTCTCGTTTCTTGAATTAAACGCAATTCTATGACGTGGCGAGCACTATTCGTCAATCCCTACTCGGAGGAGACGTACACCACCGCGGGGTTCACCAACCCCAATGGCGACTCGCTGGGCTCCTGGTGGGGACTGGTGGATAGTGCTCGCCACGTCATAGGATGCCATTGATCTCCAGTAACGAGGCTGAAATGCGTTTGATGACGTGGCGAGTCTTGGGATGCCATTTAGCCCAAGGAACGAGGGTTCAAAATGCGTTTGATGAGGTGGCGAGTCATGGAATGCCGTTTAGCACAAGGAACGAGGGTTCGAAATGCGTCAGGTGACGTGGCGAGCACTGTCCATGAGTCCCCTGCCTCCTGGGACGTGGCGCAGACGGCCGACGGGTTCGTGACATACGCCGTGAAGCTGCCCGATGCGGCCCAGTCGCCGGCCACCAAGATCCGCTTCCGCCAGGTGCGCGACCTGGTCAGCGGCAAGGCCGCCAGCTGGGCGCTGGACGACGTGGCAGGGGGGTTATTGAGAGCGAGCACTCGACCAACGTTCAATGTCCTCCTCCTCCTCAATGCATCGTCTGTAAGTATGAGTATTCACCCTGACGGCTACTAAGTCATAAGTCAAGCTCCGATATCGGTTTGAGTGCGTGTTCTCAATGACCCTACCGCCACCTTGAAGGTAACTAAGTCTTGAGTCACGCTCCGATATCGGTTCGGGTGCTCGTTCTCAATGATCCTGCCGCGTGGCGGTGGATGCGGGCGGCGAGGCGCCAGCTGTACAGATCACGGCGCCCAAGGAGAAGCGGCACGTGAAGATGCTCACCATCGTCATGCAGTTCTCACGCCCCGTCTTCGGCTTCGAGGCACGGCCTTACAGTCCTTCCCTTTTCTATTCCAATTCAGCATACTGAATTGGACTAATCAGTGCTGAGTGGGGCTTGATTAAGGTAGTGAAGGGGGCGAGCAAGTTTTGCTTGTGGCTTGTTTGAGGTAGCACCTTTGAGAGATACTCTAGTTGAGGTCGAGGACATATCGATGCGACGCATGAGTGAGGGGCAGTCTGGAGCGTTAGCTCCTAGTCTGGATACAGGCTGTAGTATCCGTACTGCCGATAAGACGGCTCAGGTTGAGCTGAAACAGCGAACGATTGGGCGGGCCTTGGTTGGAGGCGCCGGACGTGCACGTGACGAACGCCACGGTGGTGGCCCTCAACCAGTTTGACAGCCGCATCTCCAACGCGGGTGCGGCCCGTCAGATGTTGCCCGCCGCGCAGTCATACTCATTGTGAACCCTCGAGGCTTGAGTGAAGCTGCATCATCCTATGACGTGGAGTACTCGAGCAATACTTGCCAGGCTCTGACGAGATATTACCCGCCACGTCATCGACGTGCACCATGAACCCTCCCTTTACTGCGACGTTTCTTGCCATGTCATTGACATGCATTTCGAACCCTCGTTTATTAAGTTAGATGGGATGCTATGACGTGGCAAGCAATATCAGCGAGGCCCTGTCATCCAACGCATTGTGAACCCTCGTTTACTGAGGTAGATGGCATTCTGTGACGTGGCGAGCGACATCTGGCAGCCCCTACACGCGGGTGCGTTGTACACGGCGCACGTGCGGCCGGATAAGCCCAGCCCGGAGTGGGTGGGGCCCTTCGCCATCGACGTGCAGGTGCCGGCGGGGTAGGGACTCATGGAGGGTGCTCGCCACGTCATAGCATGCCATGTAGCTCAAGAAACGAGGGCTCAAAATGCGTTTGATGATGTGGCGATCACAATCATTAGTCCCTACCGTGGGGGTGTGCGTCAATGCCGACGGGCGCGCCAACGACGCGTCCAACCACATGCGCCTGCGACACACAATGGCTAAGAAGCGGCGGCGGCACTCGCACGCCGACCTGTCCTTCGGCCCGCGGCCCGGTCCGGCCGACCGCCGCTGGGGCGCCGTCATCGCCGAGGAGGACAAGGACTTTGCGGCAGGGGCTTACACTCGTCCACTTCTCAGCTTTACCTAGGCCGTCTTGTTCAGTGTGCCGTTTTGTGTCCAGTTTGTGACGAGTTATGACACATACATCTACTGAAGGTACCCAATGTACCCCGCAAAAAGTGTGTCCCACAAACAGTGCTTACGTTGAGCTGAGAAGTGGACGAGTGTAAGCCCCTGCTTTGCGGCCAACACGTTGCAGCCGCTGAGCGACGGCGAGGCGCACGACCCGGAGAAGGCGCGCGACCCGTCGGGGATCTTCAACGACACGGAGGTGGGGCCAGGTGAATGACCGTAATGACGCGCATGATACCAGGCTTTCCCTTCGATAACGTGGCAATATTCGGTGATATAATGTCAGGTGAAGCGATCGTGCTGACCGGGATGATGCTGGGGGTGCGTACCTCAAGCGGTGTTGAGTGGTATCGCATTAGGTGAAGTGTGATTTTGCTGACGTGCATGATACCGCGGGTGTGTTATCTTAATCGGAGGTACTGGACGAGCGCGTGGCGGCGGCTACGGAACTCCTGGAGCGCCTCAACACCGGCCCCGCCCGCCCGCCGCTGGCCCTCGTGGAGCAGCTCGAGGACGAGATCAAGGTAGGACCTCGCGCAATATAGCTCGAGTACTCCACGTCATCCAACGCACTTTGAACCCTCGTCTCTTGAGTTAAACTGCAATCTATGACATGAATGGGGGGTTTACTTTGGAGTGTTTGATCGTCAGACTTTGAAATTTAAGACGGATATATAATCTATGATGTGACGAGCAATGTCTGCCAGGCCCTACATAAAGACGCTGAAGGAGGCGCGGCAGCGGCTGGCCACGGTGGAGGCCATGAACCTGGTCAACGACCCCGCCGCAAGAGCCAGGGCTGCCGCCGCCAAGGTGGGGCCGTGCAGCTTGACCCCAGCTTGAGCACTGATGAACCCCAGGTTGATCCCAGGTTGATCCCAGCTTGACCACAGCTTGACCCCGGCTTGACCCCAGGTCTGACCCCAGCATTACCCCAGCTACACCCCAGCTACACCCCAGCTTGACCCCAGCTTGACCCCAGGTTTGAACCCAGGTTGGCCCGGGTTGGCCGCGCTTCATATCAGCACTTGAAGCTAAAATATGATGAACCGCTTTCAAACTTTGCTTTCAATTCCAAGTTACGGCGCTACACCCAGGCCATGAAGGCGCGCGGCGACGTGGACGAGTTCGATTACGACGACGAGGGCGAGGCCATGAGCGATGAACTCAAGCACGAGATCGAGGCGAGCGAGAAGCTGCACCGCGCGCTGGAGGACGAGGTGCACAAGTCCGAGGTGGGGTGGTGCACGTTGGCCTCAGGTTGACCCCAGGTTGACCCCGGCATAGTCCTGCTTGGTGTCAGCGCTTAAAGCTACAATGTGGTGAACCGCTCTCAAACTTTGCTTTGAATTTCAACATGCGGCGCTACACCGAGGACATCCACAAGGAGCTGGAGACCGAGATGCAGGTGCTGCGGCGCGAGCGGTCGGAGATGAAGGCCGCCATGGACGAGCAGAAGCGCCTGCGCCAGGAGCTCAGCGAGGCAGGGCGGTGCAGGTTGAAACCTGTGTTTGCAAGCATGCAATAACACGTTCTTCGCCTCGGGTCTCTGACTTGATGCCCGTGTGTGATACTCTGTGATCCTACCACGTGCTACTTCATTGATCGCGCCTGCTTTCAGCTGTAAAATGTGGTAAACTGCTTTCAAGTTTTGATTTCATATTCAACTTGCGCTGCTACAGCGAGGAGCGCAAGGCCATCCACACGGAGATGCAGGACCTGGAGCGTGTACACGACGACAAGTACCACGGCGGCAAGCACACGCACGACGGCGCCGGCGAGCACGAGCACGAGGTGAGGCGGTGCAGGTCGACCCCGAGTCCACCCCGGATTGACCCCGAGTCCACCCCAGGTTGACCCCGAGTCCACCCCAGGTTGACCCCGAGTCCACCCCAGGTTGACCCCGAGTCCACCCCAGCTTCACCCTAAGTCAACCCCAGGTTGACCCCGAGTCCACCCTAGATCAACCGCGCTTGGTTTCAGCGCTTGAAGCAACAATATAATGAATCGCTTTCAAAGTTTGCCTTCAATTTGAACGTGCGCCGCTACAACGAGGAGGATCTGGACGAGGACTACGAGTGGGAGACCTACTACGAGGACGACGACACGGCGGCGCAGGGTGACGCCCACGGGCACGAGGGCCACGGCAGGGCTGCACAGGTTGGCAGCATCATAACCCATGTTGGAACGCGCCTGTTGTTCCAGAGCTTGAAACTAGAATATCATAAACTGCTCTCACCGTCTGCTTTCAATTTCAACTTGCACCGCTACACGACGGGCACGAGGGGCACGGGCACGGCGGCGAAAAGGAGGGGGACGAAACTCTCGAGGACGGGCAGGGGCACAGCCACTTGGTAGGGCGGTGCAGGTTGAACCGATGACACCCGTGTTGAAACCACCTGGAACTAAGCGCTTGAAATGAAGTATGATGGACTGCTTTCAAGTTTTGCTTTCAAATGCAACTTGCGCCGGTAAAACTTGGACGCGCACGAGCACGCGGACGGGCACGGGGAGGGCGAGCTGGACGGCCACACCGACACCGGGTTCGAGGTAGGGCGGTGCAGGTTGACACTTGACAGCATCAAGACCGGTGTTGAAAGCGTCTGCAGTTTCAGCGCTGCAAACTAAACGATGCTGAGAGCGGCTTTCAAACTTTGCTTTCGGTTTCAACTTGCGCCGCTACATCGCGGAGGCGGGCGAGGAGGGCGAGGCGCACCAACACGAGCACGCGCGCAAGAAGCTGCGCCGCAAGGTGCCCAAGAAGAAGGGCGGCGGCGGCGGCGGCGGCGGCGGCGGCAAGAAGCAGGACCACTTCCACGCACACCTGGACGCCAACGAGCTGGCGCAGGCAGGGGCTTCAATCGTCCAGTTTTCGGCTCAACGTAAGCACAGTTCGTGGGATGCGTTGGGGGCATGATTTTCCCCAGTCTATTAGACAGGGGGACACGGGGAGGTGTGACCAAAACGGCTTAGGTTGAGCTGAAAAGTGGACGAGTGTAAGCCCCTGGGCGCAGGTGCTGCACGACCTGTACGGGCTGCAGCCCA
>Ga0307489_10003649_pt1 | contig 10187 bp, 13 predicted proteins | sample SB12metaG_FD_202247 | JGI IMG/M metagenome (GOLD analysis project Ga0307489, IMG submission 202247) | Sea-ice brine microbial communities from Beaufort Sea near Barrow, Alaska, United States - SB 1.2 | ecosystem: Environmental > Aquatic > Marine > Coastal | place: USA: Alaska | collected...
ACCCTGACCGCCTCATGAAGGTACTTGGTTACTTTACAGTCATAGCCTCGGAGGGCAAGGCGAAAGCCTGGTGCCTCCTCCTACTCTCTCGATCCCTCTCTTCATCTCGAATGCTACAATCCTCAAATCCAGGTCAGTGATACCTCGATCTCAGCAGTGTGATTGATGTGTATGACCCTCGTGCGAGGCTCTCATCACCAGCTACGTCCCCCCCGCATCATCGCTGCCAGCCTCGTGCTGCCTCCCTGACAAGGACCTGGACGTCTCTGCCCTCCTGCTCCTTGGTTCCCGGTTCCCCCAAGGCTGGCGATGGAGTCACATTCAATGACGAGTCTTCTCTCAAGAATCGATTGTTCTTGGTCCCTGCCATCGTTAAGCGTTTGGCGTGTGTGTGTTGCAGCGGCAAGCTTTTGTTTGGCCCCGCTCTTGAAGGCCCCGGTTTTCCCTTCACATTCAACCCCATCTGCAACCCTACCACCATCACTGGCAGTTCGGCAGCGTTGGCAGTTTGCGGTTAGCGCAAGGGTTTACACTTGCCTGCCCGTCTAGTGTACGCCACACGTGGCATTTAGCCTCCGGGCGAGTTGCTATTTCTTGCTTTCGTCTTTTCTGAAACGCACTCTTCTCGTGGCGTGTGACGAGTCTTTATCATAGGATAATCATCTGATGCTACTTGTAACATAAACATTTGAATCCGAGGGGGACTGCCTATAACCAAAGCAGTTTCTGAATCTCCGCGCGGCGAGTGCGTATGCGCGATATTACTGATTCACCGGTATGATCCAGTGGCGCGCCCCGCGGGAAGTACGCCCCGATGTCGTGGTGCTGACCAATCATAACACCTCGAGTGGAAAGTCAATATCGGCACTACTGCATACGGGTCTACGCAACCTTGAACATCCCATGTGAGCGCCTTGGGGCTCGATGCACCTTACCTGTACTGACATTGAGTTGAAATTCTCTCGGCAGTGCCACATATGCATCTAGGCTCTAGTACCTAGTATGTCCAAGTCACCTTGTGGTATCTGGCTGGTTATACTAAAATTAAAATCGTCTTTTGGCCAAATCAGCAAACTCAAAGGTACTAAGGGAAGTACTAAATGCATTTTCAGGCCAGGCCTTAGTAGGCGATCTTGATGACAATCTTGATGATGATGTTGCCCGCGGCCGGCATCGCCGGCTCTTAGTGACACCTGTCACGCCATCACGGGCCGCCCCGTCACCTGGCACATCCCTACTGGCCGCCCCGCCACATGTGACATCCGCACTGGCCGCCCCACCACCTGTCACCACCCCACCGGCCGACCCGCCACCTATCACGCCCCCGCTTGCCAACTAGCAACCTGTCACGCCCCCAATGGCCGCCCCGCCACATGTGACGCCCCCACTGGCCGCCCCGCCACAAGTCACGCCCCAGCTGGCCGCCCCGCCACCTGCCACGACCCCAAATGGCCGCCCCGCCACTTGCCACGCCCCCACTGGCCGCCCGCTACCAGCCACGCCCATGCGGGCCGCCCCGCCACCTGTCACATCCCCACTGGCCGCCCCGCCACCTGTCACGCCCCCACGGGCCGCCCCGCCACCTGCCACGTCACCCGCTGGCTGCCCCGCCACCTGTCACGCCTCCACTGGCCGCCCCGCCACCTGTCACGTCCCTACTGGTCGCAACTAGGCGACCTTGATGACTATCTTGCCCGCGCCCTGCATGGCCAGGCTCTTGGTGAGCGCGGCGGGGACATCCTGGAAGCAGGGCCTCAGGTGCCCATCATACTGGGGTCAGGTGCCCACTTTGGGAGGATCAGGTGCCCAGCAAAGGCGGTGCAGATACCCATTTTAGGGGGGTAAGGTGCCCAATATAGGGGGGGCAGGTTCCCATTATACGGGGGTCAGGTGCCGATTATAGGGCGTTCAAGTGTCCATTATAGGGGGGTCAAGTGCCCATTATAGGGGGGACAGGTCATCATTATGGAGAGATCAGTAACCCATTACAGGGGGGTCAGGCACGCATTACAGGGGGGTCAGGTACCCAAGATAAGGGGGTCAGGTGCCCAATAAGGGGGTCAGGTGCCCATGAAGGGGGTCAGATGTCCCCCCGCCTTTAAGTCCATCACTGAGTTCACAGGCAACTTCAACGCGCCCGCCTTGAGCCTGACGTGGCGAGATGGTCTGACATGACCGGCTGTCGGTCAATGACGTGGCTGGATGCGCCAGCATGATTGGCTGACTGTCGATGACGTGGCGGGATAGGCTGACATGATTGGCCGACCCCGCCTTGAATTCCATCACCGAATCCACGGGCAGCCTCAGCGCCCCTGCCTTCACCATGCCGACCACAAGGGGATTACACTCATCATCTTTCCAGCTCAACTTGAGCTACAATTCTGCAGTGACTCCCCTGTAATGTGGCAGTGCCCCCTCTGTATTGTGGCAGCGACCCCACCCTTAGAATGTGGCAGTGACCCCCCTGCAATGTGGCAGTGACCACATGTAATGTGGTAGCGACTCCCCTACTCGTATAATATGGCAGTTACCCCCCGTTTCAATGTGGCAGCTGGGTTGGTGGATACCGAATCCACGAATCCTACTCGCTCGGTATAGTGTACTTTACGGTGTAGGATCAAAATGCCCATACGGACTGTAAAATACCGTAAAGTTTTTCCCGGAAGCGCAATCCCTCAATCGACTCGACCTCCGAATGCCATTTGGTGGCGCGCCGGACCACGAATGACTGTGATGATGATGTGACGACAATGACTGCGATGATGATGGAACAGAGCTACGAGGAATGAACTACACACTACGTTCGAGCAACGATGCACGGCAAAATGTTCAAATTAAAAAAATGTGCGACTGCATAGCCATAGTCCGCCCGCCGCTGTCTCGCAACACCCCGCAATTTCCAAAGCTTGCTGCCTCCCTCGCCGCTGCGTGGCTCGGAATGGACAGGTACACAAAACGCTCGCGAGGCCCGCTGCTCGGCGGAACACAAACGGGGCCCTCGTGCTTTGTACATGGGCATAAATTACAAAATACTTCAGCCCTCGCTCCCTCACACTCTAACTATAAACGCTTTCGGGACTTTCGCAAAACGTATTAACAGGGTCTCGCTCGCGAGACGCAAATGGTCCCTTCATGGTATGTACGAGGGCACGACTTAAAAGGCAACTGGTCTCTCTCCCTCTCCATCCCTCTCTCTTCTATGACTATAAATGCTTCCGGCGGTTTCAGAACTTTCACATAATGTATGAACTGGGACTCGCTCGCTCGCCCATCAGCTCGTCGGCTCGTCAGGCGCCGTCAGCTCTTCAGCTCGTCAGGCGTCATGAACTCGTCAGCTCGTCAGCTCGTCGTCAGCTGGTGAGCTCGCCGCCGTCCAGCAGCGTGAGGCCGCCCAGCGCGTCACCCCCCCCGCCGCCGCCGCCGCCCACGAGTCCGAGTCCGGCCGCGGGGATGTCGTCCACCTCGAGGTCCGACCAGCCGTCGCCCGACCCGTCCAGGTCCCGTGAGATATTCATAGAAAGGTCGTTGTCCTTCACTCAGCGTCTTGCACTCCTTCCCGTTTCACCTCAACCACACTGTTTACTCATAGTGTACCAGTGTACCCTACGCAGTTCTGGTGGGGGGGGCAAATGGGGATGGCGCGTAGCGCGATATGGTCACGATTCCTGTCCTTGCGCCATACGAAAATCACCCTGACCCACACTGAGAATCTCAGTGTTGCCTCACTGTAGTTTCATGTGGGCGACCGTCAATTAAATCAAAGAATTCCAAATCCACGTTTGGCCCTGACGCACGTGCCCACGCACCTTCGTTTGAGTGGTTTCGGTTGAGGTTTCGGGCACAAAACACCTGGCAGGTAAGCTGAAAGTAAACTGATTGTGAGGCAAGCGCGTTCAATTCTCAGCTCTCCACGTTATGCGTCTTTGAGTGGTCTTTGAGTGATCTCAGGGACAAAACAGCAGGCAGTTGAGATGAGCAGGTCAGCGTTTGAGCACGTGTGAGTGGGCGGGATTTGAGGTTGGATTTCATGGATAAAACAGCGGCGCAGTTGAGGTGGGAGGGAGACGAGGGTGGGACCGTGCCTGGAAGGAGTAGCGGTGTAGGGTTTGGGTTTGAGGATTAGAAATTAGGAATTATGGATTAGGGTTTAGGGTTGAGACCCTGAACCCTAAATCCTACGAGAGGTGGGACCGTGCCTGGAAGGAGCGGTGCGCCTCGGACGCGATGGACAGGTCGGCGCCGGTGCCGGGCCCCGACCCGCCGCCCGCCCCGCTGCCGTTCAAGTCATCCACTTCGCCGTCCAAACCCGCCTCCGCCACCGCTGCCACCTCCGCTGCCGCCTCCGCCGCCGCAGCCTCTGCCGCTGCTCCCGCCGCCTCCACCGCCGCGTCATCTGCCTCCGCTTCCGCCGCCGCCACCGCCACCGCCGCCGCCGCCGCCTCCGCCGCCGCCACCCGTGCTGCCATGGGCGATGAAGGCGGCGACTGCCGTTGCCGCGGCGGCGCCGGCTTCGGCGGTGACGTCCACGGTTGCGGCGGCGGCGGCGGCGGCGGGTGTACAGGAATGCTGCGGCCTAGCCCTACGCCGGCCAAATGACTTGGCGACACCGTCGATGTCGGCGGTCTACTCGGTGGCTGGAAAAGGGGCCTCGCCGCAGCGGAGGCGGCGGTTGCGGCGGAGGGGGTGCCCCGGGCGGTGGCGATGGCGGTGGCGGTGGAGGCGGCGGTGGAGGCGGCGGTGGAGGTGGAGGCGGCGGCGGTGGCGGTGGAGGCGGCGGTGGCGGCGGCGGTGGCGGTGGAGGTGGAGGCAGCGGTGGAGGTGGAGGCGGCGGATGCGGTGGCCGCGCGCGACAGAGCGGCGGCAGCGGCGGCGGAGAGGCCAGCCGCAGCCCGCCCTATCACGCGACCCGCCGCCCCCGCCGCCGTCAGCGTGCTATCGTCCTCCACGCCGGCGCCCAGCGACCCGCTCGCGCCGTCATCCCCCGCGCCAGCGCTGCCGCCGCTATCTCGATGTCGCGCCGGTTCCACATCCGACGGCCGCGGCGGTGACGACGCGTCGTCCGAAGTCGGCACAGGCGCGTACCCTCCTCGGTCTCCAACCCCACTCCCGCCCCCGCCCTCGCAACTCTCGCCGCCTCCTCCACCCCCGCCGCCACCACTGCTACCCCCGCCGGCGCTATTCCCGCCACCGCCGCCGCCGACGCCGCCGCCGCCGTCAACGCCGCCGGCGATGCCCAGCCCCTCCATGAACGCCGCCACCGCCGCCGCGTAATCCACGGCACCCCCCGCGGCCCTGGATGCCGCCGTCGCCTCCTCCGCCGCCGCCGCCTCCTCCTCCGCCGCCGACGCTGCCGCCGCCGCGCGCGAGTCCACCATCCCCTCCGCCGCCGCGTACGAGGCCCCCGCCGCGGCTCCCGTTTTATACCGCACGTGGTCAGAAGCCTCGCACGCCTCCATCCCAGACGTCACCGCGCCGACCCCGCCCTGAACCCCGGCCCCAGCCCTGGATCCGGGCCCAGCCCCAGCCCCGGCCCCTCCTCCCCGCGCTGCGGCGGCCCCTGCCCCGGGTCCGCCCCCTCCCCACCACGGCGCGGCGGCCCCGGCGGCGGCCCCACCTCCGGCCGCGCCCGCGGCGCCTGCCCCCGGCGGAGCGGCGGCCCCCGGCCCCAACTCCCGCCTGTGGCGCCGCGCGTTGTCCACCGCCGCCACCTCGTCCTGCCCGCGGCTGAACAGCCCCGCGGTGTAGCGGCGCAAGTTGAAATTGAAAGCAGAGTTTGAAAGCGGTTCATCATATTTTGGCTTCAAGCGCCGGAACCAAGCGCGTTCAACCCGGCTTCAACATGGGGTCGACCTGCACCGCCTTACCGCGGCGAACCCGCTGCGGTAGCCTTCCTCGCGCGCCCCCGCCGCCGCCGCCTCCGCCGCCGCCGCGCGCCGCTGCAGACCCTCCGACTCGGCGTTGACAAAGTCCAAGGCTTCCGCGATGGCGTCCTTCTCCTCCCGCAGGGTCTCGCACTCGGCCGCCATCTGCACGGCGCGCTCCTCCGCCGCCGACCAGGGTGCGCACCCCACAGTGTACCGCCAGGTTTAGGGTTTAAGATTTAGGTCTACAGGGTTTAGGGTTTATGGTTTAGGGTTTAGGGTTTGGGATAGGATCTAGGATAGGAATTAGGATCAGGGTGCGCACCGCACAGTGCACCGCTACATCGTTAATAGTAGCATGTGACACAGCGCACAGTGTACCGATACATGGTGAACAGTAGTGGATAGTGAATGGCGTGGAGGGCCGCACCATGCCCAGCGCGGTCAGCACGGCGGCCTGCTCCTCGCCGCGCTGCGCCGCCACCTTAGCCTTGGCCCCCGCCGCCGCCACCGCCGCAGCCGCCTCGACCGCCACGGCGCGCGCCTCCGCCGCCTCCGCTTTGTCGCGCGCCTCCTCCAGCTCCTCCGCCAGGTCCTCGCGGTCCTCCAGCCAGGGGCTTACACTCGTTCCCAATTTCGCTCAAGTTGAGCTTACCTTGCCCCTTTCCGCTCAACTGAAGCTTACTTTGTCCCCCATGTCCGCCATATGACCCAAATTAACCCAAGGATGTGCCCTGAAGGTGCTCAAGTTGAGCTCTAATGTGAGCGATGTGCTCCCGAAGGTCCTCAAGTTGAGCTTGGAGGTGAGCGAATGAGACCCTGCCTCCAGCGCCTCCGCCACCTGCTTCACCACGGCCTGCGCGCGCCGCCGTTCGTCGGACTGCGCGCCGCCGCCGCCGCCGCCGCCCAGTGCCGCTTCCAACGCGCCCATCAGGTAGTCTCCCCCGCTGCCGCCGCCGCCGCCGCCGCCGCTGCCCCCCCCGCCGCCGCCGCCGCCGCTGCCGTACCCACTCCCCCCTCCGCTACCGTAGCCGCCGTAGCTGCTGTCCGGCATGGGCGAGGGGCGCGGCGGGCCAGGCCCCGCGCCCCACCCGCCACCCATTGGTTGGCCGTACCCCCCGGCGCCGTTGTACATGCCCCCCCCGTAGGCCGAACCCCCCCCGCCGTACGGCGCCATCATATGTTGCTGCTGCTGCTGCTGCTGCTGCATTATCACGTGATGCTGCTGCTGCTGCTGCTGCTGCTGGTAGGGTCAGACACATGATGACGCTTCATGTTCAACAAAATGAGCGAGGGTTCAAAATCCGTTGGATGACTGACGTCACAAGCATGTATGCTATGAATGCTTGGTGTTCAAATCTATAAACGAGGGTGTAACATGCGGTGGATGACGTGTGTTATATTCCGTGCATGCGCCCACCTGGTGGTGGTGGCGCTGGTGGTCGTGGAAGGCGAGGTGGTTGACGCCCGCGGCGGCCGCGGACCCGGCGCCGCCGTACAGCCCCGGCCCGCCGTCGCGGCCCCCCGCACCGCCCGCGCCACCTGCGGCCGACAGCGCCCCCGCGCCCGTCCCCGCGCGCCCCAGCGCCCCCAGCGCGATCAGCCACTCCTCCATCCAGGGACCTGCACCCTGCATTCTCGGGTTTCAGCAAGTGTGCAGATCGTTCCTCCTTTCTGCCTATTTTTTGCCAATCAGAGTCCAGTACATCGTCCTTAGCCAGTCAAAATGCATCCACGTAAAATATCCCACCTAATACCTCAAAGTGCAAGCTGGAAAAAGTGCTCCGCTTGAAATGGCGGATGGGGTTGGTTGATGCTCGCATTGTGAGCGCCTGGGGGCTCGATGAACGTCGTGGGCATAAAAACTGTATGAAGGCCCGAGTGCCCCTTGATAGGACTAAACCGTGACAGGCCTCGAGTCCCGCCACTTGCAATGGCGGAGGGGGGTGGTGAATTGGTTGATGCTCACCATGTGAGTGCCTTGGGGCCCGATGAACGTATGACACATAGAGACAACCCGGCGTTCGAAAACATATTGGTCTTGAGTTGAATGGCCGGCTTGTCTTCAACCCCATTCAACTCAAGACCGATATAGTTTCGAACGCCAGCTTGTCTTTACATGTCATACAAGAAAATAAAATAAAATAAAATAAAATAAAGGAAGGGCCTTGCCTCCATCTTGCGGTGCGCGGCGTCGCGCGCCAGGTCCAGCGCGGTGAGGCCCGCCGCGCTCTGAAGGTTCAGGAACGCGCGGTCCGGCGGCCGCGTCGAGTACACCGCCCGCCAGAGCCCGCCACTCCCTCCACTGCTCAGTCAGTGTGTGTGTGTGTGCGTATTCTGAAGCAGACCAGTGCCTTGTCTGTAAACGATACTACCTGTAGCATTTGATACTACCTGTAGTATGTTGGCGTTTGGTGATTTTGACCGAAAGTCAATTGATGTTTGGCCAAATCACCATACACCAAAACACTACAAGTTACTGTTCAATAGATTAGGCACTAGGTTGGTCAGCTGTCAAGTGGCTCCAGTGGTGGCTCAACCGCCGCGTTTTGGCTGTGCGAGCGTTGAGTGTAACGTCGTAGTCGGGATGACTCTGAGTGCCTGAGTGGATGAGTGGCTTCACTCATGCAGGGGACAGACCGCATCCCACGGCTGTGACGGCTGACGTTGAGCTGGTAAGGGAACGACAGGCCGGGGCCGGGGCCTGCTCCGTCACCTGTGACGGCTCAAGTTGAGCTGTGAGTAGAAAGGGAAGGAGTGGCCAAGGCCGGGGAGGCGAGTGTGTGCGGGTAACACTGGAACATTGTGAGCAAGCAGCGAGGGGAGGAGTGGAGAGTGGCGCGGCCCCCCTGCCGCCCAGCGCACGACCAGTTTGGCGGCGCGCAGCGCGCCTCGCCCGCACGCCGCATGCTAGGGCCCGGCAGATGACGCAGCGTGAGGCGGGCAACTGAACAAACGAGGGCGAGGGCGAGGGTGGGCAAACGCGTTTAGGACGTCTTTAGCAATTGCAAATAGTGGCGGGGCCCTACCGCGTGCAGCAGCGTGTTGCCGTCGTAGTCCGTGGCGCGCGGCACCACGCCGCGCTGCAGCGCCTCCTCCCATAGCCAGGGTCGCCAAGTGCGCCGCTACTCACCCCGTCACCCACCGCTCATAGTCAACCTGTGCACATTCGTTCGTATCGCCTCTGCTCCTCTGAATTCGTCGCCCGTCTCAGGCGCGCCGCGACGCCTAACGCCAGTCAGTCAGAGCCGGTTGCTGCGCTCGAGCCAAAGGGCCGACGGGACAGCGAGGCGTAGACCGCACCCGCCCCCCCGCGCGGGGGGTGCTCAACAGGAGTCGTTGGTTCGTGGCGAGTGCAAGGGGGTGGCTCGGGGAGCAGCGGAGACCGTTTGACTCGGCCTTTTGAAATGCCAAAATAAATGCCATTTTCTTTTGGGGTTGGGTGTGGGGAGCGCGGGGTGTGCCGCGGCCTCCAGTCGCCAGTGGTCGGAGCCCTGCCAACTCCGGCACATCGTCCTGCCTCGCAGCGGCGAACGCCTCCGCTGCCTGTTACAGGGGAGGGTGGAGGAGCCGTGGTCGGTTGTCGAGTTGGGCGGGCAGCGAAATGCAAAAGAACTGAAATTACTCCACGCGTCCCCGCCCCTGTCCCCGTACGCTCCCCGTCCCCGCCCGCGTCCCTGCCCCCGCCCCCGGTGACGTCCCCGTCCCTGTTCCTGACCCGTCCCCATGCCCGTCCCCGTCCCCGTCCCGCTCCCTCCGTCCCCGTCGTTGTCAAGCGCACAAATTGGGTGCCCGCTCATCTGAACGCACCGCCACGTCGTCGCCCCCGAACGCCTCGTCACTCTTCTCGGCACCCTTGCGGCGGCGCTCGCGGTCGCGGCGGTCACGGCGCTCAGAGCGGCGCGTCGCGGAGGTGCCGCTCCCGTGGGAGGAGGACGTGTTGCCCTCCATGCGCAGCGGGGCCCCGCCAACCTCTAGACCGCAATGCGCAAATTCCGCTGAAGGATTGTTCTTCGTTGGACGAAACTTTTCCGACTTTTCCACGTGTTGGACTCCACGTTTCCAAATCCAAAAACAGCTGGCCGAATCCTGACTGCTTACCTGTGCGTATTGTGTACCGGTACAAGTGATTTAATTTAGTGATTTAATTTAGTGATTCCCGAAGTTGATTTAATCAACTTCGCGGGGCGAGCCAGTTTGGGAAACCGGGTAAGGGAGCGTGCTCCCCTATCAACCCTTCCCTGACCCCGCTTCCCCAAACCAGGCTTCCCTCACCTGGTTTCCCCTCGCCGGTCTTCCCGATTCCCGAATGGCAGTGCCGCTGAT
>Ga0307489_10003650_pt1 | contig 10186 bp, 25 predicted proteins | sample SB12metaG_FD_202247 | JGI IMG/M metagenome (GOLD analysis project Ga0307489, IMG submission 202247) | Sea-ice brine microbial communities from Beaufort Sea near Barrow, Alaska, United States - SB 1.2 | ecosystem: Environmental > Aquatic > Marine > Coastal | place: USA: Alaska | collected...
AAAAGTGCCTAAGTTCAGCTGAAAAGTGGACGAGTGTAAGCCCCTGCATGAAGGTGCGGTGCCCCGCCACGTCACCCGCGCTGCCGGCCGACCTCAAGGGCCGACACTTCGTGGCGCTGCTCGGCAGGGGCTTACACTCGTCCACTTATCAGCTCAACATGAGCCGTTCCTGCCACGAAATTACCCCCTGACAACCCCTGACACCCCATAAACACACCCAAAACAACCCTTAGACGCACCCCCTATCCCACGAAAAGCGCTTACGTTGAGCTGAGTAGTGAACGAGTGTAAGCCCCTGCTGCTCGGCACGGGCGCGCCCATGATGGAGCACCTGCTCGTCAAGTCCCGCATCATGGGCAGGGGCTTACACTCACTCGTCCACTTTTCAGCTCAACTTGAGCCGTATGTGCCACTCAAAATACACCCTGAATACCCCCAAAGCACGCCCTAAAGCCTGAACACCCCCTACACACGCCCTGAACACTTCCCGAACCGGCGCTTTAATACCCCCCATAAACCCCCTATCTCACAAAGGTGCTGACGTTGAGCTGGAAAGTGGACGAGTGTAAGCCCCTGATCATGGGGCCCTCCTGGATCGCGCTGCACGGCGCCGGGCTGGTTCCGTCCAACGGGCTGAAAAGTTGGTGCAAGCTGGAGGTGATGCTGCCTTTAGCGCACAAGTCGGTGCGACCGCCGGCGAGCTCGGACGGCGGCGCCGTGGGGGGCGTCAGCCGCGAGGCAGGGGCTTACACTCGTCCACTCTTCAGCTCAGCCTAAGCCATTTTGGTCACACCTCCCCCTGTCCCCCTGTCAGCCCTGTCTAATAGACTGAGAGATAATCATGCGCCCAACGGAGCCCACAAAATGTGCTTACGTTGAGCCGAATAGTGGACGAGTGTAAGCCCCTGCTGCGAGGCGCCCGCGCTCACCGTTGCCGCGCTCAACCTCAAGACGGCGGGGACTACGCAGTTTTACAGGGTATTTCAAATGGAGGTCGCCAATTCTTGAGAAATAGACCGTCGAATCGCCATATTGTACCATTGTATGGAAAATCTGACAGTCTATTTGCTCAAGGTCGCAAATTTGCGCACCGTTGACCGCCATGTGAAGTACCCTGGAAAACTGCGAAGGAGGACCATTGCATCATGGGCACCCGCCGCCATCACGTCATCCAACGCATCCGTGACACTTGTTGATCGAGTTCAAGTCATCCTGTGACGGACGTCCTCAGCCCTGCGTCATCCAGCACATCTTCAACACTTGTTCCTTGAGGAAAATGTCATCCGACCTTCCGACGACGTATGTACCCGGCCCTGCAAGACGGTGGTGAACCACCGGCAGAACGTCAACGAGATCGCGTCGGCGTCCGTGGTGTACGTGCGCAAGGCAGGGGCTTACACTCGTCCAAATTTCGACTCAACGTAGGAGCATTCTATGCCATAGGGGTGCAGTAAGGGATTGTTTCGGGGTTGTTTAGGGGATGGTATGTGGTATTAGGGGTGTGTAGGGTGTGCTTTTGCGTCAGAAACGGCTCAAGTTGAGCGGAATAGTGGACGAGTGTAAGCCCCTGGCGCAAGGTGAAGGTGGACCAGCCCACGCCCACGTCGGCGTGGAACTCGGTGGACTCGCTGCGACACTTCAGCGTGGTGCGCCGTCTGGTAGGCTGGTGCAGCTTGACCATACAAAACCCAAGTTGAAACCGCCTGGAACTCAGCGCTCGAAACTATGATATGATGAACCGCCTTCAAACTTTGCTTTCAAACTCAATTTGCGCCGCTACCGCCCGGACGGTGTCTCCATGCCGCCCGGCTGGGACGCCGCCGTGCAGAACGAAAACGCCCAGCACCCCGTGGCGAAACGCACCAAGTCAGTGGTGCTGTCGTCGCAGAGCTCGGAGCGCGGGCAGGGGCTTACACTCGTCCACTTCTCAGCTCAACTTGAGCCGTGCCTGACACAAGAAGACACCCTACAAACCCTAAACACCCCCCTAACGCCCCCTTAACACGGGCTACACAACCCCTACGCGCACCCCCTATCCCATACAAAGCGCTCAAGTTGCAAAGCTCTCAAGTTGAGCTGAGAAGTGAACAAGTGTAAGCCCCTGAGCGCGGGCTGCTGAACTTCCTACTGACGCAGCTGCACCAGCTGGACGCCGACGTCATCGTGGGCAGGGGCTTACACTCGTTCCTGTTTCAGCTTAACTTGAGCTCTGCTGTCCACCGTACAACCCAACTTCAACTCATGAATGTGTCCTAGAGTCGCTGAAGTTGAGCTCTGACGTGAACGTGTGTAAGCCCCTGATCGTGGGCCACAACATCGCGGGCTTCGATCTCGACGTGCTGCTGCACCGCCTGCAGGCCAACAAGGTGCCAAACTGGTCGCGCATCGGGCGGCTGCGGCGCACGCGGTTCCCAAACCTGGGCGGCGGCGGGCAGAGCTTTGGTGGCGGCGCGGGTCTGGGCGCGCTGTCCTGCCTGGCAGGGGCTTACACTCGTCCACTTCTCAGCTCAACTTGAGCGCTTTTTATGGGATATGGGGTGTACGTAAGGGGTTGTGTAGCCCGTGTTAAGGGGGTGTTTAGGGTGTGTAGGGTGTTTCCTTGTGTCAGACACGGCTCAAGTTGAGCTGAGAAATGGACGAGTGTAAGCCCCTGCTGCCTGGCCGGTCGGTTGCTGGCGGACACCTACCTGGCGGCGCGCGACTTTGTCAAGGTTCGGCGGTGCTGATTGACCATGTGAGACCCACGTTGAAAGCGCCCGGAACTCAGCGCTTGAAGCTAAAACATGATGAACTGCTCTCGAGTTTTGCTTGCAATTTCAACTTTTGCCGCTACATCAAGGAGGTGTCATACACGCTGACGTCGCTGGCGCAGAACCAGCTGCAGACGACCCGCACGGAGATTGCATCCACGGATATCCCGGGCAAGTTCGGCACCACGCCGAACCTGCTCAGCCTGACCAAGGTAGGGCAGTACGGGTTGACCCCATCAAAACTACGTTGAAAGCACCCAGAACTAAGCGCTTGAAACTAAAATATGATACATCGCTTTCAATTTTGCTTCAATTGTGCTTTCAATGTTAACTTGCGCCGCTACATTAAGGCCACAGAGGCGGACGCGTGGCTGTCGCTGAAGCTGATGTTCCACCTGAGCGTGCTGCCACTAACGCGACAGCTGTCCAACATCGCGGGCAACCTGTGGGCCAAGACGCTGCAGCACACGCGGGCGCAGCGCGTGGAGTACCTGGTAGGGCGGTGCAGGTTGACCCTGTCAAACGCGTGTTGAAAGCGCCCTGAACTAATATTTCGAAACCAAATTATGATGAACCGCTTTCATTTTTCGCTTTCAAATTCAACTTGCGCCGCTACAACCTGCTGCTGCACGAGTTCCACGCGCGCAAGTACCTCATGCCCGACAAGCTCAGCGCCAAGGAGAAGAAGTTCGGGCGCGGCGGCGGCGGCGGCGACGACGACATGGAGGGCGGCGACGGCGAGCTCAAGGCGGGCGGGAAGAAAAAGGGCGGGCCGGCGTACGCCGGTGGACTGGTGCTGGAGGTAAGGCGGTGCAGGTTGACCCTATCAAATCCACGTTGAGACCGTCTGGAATGAAACGCTTGAAACTCAAGTGTCACATTCTGCTTTCAACTTCTGCTTTCAAATTCAACTCGCGCCGCTACATTGAGCCCAAGAAGGGCCTGTACGACAAATTCGTGCTGCTACTGGACTTCAACTCGCTGTACCCGTCCATCATCCAGGTAGGTCGGTGCAGGTTGACCCTATCAAACACAAGTTGAAAGCGCCTGGAACTAACCTCTTGACACTAGAATATGATGAACTGCTGTCAACTTTTGCTTTCAATCTCAACTTGCGCCGCTTCATCCAGGAGTACAACATCTGTTTCACCACCGTGCGCCGGATCTCGTCGGACCCGGTGAGGCGGTGCAGGTTGACCCAATCAAATCTAGGTTGAAACCGCCTGGAACTAAGCGCTTTGAAACTAAATTATGATGAACCGCTGTAAACTTTTTCTTTCATTTTCAAGTTGCGCCGCTACAACCTGGCGGACCCCGGCGCGCCGCTGGCGGCGCCGGCGCTGCCGGAGCCGTGCGTGGGCGGCCCCGGTGGGCCCAATTCCGCGGTAGGGTGGTGCAGGTTGACCCTATCAAACCCACGTTGAAACCGACTGGAACTAAGCGCTTGAAACTCCAGTGTGATATACTGCTTTCAAGCTTTGCTTTCAAATCCAACTTGCGCCGCTACACAGCGGTGTTGCCGCAGGTCATCCGCAAGCTGGTGCAGCGCCGCCGCCAGGCAGGGGCTCACACTCGTTCACGTTAGAGCTCAACTTGAGCAACTCCCGGACACATTCATGAGTGAAGCTGGGTTGTACGGTGGACGAAAGAGCTCAAGTTGAGCTGAAATGGGAACGAGTGTAAGCCCCTGCCGCCAGGTCAAGGACATGCTGCAGACGGAGCGCAACCCCGCGCGGCGGCAGCAGCTCGACATCCGCCAGCAGGCGCTCAAGCTCACGGCACGGGCTTACACTCGTCCACTTCTCAGCTCAACCTGAGCCGTATTTCACACAAAATACACCCTGAACACCCCCTGATACTCCTTAATACCCCCTGACACCTCCTAAACACCCCCTAAACAACCCTTAAACACCCGCGACCCCTGTCACAAAGCAAACAACCCCTACACGCACCTCCTATCCCACAGAATGCGCTCAAGTTGAGCCGAAAAGTGGACAAGTGTAAGCCCCTGGGTGACGGCCAACTCCATGTACGGGTGCCTGGGGTTCGCCGCGTCGCGGTTCTACGCCAAGCCGCTGGCGGAGCTGGTGACGCTGCAGGGTCGCGAGATTCTGCAGTCAACGGTGGACCTGGCTCAGGGCAACCTGGGGCTGGAGGTCATCTACGGCAGGGGCTTACACTCGTCCACTTCTCAGCTCAACCAGAACCGTTTCTGACACAAAATACACCCTGAACACCCCCTGATACTCCTTAATACCCCCGGACACCTCCTTAACACCCCCTAAACAATCCCTGAATGCACCCCTATCCGAATGAATGCGCTTAAGTTGAGCCGAAACGTCGACGAGTGTAAGCCCCTGATCTACGGTGACACGGACTCCATCATGATCAACACCAACTCCACCAACCTCAACGAGGTGCGCACCATGGGCAACGCGCTGAAGAAGGAGGTGAACCGTCGCTACAAGCTGCTGGAGATCGAGATGGACGGCAGGGGCTTACACTCCTTCACTTCCAGCTCAACTTTAGCCGTGTGTGACGCACGAAAGCGCCCTACACACCCTAAACATACCCTACCTCCCTCTTAATACGGGCTACACAACCCCTACACGCACCCCCTATCCCATGAAAAGCGCTCAAGTTGAGCTGAGAAGTGAGCCAGTGTCAGCCCCTGATGGACGGCATCTTCAAGTCCATGTTGCTGCTCAAGAAGAAGAAGTACGCGGCGCTCAAGGCAGGGGCTTACACTCATCCACTTTTCAGCTCAACCTGAGCCCTTTCTCACACAATATACACCCTAAACACCCTCCAATACCCCCTGCCACCTGCTAAACACCCCTGAAACAACCCCGAAATGCACCCCCTTTCACACAGAAAGTGCTCAAATTGAGCTGGAATGTGGACGAGTGTAAGCCCCTGGCTCAAGGTTGAGCCCGCCGCGGACGGCAGCGGGGGCTTCACCACCGTCATGGAGGCCAAGGTAGGGCGGTGCAGGTTGACCCTTTCAAGCCCACGTTGAAAGTGCCTGGATCTAACCGCTTGAAACTAAATTATGTGTAGCTGCTTTGAAATTTTGCTTTCAAGTTTCAGTTGCGCCGCTACATCAAGGGCCTGGACATCGTGCGGCGCGACTGGTCGGGCCTGGCCAAGGCGGTGGGCAATACAGCGCTGGAGCTGATCCTGTCGGGGCGCGCCGTGGAGGACGTGGTGGATGACATCCACGGGAGTTTGCGCAAGTGCGTGGTGGACCTCGTGGCGGGCAGGGCCTTAAACTTGTCCACTTCTCAGCTCAACTTGAGCCGTGTCTGACACAAGCAACACACCCTACACACCCTCAACAACTTGAGCTGTGTCTGACACAAGAAAACACCCTACACACCCTTAAACACCCCCTAACACCCCCTTAACACGGGCTACACAAGCCCTTACGTACACCCCCTATCCCATACAAAGCGCTCAAGTTGAGCTGAAAAGTGGACGGGTGTAAGCCCCTGGTGGCGGGCGCCGTCACCATGGACCAGTTCGTCATCACCAAGCAACTCACCAAGGTCGGGCTGTGCAGGTTGACCCTATCAAACCCACGTTGAAACCCAGTCTCCGGTTTGACTACCCCCTGAACCCCTCGAATACAGCCTCTCTTCCAATCAGGGACGTGGGCAAACGATGCAACGTCCATTGACCAATCAGGGACCATACACATTGACGAACAGAATTGGCGCGAACGAGCAAGAAACTCCAGCCAATCATGTCTCGGTAGATCTCTCTCTCTCTCTCTCCACCAATCATATGAGGGCCTTCAGCGTCACCGGTGACGCGGAGACTGGGTTTAAAGCGCCTGGAAGTAAGCGCTCGAAACTGGAATATGATGGACTGCTTTCAAGTTTTGCTTTCAATTTCAACTTGCGCCGCTACACTAAGAATCCTGAGGACTATCCAGACGCGGCCGGACAGCCGCACGTGCAGGTGGCGCTGCGGCTGCGGGCGGCGGGCAAACGCGAGGTAAGGCGGTGCAGGTTGACCCTATGAAACCCAAGTTGAAACCGCCTATGAAACCCAAGTTGAAACCGCCCGGAACTAAGCGCTTGAAACTGGAACATCATGGACTGCTTTCAAACTTTGGTTTCAAATTCATCTTTCGCCGCTGCAGCGAGGGTGTGGCGGCGGGCGAGACGGTGCCGTACGTCATCGCGCTGAAGACGGACGCGTCGGTAGGGCGGTGCAGGTTGAACCTATGAAACCCAAGTCGAAAGCGACTGGAACTAGGCGCTTCAAACTGAAACGTGATGAACCGCTTTCAAGTTCTGGTTTCAAATTCAACTTGCGCCGTTACGCGTCGGCGGAGGAGATCGCCGCGGGGCGGGCCGCGAACCAATCAGGCGGCGGCAAGGGGCTGGCGGAGCGCGCGTACCACCCGGACGAGGTAGGGTGGTGCAGGTTGACCCTATCAAACCCATGCTGAAAGCGCCTGGAACTAAGCGCTTGAAACGAAGATGTGTTGAAACGCCTTCAAACTTTACTTTCAAATTCAACGTGCGCCGCTGCAACGAGGTGGCGGCGGAGGGCAGCGGGCTGAAGCTGGACCTACACTACTACCTGACGCAGCAGGCAGGGGCTTACACTCGTTCCCGTTTCCGCTCAAATTGAGCTTACTTTGCCCCTTTCCGCCCAACCTAAGCTTACTTTGTGCCCCATATGACCCAAATTGACCCGTTGATGTGTCCCGAAGGTGCTCAATTTGAGCTCTTCAAAGAGCGATGTGTCCCGAAGGTCCTCAAGTTGAGCTCTGAAGTGAGCGAGTGCAAGTCCCTGGTAGCAGGTGCACCCCGTGGTGAGCCGCCTGTGCCAGCCCATTGAGGGCACGGACGCGGCGCACATCGCGGACTGCCTGGGGCTCGACGCGAGCAAGTTCCACGCGCAAGTGGTGGGCAGGGGCTTACACTCGTCCACTTCTCAGCTCAACCTGAGCCGTTTCTGACACGCAAAACATCCCCTAATTCCTAAACACCCCCCCCACCCCCGCCATACATACCCCCGAAACGCCCAATAAACACCCCTTGTCCCACAAAAAGTGCTTACGTTGAGCTGGAAGGTGAACGAGTGTAAGCCCCTGGTAGTGGGCGGCGGCGGCGGCGACGGCGGCAATGACGACGACCTGTTGGCGCCCGGCACCGCGCTGGACGACGAGGTAGGGCCGTGCAGGTTGACCATATCAAACCCAAGTTGAAACCGCCTAAAACTGAGCGCTTGAAGCTTTAATGAGATGAACTGCTTTCAACTCTTGCTTTCAAGTTTCATTTGCGCCGCTACACCGAGGAGCGGTTCAAGCGGTGCGCGCCCCTCAACCTCCGCACCGCCTCTACCGCCTTTGGCTTCGTCGGCGTCGCCTCCATCCTCTCGGGTGCCGTCACCGGCGACGCCGCACTGGCGCCGCCGCCCGCCGACTCCGCCGCCGCCGCCGCCGCCGCCGACCCCAAGGCAGGGGCTTACACTCGCTCACTTTTCAGCTCAACCTAAGCCGTTTTGGTCACACTTCCCCGTGTCCCCCTGTCTAATAGACTGGGGCAAAATCATGCACCTGACGTATCCCACAAAACAGGCTTACGTTGAGCCGAATAGTGGACGAGTGTAAGTCCCTGCCCGAAGGTGGCCGCCGCGGCCGCCAAGCCGCTGTCCGGCCACGCCCTGGCGAACCAGGCAGGATCTGCTGAATCATAACCCTAAACCCTAACCCCTAAACTCTCAACTATAGGCCCTAAGCCCTAAACCCTAAACCCCATGCCTGTCACGCCAGCGCCTCTCCACATAAAAGCCTCCGAAACTTGAGTCACATGGCTTTCTGTGACGTGGCTCTGCGTGATGCAAAGGCCCCTAACCCCTAGACCCTAAACCCTAAACCCTAAACCCTTACAATTTTACTGGACCCTGGCAGTGGGTGCGGCTGGCGGTGCGCGACGCCATCGCGTCGTACTACTGCACCACGTTGCGGTCGGACGACGAGTTGACGCCGGCAGGGGCTCACACTCGTTCACTTGACAGCTCAACCTGAGCCGTTTCTGGAACAAAATACACCCAAACACCCCCTAATACCCCCAACACCTCCTAAACACTCCCCAAACAACCCCTGAATGCACCCCTTGTCCCACAGAATGCAGTTACGTTGAGCTGAAAAGTGGACGAGTGTAAGCCCCTGCTGGCCGGCGGAGACCCGCAACGTGAGCCTGCGCACCGCCGGCGCCGTCGGCAACGAGCAGACCAGCGCGGTGGAGCCCGGCTCCTTGGCGGGCGACCCCAAGTGCCTGGTAAGCCCGAATCATCAGTCCTACGCAGCTTTCCAGGGTACCTCAAATGGCGGTCGCCAATTCTTGAGTAATAGACGGTCAAATCGCCATATTGTACCATTGTATGGCACATCTGACCGTCTATTTACTCGAGAGCGCAAATTTGCGCAGCGTTGACCGCCATTTGAGGTACCCTGGAAACCTGCGAAGTCTACCCGCCACTTCATTCATCACTCTTGTAGCCCTCGTTTCTTGAGCCAAATGACATCATTTGACGTGTCGAGAGCGAGATGTACTGGGCCATAACGCGCGGGAATCATGGGCAAGGTGACGTCAGAGGCGGCGCTGTACACGCAGCTGGTGCACTTCCGGAGGTTGCTGTCGGCAGGGGCTTACACTCGTCCACTTCTCAGCTCAACCTGAGCCGTTTCTGACTCAAAATACACCCCTGACACCCCCCAACACCTCCCAACACCTCGCAAACACCTCCTAAACAACCCGTGAACAACCCCCAAATGCACCCCCAATTCCAAAGAAGGCGCTTACGTTGAGCCGAGAAGAGGACGAGTGTAAGCCCCTGGTTGTCGGTGTCGGACGCGCTGGCCCGCATGCCGGAGAAGGAGCGCGCGGCGGCGGCGGCGCGCGTGCCGCCCGCCACGGCGGAGGCGCTGCGGCAGGGGCTTACACTCGTTCCCATTCCCGCTCAACTTGAGCTTACCTTGCCCCTTTCTGCTCAACTTAACCTCACTTTATCCCCCAAACAACCCAAACCAACCCGTGGATGTGTCCCAAGGTGCTCAAGTTGAGCTCTCACGTGAGCGATGTGTCCCCGTAGGTCCTCAAGTTGAGCTCTGAAGTGAACGAGTGTAAGCCCCTGCGCTGCGGTTGGCCACACTGGCGCTGGACCACACGCTGGCGCGCTCGGCGTACCGCTGGATCGACCTCTCCGCGCTGTACGGCGCCGCGGGTGTCGCGTGCTGACTCTGCGCCGCGCGCTAATAGTGTATCTGGAGAGTCAGGGAGAGACATGCTTCCGTCTGTATAAGGAGGCACCATGCTTTATTAAGTTGTAATCCAACATCCCATGTTATTCCAAGCCGCAAGGCCTACGCCTCCGCCTCCCAACCTGCAAATCACCTCGGGCACTTTACCCGGGGG
>Ga0307489_10003651_pt1 | contig 10184 bp, 20 predicted proteins | sample SB12metaG_FD_202247 | JGI IMG/M metagenome (GOLD analysis project Ga0307489, IMG submission 202247) | Sea-ice brine microbial communities from Beaufort Sea near Barrow, Alaska, United States - SB 1.2 | ecosystem: Environmental > Aquatic > Marine > Coastal | place: USA: Alaska | collected...
TAAGAGCCGGCTTAAGTTGAGTTGAAAAGTGAACGAGTGTAATCCCCTGCCTTGATCTTGTATACACCGGATATGGGCAGGCGCATGTCGGCGTCGGGCTTGCGCTCGGGCTTGGACACCATGTCGTTGAAGACGTTGAGGAGGTGGTCCACGTGGAACTTCTTGCCGGTCAGCAGGGGCTTACACTCGTCCACTATTCGGCTCAACGTAAGCACGTTTTGTGGGATACGTTGAATACATGATTTTCCCCCAGTCTAAGAGAGGTGTGACCAAAACGGCTTAGGTCGAGCTGAAAGTGGACGAGTGTAAGCCCCTGCCGGTGAGGTCGTAGTCCTCCACGTCGATGCCCTCCCACCACGTCATGTTGGGGGACTTGGTGATCAGGTTGTCACCCATCCACCTGGAGACAGGGGCTTACACTCGTTCACTTGCGCCGGTCTGACAGAAGAAAATACCCCACACACCCTAAGCAGCCCCGAACACCCCCTTAACACAGGCCACCCAACCCCTCTGCGCACCCCCTATCCCGTACAAAGCGCAGAAGTTGAGCTGAAACGTGGACGAGTGTAAGCCCCTGCCCGGAGATGGGCACCACCGGCACCGCCTTCTCGACGTAGTCCTTCTTCCACCCCACCTTCATGAGCATGTTCTTCATCTCGTTGCGGATCTCCTCGTAGCGCGCCTGCTTGTACCCGGCCGTGTCGCAGTCCATCTTGTTGATGCCCATAACCAGGGTCAACCCAACCCTGACCTTTTGAGTTCAGCTGAAGCGCCTCACAGGGATCACTTACTGACAGTCGTTCCCTTGATAGCTCGACTCGGAGGAGAGGAAACGAGAGGAGAGGAAGGGTGAGGAAGGGAGGAGAGGGAGCATGAGGGAGGAAGAGGGGGAGAGGGAGCAGGAGGAGGAGGGAGGGAGGGGAGAGGAGGGGAGGAGAGGAGAGGAAGGGAGGGGGAGGGAGGGGAGAGGGGGGTCGTTCGTTGCTGCTGTCTGCGGACAGCTGGAGCGTGACCGGACGAGATGGTGGAGGTTGCCGTGTATATGTGAGTGTGTGTGTTACTGCTCTCAGAGTCATTTTTGGTTTTTTTGACCTCCATGGGAAGCCGGAGACTCGCCCGACCAACACTTTTCAGTGCTCGCCGAGGTAACGCTTTTCAGCGCTCCCGGCAACTGTCAAGGGGATATGTGGTGTTGACGTCACAGAACAATAACAACGACACAAGCCAAAACAAAAGCCAACACCCCTACTGCCATCCGAGGGATAGTAAAACTGGGGTTCAAGGGACTTACCGGCTCACGTGAAGATGGAAAGACAAACGCAAGCCAAAAGCCCCTTATGGGTTCAAGAAATAACTGACGAGAAGTAAGTGACAAAACGGCTTGAGTGCCAGTGACAGTTGGGTGCTGGGAACGGTACAGCTTAATGGCGTTCTCGGAACTCATATGTTTCGACGCGCCATTCAGGTTCAAGAATGGCTTCGTCTTTCATCAGCAAGGGGTTAGATTGGTATGGTAGCGCGGCCCTGCCGACGATGAGCTGCTTGACGCCGAGGAGGTTGATGAGGCGCGCGTGCTGGCGCGTCTGGCCCTGGACCTCGCCCGCCTCGTGGCAGGGGCTTACACTCATTAAAATTTTCAGCTCAACCTCAGCGCGTTCTGTGGCATAGGGGGGGGTGCCTTGAGGGGTTGTTTAGGGGGCACAAGGGGTGCTCGGGAGCTCAGGGGTATTCAGGGCGTGTTTAGGGGGTGTTACGGGCATCAGGGGGTATTGAGGTTGTGTTTCAGAAACGGCTCAAGTTGAGCTGAAAAGTGGACGAGTGTAAGACCCTGCCTTGTGGTTGCCCTTCTGGATGGCGGTGGTGAAGTTACCGTCCGCGGGCACCATGAGGAGCGCCACGTCCGCCTGCGCGGCGCCGGAGATCATGTTCTTGATGAAGTCGCGGTGACCGGGCGCGTCGATGATGGTGTAGTGCCACTTCTCCGTGAAGAACTCCTGGGTGTAGGGCCCCGCAGACACCGCTCGCCGCGTCATATGGTGCCGTGTAACTCAAGAAACGAGGAGGGTGAGGGGAGGATGAGCAGGAGGGGGAGGAGGAGGAGGAGGAAGAGGTGGAGGAGCATGAGGAGGATTGGGAGGAGGACGGTGCAATCGCGTGTTGATGATGTGGCGGGAAATTGTTTGCCAGGTCCTGCCTTGGTGGTGCAGGAGATGGTGACACCGCGCTCGCGCTCCTCCTTCTGCCGGTCCATGTAGAAGGCGAAGGCGAAGGAGGACTTGCCCATGGCATCGGCCTCGGCCTTGAGCTTCTCGAGCTCGCGCTCGGGGATGCCGCCGAGCTCGAACAGCAGGCGCCCGGTGGTGGTGGACTTGCCGGAGTCGACGTGTCCGCAGATCACGATCGAAAGATGGTCCGTCCAGAAGGGTCCTTGAGAACGATCTTGTCCACTCAACTCCCGCCCGTCTTGTCCACTTGCTCAGCTGCTCTGGGCCAACGAATGTTTTTTGAGGTTGCCCAGGAGAGTTTCGGGGACACAGCAGGTGTGCTGGAAAGGGAGCGCGTACTTAAAAGGACGCCGCCCTGCCTTGCCCTCAGCCATCTTGATAGATTCCTGTTTCGTTGCGCGCGGGCGGGGCGGGGGGGAGGAGCGCGTCAGAATCTGTCGTGGCTTCAGGTAAATCTAGAGGCTGCAAAGAGTTATGGCGTAAAACCGGCGCGCAGGTCGGGAGGTATTTTCGAGACCGGAAAACGCGGAAGCACGCGGCACGTCGGGTACATCGCCCAATACGCGACACGTCAACGCACGCTGCGGCTTCCTCCGTGGTGTCTCCGCTTCCGCCGTGGTTTTTCCCCCACCCCCGGCACCTCCCGAATTCTCCGTAAACCCCAACTATTCTTTTCCCGCCCGATCGCGGCACCGGACACATCGAGGCTCCCCGCAGCCCCGCTGAGCCTGGATCTGGATGCATGAGAGTACACATTGCGCTGCGGAGGCGCGGCCTGGGGCGTTGGAGGGGAGGGCTCACCTGGAGGCGCGGGTGAGAGGCGCGGGAGTAAAAGACCGGACTTGCTCTGGCGGCTCTCTTCGAGTACTGTACTGTGTCCGAGGGTAATTTGGGCCTTTTCAATATTCGGCCAATACGAACGCGCGACGGTCGCTGAGAGGTTGGACACACGGAAGGAAGTTACTGAGACGGAAATTCTGTACGACAGAAAGTCCACGATCATCCCGTTTGACTCCCTGGTCACGGAGATACGGAATTGCGCAATAAAGGGGTGCGTGGCTTTTTGGGCCACGGTGATTTTGACCAAAAAACCCCATTTATAGGGGTATTATCCTTTATCAGGGGTATTTATTTCGGGGCTTTTTTGGTCAGAAAGCCCGGGGCCCAAAAAACCCACGGGCCCAAAAACGCCCATGCCACAGTACGCGTTTTGCGGGAATGAGCTGATAAAGTGAGGGCTTAGGGTTTTTATTTGCGCGGGCGGGCGCGGACGTTTAGGGTTTCATTGGCCGCGTCGGCACCCCTCGAAGCCGCTCTCGTCGACGGCATTACGATGCTCGCGGCTGCACGCTCGGCTGCCCACACGGCTGGCGCATGCGCCGCGGGCCCGGTCGGGCGTGGCCCGCGCGCTCGGCGGGGTTCCGACCGCCCCTCACAGCACTCCTCCTCACGTGCTTAGGCAGCTGGGTGCCTCTTCTCGAGGCGAATTGATTCGTCCTTCGAGGCCGCGGGCTCGCATGCTCGGGGTCGGCGGCGCCGGATGTGGAGTCGGCGGCGGCGGGTGAAAAATCGCCCCAATCGTGACCCGCTCCCAGAGCTGCTCCAGTGGGAATGGAGGCGGCGGCTCGTCCTGTCCCGCCCATAAACTCAACGCCAATGGGCATGAACGCGACCTTCAGTAGCAAAAACAATATTCATCCACAACATATTTTTTCTCCCCTCGAAGAGCTATTGGCGCACTATTTTCCTCCTCCACTCACCCACGCTCACACCCATACTGACACCCAACACTCACGCTCGCGATTACACACCCACTCCCCGGGGCGCGGCCCGCGACCCTCACATCCCCGCCTCCGCCCCAGCCCCCGCCCCCGCAGCCAACCCTAAACCTGTAACCCTAAACCCCCGCCACCGTCACTGTCACCGTCACCGGCTGCGTTGCCTCCTTCCAGGGCCTGCCAGGTACTGCTCGCCACGTCATAGGATGCCTTCTAACTCAAGAAACGATAATATTGCTCGCCACGTCATAGGATGCCATATAAATCAGATAATGAGGGTTCAAACGCGTGAGATGAGGTGGCAAACGTCATCTGCCAAGCCACACCTCCTTGAGCCACGCCACCACACAGGGACCGCCAGAACATGCTCAAAACATGACAGGGTGACATCAACACTCACTACGCTCTTCAGCACCCGGACTCAACTGCGACTAGGCCGGACGCAGTCGAAATCGTGGTTCGGCTCGACCGGCCTGCCGAAAAGACAAATCAGAGTGATGTCGATACCACAGCCACATGGACCCTCAATATTTGCGGTCCGGTGGGCGGACTAATCGCAGTTAAGTCCGGGTGCTGAACAGCGTAGCAAGAAAGGAGGGGATACAATGTGTGGAAGGATGATGGGAGCGTGTTGTGGCAGGCCCAACCAGCACCTCCTCGTCCTCCACCCGCGGCGAGACGCGATCCCACACCACCCTGCCGTCAGGGCCCGATACACAATGCTCGCCACGTCACGTCATCCCTGATTACTCACGTTCATCGAGCCCTAAGGCGCTCACATGGTGAGCATCAAACCAACCGTCTGAAACAGAATTGGCCTCGCGGGTTGTGATTTGGGCAAAGGGTGGGGTTGGAACCCTACTAAGGCGCATAAACGCTTACCTACATCTATGACAAAGTGCGTCAAAGGGTTACGAGCAAAGCAAAGCAAAGCAAGGCACGGACCAATCACAGGCTCGCATGAAACTGTTCCGAGCCTGCGATTGGTCCATGCTTTGCTTTGCTTGCTTTGCTCGTAACACCTTGCCGCACTTTGTCATACACATAGCCTTGAGAATGAAACGGCAAAAAACGTCCCCACTTGTGATAGTCGTTGAGCCATTTGACGTCCAGTGCGGACATGAGCCCGAAGTCGATGAGCTTCTTCTGGATGGGGATCAGCGTCAGATAGGCGAACGCGAGGTACGACTTGCCCCCGAACCGGAACGGCGTGTCAGCCTCCTGCGTCCAGGGACTGCCATACATTGCTCGCCACGTCACAGGCCTGCCATTGCTGCCATTCAGTTGAAGACACGAGGATTCAAAATGCGTTGGGTGACGTGTTCCTCCCAATAGGCCAATTTCGGTATATCGCCTGGGTGAAATGCCCATACAGAGTTGCGGACAGAGGGTCAGCGCTCCGCGCGGGAAAGCGGGCTCCAGGTTGAATCCTCATACAGAGTTGCGGACACAGCGTCAGCGCTCGGCGCGGGAAGCGATGCACGGAAACCGGCCTATTCAAGAAACGAGGATCAAAATGCTTCGGGAGAGGTGTTCCTCCCAATGTCTGCGACGGCCCTACCCGCACCGTCAGCAAATTCTCGATGCGGATCCCCAAGCTCAGGGACCAGTAAATCATGGGAGAACCACGTCAGGGGGAGACGTTTGACTCAGGAAACAACGGAGTAACGCTCGCCGCGCCATAGGATAACATTGAACTCAAGAAACAACGGAGTACTCGTAGTGCTCGCAACGGCATAGGATGACATTGGAATGAACAAAAAATGTGGACACCACATTGTCCAAAGTGTGGCCGATGACGTGGCTCCGTATCATTCCGCCGGCCGGGCCCGGGCCCCAGACCCTGGGGCCCGCAAAAACCTAAATCCTGAACTATAAACCCTAAGCCCTGAACCCTAAACCCTAAACCCCGGGCCCCGAGCCCCAGGCCCGGCCCCTGCCAAAGTTGCCATCCTCGTAGTAGCCCGGCTCGTCACTAACAATCATGCCGGCCTGCAGCGGCGTGGGGTTCGCGAACCGTGGGGAGATCGAGTGCGGGCCCTCCTTGTACAGGCGCAACTTGAATTTGAAAGCAAAATTGAAGCAAAATTGAAAGCAGTTTACATCATATTCCAGGTTCAAGTGCCGACGTCCAGGCGCTTTCAACGTGGGTTTCATAGGGTGAACCTGCACCGCCCTACCTCGTGCACGTTGAGCGCGGCGCCCACGCCGTGCCCGGTGCCATGGTGTAGCGGCGCAAGTCGAATTTGAAAGCAAAACTTGAAACCAGTTCATCACATTTCAGTCTCAAGCGCTTAGTTCCAGGCGCTTTTTCCGAGGGTTTGATAGGGTCAACCTGTACCGCCCTACCATGGCGGTAGTCCAGCCCCGCCTCCCACAGGTGCCGCCGGGCTGTAGTGGCGCAAGTTGAGTTTGAAAGCAAAATTGAAAGCAGTTTATAATATTTCAGTTTCAAGCGCTCAGTTCCAGACGGGTTCGACATGAGTTTGATATGTTCAACATGCACCGCCCTGCCGGGCGAAGGCGTCCAGCACGAACCCGCTGGTATCGGCGGGGAACACCGCGGAGCTCAGGCCGATGTGTCCTTGCAGCACGCGGGTGTAGCACTGCCGCTGCCCAGGGGCTTGCACTCGTCCACTTTTCGGCTCAACGTAAACGCTTTCTGTGGGATAGGGGGTGCATTCAGGGGTTGCTTGCCTAGGGGGTGTTTGGGAGGTGTTAGGGGGTGACAGGGGGTGCTAGGGGGTGTTAGGGGTGTATTGGGTATATTCTGTGTCAGAAACGGCTCAGGTCGAGCTGAAAAGTGGACGAGTGTAAGCCCCCGCCGCTGGTGGTCGGTCGGCGTGCCCGTGTGGTGCGTGCGGGTGGTGTCCGTGGTGTAGCGGCGCAACTTGAAATTGAAAGCAAAATTGAAGCGAAATTGACAGCACTTCGTCATACTTTAGTTTCAAGCGCCTAGTTCCAGGCGCTTTCAATGTGGGTTTGATAGGGTCACCTGCACCACCCTACCGTGGTACCGCAGTCGTACTGCCCGCCACTGTCGCAGAGCAGAATGCTGTCGGAGCCGACCGTGCGCGCGGTGGCCTGGGTGGCGCGGTAGTGGATGATGGCGCCGTGGGGTCCCTCACCGGCGATGGTCGAGAATGACTCCTCGATGAACCCTCCCTGCGCGCGGCGGAGGTCTGATACCTTCACACCGATGGCGAATTCATCGTGAGGAATCCCCGCGGCGGCCTGTTGGTCAAGCCAGCACCAGAAAGAGGCCATTGTGTAGTGGCGCAAGCTGAATCAAAGCAAGATTTGAAGGCGGTTTCTTCATAGTTCAGTTTCAAGCGCTTAGTTCCAGACGCTTTCAACGTGGGTTTGATGGGGTCAACCTGCACCGCCCGACCATGGCGACACCGTCACGCAGGTGTGCCTCCACCATACCCGCTAGCTCAACCTCGTTCTTGATCGCCTTGGCGTAGCGGCGCAAGTTGAATTTGAAAGCAAAACTTGAAAGCAGTTCATCAAAATCGAGTTTCAAACGCTTTGTTCCAGGAGCCTTCAATGTGGGTTTCAAAGTGTCAACCTGCACCGCCCTACCTTAGCCAGTGGGATGGGGCTCACACCCTCTTTTACTGTCGCGGCGCTGGCGGCGGCGGAGGCAGCGGCGGTTGGCTTCGCCCCCTTGTGCTTCTTTGCGGGCGGCGACGGCGACGCCGCCTCGCCTCCCTCCGCCGGCGGCGCCCCGCCCGCCGAGCCCTCCGACCAGGGGCTTACACCCGTCCACATCTTTGCTTAACTTGAGCCGCATTTGTCACTACAACCAGCAAAGCACCCCAGCACATGGGACAAAAAATGCTAACGTTGAGCTGAAAAGTGGACGAGTGTAAGCCCCTGCCTCCGCCGCCGCCACCAGCGCCATGCTCACCTTCTCCGCGTCCACCCACAGCCGCGCCCCCGCCGCCGCCGCCGCCTTCATGCAGGGGCACACACTCGTCCACTTTCAGCTCAAGTTGAGCGCTGCTTATGGGATAGGGGGTGCGCGTAGGGGTTGTGTAGCCCGTGTTAAGGGGTGTTAGGGGTGGTTTAGGGTGTGTAGGGTGTTTTGTGTGTGTCAGACACGGCTCAAGTTGAGCTGAAAAGTGGACGAGTGTAAGCCCCTGCCTTCATGTCCCCCACGCACTCCTCGTACGGCTTGACCACCACCCCCGCTTCGTCCAGGTGCTGCCGCACCGCATCCGTCACCTTGACTTGATCTACATAAAGCGTCGCGGTTTCTTTGCCCACCAGGCCGTACGAAATTGTCACGGGGTTGCAATCCGCGTCGTTGCCGCGCACGTTGAATAGCCACATCACTTCGTCCAGGGGACTGACCACGAGGTAATCCACCTCCTGGGTGAAGCGGCGCAAGTTGAATTTGAAAGCAAGGTTTGAAAGCCGTTGATCACATTTTAGTTTCAAGCGCCGAAACCAAAGGCGCTTTCAACACGGGTTTTGATACTGTCAACCTGCACCGCCCTACCTGGGCTGTGAGCTGCTTCCGGATATCCGCCAGTTTATCCGCCACGGAGTTGCCGCTGAACTGGATGGGGTGCACGCGCAGCGGCGCGGTGGGGAACGCCGGTCGGTCGCCGCCCCACGCCGCGTCCACCGGGTTGGCGTCGACGTGGACGAGCGAACACTCGGTGTAGCGGCGCAAGCTGATTTTGAAAGCACAGTTTGAAACCGGTCCATCATATCTTAGTTTCAACTGCATAGATCCAGGCGCTTTCAACGTGGGTTTGATAGGGGCAACCTGCACCGCCTTACCTCGGCCTGCGCGAGCAGGTTGCGCATGGCGCGGGCCTCGGACCAGGGGCTTACACTCGTCCACGTTAGAGCTCAACTTGAGCAACTCCAGGACACATTCATGAGTTAATTTGGGTTAAACGGTGGACAGAAGACCTCAAGTTGAGCGGAAATGGGAACGAGTGTAAGGCCCTGCCTCGGACAGTGAGTGCACACTGGCGTCGATGCCCACCTTGCTGCCCTTGGGCCCGGGGCTTACACTCGTTCACTTCTCAGCTCAGCTTGAGCGCTTTTGATGGCATAGGGGGTGCGCGGAGGGATTGTGTAGCCCGTGTTCAGGGGGTGTCAGGGGGTGTTTAGGGTGTGTAGGGTGTTTTTGTGTGTCAGACATGGCTCCAGTTGAGCTGAAAAGTGAACGAGTGTAAGCCCCTGCCTTGGGCATGGTGTCCTTGAGCCACGCGCGCGGCTCCGGCACACCCGCCTGCCAGGGGCTTACACTCCTCCACTTTTCGGCTCAACGTTAGCGCTTTCTATGGGATATGGGGTGCATTTGAGGGTTGTCTGGGGATTGTGTAGGAGGGCTTATGGGGTACTAGAAGGTGTCTAGGGTGTGTTTGGTGTCAGAAACGGCTCAGGTTGAGCTGAAAAGTGAACGTGTGTAAGCCCCTGCCGCCTGCCCCCCGCGCATCAGCGTCCACTCCGGCCCCAGCTCCTTCTCCGCTTGCAGGAAGTACCGCCCGTCAGGGGCTTACACTCGTTCCCATTTCAGCTCAACTTGAGCTCTTCCGTCCACCGTATGACCCATCTTAACTCATGAATGTGTCCTGGAGTTGCGCAAGTTGAGCTCTGACGTGAACGAGTGTAAGCCCCTGCCGCCCGTCGGTCCACAGCAGCGCCGTGTCCTCGGTCACCAGCGCGGTGCCGGCGCTGCCGCTGAACAGGGGCTTACAATCGTCCACGTTTCGGCTCAACTTGAGCGCTTTGTATCGGATAGGGGAAGGGCGTAGGAGTTGTGTAGCCCGTGCTAAGGGGGTGTCAGGGGGGTGTAGGGTGTTTTCTTGTGTCAGACACTGCTCAAGTTGAGCTGAGAACTGGACGAGTGTAAGCCCCTGCCACTGAATCCGCTGATGTACATGCGGCGCTCGAAACAGGTAGCGACATACTCGCTGAAGTGTGGGTCTTGGGGTACGGCCTTCCAGCTGTTGCTTGCCGCGTCACAGGATGCCATTCAATCTGCGTGTCATAGAATGCCATTCAAGAAACGAGGGTTCAGCCTGCGTGTGGGTGACGCGGCAGGACATGCACCTGACAGTATGGATAACGCTCGCCACGTCGTAGCGTGCGGCTGCACTCAAGATACGGGGGTTCGAAAGGCGTAGGGTGACGTGGCGGGCAACATCTGCCATCG
>Ga0307489_10003652_pt1 | contig 10184 bp, 14 predicted proteins | sample SB12metaG_FD_202247 | JGI IMG/M metagenome (GOLD analysis project Ga0307489, IMG submission 202247) | Sea-ice brine microbial communities from Beaufort Sea near Barrow, Alaska, United States - SB 1.2 | ecosystem: Environmental > Aquatic > Marine > Coastal | place: USA: Alaska | collected...
CTCCTCCTCCTCCTCCCCCTCCTCCTCCTCCTCCTCCTCCTCCTCCTCCTCCTCCTCCTCCTCCTCCTCATTCTGCTGCTCCTCCTCCTCCTCCTCCTGCTCTCCCTCCCCCTCCTCCACCTCCTCCTCCTCCTCCACCTCCACCTCCTCCTCCTCCTGCTCCTCCTCCTCCTCCTCCTCTTCCTCCTCCTCCTCCGTCTCCTCCTCCTCCTCTTCCTCCTCTTCCTCCTCCTCCTCCTCCCTCTCCCCCTCCCCCTCCTCCTCCTCCTCCTCCTCCTCCTCCTCCTCCTCCGCGTGGGCATGGTCTGTATCAGCATCCACCCAGAAGGTACTCGGTGAGGCATGCGGGCACGGGGCACGGGGGGGCCACGTCCGATGTGACTTCTTGTGCGGTGGTCTCAAGGACCCTGCTGCGCGGCGTGCCTGGGGTTCAGCGCCGACCTGGTGATGCAGTCCTTCTGCCACACCGCGGCAGGGGCTTACACTCATCGACTGTTCAGCTCAACGCAACCCGTTTCTGACACAAGATCAACCCTCCACACCCCCTGATACCCCTTGTTGCCTCCCACGCAACCCCTACGTACACTCCCTATCCCACAAAATGCGCTTACATTGAGCTGGAAAGTGAACGAATTCAAGCCCCTGCACCGCGGCGTACCCCAAGCCCGTGGACGTGGTGACGCACCACACCTTGCCGGACTTCATCCGCAACCGTAGGGTGGTTGACAGCACGCACTGGACCGACGCTGAACCCACTCCTCCTCCTATGCGCGTATGCGTATGCTCCCCTTCTCCTTCTCCCCCTCCTCCTCCTCCTTCTACTCCGCGCGTCTACAAGGGCATTCAGCCTAAAGGAAAGCCGTGCTCATATCTCGGTTCGAGTGCTTGTTGTCACTGACCCACCCATCAGGTGGCGGCGTGAGCCTGAAGCCTGGCGACGGCATCATTCACTCGTGGCTCAACCGCATGCTGCTGCCCGACACCGTGGGCACCGGCGGCGACAGTCACACGCGCTTCCCCATCGGCAGGGGCTCACACTCGTCCACTGTTCGGCTTAACCTACGCGATTTCTGAGGCATAGGGGGTGCATTTAGGGGTTGTTCAGGGGATGTTGAGGAGGTATTAGGGGGTATTAATGGGTGTCAGGGGGTGTTGAGGGTGTATTAAGTGCCAGAAAAGGCTCAGATTGAGCTGAGAAGTGGACGAGTGTAAGCCCCTGCCCGTCGGCATCTCCTTCCCCGCCGGCTCCGGCCTTGTCGCCTTCGGCGCCGCTACCGGCGTCATCCCCCTGGTAGGGTGGTGCAGCTTGTCCCAATCAACCCTCGTTGAAAGCGCCTGGAACTCATCACTTGAAACTAAAACATGATGAACAGCTTTTATTTTTTGCTTTAAGTTTCAACTTGCGCCGGTACACCCTGGACATGCCGGAGTCCGTGCTGGTCAGGTTCAGCGGCACCATGCAGCCCGGCAGGGGCTTACACTCGTTCACGTTTCAGCTCAACTTGAGCCGTTCCTGACACAAAATAAACCCTAAGCACCCCCTGATACCCCCTAATACCCCCTAACACCCCCTAACACCCCCTGATACCCCCTGATACCCCCTAACATCCCCTAAACAACCCTTAAAAGAGCCCTTACATTACATACATCCCCTATCTCACAGAACGCGCTTACGTTGAGCCGAAACGTGGACGAGTGTAAGCCCCTATAGCCCGGCATCACGCTGCGCGACCTGGTGCACGCCGTCCCGTTGTTTGCCATCAAGGCAGGGCGGTGCAGGTTGCAACCAGCTGAACCCAGAGATTGAAAGCGCGTTGGATTCGTAAATGTGGGAGGCCCCCTGTGGACCACTATTTCCTCACCCTGCAAATTTGGGGAGGCCCCCTTTGGACCATTCAGCGCTTGAAAGCAAAATGAGATGAAGCGCTCTCAAAGTTTGGTTTCAAGTTCAACTTGCGCTGCTACATCAAGCAGGGGCACCTGACGGTGGCCAAGCAGGGGAAGAAGAACGTTTTCTCCGGCCGCATCCTGGTAGGGCGGAGCAGATTGACCCTATCAACCCCACGTTGAAACCGCCGAGAACCAAGCGCTTGAAACCAAATGTAATGAATTGCTTTCAAACTTTGCTTTCAAATTCAACTTGCGCCACTGCATGCTGGAGATTGAGGGGCTGGGGCACCTCAAGTGCGAGCAGGCGTTCGAGCTGTCCGACGCCTCCGCCGAGCGATCCGCCGCGGGCTGCACCATCAAGCTCGACCCGGCAGGGGGGTCACTGACAATGAGCACTCGACCGTTGTTGAAGTTCCTCCTCTTCCTCCTACTACTACTATTACTCCTCTTCCTCCTCCTGCTCCTCCTCCTCCTCCTCCTCCTCCTCCTCCTAATCCTCCGCGCGTCTATGTAAGCATTCACGCCGAAGGTCAGTCATGCGAGCACGTACGACATCGGTTCTGGTGCTTGTTCATAGTGTACCGGTGTGCCGTGCGCCTATGAATACGGCGAGTGTGGCGGTGTGAGGCCTGCCACTCGTTTCCTGGCTGTTTGCTCACAGTGTACCGGTGTACCCGCACGCACTCTCGCCTCCTCTGCCTCCCTAACTGTTTGCTCATAGTGTACCGGTATACCTTCTCAACGACCCTGGTGCTTGGAGCCCATCGCGGAGTACCTGCGCTCCAACATCGTGATGCTGAAGTGGATGATCGACGGCAGGGGCTTACACTCGTCCACTTCTCAGCTCAACCTGAGCCGTTTCTGTCACTTAACATACACCCCCTAAACACCCCTGAAACCCACCCTAAACACCCCCCACACCCCAAACACGCCCTAAACACGCCCTAAACACTCCGAGACCCCATCCCCCGCGCAATACCCCTGAATAACCCCATTTCCCACAAAAAAGTGCTTACTTTGACCGGGAAAGTGGACGAGTGTAAGCCCCTGATGGACGGCGGGTACGGCGATGAGCGCACCATCCAGCGCCGCATCGCCGGCATGGGCTTACACTCGTCCACTTCTCACCTGGATCTGAGCCGTTTCTGTCGCTCAAAATGCTCCCTGAACACCCCCCACACACACATCCTAACGCCTGCCACCGCCTCAACACGACCTACTGAAAACACTCCACAATCCCCCCCTAATTATCCCCTAGACCCCCCCTATTTTACAAAAGGTGCTAACATTGAGCTGGAAAGTGGACGAGTGTAAGCCCCTGATCGCCGGCATGGAGGCGTGGCTCGCGGAGCCCAACCTTATGGAGGCATGGGCTTACACTCGTTCACTTTTCAGTTCAACTCAAGCGTCCTTTATGTGACAGGGGATGCATGGAGGGGGTGTTTAGGGGTGTTTACGCGGTGTTCAAGCGTATTAGGGAGTGTCTAGGATGCATTTTGTTTCAGAAATGGCTCAGGTTGAGCTGAAAGTGTAAGGCCCCGGATGTAGGCCGACTCCGACGCCGAGTACCACACGATCATCGACATCAACATGGACCTCATCAAGGCATGGGCTTACACTCGTCCACATCTCAGCTCAACCTGAGCCGTCTCTGAAACAAAATACACCCTGAACACGCCTTGATACCCCCTAAGACCCCCTGAACACCCCCTAAACAACCCCTGAATGCACCCCCTATCCCACGGAAAGTGCTTAAGTTGAGCTGAAACGCGAAAGAGTGAAAGCCCCTGCATTAAGGAGCCCATCCTGTGTGCCCCCAACGACCCAGACGACGCGCGCACGCTGTCCGACGTCACGGTAAGGCGATGCAGCTTGACCCTATCAAACCCCCATTGAAAGCGCCTGGAAATAAACGCTTGAAACTGAATTACGATAAGGTGCTTTCAAGTTTTGCTTTCAAAATCAACTTGCGCCGCTACATTACGGGTGACAAGATCGACGAGGTGTTCATCGGGTCGTGCATGACCAACATCGGGCAGGGGCTTACACTCGTCCAATTTTCAGCCCAACTTAAGCACTATGTGTTGGCTACACCCGTCCTCATTCCAGCTTGCCGTGCGCCCTTTTTTTGGTAGCTTCCACAGAATTTTTTATCTCAGGTCGAGCTGAGAAGTGGGCGCTTGACATGGCTTCAGTGATCAAAAACGGCTCATGTTGAGCTGGAAGTGGACGATTGTAAGCCCCTGACATCGGGCACTTCCGCGCAGCGGGCAAGCTGCTCGCCGAGTACGACGGCACGCTGCCCACACGTCTGTGGTGCGATGCCCACCCATCCTATCAACCTGACCACTGCACTGCGCTATGGCAAAGTGCGTCAAAGTGCCACGAGCGAAAGCAAAAGCAAAAAGCATTGACCAATCACAGGCTCGGATAAATGCCGTTCCGAGCCTGCGCGAGCCTGTGATTGGTCATTGCTTTCTGCTTTTGCTTTTGCTCGTAACACTTTCACGCACTTTGTCGTAACATCCCAGCAATGCTGTGACGAATACACGCAATTCCAACCGGCACGTCCCATGGAGATGACCTCAGCACTGGCCTCACCTCCCATCAACCTGACCCACTTTTGCAGGGTGGCGCCGCCCACCAAGATGGACGAGAAGCAGCTCATCTCCGAGGCATGGGCATACACTCGTCCAATTTTCGGCTCAACGTAAGCGCTTTGAGCGGGATAGGGGGTGCATCTCGAGGTTGTTCAGTGGTTGTTAAGGGGGTGTCAAGGGGGTGTTAGGAGGTGTCTAGTGCCTGGTCTGCTCTGTGGTACGGATTCCAATTTGTAGTACCGTCTGACTTTTGGCCAAATCAGCTGATCACCAAATTTCCAACCGTACTACATGTTGTTCGAAGTACCACATTTAGTACGGAGTACAGACCAGGCATTAGGGTGCGTTTTGTGTCAGAAACGGCCCAGATTGAGCTGAAAAGTGGACGAGTGTAAGCCCCTGCTCCGAGGGGTACTACGCCACCTTCGGCGAAGTGGGAGCGCGCGTGGAGATGCCGGGATGCTCGCTGTGCATGGGCAACCAGGCAGGGGCTTACACTCGTCCAGTCTTCGGCTCAATGTAAGCGCTCTGCGTGGTATAGGGGGTGCATTCATGGGTTGTTCAGGGGGAATCAGGGGGTATTAGGGGTGTCTGGGGTGTATCTTGTGTCAGAAACGGCTCAAGTTTCCCCAGTTTATTAGACAGGGGGACATGGGGAGGTGTGACCAAAACGGCTGATGTTGAGCTGAAAAGTGGATGAGCGTAAGCCCCTGCAACCAGGCGCGCGTGGCGGAGAAGTCGACGGTAGTGTCCACCTCCACGCGCAACTTCCCCAACCGCCTGGGCAAGGGCGCCAACGTGTACCTGGCAGGAGCTTACACTCGTCCACATTCAGCTCAATTTGAGCCGTTTCTGACACAAAAAACACCCTGTACGCGCCCTCGTACCCCCTAATACCTCCTAAACACCCCCTGAACAGCCCCTGAATGCACCCCTTATTCCACAGAAAGCGCTGAGGTTGAACTGAAAAGTGGAGGAGTGTAAGCCCCTGGTACCTGGCCTCTGCTGAGCTCGCCGCTGTGGCCGCCATCCTTGGCAGGGCCTTTCACTCCTCCACTTTCCAGCTCAACGTAAGCACCTTCTGTGGGATAGGGGGTGTATAGGGGGTATTTAAGGGGGATTCAGGGAATGTTAAGGGCATGATTAGGGGGTGTTTAGGGTGTATGTTGACGTAAGCGCTTTGTGTGAGATGGGGGATGCATCTAAGGGTTGTTCAGGGGTTGCGTAGGGTGTATTAGGGGGTATTAGGGGGTGTCGAGGGTGTATTTTATGTCACAAACGGCTCAAGTTGAGATGAGAATCGGACGAGTCTAAGCCCCTGATCCCGGGCCGCCTGCCGTCCAACGACGAGTACCTCAAGTACACCAAGAAGCTGGACGCCACCGCGGCAGGGGCTTACACTCGTCCACTTTTCAGCTCAACCTGAGCCGTTTCTAACACAAAATACATCCTAACACCCCCAATACCCCCTAAAACCCCCTAATTGCCACCGATATCCCCTAATACCCCATAATACCCCCTCATACCCCCTAATATCCCCTAATACCCTCTAATATCCCCTAATGCCCCCTAATATCCCCTAACACCCCCCGCTGCCCCCCTGAACACCCTCTAAGCACCCATAAATGCACCCCCTATCCCACAGAACGTGCTTACGTTGAGCCGAAAAGTGCACGAGTGTAAGCCTCTGCACAGCGGCGGACACGTACCGGTACCTCAACTTCAACGAGCTGAACGAATTCAACACCGCCGCCGACAGGGTGGTGATGGAGGCAGGGGCCTACACCCGTCCACTTTTCGGCTCAACGTGAGTGTTCCCTGTGGGACAGGGGGTGGATTCCGGGGTTGTCAAGAGGGGTGGTGAGGGTGTGTTAGGGGGTGTCAGGGTGCATGTGCGGGCATTTAAGGTGTATTTTGTGTCAGAAACGGCTCAGGTTGAGCTGGAAAGTTGATTAGGGGGTGTGTAGGGTGTTTCAGGGGGTATTATGGGGGTTTAAGGTGCAATTTGCGTGAGAAACGGCTCAGGTTGAGCTGGAACGTGGAAGAGTGTAAGCCCCTGGATGGAGGAAGACGCGTACGCCAACCTCGGCTCGGCGATGCAGGCAGGGGCTTAAACTCGTCCACTTTTCGGCTTAAACTCAGTGTCGGGTCTGGTATCGAAGACATGGTTATCGAATCCCGTTCGACCAATCAGAACTGTCCATTTCCAAAATCCCACCGACCAACTCGCCGACTGTCCAACAGGGTCACCATCCTTGAGTAAATAGACCCAAGGTTTCGAGGAGATCAACGTCAGCACGTTTTGTGGGACACTCTGTATCCGTGGGCCGGGTCCATGACCAGAAACGGCTCAGGTTGAGCTGAAAAGTGGACGAGCGTAAGCCCCTGGATGCAGGCGCAGCTCAAGAAGGTGGCGCAGGAGAAAAAGGTACGGCAGTGCAGGTTGACCCTATCAAACCCAAGTTGAAACCGACTGGAACTGAGCGCTTGAAACAGAATTGTGATATACTGCTTTCAAATTCTGCTTTCAACGTCAACTTGCGCCGCTACAAAATGGACAAAAAGGCGATGCAGGCGTGAGCGTGAGTGTCCGGCGATGCAGGCAGTGGCTTACAATCGTTCCCATTTCAGCTCAACTTAGCCTCTGATGTCCATTGCATATCCCAGATTGACTCATGAATGTGTCCTGAAGTTGCTCAAGTTGAGCTCTAACGTGAACGAGTGTAAGCCCCTGGATGCAGGAGAAAAAATACAAAAAGCCGATAATGGCGTGAGCGTGAGTCGAGGACCGACGGCTGGGGGATGTACTGGTGCACTACGCGTATGAGCAAACAGTCGGGAATTAGGAAGGCGTGAGCGTGAGTCGAGTCACGAGTCGGGGGATGTATTGGTGCACTACGAGCAAAAAGTCAGGCATTGAGTTGCCAGGCTAGGGAGGAGGATGCTGCGAGCGTACAGTGCACTGGGTAGGCGGGCGAGGCGGCACCGCTGCTAAACGAGGGTTCAGAATGCGAGTGAATGAGGAGGCGGACAAGATCTGACGGGTGGTGGTGGTTGAGGGGTTGCTGGGGTTGGGGGTAGTGGGGATGGATGTGCTGGGGTTGGTGGTCACGGCAAGGAGTTGCTGCGAACTGTACGGCTCCGTTGGACGGACGCACGGGACCCCGCCATGCGATGGAAGCAAACATTATTTTGAAGAACATACGATGAAGCAAACATTATTTTTGAATAAGACACGAGTAACTTGCGCAACCAACACGCGATGTTTGGGTGCGCCTGAGAGACGTGAATTTGTGTGTGTGCGCGCACTTCTCCGCGGTGTGCCATCGGCGCACACGTCACTCTGTCGCCGCACAAAGCTACAGAGCGCACTCGCTTCCTCACAATATGCTCATATCCGATGGGGGGCAAATGGCGATTTGACACGTGGCACCTGTTCACTGCGAGATATTCTGTTATTTTCAGATCGAAAACTGCGGCCCCTCAAGATAAGATGTCAACGGCCGACCCGGCTCGCGCTGCCACAACCAACGCCGCGTCATTTAATCGCCGCCGACGAAAGCACCCGGCGCGCCATCGACACCGCTCCCGCCCTCACGCTCAGGTCCGTTCCCGATCTCTGGTGGGGGGAAGGGGAAGTGCGAAGCAACGTTACCCAAGTGCCCTTAGCTTTCAGCAAATCTAGATTCACTCCCGGCACCCCCGGCGCCCAGCCAACCCTGTGGCATGCCGCCTGCCTCGCACACTCTACCCACGCGCGTCCCACTCTCCGCCGGCATTACGCAACAGTAGACTCGGGCTCCAAAAGGTTTTTGAATTGATGCCCCGTACCTTAGGATGCTACGTTTGACACCGCCACTCGATCTCGATTGATTTGCTCCGGCACGCAATTGTGCGTTCGTCGCGGAACGCGACTTCCGCGTCGGGATCCAATCCACAACCCCCGGGAAGATCGCGCTTAAGGTCGCTCGCTCTCCGTTCTTGTCCCTCTTGCACACCACTGCCGGTGGCCTCCACGGATAAGGACCTCCTCACGGATCTGCTCCCTGGTTAGCACGCACAACACCATTCATTCACCCCTCTCCTTCGCACTCACCCGCCCCCTCGTAGCAACTTCACCCGCCCCTCCTTTCCCCCCCCGCGGCACTTCATACAACCGTCTCAGCTGTATCTGTCCGTCCGTCTTCCGCCCCCACCTCCACCCGCCACGGATACGTCGGGTGGATAGGTGTCTCACCCTTGGACTGGCGCTGACAACGACCAAACTGCACAGCCGCTCTTCGCAGGCTCTTCAGTTTGACAACCGCGCACCCACCTAGGTCGCCACAGCACCAGCTTCGCCGCACTGCGACGACGACGACTTCTCCATCACCCCCTCGCCGATCATCATGATCGCGCTGCGTAACCTCAAGCTCGCGGGCAGGGGCTCACATACCCTACATACCCCCTGACACCTCCTAAACACCCGCCAAACACCCCCTAAACACCCCCTGAATGCACCCCCTAGTCTGCAAAAAGCACGAACATACCCTACATACCCCCTAATACCCCCTGACACCTTCTAAACACCCCCAAAACATCCCGTTGACACCCCGCCCCTTCATGCACTCCCCATCCCGCAAACAGCGCTCAAGTTGAGCTGGAAAGTGAACGAGTGTATGCCCCTGCTCGTGGGCCGCTGCCTCACCGCGTGCCAGACCACGCGGGCGGCGGCGCCTGCCCTGGCAGGCGCTTACACTCGTCCACCTCTGAGCTCAACCTGAGCCGTTTCTGACACAAAATACACCCTTAACCCCCTGACACCTGCAAAAACACCCCCTTAAGAACCTCTTAAATGAGACCCCTATCCCACTGAAAGCGCTTGCGTTGAGCCGAAACGTGGACGAGTGTAAGCCCCTGTTCCCTGGCTCTCACCCACCTCGGCCACCTCAACTTCACCCACGACTTCACCACGTCCGCGCGGACCGACCTCAACTTCACCCACGGCTTCACCCCCACTGCCGGTCCGTATGCGCGGTCCGTGGCGAAGGTGCGCCCCCACTCGACATCGAAACCACCCGAATCATCCGCCAAATCACCCAAATTGTCGACGACCCACCACAAAACCACCCAAATTGCTCACCACACCCTCGCCAAACCACCCCAAGAGGTTTCCCCCGCGCAGTCCGTAGCGAAGGTGCGCCGCCACTCGACCGCGAGACACACCGCCGCTCTACCTTGGCGGATCTCGTCACCCCCTGTACACCCCCTATACACCCCTTACACAACCCCCATACACCCCCTATATACACCCTACACACCCCCTCTAACAACCCCTATACACCCCCTATACTCCCCCTATACACCCCCTGTACACCCCCTATACACCCCCTATACCCCCCCCATACACCCCCTATACACCCCCTGTACAACCCGCTGCTCTGCTTTGGCATATCGCGTCCCTCCCTCCCGCATGCGCCTGCGCCCACCTGCGGCGCCTCCCTGTACACGGGGGTTATTCAGAATAAACACTCGACGGCCAGATCGACGTTCGCAAGGGTGAGGGTAAATGCTCATACAGACGCGCGGACTCGATTCGTGATCGCCGACCGACCGCAGACCATCGTATGGGCATTCACCCTCAGCCCGCGAACGTCGATCTGTCGGTTTATGGCGATCTGGCCGTCGGTCGAGTGCTTATTCTCAATAACCCCC
>Ga0307489_10003653_pt1 | contig 10183 bp, 10 predicted proteins | sample SB12metaG_FD_202247 | JGI IMG/M metagenome (GOLD analysis project Ga0307489, IMG submission 202247) | Sea-ice brine microbial communities from Beaufort Sea near Barrow, Alaska, United States - SB 1.2 | ecosystem: Environmental > Aquatic > Marine > Coastal | place: USA: Alaska | collected...
TTTGCACAAAAGGCATAGACAAAAGAATACTCATCATCAAAGAAAAGAGCAGCATATAGGCCACTAGTTTTAACAGTATTTTTCCAGCTTTTTTGATAAGTTATATATTAGGTTACAATGATTGCTTCTCTCGAGTATCAAAAACATTGCCATTTAACGCAAAGAACGTGCAAATTTTAATAACTATTAAATATGATTTTATATTTTTGCAGTAATTCATATAGCATAACTTATTTTGAAAGTAAAAGATATATATATATTAGGAATTGAATCTTCTTGTGATGACACAAGTGCCTCTGTAATTCACAACGGAAAAGTGCTAAGCAATGTTGTGGCCAATCAAGAAGTACATGCACAATATGGCGGTGTGGTGCCAGAATTAGCTTCAAGAGCACATCAACAAAACATCGTTCCAGTGGTTGCGCAAGCCTTAACACAAGCTCATATAGACAAGACGCAATTAAGCGCCATTGCTTTTACGCGCGGCCCAGGTTTAATGGGCTCTTTATTGGTGGGAACCTCGTTTGCAAAATCGTTGGCTTTAGGTTTAGACATCCCTTTGATTGATGTAAATCATATGCAAGCACATATTTTGGCGCATTTTATTAAAGATGACAATAGTAAAATTCCACCGTTTCCATTTATTTGTTTAACAATTAGCGGCGGACATACACAAATTGTAAAAATTACCAATCATTTTGAAATGGAAATCCTAGGCCAAACCATTGATGATGCCGTTGGTGAAGCGTATGATAAATCGGCAAAAATATTAGGATTCCCTTATCCCGGCGGCCCATTAATTGATAAATATGCACAATTAGGAAACCCCAAAGCCTTTGTATTTTCAAAACCTAAAGTGGGCGATTTAGATTTTAGCTTTAGCGGATTAAAAACGGGCATTTTATATTTTATTCAGAAAAAAGTAAAAGAGAACCCCGATTTTATTATACAAAACAGAAATGATATTTGTGCATCCATCCAATATACCATTGCAGAGATTTTGATGGACAAATTAAAAAACACCGTAAAACTCACAGGAATTAAACATATTGCAATTGCTGGCGGAGTATCTGCAAATTCAGAAATCAGAAAACGACTGCTAGTAGCCGAAAAACATTTTGGCTGGACAAGCTATGTCCCAAAATTTGAGTACGCCACAGACAATGCCGCCATGATTGCCATTACTGGATACTTAAAGTTTTTAAACCAACAATATGCCCACATTTCTGTAAGTGCAAAAGCCCGACTAAAAGTAACCGAATAAACTTCCCATAGATTTATGATCCTTACTAGCTTGCTTTTTTCAATAAAATAACAAAATAGATATTATTTACCCTGAATTTAAGAAAATAAACGTCCTAAAAACATATGATTACACTAAAAAACAAAATCTTATTCAATGCGTATTACTTTCTTTTATGGATTGGGTATTTCATTTTTTCCCGTTTATTTTTTCTAGTTTATAACTCTCAAGAAACAGCAGAAATAGGCTTTGAAAACGCTATAAAAACTTTTTCTTACGGATTGAAATTAGATATTTCTTTTGCTTCCTATCTCTGTATCCTCCCTTTTATTTTTGTCATTTTCACGGTGTTTTTCTCTGTAAAAAAAATAGCATTCATGATTAAAACGTACACCTTATTCGTGTTGCTATTCATCACTCTTTTATTAATTATTGATGCTGGCCTGTATCAGTCTTGGGGTGTTCGAATAGATGCCACCCTACTTACCTATATAAATACCCCAGGTGTAATGCTGGCTTCTATTTCTAGCTTTCAATTAGGAGCTCTTGTTGTTTCTTGGATACTTATTTCAACTATTTTCATCTTTATTTTTAATAAAACAATTGATAAAAAACTGCAAAAAATAAAAACGGAAAACCCGTATCAAATACCCATATTCTTGCTCATTATCGCTTTTTTAATTATTCCGATTCGCGGCGGACTACAAACCATCCCTATAAATCAAAGCAACGTTTATTTCTCTAATCAAATGTTTGCTAATCACGCTTCAATTAATTTTATTTGGAACTTTTTTAATGATATAACCAAACGCACCGGTGATAAAAACCCATATAAATTATTAGATAAAAATCTGGCAGAAGACCTTATTCAAAAAACAAGAGGTAGCCTTTTAACAACATCCAAAGACAGTATTTTAAATACCAGTAAGCCCAATATAATCCTTATTATATGGGAAAGTTTAACTGCCAAATTAGTAGGACCTTTAGGCGGCGAACCCACGGTGACAGAAAATTTAAACCGCCTTTCTAAAGAAGGTGTTTTATTTACTAATTTTTATGCAAATGGCGATCGAACAGACAAAGGCATTCCAGCCATCTTAAGTGGCTACTATCCGCAACCTACTGCGAGCATTATGAAAATGCCCAACAAAACCAGAAGCCTGCCTTTCTTACCTCAAAAAATGATAGATTTAGGCTACAAAACCTCCTTCTATTACGGTGGCGATTTAAATTTCGGGAATATGAATACCTATTTAAGAAATGGTGGTGTTACCAATTTTGTTGATGGCAATGATTTTGATAAAAAAGACTGGAACTCAAAATGGGGAGTTCACGATCATGTTTTTATGGAGCGATTTACCCAAGATTTATTACCCCCCCAAACTGAACCATTTTTTAAAATTGCATTAACACTAAGCAGTCACGAACCTTTTGAGTTTCCAAAAACCTATAAATTTGGTAAGGATTCTAAAGAAAATAAATTACGTTCTGCACATGCTTATACCGATAAAACGATTGGGAAATTTATTGAAAGCGCTAAAAAACAAGCTTGGTATAAGAACACGTTAATTGTTATTATGGCAGATCATGGACATATCGCTCCAAAACACCAAGGTCCTTTTAATTCTTCCAAAAAATTTCATATCCCTATGCTGTGGTTAGGGGGTGCGTTGAATAAAACCAATATAACAATTGATCATTTTTCTTCTCAGATTGATTTCTCTTACACCCTATTGAATTTGTTACAAGCAGATAATTCTGACTTTAAATGGGGGAAAAATATTTTTGCAAATGCGAAAAACCAATACGCACATTATATCTTTAACAAGGGGTTTGGAATAATAAATAAAAACGGTGCTGTTGTATACGATTTTGTAAGTAACCAACCGATTCTTAAAACCGGAACCTCTGCACAAAAACTAAACTCTTTAGGTAAAGCAATTACCCAAAAGGCCTATCAAGACTTTTTAGACAGAAAATAAGATTACTCTATGGGTGTTAAAAATTTATGCAACTCGATTTCTAAAGATTCATACGTAAACGATTGCTCGTAAAATTGCCTTTTATCTTTATTGTAAATCAATGTTGCTGGAATTGCACCAGACCAATTCTCATTTATTTTTTGACTCCAAAAATCGTCGTTCACCTCATCTAATAAAACAACTTTTGAATGCACGTTTTTTCTTTTCAGAAATGGTTTTACCCGTTTTTTAACTTGTTTAGGAAAATCTAAACTCACCAAAATAATTTCTACATTTCTGTCTTTATAATGGGTATTCAGTTTTTCAAAAGCAGGCAATTCTTCTACACAGGGTTTGCACCAGGTTGCCCAAAAATTAATAATGTATACCTTGCCGTCTTTTCTGTTTAACAAGGGCTCTAACTGATTATAATTTAACGTTTTCACCACAACATCAGAAATGTCTACTGGCATTTCTGTTTCCTCTTCAGAGGATGTTTTAACCTTATTCTCTGATTTTTTTACAGAAGTACACGCTGAAATCAACAAGGAAAAAATTAGAATACTGAATGTCTTTTTTATCATCTTTTAAAATTACAAATGAATTGTTCTTAACCATTTAAATTTAGGAAACTTACATAACGCGTTTTTAATACTCCGAATAATCATTTTGTAAAAGCTCTCTCACTGTGCTTAATATCTGTTGAAGCATGACCACCGGCCTGCCAAGGAAGGATAAAAAAACCTTGTAAAAATAAGTTTACAAGGCTCTAATCTTATTTTTTTATAGCCTATTAGCTAAAAATATCATTTAATACTTTTGCTAAGCGCAGGCCACCAGTTTGCAACTGAGTTCTAACGGTTCCAAAATAATCGTAGGAATATCTGTACTTTAAATTTTCACCAACTTTTACCGATTTATATATTTCTTTAGTTATCTCATGCACTTCATCTACCCAATTTATGAGTGTTCCCTTTTGAATTGATTCAATCTGAATTTTGCTTAAATCTCTTGCGTTATCGGCCAATTCAATATAACTCATATTCCAAGCTTCAATCATTTTGGTATCCCATACTGCATGTAAGTTGGTTCCTTGTCCAAACCATTCTACTTGTATGGTATTCCCACCCTTATCTTCTCGCTGTCCAATATGCATGGGTTGATGTAAATCGCCCATAAAATGAACCAACATTTTTAAATAAAAGGCCTTGTCTTCTTCGCTAGAATTTTTAGCTTTTAAAATGGCTATACATTTATTAATTCCGGTTACTAAATCTCCTTCCGAGTTTTTTTTTGCCGACGTATAGGTCTCGTCAAAATCCATGTTTATGTAATGCCAAGAATAGAATTCACTATATTTTCTGTCTGATTTTATTTCATCTGCATAGGTAGAAACAAATGCTAAACTTTCACCCTTTAATAATTTATCAATTTGTTTTGTTGCTTTTTTAGTTAAGTGTTTTTGGGCAATTCTCCCAGTTGTTCTGTGACCATTTTGACCCCAAAAAAAAGTTTCATCGGTGCTAGAAGTTGTTAAAAACAATATGCTTATGACTAATAGAAGTTTAATTTTCATCCCTTAATTGTATAAATATTTTGGCTAATTTATAAAATTATGATTGATAACCTTTAGAAATAATCAAAATATTTTGATATCTTTGTGATATCATTTTAATATAACTTAAACTTAAACATATTATGAGAGAAGAAAAAATCATCAATCCGGCGAACGGTTATTTACTATTATTTGTATTAATCGCACTTTTTATTAGCGGCATTTTCATGAGTTTTGTTCGAGAAAACGGACTGTTTTTAATTTCTTCGCTATTGGGGTTTATAGGTTTCTTTGGATTTATTTTAGTGAACCCAAATGCTTCAAAAGTAATTTTGCTGTTTGGTAAATATGTTGGAACCATAAAAGCGAACGGATTGTTTTGGGCAAACCCTTTATATAGAAAAAAATCCATTTCATTAAGAGCTAGCAATTTTGACAGCGAACGCTTAAAAGTAAATGATAAATTAGGAAACCCAATAATGATTAGCACTATTTTAGTTTGGCGGGTTACAAATACGTACAAAGCGGCTTTTGATGTAGATAATTACGAGAATTTTGTGCGAGTACAAACAGATGCAGCGGTAAGAAAACTAGCCAGCATGTATCCCTATGATAATTTTGCCGATGAAGGACTTGATGAAGATATTACTTTGCGTTCTAGCATCAACGAGGTAAGTGAAGCTTTAGAAAAAGAGATTGATGAGCGTTTAACCATTGCTGGAATAGAGGTGCTCGAAGCGAGAATTGGATATTTAGCCTATGCGAATGAAATTGCAAGTGCCATGTTAAAAAGACAGCAAGCAACGGCGATTGTTGCAGCGCGTCATAAAATTGTTGAAGGAGCCGTGAGTATGGTAGAGATGGCGCTTGATGCGCTAAATAAAAAAGGAATTGTGAATTTAGACGAAGAGCGTAAAGCGGCAATGGTAAGCAATTTAATGGTCATTTTATGCAGCGATAAGGAAGTGGCTCCTGTAATAAACACAGGAACTTTAAACCATTAAAATGAGCCCCTTTCAAATAAAAACAATCGCAATTAGCTCCTCGTTAGGAACAAGTATAGGAACCACGATAGGCGCCGTGATTAATAAGGTGGCATTTGGTCTTGTTTTGGGATCCCTTATAGGAACCTTTATTGGAGTGATTCTCGCCTTTGTACTTACTGAAGGAACGTTTTATAAAAAAGAAAAATGAAAGCATACAAAGTAATAAGCTATAAAATGCGTTTTAGCAAAACGATCAAGGTTTAGAAGATTTTTTAAATAGTTATGCGATAAAAGGCTGGACCTTAAAAAACATAGACCCTGGCTTTACCCGAGCTATTTTAATAAGAGATAATAATCGTTAAATGAAAGTTTTTAAAGAACAACAACGTTTTACGCAGTGGTGGATTTGGCTTCCATTAATAAGCCTTTTGCTGCTCTTCATATATGGAGCGATCCAACAATTGTTTTTTGGGATTCCATATGGAGACAAACCAATGTCGAATCTTGGAATCATACTATTTAGCCTCTTCTTTTTTTTATTTGTTCTTTTTTTTAGACTCCTAACCTTGAAGGTAAACATCGATGAAAAAGGAATCTCCTACAAATTCTCCCCTTTGCATAGAAGTGATACGTTTATTGATTGGAAAAACATTCTTACGGTGAGCATAATTACATTTAAACCAATTTTAGATGTTGGAGGCTGGGGCATTAAGCATGGGTCTTATACCGTAAAAGGAAACATCGGAATTAAGTTAAGCTTAAAAAACGGAGAGCAAGTAATCATTGGGACTCAAAAAAAAGCCGAAGCAACACAAATATTAAATACCTATATAAATAAAATATAAGGGTATGGAAAAACAGGAAAAGATAAATAAATTACTCATTGGATTCAGTTTTTTACTAACCTTAATTTCATGGAACTATGTCATATATCATTTCAGTAATTTACCTAACAAAATTGTAGCTCATATAAGCCTAAAAGGGGAAATTAACAGGTTTGACTCCAAATGGGTATTGTGGTTTATTCTTGCTGTATTTTCAGCCATAAGTCTTTTAATTTTATGGTTCTCTTCAAAAAGAAAGCTTCATCATATTCGATTAAAAGACAAAATGAAACAAAAAACGGCCACTTTATTGGTATTGCCTTTTTTAGCGATGATACAATTTTTTGTTGTTTTTATCATGATCCATAAAACATTAAACCCATCTTTTAATACATCAAAAATTCTATCTTTTTTTAGTGCACTTACGATAGTTTTTTTAATTATTTATTTTAAATTCACCTTTAAAAACATCAAAAAATGAAATTTATAGCCGTCTATTTACTATTGTATGCCCTAGCCTTTTCGGGATTAAATGCACAAGTAAACTCCGAAGAGATTTTGATTAATAATGGCGCCATTCAGTTATCCGGAACCTTGACTTATTCGTTAAAAAAATCGCCCCTGGTCATTTGGGTTCACGGCTCTGGAAATGTAGATAGAAACGGAAATCAAGCCGGAGCAAATGTACAGGCAAATTATATAAAACAATTTCGGGATGCAATAAACAAAGAAAATATCGCTTTTTTTAGCTATGATAAACGAACAGCCAATCCTAAAAATAGAAAGTTTTTACAAGACGGGGTTTTCTTTAAAGATTTTATTTTTGATGCAAAAGAAGTCATCAACCATTTTAAAGACAACAACCGTTTTTCTGAAATCATTTTAGTGGGTCACAGTCAAGGGTCTTTAATTGCTATGTTAAGCTTAGACCATATTCATAAGTATATTTCTTTGGCGGGCGCAAGCGCTTCGATTAACAAAATACTTGTAAAACAAGTGACCGCACAAAGTCCAGAATTTGGGAAAATAACCGCCGCACATTTTAAAGAGCTCAAAGAAACTGGAGACATCAAAGAAATTAATCCAAATTTAGTTTCGATTTTTGCGAGACCCAATCTTGCCTTTTTTAAATCATGGGCCAGTTATGAACCAACAGAAGAAATTAAAAAAATTACCATTCCAATTTTAATTGTTAACGGCACCAAAGATTTACAAGTAAGCATGGAAGAAGCCAATGCGTTGCATATAGCAAATCCAGCTGCTAAATTGGTGCTTATTGAAAACATGAATCATGTATTAAAACAAATTAACAAAGAGGAGGATAATTTATCCTCCTATTATTCGGCAGATTTTCCGATTTCTAAAAAACTAATTGAAACGGTAGTTTCATTTATAAAAGAATAAATAATGGCAAAGAAAAAAGCATTTGCATTGCGCATTAATGAAGACCTATTAAAAAGCATAGAAAACTGGGCATCAGACGAATTTCGTTCTACCAACGGACAAATAGAATGGATGCTAATGAACGCCTTAAAAGAGGCCAAGAGAGCACCTACAAAAAAGGATGAGTAATCGCTCTCTTGCAGCAAAGTCTAAATAAAAAACGCCTGTTTTCTTAAGGTAGATTTTCCTTTCTTGTTTAATGCTCATTTCCAAGCATCAAGTAAAAAACCAAAATAAAGTCCACAATAAAAACGTACTGTTTTCAATTTTGTATATTGGGCATTATTAAAATGAATTCAAATAATTTACAATGAAAAAATCACTTTCCTTTCTATTTTTAATGACAGCCTCTTTCTTGTTTTCTCAAGAATTTTCGATGGATATGGTAAAAAACATGACCCCTAGAAATATTGGCCCTGGTGGCATGAGTGGTCGGGTTACCGCTATTGATGTGGTGGTTTCTAATCCAGATATTATGTATGTGGGAACTGCTTCTGGCGGAATTTGGAAGTCTACTTCTGGCGGCATTAAATGGGAACCAATTTTCGAAAAAGAGTTAACTGCTTCAATAGGTGCAATCGCCATTCAACAATCGAACCCGAGTGTGATTTGGGCAGGTACAGGAGAAGGAAATCCACGAAATAGTTTAAATGGTGGTTTCGGAATTTACAAATCCCTCGATGCAGGAAAGACCTGGAAATCGATGGGATTAGAAAAAACTCGTCATATTCATCGTGTTATTATTCACCCTACCAATCCCGATATCGTATATATTGCCGCTATTGGCTCGCCATGGGGAGAACATAAGGAACGCGGCGTTTACAAAACGGTTGATGGAGGTGAAACTTGGAAACAAATCTTATATAACAATCCTAAAACGGGTGCTGCAGATTTAATCATGGACCCCTCAAATCCAAATAAACTAATTGCTGCCATGTGGGAACACAAGCGCGATCCTTGGTTTTTTAATTCTGGCGGAAAAGGAAGCGGTTTGTACATTACCCATGACGGTGGAGATAACTGGAAAGAAATCACCGAAAAAGAAGGGTTCCCAAAAGGAGAATTAGGAAGAATTGGTGTGGCTATTTCAGAGAGTAATCCTGAGGTTATTTACGCCTTAGTAGAAGCAAAAAAGAATGCCTTATACAAGAGTGAAGATGGCGGATTTAAATGGAAAAAAATAAACGATAAACCAGGCATCGGAAATCGTCCCTTTTATTATTCAGAAATTTATGTAGATCCCCAGAATGAAAATCGGGTCTATTCTGTTTTCACCTATATCAATGTTTCGCAAGATGGAGGAAAGAATTTTGAACAATTAATGCCTGCTTACGGGGTAGATAACGGGGTGCATCCAGATCACCACGCATGGTGGATTCATCCAACGAATGGGAAATTTATGATCGACGGAAATGACGGAGGAATGAACATCACTAAAGATGGCGGAAAAACTTGGCGCTTTATTGGCAACCTTCCGATCGCACAATTTTATCATATTAATGTAGATAATGAATTTCCCTATAATGTGTATGGTGGCATGCAAGACAACGGTTCTTGGAGAGGTCCCGCTTATGTATGGAAAGCTCAAGGAATTAGAAATTCGTATTGGCAAGAAATAAGCTTTGGCGACGGTTTTGATGTGGTTCCAGACAAAGAAGATTCACGTTATGGTTGGACCATGAGCCAGCAAGGTTCTGTATCCAGATATGATCATCTCACCGGAAATAATTATGGTGTAAAACCAACGCACCCAGATGCAAACGTAGCATTGCGCTTTAATTGGAATGCGGCCATTAATATGGATCCATTTGATACTTCAACCTTATACTTTGGAAGTCAATTTGTACACAAATCAACCGATAAAGGCCTCACTTGGCGCGTAATTTCACCAGATTTAACGACCAATGATCCCGAGAAATTAAAACAAGGAGAAAGTGGTGGTTTAACGATGGACGCTACGGGTGCCGAAAATCACTGTACTATTTTAGTCATTGAACCCTCGGTTTTAGAGAAAGGTATGCTTTGGGCTGCCACCGATGACGGCCAAGTTCATCTCACCAAAAATGGTGGAGAAACCTGGATTAATGTAGCTAAAAATATCAAAGGCTTGCCAGAAAATAGTTGGATTACCCAAATAAAAGCATCCAACAAAAATAAAGGGGAAGCCCTTC
>Ga0307489_10003655_pt1 | contig 10182 bp, 16 predicted proteins | sample SB12metaG_FD_202247 | JGI IMG/M metagenome (GOLD analysis project Ga0307489, IMG submission 202247) | Sea-ice brine microbial communities from Beaufort Sea near Barrow, Alaska, United States - SB 1.2 | ecosystem: Environmental > Aquatic > Marine > Coastal | place: USA: Alaska | collected...
AACCCATACAGAAACCGCTGTGGCCTGAGTTCTTCGATCTGGCAGCACTGCTACGCACAAAAGCATCCATGCCTGCATTCCAATGGAACTCGCAGTATCAACAGAAACCCACCTCAGAAGAAGCGTCTATCGTAAAACGTGAGTGGTGGAACATCTGGCCGGATGACACAATACCCCACATCGAGTACATAATCATGTCCCTTGACGCGGCAGCAGAGAAGCACAACCGCGCCGATTACACCGCGCTTACGTCATGGGGTGTGTTCCTCAACGAGGAGACCGGCAACCACAATATTATGCTGCTGGACTCCATAAAAGAACGACTGGAATTTCCTGAGTTAAAACAACTAGCTATGGACGAGTACAACAAGTGGGAGCCTGACGCGTTCATCGTGGAGAAGAAAAGTTCCGGTGTGGCCCTCTACCAAGAGATGCGACGCATGGGGCTACCAGTCACAGAATATACACCGCACCGTGGGACCGGCGACAAACTTGCGCGCTTGAACTCCGTGTCAGATATCATATCCTCGGGTATGGTCTGGGTACCGGCGACACGCTGGGCAGACGAGCTGGTGGAAGAAGTGGCTGGGTTCCCGTTCATGTCGAACGATGACTTGGTCGATAGCACTGTGATGGCGCTACTTCGGTTCCGTCAGGGCGGGTTTATACGACTACCATCAGACATGCAGGAGGATGACTCTTACCTACGCCGTAAAGCGGCGTACTATTGACAGGGATGACACGGGTACAAGTTTACAGTATATCTCGTATAGGACGTTGGTAGCGTCCGTGGGGACATTTTGTACGGACCTCCCCCGTGCGTTGTGTCCCCACACTACAATGGGGTATTTCAATTTTAGCACTATATCTGCTATAGTGCGTCCAAACGCTTATAACGAGGCATATCATGGCAGTCGAAAAACCTATGGAACCCAGCGACATTCTTATTATGGAGCCGGAACTTGATATTGAAATCGAAGCCCCAATGGAGATCGACGTTATAGAAGTCGAAATGGACGACGGGTCTGTCGTAATAGACTTTGGCGAAGGTACTGATTCCGAAGAAGAAGTTGAGCACGACTCCAACCTCGCAGAGTTTATTGAGGACGACGAGCTTGAGTCCCTTGCGAATGAGTTGATAGAGAGCTTTGCATCCGACCGCTCATCTCGTGGCGAGTGGGCTAACGCCTACATTAAAGGTATGGATTTGTTGGGTATGAAGGTTGAAGAGCGTACAGAGCCGTGGAATGGCGCGTCAGGGGTCTACCACCCTATGATGACCGAAGCGGTTATAAAGTTCCAAGCACAAGCTATGGGCGAGCTGATGCCCGCTGCTGGACCAGTCCGCAGTAAGATCATGGGTAAGTTGACACCTGAGAAATTTGAGCAGGCTCAACGTGTCGAAACCGAACTAAATTACTTGATTACAGAGAGAATGCCCGACTATCGTGACGAGATGGAGCAGATGCTATTTAAACTGCCGCTGGCAGGCTCCGCGTTTAAGAAAATATATTTTGACCCCCTCACCGAGCGCCCTGTGGCACAGTTTGTACCCGCAGAAGACCTCGTAGTGTCTCACGGATCATCGAATCTTCGTACGGCACCACGGTTTACGCACGTTATGAAGCGTACCTCGGAAGAAATCTTGAAGCTGCAGGTAAACGGTTTTTACCGTGATGTAGAATTGCCATCAGCTACCAAAGAAACCACCGACATCGAAGATAAGTATAACGAACTAGAAGGCGCAGAGCCTACATTCTCCGATGATCCCCGCCACACTCTCCTAGAGATGCACGTAGACTTGGATTTGCCGGAGCCGTTTGACGATATAGACGGTGTTTCGCTGCCATACGTGGTTACAATCGACAAATCCTCCAGTATTGTATTGGCTATCCGCCGTAATTGGTACGAAGAAGATACGAAACGCGAGAAGCGTATGCACGTCGTACATTACCCTTATTTGCCCGGAATGGGCTTTTATGGCACGGGTCTCATACACACACTCGGGGGTTTGACGAAATCAGCTACTTCTATCATGCGTCAGTTAATCGACGCCGGTACACTATCCAACCTCCCCGCAGGCTTTAAGGCACGTGGCATGCGTATTACTGGGGATAACACCCCAATTATGCCGGGTGAGTTCAGAGACGTTGACGTGCCCGCTGGTACAATCAAGGACGCGATTGTACCCTTACCCTACAAAGAGCCATCAAGCGTACTGTACTCACTGCTTGGGAACGTCGTAGACGAGGGTAGACGCATTGGTGCGGTAGGTGACATCCAAATAGGCGATATAAGCGCTCAGGCCCCCGTAGGAACGACCCTAGCCCTAATGGAGCGTTCAATGCAGGTGATGACTGGTATTCAAGCCCGTCTTCACGCTGCAATGAAGCAAGAGCTACGAATTCTAGCGCGAATCGTACACGATTACATGCCCGCAGAGTACGCCTACGAGATGGACGAGCCAGCAGACCGTATATCTGACTTCGATGGTCGGGTGGACGTAATTCCGGTGTCTGATCCCAACGCAGCGACAATGGCGCAGCGTATTATGCAGTACCAAGCTGCTCTTCAGTTAGCACAGCAAGCGCCACAGCTATATGACATGGGCAAACTACATCGTCAGATGCTTGAAGTTCTGGGCATTAAAGACGCTGACGACATCATCAAACTGCCGGGGGACATCAAACCTGCCGATCCAGTGACGGAAAACATGGCTATCTTGAAGCAAGAGCCGGTGAAGGCCTTCGCATATCAGGACCACGAGGCCCACATCCAGACGCACATGATGGCTATGCAAGACCCGAAAATCCAGCAAATCGTTGGGCAATCGCCGTTTGCAAGCGCTATTCAGTCTTCAATGATGTCCCACATCACGGAGCACGTCGCACTGCAGTATCGCGTAGAGATACAGAAACAACTCGGTGTGGAACTCCCAGACCCAGAAGCCCCGCTACCAGAAGACGTCGAACTTCAGGTATCTCGTTTGGTCGCGCAAGCAGCAGATAAGTTGTTCAAAAAAGGCGCAGGCGAAGCCGCCGCAGAACAAGCTGCTAAACAGCAAGCTGATCCGCTCACGCAAATCCAGCAGCGTGAGCTGATGATTAAAGAGACAGAGCTGAAGCACAAGATTGAAATGGATAAACTGAAGCTCGATATGGACGCTATGGCTAAACAAGAAAATGCTCGCTTGCAGCAAGAACGTATTACCTCTGAAGAAGAGAAAGAGGCAGCACGCATCGCGCTTAAAGTCGCCGAACTTGAGACCGACCAGAAAGAATCCGCAGTCAGACTGGCTATGGAAGTAGCGGAGAGGGTAGATTTAGATGGTTGATAATATTTTCCACACCGTCCTGACGCGCATCGACGAAAGTCGCATCTCTATACAAGAGCACTTAGCCGAGGGCGGTGCCAAGGACCAAGAAACTTACTGGAAACTTGTCGGAAAGTACGAGGCCCTCAGTATCGTACGTGCAGAGGTTAAAGAGATCGAAAAAAGATACGTTGATGATTAAACATCACACGTGTAGAAATACCGTATAACGTGGGCTAGTCCACGCAAAGGGCGCTGTGAGCCTTTAATCACTGCAGGAGACTAAGATGAACGCTACCAACTTGAAGGTGGATGACGAGAATGTGCTGGCAAAGCTGCCAGAGCCTAAAGGCTATAAACTCCTCATCGCAATCCCAGAACTACACGGAAAGTCAGAGGGCGGCGTTTATATGCCGGACTCAATAAAACATATGGAAGAGACTGCTTCCATTATCGGGTACGTTATCAGTGTGGGTACAGAAGCCTATACGGATAAAGACCGGTTCCCTAACGGCGCATGGTGCGAGGCTGGTGATTTTATCATCTTCCGTTCGTATTCAGGTACGCGCTTTAAGGTAGATAACAAAGAGTTTCGCATCATTAACGATGATACAGTCGAAGCTGTAGTTGAAGACCCACGGGGGTATACACGCGCATGACCGAGAATAATGCGATAGTCGAGAACGAAGAACTCGAAACAGACGCCGTTGAAGTAGATATGTCCGACGACGGTGACTTTGAAGTGGAGGTCGAAGACGATACTCCCGACGCAGATAAAGGTCGTCCACGCCGCGCAGCGGAAACGGAAGCCGATATCCCAGAAGACGAGGAACTCGAAAAGCACAGCGAGTCGGTGCAGAAGCGTATCAAGAAGCTGAAGTTCGAGTACCACGAAGAGCGTCGCCGTAAGGAAGAAGCCGAACGTGAACGGGAAGCCGCAGTTCAGTATGCCGAGTCGCAGAAGAACGAAGCTGATCGTCTACGTAAGAACCTTTCCGAAGGTGAGGGCGTATTGGTTAACGAGGCTAAGGCACGCGTGGCATCTGAGCTTACAACTGCCAAACGGGCTTACAAAGAAGCCTATGAGGCTGGTGACTCTGATGCTGTTATAGAAGCACAGATGGCACTCTCTAAACTTCAGATGCAAGCTGAACGTGTAGAGCACTGGAAACCCGCAAGGGGCGCTGTACAAGATCAATCAGCGCCAGCACCACAAGCAAGACCTGCAATAGCTAAACCCGACGAGCGAGCGCAGAAATGGGTAGCTGATAACGATTGGTTCCAGCGCGATAAGCCTATGACACGTTACGCTATGCTCGTACATGAAGAACTATTAGAGTCTGGCGTTGATTCTACCAGTCAAGTGTACTATGATAAGATAAATGAGGCTTTACGGTCTCGTTACCCAGATCGCTTTGCGGACGTGGAACCCGAGGTTCGACAACCACAACGTAAGGCTGGCTCCGTGGTGGCCCCGGGAGGTAGAAATACTTCCACATCACGCAACAAAGTTGTCATCACCTCGTCTGAGGCCGCAATCGCCAAGCGTCTCGGAGTATCTAATAAAGATTATGCGGCGCAAAAGCTAAAGGATATGCAAAATGGCTGATCGTAAACCACGTACAACTGAGACCCGCGAAGCGGGAGAACGTCGTAAACCTTGGAAGCGCTCGTCAATGCTGCCTACCCCCGAACCGCGTGATGGACTTTCCTTCCGTTGGATTCGCACATCTACATTGGGTAATGCAGACATGACAAACGTATCTGGGCGGTTTCGTGATGGTTATGTGCCCGTAAAGGCAGATGAATATCCTGAGCTGCACATCATGTCAGATGTTGATTCCCGTTTTAAGGACAACATCGAAGTTGGTGGGTTATTGCTTTGTGCTATCCCGACCCAAGACAGAGACGACCGCATCTATGGTCAGCTAGAGACTGCACAAAATCAGGCTGAAGCTGTCGATAGGAACTATATGCGTGAATCTGACCCGCGTATGCCTCTGCTAAGACCGGAGCGTAGTTCGCGTTAATCATTTGGTAAGGAGCAGTAGCTCTTTGCTGTTATAGTAAATAAATCTGGAGGAAGAGCATTATGGCTACTACAGCTGCTCCCTACGGCCTAAAGCCGGTAAAACGTGCCGACGGTATGGCCTACGCTGGGGCGACGTCCCAGTACCTGATCGACCCTGCTGGGGAGGCAACAAACCTCTTCAACGGTCAAGTCGTTCATATCGGTGCCGATGGATACATCGCACTATCAACTGCAACCGGTGCCGACGGCGGCACAAACGCGTTCCCAGCGGGTACAACCTTAACTGGTTCCCTTGGTGTGTTCATGGGTTGTGAATTTGTCAACACACAAGGCGTGTTAACCTTCTCGCAATATTACCCTTCCGGTACTGTTGCTCCAGCAGGTTCAACAATTACAGCCTACGTCGTAGACGATCCAAACGTACTGTTCCAAGTACAAGCTGACGGCGCTATGGACCAGTCTGACATCGGTGCGAACACGTTCTTCGCCGCTGCTCAGTCTACATCCACTGGCAACACAGCTTTCGGTAACTCTACAAGCGCTGTTGACGCAACGACTAAGACTACCACCGCCGCCTTCCGCATTATGGCCTCCGCATCTCCTATTGGCGACGCGTTCCCTGATCTTTTGGTTAAACTTAACCCCGGCTACAGCAGTCAGACTAACGCTGTCGGTCTATAAGGAGGTCTAGCACATGGCTATTTCACGCGCACAAGCGCTTAAAGAACTACTTCCCGGTCTTAACGCCCTCTTTGGTTTAGAGTACGGCAAGTACGAAAACGAGCATGAAGACATTTACGAGACAGAATCCTCAGAACGTAGTTTTGAAGAGGAAGTCAAACTGTCTGGTTTCGGTGCAGCACCAACAAAAGCTGAAGGTTCAGCGATTGCGTATGACAATGCGCAAGAGTCGTTCACAGCTCGCTACACACACGAAACTATCGCTATGGGTTTCGCCATCACTGAAGAAGCGATGGAAGATAACTTGTACGATTCGTTGTCCTCACGTTACACCAAAGCCTTGGCTCGCGCCATGGCGTACACCAAGCAGGTTAAAGCCGCCTCGTTGCTTAACACGGGCTTTACCACTTTCCAGTCTGGTGACGGCGTATCGTTGTTCAACACTGCACACCCAACAGTTAGTGGCGCAGTAAACGCTAACCGTCCGGGCACTGATGCCGACCTCAACGAAACTTCTCTTGAGCAGGCTATCATTGATATCGCAGCTTACACTGACGAACGTGGTCTTCTTATCGCAGCTCGCGCTAAGAAACTCATCATCCCGTCAGCTCTACAGTTCGTAGCAACTCGTTTGCTTCAAACAGAGCTTCGTGTTGGTACAGCTGATAACGACATCAACGCACTGAACACAAACGGTTCGGTTCCGGGTGGCTACGGCGTAAACCACTACCTAACAGACGGCGATGCTTGGTTCCTTACAACTGACATCCCGAATGGCATGAAGCACTTCGTACGTTCTGCGATGGCTACTTCCATGGACGGCGACTTCGATACTGGCAACGTGCGCTACAAAGCGCGTGAGCGTTACAGCTTCGGCGTATCCGACCCACTGGGTATCTACGGTTCACAAGGCGCGTAAGCTCCTAGAACTTAAACCAAATACGGTTTGGAAGGCTCCGCTACGGCGGGGCTTTCTTTTTTTATAGACCTCGTGTACTATGGATTTATTCCCTGACAGACCGTATGATACGGCTGACACTTGCCACGACAGGAGACTCACATGGCTAATACAACTTTTTCAGGTCCAATCCGGGCCGGTAATATTAAGAATACTACAGGTACAACTGTAGGCACCAACATTGCTAACGTAGGTTACGTTGTTATGTGCCAAGACACAGTACAAACTCTTGCAGGTGGCGCACTTGCAGCGGTTGTAACAGATATTGTTATCCCCGCTAACTCCAAGATCGTTAACTGTATCATTGATCTTGTAGCTGCGGCTAACACTACTACCAACATCAGCGTTGGCGAAGTAGGTGGTAACGCTAATACAATTATTAACGCTGTAGCATCAGGTACTACTGTTGGTATCAAGGCTCTGGGCATTAGCGGCGGTGGAACTTTGGAATGGGGTGACATTGGAACTTCAGACAAGCGTTTAACTGTAACAGCTTCTGCTGCAACCAACGCAGGTTCTGTTCGCATTACAGTAATGTACGCACAAGCGTTTAACACAGTAATCCGTCCATAATAGCTCTATAGGAGGGCCTTTAAATGGCTGGTAATGAAGTACGCGCGTATAACGTCACTACAGGAGCGGTGCCAACTACAGTGGTTGGCCCCTCACGTTCTCGTTTGCAGGGTGTCCTTGTAAACGGAGCGGCAGCGACGGCCTTTACTATAAAGAACGGCTCCGCAACGGGGGACATCCTCTTGCAGTTAAGCCTCCCTACTGGGTGGAACGATGTTTACTTACCTAATGACGGCATACTTGCTGACAACGGGTGCTTCGTTTCTGCCCTAACTGGGGCTGGTTCTACTATAACTCTCCTACTGGAGTAACGTATGGATAAGGCGCCTGCAGCAAAGAAAGACTCTCGCCTAGCAAGGGCGGGGGTCTCTGGGTTCAACAAACCTAGGCGGACTCCTAGCCATCCGAAAAAGTCTCACATTGTTGTGGCTAAAGAGGGTGATAAGATTAAGACTATCCGGTTTGGGGAGAAAGGCGCTAGTACCGCTGGTAAGCCCAAAGCTGGTGAGTCGGACCGTATGAAGGCCAAACGTAAATCTTTTAAGGCCCGCCACGGCAAGAACATTGCCAAAGGTAAAATGTCAGCTGCCTATTGGGCGGATAAGGAGAAATGGTGATGATGGGACGTTACTCTATGGGGAGCCAACTCACTGGCGATCGTGTTAAAAAGATGAACAAAGGCGGCAAGCCTGCAAGAAAAGCCCAGCAACGTAGACTCGACCAAATGATGGAGGATGAAGCGGAAATTAAGGGTGGTACCAAACTTGATAGAGCCTTCGAGCGTGAAGCACAGACGAAAAAAGCTCTGTCTGACCTAGAAAATTTAGATCGTTACGGCGCAGACGCCCAAAAAGGCCGTTCTTTTGGGCAAAAAAAAGCCTACGGTGGTAAGATGAAGAAGATGGCCTCTGGCGGTAAGATGTCCCGTGGTGACGGTATCTGCACGAAGGGCAAAACCAAAGGTCGTATGGTCTGATGACACCCAAGAAGAAATCTACGGTCAACGCCGCAAAAAACTACACGAAGCCAACTATGCGTAAAAACCTTGTAGCCAAGGTTAAAGCAGGGGGTAAGGGCGGTGCGCCGGGTAAGTGGAGCGCACGGAAAGCTCAGATGGTTGCTAAACAGTACAAAGCCAACGGCGGAGGGTACACATCGTGAAGGGCGTAAAGCACTACAAAAAAGATGGTACCGTCCATAAAGGCGGCACACACAAGATGCCTGATGGTTCGTTGCACACAGGAAAGACCCACGGCAAGACGAGCACTAAATTAGTGCATTATAAAGATTTGGGCAAAGCAGCAAAGGCTAAAGCAGATGGCGTTAGAACCAAGCCAAAAAAGTCTTAAAGACTGGACCAAGCAGAAGTGGCAGACAAAGTCTGGTAAACCATCGACGCAGGGGCCAAAGGCTACAGGTGAGCGATATCTGCCGAAGAAGGCCATCAAGGCATTGTCGGATAAAGAGTATGCCGCTACTACTAAGGCAAAACGTGCTGCCACTAAAAAGGGTAAGCAGGTTGCGGCGCAACCTAAGAAGGTCGCCAAGAAGACGGCAAAGTATAGGAAGGCCTAGATCATGGCAACAGTTGTACCAGTACTAAACGAACTGTTTGAGGAAGCATACGAACGTGCGGGCCTCGAAATGCGTACGGGGTACGATATTAAGTCAGCCCGTCGTAGCCTCAACATTATGACGTTAGAGTGGCAGAACCGTGGATTGAACTTGTTCACCATCGAAGCGGGCACCATACCGTTGGTTGCCGGTACAGCGACATACACTATGCCCGCCGACACGATTGATCTAATCGAGCACCAGCTGCGTACAGGTACAGGCGTGTCACAGTTAGACGCGTATATAGACCGCATGAGTGTTTCCACTTACTCGCAACAAGGCAACAAAAATAGCGCAGGTCGGCCCTCGCAAATCTACGTGCAGCGTAACGCTACGGATGTTCAGGTCACACTCTGGCCCGTACCCGATAGTGCGCAAACCTACACATTGGCGTACTACCGCCTTAAAGGTATAGATAGCATAGCCAGCGATAGCGGTATTAATGCCGCTTCTACCTCGGTACCTCCTCGTTTTGTACCCGCACTTGTGGCCGGTCTAGCGTACTATATCGCTATGAAGAGGCCAGAACTTGCAAATCGGGTCATGCCGTTAAAACAAGAATACGAGGCTCAGTTTCTCTTGGCCGCGAATGAAGATCAAGATCGCGCTACGCTACAAGTTGTTCCTTTCAGGGGAGCTATCTAATGCCTGCTTACGCCAGTGGCAAACACGCATACGGTATATGTGACCGGACCGGGTTTCGCTACAAGCTGGAAGACCTCGTGTTTGAGGTCCAGCATGGCGTAAAGACTGGGTTACGAGTGGGCAAAGATGTGCTCGACCCCGACCAACCTCAGAACTTCTTGGGCAACGTCAATACGTCTGACCCACAATCCCTGCTGAACCCTCGCCCAGACGTAAATCCGGGCCGTGGTTTGTTCGGTTGGAACCCTGTTTGGAATCCCTTGCAATATATGGTAGGCTCTATAGGAAGCGTTACCGTAACTACAACTGATGGAGAAGTATGATGATGCGCCCTAGAAGCCGAAATGACGTTAAAGGTATGTCCCC
>Ga0307489_10003656_pt1 | contig 10182 bp, 14 predicted proteins | sample SB12metaG_FD_202247 | JGI IMG/M metagenome (GOLD analysis project Ga0307489, IMG submission 202247) | Sea-ice brine microbial communities from Beaufort Sea near Barrow, Alaska, United States - SB 1.2 | ecosystem: Environmental > Aquatic > Marine > Coastal | place: USA: Alaska | collected...
CCCCCACTCCGCCGCCAGTGCGTAGCTCTTCTCGACGCCCCTGCCAGTGTTGTAGCACCCGGCGAGGGCGTTCTGAGCCTGCACGAATCCGAGTTCGGCCGCCTGGCGCACCCATGCCGCCGCCTTCACGTCGTCCTGCTCCAGGCCTTCCAAACCCTTGCGGTGCCACCAGCCGAGCTCTGCTTGAGCCTCCACAGAGCCACGCTCAGCGTCCCTGCGCGCCTGTTTCGCACGCGCACTCGGTGCCATCACGGCCCGTGATAACCCTGCGCGCCTCGTCGTGACCGCACCCACGGGTCCCGCGCGGTGTGCTATGGCGCTGTCGGTGTGGCACTGTTTCGCAGAATTTCGGCCCGGGCGGGGAACCTCAGATCAGATCTTGACCTAAAAATCAGAACCTCGGCCAGTTTACCTCTCCCTTGGCGGTGCCCCCGCCCCCCTCGCTCAACCCGCCGTGTGAGTTGGCCGCTGCCACGGGATGCACTCGGGCGCGGGCCGTGATCCAGTAGTGGGGGGCGGCGGGGAGGCTGACGTGTTGTTGTTGCTGTCAATCTATGGGTGCGTCGTTTGCCTCTTGCGCTGACGTGACATTTGGCGGCAAGCATCAAACCGATTGGTTTCAAGTTTCAAGAGCAGTAAACACGATGTAACCGACGCGCATGAAACCTGTGTCAGCGGCTCTGCTCCGCTCAATCATATTGGCCGCTCGGTTGGAACTCGTACGTGTTATTTACAAGATAAGGCATTGCGTCTACTTGTAGCTTGTGTGTTCATGAGAGGCGGGCATTCGTCTATTTCTCCTATGGTTGCTGCCGCACCCAGCTCAGCGTCTCGGGGTAGCTCCAGGATCGAGGTTCACACTGATCCTTATTCCACGGGCAGCCGTGCTCCCGCGCCCACCGCAACATCGCCAGGTGCCCGCGCCCAGCGGCGTGGTAACACACCCACTTATCCCACGGGCAGTCGTTCTCCCTCGCCCACCGCAGCACCGCAAGATACCCGCCAATAGTAGCTTCTTTACACGTATCAGAGTCCCACGGGCAGCCGTCCTCCCTCGCCCACTGCAACAGCTCAAGATGCCCGCCCGCAGCGGCGGATTCACATGTCCAATCATCCCATGGGCAGTCGTGCTCCCGCGCCCACTTCAGCACCTCCAGGTGCCCACCCCGAGCGGCAACGCGACACACCACCTCAGTCGTTCTCTCACGCCCACCTCAGCACCGCAAGGTGCCCGCCCGCAGCGGCGGCTTCTCACGTCGCCTCATCCCACGGGCATTCGTGCTCCCGCGCCCACCGCAGCACCGCCAGGTGCCCGCCCTGAGCGGCTTCTTTACACGTATCAGAGTTCCACATGCAACCGTTCTGCCGCGCCCACTGCAACACGCCAGGTGCCCGCCCCCTGCGGCCTTCGCACAAGGGCTGTTGAAACCGCGGTAGGGCATGCCGTAATCCGCAACCGGGCCCCAAGGGCACCCGTTTCTCTGGGCCCAAGCCAGCCGCTCGACGGACGTGCCGAACTCCCGGAGCTGGAGCCGCACCCTCCCCCCCTTGGGCAAGCGCGGGAGACCCGAGGCCAGCACCGCCGCCAGCCACGGCCGCCCCACCTGCGCGAGCATGGTGCACGCCATGGGGTCCAGCTGCGACAGCACCTCCGCCACGAGCAGATGGCGCCATTCCTCGAGCAGCCGCCTGAGCAGCGGCGATGGGTAGGTCAGCAGCCCGTTCGCCCGCAGCCAAGTCAGGCCGGCCAGCCCCAGCTTGTCCACCACCTCGTCCTCGTCAACCTCGCCAGCCAGGCGCAACACGTCGTGGCGGCGAATGTAGCGCTCGCCGGCGCTGGCGGATGTTGGCAACGCGGCGATGTGCGTGGAGGCGGGAGGCGGCGCGGCGACGGGCAGGTTGCCAGCCCCGCCTCCCGCAGCCAGGTCACCCCGCCCGGCCCGATCTCGCTCACCAATTCGTTATCGTCAACCTCGCCCGCCAGGCGCGCGACGTAGCAGTCAGGGGGGTGTCCCGGTGGCGAAGGCGGCGGTGGTCTGCATGCCGGAATTAGGGAGGCGGGGGTTGAACGACGGGAGGGTTGCGCGACTGTTGTGAGCGCAGCGAAAGGTATCCACCATCGTGTACCATCGGATCTCCCCCATCAGATCCAGTCGATGCGTTGGCGCTTGGCGCGCGGAGGAAACAAATTTCTTGTTTTCTTGGCGTCTTGTGGGAATTCTCGGCGCGCTCATTCTCATCAGCGGCGCACGTGCGACGCCGCATCTCCGCACGCCCCCCCCCCGCGTGTCGTGCATACAGTTAAGTAGTGAACAGTGTCCCCGCAGACTCGACTCCCGACTACTGCCGCTGCGCGAGCCTCCCGGGATCCTCTGCGCTGACATCGAACCGTTGCTTTTGCAGTTGCGAAGCGCTAGGGGTGTCAGGCAGGTCAGCCAAGACCGTGAGGTCTCGCGGCAAACACGCGCACTTCCCGAGAGGCCGCTCCTGCACAGCAGCGTCAACTTGCCGGAGCCTGCGCCAGTCCCCGGGCACAGTTCCCTGGCGGGACTTACCTAACGCGCGTCCACCCGCGCCACCTGCTGATGCAGTGCGTCCTTGACTGCCTCGTCCTATTGGCATTGGTTGGCATTGCACGATGCGAAGCACGGTGGACCAGGTGAGCGGCGCGGCCGTCGCCCGCCAGGCCGCCGCAGGGCAGCATATCGCATTGGAGAAGGCCGGCCAGACGGACCGATAGGGTCTGGCAGATATTGCTCAAGATATCCGTCAACGCATTTCAACTCTCGTCCTTGAAGCTAAATGGCGTCCTATGACTGCATCATACGACGTGGCGAGCAACTTCTGCCAGGCCCAAGCCAGAGGCTCGAGCAGGAGGCGCGCGCCGTTCAGCAGCCTCCCCTTCCACGCAGACTTGCAGCTCGGCTCGCGGCGATATGTGTCGCGTTCCTCGGACGTGCAGCTTGGCTCGCGGGGGCGTTTGTCGCCGTCGTGGTGTTGGTTGCTGTGGGGGCAGGGGCTTACACTCGCGCACTTCAGAGCTCAACTTGAGGACCTTCGGGAGACATCGCTCACGTTAGAGCTCAACTTGAGCACCTTCAGGACACATCAACGGCTTAACTTGGGGCATATGAGGGTGATAGCAAGCTTAAGTTGAGCGGAAATGGTAACGAGTGTCAGCCCCTGCGTGGGGGTGGTGTTCATGGTCGTGGGGGTGGTGCTTGCGGTGATGGCGGACGGCTTCAAGCAGGGGCTTACACTCGCCCATTTCGTAGCTCAACCTCAGCCGTTTTGGCTAGTGAGCCGTTTTGTTTTCAGTTCGTGACGAGTTATGACCCGTCCATCTAGTGAAGATGCCAAACGTATCCCACGGAAAGTGCTTACGTTGAGTCAAGAAGTGGACGAGTGTAAGCCCCTGCTTCAGGTACGTGTTCCAGGTTGCGGCCGCCACTGACCCCGTCGTCGTTGTCGTGACAGCTGTGTTCTCGGGGGTTTCACACGTGTTCAAGAACACGCTCAAGGCCATCACCGTCGCTGACCCTGTCACCGTCACCGCCGTGATTGGGGGTGTTGATGTTGTCATTGACCGGGCTCGTCTTGCGATGGTGACGTTCCGCCGCGCGCGCGAAGTTGAGACGGAATGGCAGCGGCAGATGGTACTGGCGGACGAGCGGTAGGGCGATGCATGATGACAGTCTCAAATCCCGTGTTGACACTTGAAAACGAAGATGGTTTTGGCGCTTGGAGCCACACTATGATGACCCGCTTTCAAGCTTTGCGTTCAAATTCAACTTGCGCTGCTACAAAGCGGGTGGCTGAAGAGGCGGCTCAGAGGGTCATCTCGCATAACGGCGACACCGGCAGCGGCAGCTATAGCTACATGACCCCTGGTACGGCGGTTGACCCGAGGAAGCCTACGTTGAAAGCGCTTTCTGGTACTAAGTGCCTGGAGCTTAATATCATGATCTGCGTCCAAACGTTGCTTTCAATTCTGTATTGCGGCGGTACTCTCTGGCGGCAGCACCGGCACAGGTGGGGTGGAAACTTGAAACCCGTGTTGAAAGCGCCTGGTGCCTGCAATCCGCGCTTGTAACTGAAACATGATAAACTGCTTTCAAGTTGTGTCGTCTTTCAACTCGCGGCGCTACGCGCCGGCGGCGACGCTGGTTCCCCGCAAGAGGAGGACGACAAGGTTAGGCGGTGCAGGTTACAGCCAGTTGAACTCCGTGTTGAAAGCGCCTGGTTTCCGAGCTTGAATCCAAATTGCGATGAAGAGGTTTCAAGTTCTGCTTTCAATTCAACTCACGCCGCTAAAACAAGGAGAACCAGCCGCAGCGCGAGCGGGGCGGACACCACAAGAGTAACTAGGTTAGGCGGTGCAGGTTAAACCGATGAAACCGATGTTGAAAGCGCCTGAACTAATCGCTTGAAACTATAGTTTGATTCACCGCATTCAAACTTTGCTTTCAAATTCAAGTCGCGCCGCTTCAATTAGGTAAGCGCTCACCGCGCGTAACACGTGCCGACAAGTGAGATGACATGATAGAGAGAGACGCGTCAGCGTGTATGAGGAGGAGGCACCATGCTTCTGCCTTGACCCCCATCACGAGTGAGATAACATGAGCAGCTGACAAACAATATCCTTATTGCGCTCACACGGTGGGCACCAAACCACCCCCATCCACCAGAACCGGTCTGGTGTTGTGGCTTAGGCTTGTATCGTTGGGCACGCAACGTGCACAGCTGTTCACAACAAACAAGACACACAAGACACGCAATACACGGAAACGCACACAGTGATACCGTCAATCTGATAGGATGATCAAGTTATAGCAGCATCATCAGACTCAGCACGGACTGATGACGCTAATGGTGCTAGAGCTCTAGGCGCATGGCGCAACGATGAGAATACCATTATTGATTTGAAAGAAAGTAAAGTGGTTTTTACCGACAGCTATACAATTTAAAGTACACTCGCAACAAAGGCTGCTTGACTTGATACTGAATTCACATACTCTGTGCGGTATCATCTTGATTGAAGCCCGTGTCCCTTATGGGCGGCTCGCCGGAGCTAGTTGAGGGCGAATGATATGTTATTCGACATACCCCACCCAAGTTGCGGCGTCATCACGCGTCTCTTCGTACCACGGACAGCCGTGCCCCCGCGCCCACCTCAACACCTCCAGGTGCCCGCCCTCAGCGGCGAAAGCACATGTTGACTCATCCCACGGGCAGTGATGCTCCCGCGCCCACTTCAGCACATCCAGGTGCCCACCCTCAGCGGCGAATGCACAGGTCGCCTCGTTCCACGGGCAGTGGTGTTCCCGCAACCACCTCAGCATCTCCAGACGCCCGCTCCCAGCGGCCCACGCACACGTCGTTTGGCACCAAGGGCAGCCGTGCTCCCGCGCCCACCCCACCACCTCCAAGTGCCCACCCTCAGCGGCATACGCACACGTCAATTGATGCCACGGGCAGTGGTGCTCCCGCGCCCACTGCAACACCTCCAGGTGCCCGCCCTTAGCGGCATTCATACACGTCATACTGTCCCACGGGCAACCATGCACCCGCGCCCATTGCAGCAACGCAAGGTTGCCGCTCAGGGCGACGTGTGTGCATGAACCACGGTCGCCCACGTACCACGGGCACCCGTTGTCCCTCGCCCAAGCCAGCCGCCCAACCGACCCCAAGAAATGGGCAGCTCTGAGCGGCACCCCCCCCGCTCTTCCCTGCGCGCGGCAGGTTGTTGGCCATCACTACCGCCAACCACGGCTTCGCCACCCGCGCGAGAATGGCGCAGTCGGTGGAGTCCAGCCGCTCCAGTACGTGCTTCACCAGCACGTCGCGCCACTCCTCGAGCAGCCCCCCGAGCAGCGGCGATGGGTAGGTGAGCAGCCCATTCGCCCGCAGCCAGGTCAGGGCGGCCAACCCTAGCTTGTCCACCACCTCGTCCTCGGCCACCTCGCCCGCCAGGCGCAACACGCGGTGGCGGGGAGTGGAGCTCTCGTCGCCGGCGCAGGTCGGTGTTGGCAACGCGGCGACGTGAGCGGCGGCGGGAGGAGGCGGTGACGGGTAGGTTGTTAGCCCCGCCTCCCTCAGCCAGGTCACCGCGGCTGGCCCGATCTCGGCCAAAAAGTCGTTCTCGTCAACCTCGCCCGCCAGGCGCGCGACGTAGCGGGCAGGGGAGCGTCCGGCGGCGGCGGTGGAGGCGGTCTGCATGGCGGAATTAGGTGGGCGGCTTGTGAACGGCGGGAGGGGTTGCGCGGCTGGTGTGGGCGCGGTACCAAGCTTCCACCCATCCGCCTTCCTCAGATCCAGCGAGGCGTGGCGCTTGGCGGAAACAAGTTTCTTGGGGGACGCGGGGACCCGGCGGAACGCGAAAGGCGGGGGGACCACTCGGCTGCGCTCATTCACCAGGGGCGACACGGCACGCGCGACACCGCACCTCCGCACACCCCCCCACGTACTGTGCACACAGTATAGTAGTGACCAGGTTCCCCACGGACTCGGCTCCCGACTTCTGCCGCTGCGTGCGGAGCCTCCCGACATCATTGCTTCTGCGCTAACATCGGACCGTTGCTTTTTGCGATTTGCGCTAGAGGAGTGAGGCAGGTCAGCCAAGACCGTGAGATCCCGCGAACGCGCACTTCCCGAGAGGTCGCTTTCGCACAGCAGCATCGAGGTGGTGTAGCTCGCGCCGCTCCCCGGGCGGGACGTTCCGAACGCGCGTCCATTCGCGCCACCAGCAAGCCCTGCCTCGGCCTATTGGCATTGGTTGGCATTTGCACGATGCGAAGCACGCTGGACCAGGCGAGCGGCGCGGCCGCCGCCCGCCAGGCCGCCGCAAAGGACGCAATCGCGCGGGCCCGCCAGAGGCACCCTGAGGCCTGCCAGAGGTAGGGCCTCGTAGATATTGCTCAAGATATCTGTCAATGCATTTTCAACTCTCGTTTCTTGAGTTATGGCGTCCTACGACGCGGACAGCAATATCTGCCAGGCCCAAGCCAGAGGCTCGAGCAGGAGGCGCGCGCGCACGCCGCACAGCAGCCTGTGCACCCGCGTGGACTTGCAGCTCGGCTCGCGGCGATATGTGTCGCCTTCCTCGGACATGCAGCTTGGCTCGCGCGGACATTTGTCGCCTTCGTCGTGGGGTTCGCCATTCTTATGGTGTTGATTGTCGTGGGGGGGGTGTTCGCGGGGGTGACGCACGGCTTCAAGTTCGTGTTCAATATTGCGGCCGCTGCGGGCCCCGCCGCCCTTGTCGTGGCGGCTGTGGTCGCGGCAGGGGCTTACACTCGTCCACTTTCGGCTCAATCTGAGCCGTTTCTGACACAAAATACCCCCTAAACACCCCCAAATACCATCTTACACCTCCTGAACACCCCCTAAACAACCCCTAAATGCACCCCCTATCCCGCAGAAAGCGCTTACGTTGAGCCGAAAAGTGGACGAGGGTAAGCCCCTGGTTCTCGGGGGTGGCGTACGTGTTCAAGGACACGCTCAAGGCCGCCGCCGCCGCTGATCCTGTCACCTTCACCGTCTTGGTTGGGGGTGTTGTTGTTGTCGTCGTTGACTGGGCTCGCGTTGCGTTGGTGAACTTCCGCCGCGTGCGCGAGGCGGAGGCAGAGCAGCAACGGCAGAAGGTACTGGTTGGGCGGTTCACGTTGCATGTTTAAATAATTAGCGCCTGAAACAGAAACATGATGAACCGCCTTCAACCTTGGTTTCAAATTCAACTTGCGCCGCTACATCCTGGCGGACAAGCGTCAGGCGGAAGAGGTGGCGCGGAAGGTACTGGCGGCAGGGGGCTTACACTCGTCCACTTTTCATCTCGACCTGACCTGTTTCATTCGCTGACCGATAGACCCATCCATCATATCCAAACGGAAGTGCTCACGCTGAGCTGAAATAGTGGGCGAGTTTAAGCCCATGACTGGCGGACAAACAGGAGGCGGTCCAGAGGCGCGCTGACGACGCGGCGCGCGAGAAGCGGGAGCGGGACCAAAAGCGCACGGAGGAGGAGGCCCGCCGCGTGACGGAGGAGTCTAGCAACAGGCGGCGCGAGCAGAGCGCCCGCCTCGCTCACAGGGTCGAGCAGGAACGCCTGCAGCACAAGGTAGGGAGGAGGTACAGGTTGACAGTCTGACAGTATCAATACCAGTGTTGAAAGCGCCCATTGTCTCAGCGATTGAAGCTACGATATGCTGAAACACTTTCAAACGTTGGTTTCAATTTCAACGTACGCCGCGACAACAAGGAGGAGGCACGCCTGCAGCGCGAGAAGGAGGCACGCTTGCGCCGCGAGCAAACCGCCCGCCTCGCTCAGAGGCTCGAGCGGGAGCGCCTGCAGCGCGCGGCAGCGGACGTGAACCGCCGCGCGCGGGAGGTGATGGATGAGGTGAGCCAGCAGCGTGCGCAGTTTACGCGCCAGGTGCAAGAGGCGGCGGCGGCGGCGGCGGCGGCGGCGGCGGCGGCGGCGGAGGCGGCGGCGGCGCAGGCGGCGGCTGCAGCAGTGCAGGAGGCGGCAACAGATGAGGTGATCACGTTCGTTGCGGAGGTAACCCCGGACGAAGCACGAGCCGGCGACCTGCAGCGCGCGTTGGCGCGCGGCGAGGTCATCTCGCTCGACGGCGACACTTCCCCTGGCGGCGGCACCGGTATTGGTGTGGCCTGGGGTAGTGCAATTTATAACCCATATTGAAAGCGCCTGGATGCAGCGCTTGAAACTGAAATATGATGAACTGCTTTCAGGTTTTGCTTTCAATGTCAATGTTTTCCGGCGCTACACAGCGGCGGCGGCGCTGGTTCCCAGCAGGAGGAGGAGGAGGCGTACAAGGAGAACCAGCCGCAGCGCGAGCAGGGCGGACACCGCAAGCGCAACTAGGTAAGCGCTCACCACGCGCAACACCGATATGTGCTTTTATCGAAGGGCACGCAAAGTGCACAGCTGCACACAACAAACAAGACACACACACACATGAAGTGAGAACGTCAACATGCTACAAGCATAGGATGCGCATTCTAGGAGTCTCACCAGACCCAACACGGACTGATGACGCTAATGGTGCAAGGAAGCAGAGGACAAGGAGGCGGCGGAGAACCAAGGGGGCTTCGAATGAGGTGGCGGAGTATACTTTGCTATCATATGAAAATGTAAACTACACTATGAACGCTCGACGCCTAAACATGCATCTCTAAACCCAAGACCTGAACCCCATTAATAAACGCTATACGATGCAAACCCCTGAATCCTAAATCCTGAAAACCTACTCCATCGCCTCTTCGCCCCACCGCGCGCCGTATACAGCGACGTCCGCCCAGACGTGCTCATCATCTTGCTCGTCATGCTCGCTTTCGCCCTCGCCGGTGCCAGCAGAGAATGTTGTTGGGGTGAGAGTTCGCATGCTTGGCTATCTTGTGATGGCCGTGAAACCAAGCCCGCCGTTGCCCCCGGCCTCCATGATGCAGCGGCGCTAGTTGAAACTCGCAGCAAGGTTTGAAAGCGGGTCATCATATTTAAGCTTCAAGCGCTGAAACCAAGATGGACGACCTGGGGTCAACCTGGGGTCAACCTGGGGTCAAAATGGGGTCAACCTGGGGTCAACCTGAGGTCAACCTGGGGACAATCTGGGGTCAACCTGGGGTCAACCTGCAGCTGCCTACCATGACCTGCATGCACGGGTCGCGGCTGGACATGTGCACCGCGTCCACCGCCGCCAGCGTCTCGTCGCTCAACGTCACTGCCACCGTGTCGAACGCGTCGATGTTCTCCTTCAGCTGCTCCATGGTGTAGTGGCGCAACCTGAATTTGAATGGAAAGCTTGAAGGCCGTTTGTCACGACTTAGTTTCAAGCGCATAGACCAGTCGCTTTCTGCATGGGTTTGGACAGCCTTTCAACACGTTTCAACCTGCACCGCCCTGCCATGGACGTGGCGCCGATGATGGTGCTGGCCACGGTGTAGCGGCGCGACTTGAATTTGAAAGCAATTTTTGAAAGCGGTACATCATGTAACAGTTTCAAGAAATCAAACCAGGCAGTTTCAACACTGGTTTCAATGTGCTTCAACCTGCAGCGCCCTACCACGTACCAGCGGGTGCGGCACCGGGCGGTAGCGGCGCAAGTATAAATTGAAAGCAGAGTTTGAAAGCGCTTCATCGTATTGCAGTCTCAGGCGCTGAAA